>Ga0209536_100008599_pt1 | contig 15291 bp, 15 predicted proteins | sample DeeMarSeWOR28_12_FD_187461 | JGI IMG/M metagenome (GOLD analysis project Ga0209536, IMG submission 187461) | Marine sediment microbial communities from White Oak River estuary, North Carolina - WOR-2-8_12 (SPAdes) (version 2) | ecosystem: Environmental > Aquatic > Marine > Intertidal zone >...
CACGCAGGATCGTGCGTGCAACCCGGTTGTCGGTTGGCCCGATGTTGGCGTGCATGAAGGCATCCGGCAGCGTGCGATCCAGGTAGCGCCAGAAGAGCCGGATCTTCTCGTAGAGCGTATCGTCGTCGACGCCATCGCAGAATGGCAGCAGCAGGTCATCGAGCTGGCCGATGTACACGGGCATGCCCGTTATCGACGGCACGTGGTGATACGCGATCATCAGGGTGTTGATCGCTTCATCGAGCGACGCCGGCGGCGGCAGCTCCAGGTAGTCGCTGCCCTCGCCCAGAACCACACTGTAGTCGGGCAGCACGTACCGCGGCCTGTAGGGCGCGTGGCCTTCGTACATGTCACAGATGACGCGTTCGTCGAGCGCCTGCTGTGTCTCCGGATCGAGCGGCGGGTAGGGCAACAGGTTTTCGGCTTCGAGCGCCAGGTAACGCGCTTTCTGCGCAGGGCTGAGCGTGGCGTCGTTAACGATGCTGCGCAGCTTGCTGGTAGGGTCCTGCATGGTATCGCTCCGGCATTGGTGGCGACTATCACCAATTCTAGCTGAAATCCGAAACAGATCGCTCCGCCCTGCTCGCGTTATCATCAGGCCACCTGCCAATTCGGGAGACCGCCATGTGCCGCTGGATCGCCTATTCCGGCACGCCCATCTACCTGCACGAAGCCCTGTTCGAACCGGAACACTCGCTGATCGTCCAGAGCCTGAGCGCGAAATCCAGCGAAACCGCCACCAACGGCGACGGATTCGGCATCGGCTGGTACAACGACCGCGAGTTCCCCGGCGTGTTCAAGGACGTGCGGCCGGCATGGAACGACAGCAACCTGCTGGCGCTCGCCCTGCAGATCAAGGCGTCGCTGTTCGTGGCCCACATCCGCGCCGCGACGGTCGGTGCTGTACAGCGCAGCAACTGCCACCCGTTTGCCCACGGCAAGTGGCTGTTCGTGCACAACGGCGCCATTGACGGCTACGAGAAGATCCGTCGCGAACTGATGTTTGCCGTCGCTCCCGAGTTCTTCAATTCGATCGAGGGCACCACCGATTCGGAACTCATGTTCTACCTCGCCCTGACGTTCGGGATGGAGGGCGACGTCGCGAGCGGCGTTGCCCGCATGGCCGGTTTCATCGAGAGCGTCGGCGAACAGCACGGTATCGAGCACCCGCTGCAGATGTCGCTCGGCATCAGCGACGGACGGAATCTCTACGCGGTACGCTATTCGAGCGTGGGCCGCTCGCGCTCGCTGTTTCACAGCAAGGCCGTCGAGGCGATCCAGGACATCACCCCGGAGGCGGAGCGCGTCTCGCCGAAAACCTGCGCGATCGTCTCGGAGCCGCTCACCAGCCTTGCCGACGCGTGGCAGGAGGTGCCCGAGGCGAGCTTTCTCACCATCGCCCGCGGCAAGGTGCGACGCGAGGAATTCGTGCCCCGCAGGCCCTGATCGCGACACATCTAGATACAAGCCGTTACGAAGCTGTCACCGCGAAACCCGGCGGGCCCGCTATGCTCGCCTCCACTGGAGAGGTGAAATAAGTCATGAAACGAGTTTTCAAAGCCTGCCTTGCGGCAGCATGCCTGGGGTTCGCCATGGTGCTGCCTTCGCTGACGGAGGCGAGCGAGACCGGCATCGAGGTTCGCGTCGTCAGTGCAGAGACGCGGCGTGCGATTGAGGGCGTGCGTGTCTCCATCGTTGCACGCGACGGCACGACATCGACGGTAACGACCGACGGCGACGGCGTCGCACGGGTTGCAGAACTCGAGCCCGGGCTTTACGCATTGAACGCCGCGGCCGCCGGCTTCATCGAGGCGTTCGAACCCAGCATCCGGGTCGTTGCGCGCAGCACCACGCCACTGCGCCTCGAGATGCTGCCGGTCGAAGAAGGTCTCGACGAGGTCGTCGTGGTCGCTCGCGCGGTACAGGCGGATACCTACGGCGCCGCGAGTTCGACCTACCTCAACCGCGAAGAACTGCGCAGCGCCGTTGGCGCAGGGAGCGACGTGATGCGCGCACTCGACGGCCTTCCCGGCCTTGTGTCCACCGGCGACTTCGCCAACTTTTCGGTGCGCGGCCGCGGCCCGCGCGACAACCTGATCTTCGTCGACGGTATGCCTTTCGACAAGGTCGTGCACTTCGACCAGACGCTGGGCGAGGAAGAAGACATCGGCGGCGGCGGGCGCTTCTCGATCTTCGCACCCAACTCGATCGCAGGCGCCGAATTCTCACCCGGCGGCTGGAGTGCCGCGTACTCGGGCCGCACCGGCTCGCTGCTGCAGCTCGATGTCGTCGGCGGCAGCCCAACCCCGAACGCGAGCCTGCGCATCGACATCGCCGGCGTCGAACTCGGCTACGATGGCCCGAGCGGATTCCACGACGACACGACACTGTTCCTGACCGCGCGCAGCTTCGACTTTGGCCGCGTCTTCGACCTGATCGACGAGAAAGACATCGGCAAGCCCGAGCTTTCCGACTTCATCCTGAAGACCGTCACCGAGATAGACGACCGCAACAGCGTCGAGGTGCTCGCCATCGTCGCCCCCGAATCCTACACACGGGACATCGACAACGTGCTCGCCTCGCCGAACTTCGAGGACGTGGCGCTGCTGGATTCAGAACAGGATCTCGGCCTGCTGGGACTGACGTGGCGGCGCCTCGTCGGCGACACCGGCGAATGGACCAACCGTTTCTATTTCCGCGACAGCGACAAAACGAGCTCCGAGGGTGAGGCTTACCCGGACCTGGTGCCCGAGGGAACGCCGGCCGACGCGATCCCTGTCCGGGAGCAGCTGCTCACCGTGGGCGAAGCGGAAACGGAGATCGGCTGGCGCAGCGATTTCGCGTGGGTCAACCGCTTCGGTCCCGCGAGCGCGGGACTGCGTGTCGTGCAAACCGACGTGGATTACTCGACGTTCCTGCGCGAGGACTGGATCCGCTTCGTCTACCGCAGCACCGACCCGCGCCCGCCGGGGCAGGACTACATCGTCCTGACGCCGGAGAACGTGAACTCCGCGTACGACGCACGGGAAACCAATTACTCGGCGTATGCCGAACAGGTCTTCGAACTCGGCGCCTGGGACCTGCGCGCCGGCCTGCGTTACGACCGCGATGGCTTTGCTGGCGAGTCGCTCGTGTCGCCGCGCCTCGCGGCAAACTGGCGCTTCTCCTCGACGACGCGGCTATCGGCGACCGCCGGAATCTTCTACCAGTCGCCGCGCTATCTCGTGCGCGCGGCGAATCCCGACAATTTCGATATCGGCAACGAGCGGATCAGCCACTTCAGCGTGGGCATCGAGCATGACTTCGGCCGCGACTGGCGGCTGCTCGTGGAGCCTTACTACCAGCAACTCGACGACCTCGTGGTGACCGAGGGACGCACCAGCGGCCGGGTTACGAACGACGGCGAAGGCACCAACTACGGCGTCGACGTGGTGCTGTCACGCTTCTTCGACAACGGCTGGTCTGCAAACGCCACGTACTCGTACAACAACGCCCGTTATGACGACAACGACGGCAATGGCGAATACGACGCGGATTTCAACCGGCCGAACTTCTTCTCGGTCGGTGGCAGCTGGGAAATCAACGAGCGCTGGAAGATCGGCGCACGCTGGAAATGGGCAGAAGGCCGGCCGACGGATGCCTTCGTCATCAACGAGGACGTGCTCGGCCCCGGCCAGCCGCTGCGGTATTCGAAGGAACTGACAACGCAGAATGCACTGCGCCTCGACGACTATCACTCGCTCAACATTCGCGTGGACTACCGGCGCCCGATCGGGCCGGTCGACCTCGTCGCCTTCATCGACGTGATCAATGTCTACGGCGGCCCCGGCTCTAACTCGCAGGAATTTGATCCGCGCCGTGGCATCAACGTCGTCGAAGAAAATGAAGCGTTCCCGATTATCGGGATCATCTTCGAGCGCACGTGGTAACGGGCGCTAGCCCGGTTTGCCGTCGGCCCTGGGGGTGACAAGAATCGGAGCGTAGACCACCAGGTAGAGAACAAACGCAAGTAACCACAGTGTGCCGGCCGTCATGACGACGGCGACGTAGTGCCCGGGAACCAGCGACGGTCCGAACACCCGCACGACCGCGGCGACGATCAGCAGCAGGTATGCTGCGACGGTGACCGGGTGCGCCTGCAGGGAGCGACCGCTGTGGCCCAGTGCCGCGCGGGTCATCACCGCGAGAATCATCGAGGCGGCGGCGCCGGCACCCAGCGCGTGCTGCGAGTACGCGGCCCAGGCAAAGCCGCCGAGGATGAACGCCGCTTTCAACGCAAGACCGATGGGCAACCACAGGTAGGCGGCATGGAGTATCGCCACGATCGGCCGGGACGCCGTGCGCCACCCCTGCCAGCCGGAGAACCGCCAGCCTTGCAAGGCCGCCGCGAGGGCCGCGACGAATGCCGTCAGGGTTCCGGACGGAGCAACGGTATCGGCCACCGCATACCCGAGCATGACCGGGACGATCAGCTTCTCGACGACGGCGTAGGAACGGATCGACGCATCCTGCCCGGCCTGGTTGAGCGCGTTACGCGTAAATGCCGGCACGATGCGGCCGCCGATCACGGTAACGAGCACCAGGACGAGGCCGAGGGCACCGCGTAACGCCTCGGCGGCGGTGGCCATGTCGCCGGTCGCCACGCCGTGCAGGAATACAGCGTCCGCGGCCCAGAACGCGAGCAGCATGGCGAGCAGGGGCCTGTTGCGGCTGCCGCTGCGGAACAGTGACGGCGCGATGAGTAGCATCAGGGCGGGAAAGAAGGCGAGTTCCGCCAGGTACAGCAGGGCAACGGGCAGGCCGTCACCGACACCAAATGCAATGCGGCCGGCAAGCCACAGGGCGGTCAGCAGGACCAGCGGCGGCCCGGAGAACCCCCGGCCGCCCGTCCAGCTCGGCACGGCGGTCAACAGGAAACCGGCCATCGCTGCGGCGATGAAGCCGAACATCATCTCGTGCGCGTGCCAGAACTGCGGCGGCATCCGCGCATCCGGGACCGCTCCGGCGCCGTAGGCCCACAGCCATGCCGCGATGGAGACGGCAGCAAACAGGCCGGCCAGCAGAAAGAAGGGGCGGAACCCGTAGGCGAACGGCGCCAGCCGCTTGTCGGTCGCCCGGTTCACCGGACCCAGGCCTGCAGCATGCGCATCGGTCCGAGCGGGTCGTGCGTGCGCGCAATCACGTACATGCAGGCGAAGACCGCCAGCGCGGCCACGAAGCAGATCAACCGGGTCCTGGCTGTCCTGCCTCGTTTCAGGGCGAACGTACCGAGACCGATGTAGATGACGAGCAGCGCGATCTTCACCCACAGCCAGCCGTTCGCGAACACGGTCCCCGGCAAAATCGCCACCAGCATCAGGGCGGCCGTGAGGAGCACTATGTCGACGCTGTAGCTGAGGTAGCGCACGGGCGCCGCCATACCCCAGGCGGCACCGCTCTGCACCGCGATACCGCGCAGCAGGAACAACGAGCCGCTCGCGACGACGGTGGCGACGTGCAGCAGCTTTATCTGGGGATAGAACTCGATCATCGTTTCGACCGGTGGCAAAGCCTCTCCGCGGGTCGCGCGGGGGCTCTCTTCGCATCTCATGCTAGCAATGCGGCGATGCTGGCGCGATCCGGTCCTGCGCGCCTTGATCTAAATCAGGTCAGCCCTTACAGGCCGCCGATATACGCGTCGGCCGTGGCGCCCCAGCGGTCCGGGTCGTTGATGATGAAATGCCCGTTGCGGCCGGGATCGCGCTGGAAGACCTCGAAGTCACCGAGGCCGCCCGCCTGCGTGAACGCATCGAAGCTGGAGCGGCTGTGAGTGAGGCTGTAGAAGGAGTCGCTTTCGGCGTAGATCCACAGCGACCGCCCGGGAAACGCCGCACCGTCGACGAACAACGTCCGGTTCACGGTCGCGAAGTCGCCGCAACCCTCGCCGAGCCAGCCGCCGACGAAGTTGATGGCGCCGAGATAGACCTCGGGCCGACGGGCGAGGTAAGCGACGGAGAGGATGCCGCCACGCGAGGTCCCGGACAACACCATGCGGGTCGTATCGACATCGGCGCGCATGCGCACCCAGTCGGTGGCAGCGTCGATATCGTCCAGCGCCCGGTCCGCGCCCGCCAGCGCGAGCGTGGCGTCGCAGGAGTAGCCGCTGCGATTGGGCGTGAAACCCTCGTCGTAGAGACCGTCCGACCGGCCGCGGCCGCGGCGCTGCGGATACGCGACCATCCAGCCCTGCTCGACAAAATGCAGCGAGGTCGGTTTATGGATGAAGGTGTCGTCGAATAGCGAGGGATCGGAACCGTTGCCGGTCGAGCCGTGATTGACGACCAGCAGAGGAAAGCGTTCGCCCTCCAGGGGTTTGAACAACACGACCTCGAGTTCCACGGGCTGGCCATTCTCAAAGAACGGTGTCGTCGCACGCGCATCGATACGCTCGGCGAATACGCGGCACGTGCCTCCCTCGAGTACGCTCGTGGAGTCGCAGACGGGGTCGACGATCTCGGGCTGGCTCACTACGCCGTCACTGCCGCCGTCGCAACCGGCGACCACGAACAGCGATACCAGGAATGCCACCATGCGCTCTTTCATTGAATCATCCTCCAGCCGTTTCAAAGGTGGGACGATTCTCGACGGCCAGAGTTCGCTCCTGCCAACGTTATGGGACGAACGACGGCTGACCGGGACGAATCAACAGGCTGCGCCGGACTCGTGTAGCATTTCTTCCCGGGTATCAAGAGAGGCTGCAATGTCGTTCCTGGGAAATATCCTGTTTTTCATCTTCGGTGGGTTCATCATCTTCCTCGGCTACCTGCTCGGCGGCATCGTGCTGTGCCTGACGATCATCGGCATCCCGTTCGGCATCCAGTGCTTCAAGCTCGCCGGCGGCGTGCTCGCGCCGTTCGGTCGCGAAGTGCGTGAAACCGAACCGCCGGGCGGCTCGCTGGCGCTGATCATGAACATCATCTGGATCATCCTGCCCGGGCTCGAACTGGCCATCATGCACCTGTGCCTGGCCGCTTTCTTCGCGGTGACGATCGTCGGCATCCCGCTCGCGACACAGCACATCAAGCTCCTGCCCCTCGCGCTGCTGCCCTTCGGGCGGGTAGTCCGGGACATGGAAACAGGACGCGAGTACCCGTGATCTTCGTTTTCGAGGTAAAGGTGCGGCCGGGTCACAGCGCCGAGGCTTACGCCGACGCGTGGGTGCGCGCGAGCGAGATCATCCAGAGGGCGCCGGGTGCGCGCGGCACGCGCCTGCATCGCAAGATCGGGGACGACAACACGCTGCTCGCAATTGCCAGCTGGGACAGCAAGGCCCGGCGCGACGCGATGGAGTCGAATCCGTCAGCGGAGGTAAGGCGCATCATCGCGGAGCAGGCCGAGTTCGTCGACATCCGCGTGATCGGCGAATTCGAGGATCCCGACTGGATCGTCAGCGCGACCTGATCCGCTTGACCAGGCTGTGCACCCCGACGAGAACGCCGCCAGCGATGATGCCGGTAATTGCGTTGAACACCAGCGCCGCCAGGCCGGAGAACAGGTCGGCGGCAACGGGCAGGTCGTGGGCCACGCTTTCGATATCGTGCAGCCACACGGCAAGCAGCGGAAAACCGTGCACAAGTATCCCGCCGCCCACGAGGAACATCGCTGCGGTGCCGAGAATAGACAGAGTCTTCATCATGACGGGTGCGAAGCTCAGGAGCATCTCGCCGAGACGCCGTTGCAGCGCTGCCACCCTGGATTCGCCGGTTTTCTCCATCAGGTGCATGCCGACGTCGTCGAGCTTGACGATGCCGGCGACGAGACCGTAAACGCCGACCGTAATGACCGCGGCGATGAGCGACACCACGCCGATGCGAACGGCGAGCTCCGCGTCCTTCACGGTGCCGAGCGCAATTACGATGATCTCGGCCGAGAGGATCGCGTCGGTGCGTATCGCGCCGCGGATGCGCTGCTTCTCGAACTGCACCATGTCCACCTTGCGATCGGTGAGTGCCTGAATGCGTTTGGCGTGGGTCTCCTCCTCCTCGCCGGCCGTGTGCAGCAAGCGATGCGCGACTTTTTCGAAGCCTTCGTAACACAGGAACGCACCGCCGAGCATCAGGAGCGGGGTGATGATCCACGGGAATACGGCGCTCAGGAACAGCGCCGCCGGCACCATGACCAGCTTGTTGAGCGCAGACCCCTTGAACACGGCCCATACGACCGGAAGCTCGCGCTCGGCCCGCACGCCGGTTACCTGTTGCGCGTTGAGGGCGAGATCGTCGCCCAGGACACCGGCCGTCTTCTTCGCGGCAACCTTCGTCATGACCGACACGTCATCGAGCAACGTGGCGATATCGTCGAGCAGGGTTAGCAGGCTGCCAGCGGCCAAGTTTGTCTCCGAGGTGGGGTCAGGTTACGCGGTCACTGATCGAAGCAGGACGGCGCCAGATCATGCCGGGCGCGAATCTCGCCGATTTGCACGAGCGCGTCGTCGAGCCGCGCCTGCGCGCTCGCCACGTCCTGGGTCTTGCGGTCCTGCGCGGCAATGGCCGGCAGCACGGCAGTCGCCGCCTCACCCTGACCGCGATCGGCCTCGGTCAGCGCCTCGACCCAGAGCCCCGCCAGGGCAAAGTCGCTATTGCGCGATTTCTGCGCCTCGCGCGCATTCGCAAGGGCAATCTCGTGCTTGCACTCCGCGAGCGCCACGAAGCCGTTGAACGCATCGGTGCCGATCTGTTCCCGAAACTGCTGTACGCGCCTTTCGTATTCGGCCTGCTCCTGCTCGGCGACGCGCCGGTCGGCTTCCGCACCCGACATGCCGCCCACCACCGCTCCGCTGGTGCCGCCATAGACTGCACCGCGAGCTGCGGCTTCGCCGACGTTACCCCCGAAAATCAGCGCCGTCGCCGCGGCGCCGACCGCGCCAGCGATCGCGCCCGTACTCGCACCCTTGGATGCGCCCTTGGCGGCATGGCTGTCGCTGGCGCAACCGTGGCTGGCGACCGCTGCGGCCGTGACGAAGAGTATGCCCAACAGGCGCCAGGGCCTGAACGAATCTGCAAACATGTTTGACTCCTTCATTGCGGGCAGTTATCCGCCGTGAAACAACTAGTCCGTACTGCGCCCGGAATCACCGCTCGGCGGGTAGGGGAACTTGACGTGACCGTAGCGCACGACGAGGACGGCAATCGCGATAACGAGGATACTCGAGGCGATGGCGATCACGCGCAGCGCCTCCATGTCCTTGACGTCGATGATCAGGTAGCGCGCAATCGCGACAATGGCGATGTAGAGCGGCATCCGTACCGGCAGCTTGCCCGACTCCCAGTAGACCTTGACCATGGTCACGGTCTCGACGTAAATGAACATCAGCAGAAGGTCGGTCAGCATGACGTTCTGCTGGACCCACATGTGCCGTATCTCGATGCCCCCGGCGACCAGCGTCGCCAGCAGGATGATGCTGAGGCCGGCGTCTTCGACCAGCCTGGCTACGCGGATGCCGTGGCGGCGGATATCGCTGTGGACGTGCTCGCTTGGATCGTTCATCGCTTCATTCTACCGGCTATTCTTCAGGACATTAATGCCGAGCACCCCCATATCCATGCCGTCGAACACCGGGAAGCCCTGGCGCTCGAAGACGGCCCGGTATCGCTGGTAGGGGACACCGGCGTCGATGACGACGCCGACAAGCCGGCCACTCGACTGCGCGAGCGATTTCAGCCGGGCGGCGAAGGCCTCCGCCTGCGTCAGCTGCTGCGTGTCGAGCTGTTCCGACAGCGGCACCAGCCCCAGCATCACGACGCCGGCGCCGAAGCCGATCATCGCCTCGACGCAGTCGAAATACACCGCCTCATCCGCCATCGGCGTCAGGTCCAGGGGATTCGCCGCCGCCACCAGCCCGCGCATGCCGTGACGCTCGAGGATCACGGCCAGCGCGGCCCGGTCCTCCTCGCTGAGCGGGTACAGGCGGTCGGTGTCGTTGTCACCCAGCGTATCGACGCTGCCGACCGTCTCGTAGCCGGCATTCGTGACGATCGCCAGCCTGCCGAGCGTGCGCAGGTCCGGGTAGGCGGCCATCCATTTGAGCACCGCGTTGAACTGGTTGAACGACTCGGTGAGTATCGCGCCCGCCTTGTGCAACAGCCGTTTCTGCACGTGGTAGTCGCCGGTCATCGCGCCGGTATGGCTCTGCGCCGCCGAGCTGCCGAGCTGTGAGCGGCCGCCTTTGTAGATGATGACGTGACGATTCTCCGCGCGGAACGCCTCGACCAGCTTGGCCACCGCGCAGGCGTCACCGCCGACGAATCCCTCGGCGTAGATGCCGAGCACGCGCACCGATTTGTCCCGGGCGACCAGCGCCATGAAGTCCGACAGCTTCATGTCCAGCTGGTTGCCGATCGAGAAGCCGTACTTGAGGTGCAGGTTCGAGTGACGCGACAGGCGCGTGATCAGGAACGCGCCGCTCTGGCTGATCAGCGCGACGTCAGAGTCCGGCGCGAACTGAACGTTCAGTTTGCTTTGCGGGATGAACAGGCTGTTGAGCTTGAGCGGCGACAACAGCATGCCGAGGCCGTTGGGTCCGACGATGGCCGGGCACCATTCCCCTGCCTCCCGGCGCGACGCGACCAGGTTCGAAAGCCGCTCGCCGAAGCCTTCCCTGTCGGCGCCGTCACCGATGCCGCCGGCAACGATGTAAACGACCGCTGCGCCGCCGCCCTGCTCGCACAGCGCTTCGATCATCGGCACGCACTGGCCGGCCGGCAAGGCAACGATCAGGATGTCGACCGGGTCTCCAGCCAGCGCGGCGACGTCCGGAACGCAGCGCACCCCGGCAAACTCGTCGACGCCGGGCTTGACCACCAGCAGACCATCCTCCTGCAAGGACGATTTGCGGAGGTTCTCGAGTATCAGCCCGCCGACGCTGCCGGCTTTCGCGGATACGCCGGCGAGCGCGATCCGGCGCGGGTTGAGAAAGCTATCGTCCTGCAGTGGCACGGGGCAAGCTTCTTCGTGAGCTTCCATGGAGCGCAGCCCGACGCCGTCCAGCGCGACGAAATCGCCCTTACCGTCTACGACCACCGGGTTCAGCTCCAACAGGCCGAGGTGCTCGCGCGCCATCAGCTCGTCGAGCTTCCAGAGCTTCTCGAGAAAACCGAGCAGGGTTGCCCGGTCGGTCAGCGCCGCCTGCTGGCGAGCGCCCCCGAGCAGGATCTTGCCGAGCCAGTGCCCGGTCAGTTCGTCGAGCGCCTCCTCCGGCGTGTAGACGGAAGCAGGCCAGACGAGGAGAGACTGCTTGAGCTCCCGCGCCCAGTCCTCGGTCAGGAGGCCACCGAAGCCGAAGCTTATGATGGCGCCGCAACACCGGTCTCGTTGCAGGCTCACGAAGATCTCGCTGGGCGCCTGGCTCGCGCGCCGGAACTCGACTCGCTCCGCGACCAGGGTCCCGAGCCACTCGAATTGCCCACCGACCCGTTTGCGCATGCTGGTGTGCATCGCCGCGATGGCGTCGCTGTCGAAATCGCGGAACGCCAGTGCACCACTATCGGACTTGTGCCAAAGGTCTCGCGCGATTCCCTTGATGACCACCGGGTCACCGTCTTCGAACGGCGCGTCGTCAAGCTTGCTCTCGTCGTCGATGAAACAGTGGCGTGGCGTCCCGATGCCGACGGCGGACAGGAATCCGTAGACCTCGTGTTCAGGGATGAAAGCGCTGGTCATCGGCGGGCCCACGCTAATCGACGCCTTCGGTTTCGATCTTGATCGGCACACCGCAGTGCTTGCAATGCAGCGCATCAGGGTCGTGTCGATTCAGGCCGCATTCGGGGCATTTGTGCCGCACCTTGGCCGGCTGAAAGATCGCACGGGCCAGGCGAACGAACAGGGCCACTCCGAAGATCATGATGAACACGGACAGGATCTTTCCGCCGGGGGTAGTCAGCGTGATGTCGCCGAAGCCGGTGGTCGTCAGCGTCGCTACCGTGAAGTAGAGCGCGTCGATGTAATTGACCACACTGGCCTCTTCACCGAAACGCAGTACATAGACGATGGACGTAGTGACAAAGATAAAGACGAACAGGTTGACTGCAGCGAAGATCGCGTCCTCGTGCACGCGGAAAACACGCACATCGCGGCGAAGGTCGTGCAGCAGGCGATAGGAATGTATGAGCCGCAGGCCGCGAAGCACCCTCAGCGCAGCCAGGTTCTCCGTGAGCAGCGGCGCGAGGAACAGCGAGGCGATGACGATGATGTCTGCGATCGTATAGACCCGCAGCAGCGTCTTGCGACGGTCATCGGCGACCCATAGCCGGGCGCCGAAATCCAGAAGGATGAGCACGCCGAGAATCAGGTTGGTGACAATTATCAGCGGCTGTTGTGCCGCCGCGACGGTGACCAGGAAATAGACGATGGTGGCGACGTCGAAGGCGACCAGGGCATAGCGAAACATCGCGGCTTTGCGGCTACGGCCGTGGTAAAGCAGGCGTACGCTGCGGTGCAGGCTGCTTTCGTCGTTGTGGTCAGTCATGAATCGACGCAATGCTGGCGGAACTGTTCAGACCTTCGCAGGTGGTTCTCCGCACCGGGGCGACCTGGGCGTTATCGCTGGCCGCCCGCGGATCCACGCGCGCCGGTCAGTGAAACCTCGCCGGAATCCTTGACGCGGATCGACGGCCGCAACGCGCCGGGGTCGAGCTTAGCCTCGAAGCTGTAGCGGAGCGTATCCTTCTGGCTCGACATCAGCTCACGGACAAGGCCCACGCCGGCGAACAGGTCAGCCGATGCGTTGAGCGTGATGTCGCCCTCGCCATAGCCATCGATAACCGGCAGATCGTTGCCCACACCCTTGATCAACTCATGACCTTCGAGACTCACCGTGTAAGAGACGCCGGCGAGCTTTAGTGCCTCGCGGTTCGGGTTGACCACGTGCAGGTCGATCTCGAACTCGGGCAGCATGCCCTGCGACGGGATCGCGCGCACCGATTTGACGGTGACAGTCGGGGTTTCCCAGCCCGGCCTCATGCCCGCGCAGCCCGCCAGCAGGATTGCAGCCACGACACAAACAACCGCTAAACGCGTCATCTAGTTCTCCTGCTTTGCCGTATCTTCGACCATGATCAACATTACTTCGGCCGTATTGCCGGCACCGCGCGTCAGCACGGGGTAGTGCGTATCGCTCGTGAACAACAATCGATCGGCCTGCTTTATCGTGGCGCGCACAGTGTATTGCATTCTTTCCCTGATCTGTTGCGGGTCATACTCCAGCGCGAAGGGAATCGGCGGATTCCCGGGATCATCGATCTTCTGGTAGGCAAGCTCGACGGCCGGTACATCGGCGAGCGATGTATCGAGCAACCAGACTTCCGCGACGGCGCCCGGTGGCAGCGCAATGCGTTCGCGGTACATCAGCGTGCCGGTAACCTGCGCCGTCTTGTTAGTGTCGACGTCATCGATCGCTGCCGGGTTGCCGGGCATATCGGAACCGCAGGCGGAAAGGCTTACGAGTACCGCCAGTAACATCGCTTTCTTCTTCATTCACTGTGCCCCGGTCATCCTTCAGGCGGTTTCCTGCGCATGCACAGGAAACCGCATGTCCGCAACTCAGAGTACGCAATGTTTCGCGTAGCTCGCCGCTTCGTCGGCGGTCCAGTCGCCCTTCGGCTTTTCGGACAGATTCTTGCACCACTTTTCGGAGCCCACTTCCATGCCCTCGATCAGGCAATTCTTGGCGTAGGTGCCCGCATCTGCGGCAGACCACTCGGACTTGGGCTGCTCCTTCTTTTCGGCGCACCATTTTTCGCTGCCGGGTTCCGCGCTGCAGGCGACGAGGAGCAGGGCTGTGCTGGCGAGGAAGAGATATTTCATATCATGCTCCAGTTACTGATGAGGGACATACGACAGTATCGCGCCGGGCGTCTGCTCCTGCCACCTTTGTCGGAAAATGGCGCTCGGAGCAACTATTCAGAGGCCAGGCAGGAATACTAAAACCGAGCCTGGAACACTGCGTATCCCTGGCGAAACACTCTGAACGGGCGCTGGGAGTTGCCTGATTTGCGGCTGCGCGGCATTGTCGAACAAGGTCCGATCCGGATGCGTTCGACGGACAGGCCTCGTGTACCGGGATGATTGCGCTGGTCATCTCCGGTTGCCGCATGCTAGCCGATCAATGTGATGCCGCCTATGACGAACACCGCCAGCAGCACGGTCTGGAGCACCATGACGCCAACGGGCGCAGGCCCGACCTCTGTCAGCGCCTTGAGCGACGTCTTGACCCCGAGTGCCGCGACGGCGGTCAGCAGGCACCAGCTCGACACGGGCGTCATTGCGTCATGAACCGGCACGGGGACCCAGCCCATGCTGTTCACGAAGACCAGCGCGACAAAGGCCACGAGAAAATACGGCAATAGAGGAGCGTTGACCGCTTCGGGATCGCGCCGGCGATGGGTCAGCAGAGAGATCGTAATCACGACCGGAACCAGGCAGGCGACACGCATGAGTTTGACCACCGTCGAGATCTCGCCGGTCTGGTCGGAGATCATGTAGCCCGCACCGACCACCTGCGCGACATCGTGGATGGTCGCACCGAGGAAGACGCCTGCGGTCGCGTGGTCATAGTGCAGGTATGTGACGAAGACCGGGTATACGACCATCGCTATGGTGCTCAGTGCCGTGACACTGGCGACGGTCAATATCGTGTTGCGTTCGTGGTCCTTGTGCGACGGCAAAACCGATGAAATTGCGAGTGCCGCGGATGCACCACAGATCGCGACGGCACCAGCGGAAAGGACCGAGTGATTGTTTCCCAGCCCGAAAGCACGCCCGATCAGGCCGCCCAGCAGGATCGTCACCGTGACGCTCGCGACAACCAGGACGACAACCGGCCAGCCGAGATCCATGACCTCGCCGACCGTGATCCGCAGACCGAGCAGCGCTACGCCGAAACGGAGTATGTGGCGACTTGCAAAACGAATTCCGGTCGCGAATCGCTCGTCCTCCGTCAGGAAATTGAACGCCATGCCGAACAGCAGGGCGTACAGCATGGCAGGTCCACCCAGCCGGTCACTGACGAACCTCACGGCGAGCGCAATCGTGGCGCTGAGAAGCAGGCCGGGCATGGCTGCTCTCAGCGTATCGTTAATCTTCGTCATCGGGAGCCACAATAAAGCGAAGCCGGGCAGGCCGGCGTGTCGTGTCGACGTGAAGATACCACGGTTCGGGAAACCTGTTGGCGCGTCCGACAGGATGGCCGCTCGCTGCGCGCGTCCAAAATCGCTCCGCAATTTTGTCGAACGAGGTCCGATCCTGATGCGACACACA
>Ga0209536_100008600_pt1 | contig 15290 bp, 14 predicted proteins | sample DeeMarSeWOR28_12_FD_187461 | JGI IMG/M metagenome (GOLD analysis project Ga0209536, IMG submission 187461) | Marine sediment microbial communities from White Oak River estuary, North Carolina - WOR-2-8_12 (SPAdes) (version 2) | ecosystem: Environmental > Aquatic > Marine > Intertidal zone >...
CTCACCTATGGCAAGGGCGATATCGAGGGTGTTGATCAGGTGCGTATCGACCAGGTGCAGAAGGGCAAGTCGGTAAAAGTGGGTATTTTCCCATTGCGCCACATTTATACCAAAAAATAGTCTCTCAACTCATTACTGTTCCAGGAGCTCTATCAAGAGCTCCTGGAAACCCGCACTGAAACGAACAGATAACTTTTGGCATCCCTTTATTTCATCCAGGCTGCCTTACAGGACGCTCCAACAGCAAGGGATAAAAGGGAAAGGGTCCGTTTGATATGATTCTCACTAAAGAATATGTCGCTATTTTGGACAAGTTTGACTTCGAGGTACCGCCGGTGGGTGTTAAATTCCTGTCTAAACGGCCGGATAGGGTTGAGCGGCTCGAAGAAAAAATGGCGCTCTGCGAAATGCTTAAGAAGGCGCAGGGCGGCATTGCTTTTTTTGCCGACGCCGGAAACCATGCCTGTGAGGCCGGACTATACGTATTGGGTCAGGCGGATATCGGTGAGCCTTTTGCAAATGGAGATTTCGGCACCGGGTTGAAAATCTTTGAAGCGCCGCGTTCCGCTAGCCGGCTTTACTTACATATTCCAAAGATCGGTAAAGGCATCGTTAATTATGTTGCTTTTTCCCCGTTAGATCAGCTCCGATTCGAACCCGATTTGTTGATCCTTCTCGCCAGTACCCATCAGACAGAAATTATACTCAGGGCCATGAGCTATCGCTCAGCAAAAATCTGGGTCAGCAAGTTCTCACCGGCGATCGGCTGTGCTTGGACATACAGCTACCCATTTTTAACGGGGGAACTCAATTATTTCGTCACGGGTCTGGGTCATGGCATGAAGCGCAGAAAACTATTTCCAGAAGGCCGGCAAATTATTTCCATCCCATTTGATCTCCTGCCTTCCCTGCTGCAAACATTGCAGGAGATGCCATGGGTCCTGCCTGCGTATAAACCGGACGGGCCGGAATTTGTCAGACGGCTGATTGAGAAGTTGGGTATTGATTAACCCGGGAATTCAAAACCATAATACTCGCTTTTACATACAGAAGTTTTTCGGCCGCAGAGAGGAGCGGGTGCTCCTCTCTTTTTTTGAATCGTAATCTACTTTTCTTTCTTGAAATGAGCGATATGCGCTTCAACAGCCGTGACTTCCTCCCACAGATCCGCCAGATGTTTCTCTAGCTCAGCAATTTTTTGTTTTTTGGTCATAAATCGCGGTCGCAAATACGGGGGATCATCGCATCCGCAGAAACAAACATTTTGATGACCCCATCTTTGAAATCCTTGAGGACTGCCGGTGGCACAACACATGGTTTCACCCCCTCTCATATATTTATTTACGAATATTCGCACATACTAATATTATAGAGCAAAAAAAAGACTTCAGCCGATGGTAAACTCTTCGCCCAGTGTTTCCCGCAGTGCGGTCTTACATTTTTCAAGACCAGCCGGATCAAGTGAATAGTGCATAAAGGCGCCCTGCCGGGCACCGCGAACCAAACCCGCCTGTCTCAGGATGCGCAAGTGCTGTGAGACTGCCGATTGTGTCACGCCGAGTTGATGTGCCAACGCATTGACGCATAAGGGTCCGCCCTTGCAAACACCCGGTTGGCAATCGTTTAACAGTTTAACCAACCTTAATCGCGTTGGGTCTGACAGGGCTTTGAAGAACTCAACCTGTTTTTCGACTTTATCCATAACAGTATATCAGTATATGCTAATATACTACATATATATGCCGGCAATCCGAAGTTGTCAAGCGGAAAAAGTCCGGTACCTGGCAAATGTTTATCGCCTTAAACAATCGGCTAGGTGGTATGTGCTCGATACTGCGCAATTTGCCTTGAAATTGCAATTAGTGCACCTTTTTGATCCCAAATTTCCCCATCCTCTTCCAAAAGCCCACACGTGATAAAACGTGTTCGAAAACTGCATTTCAGCCAATCGGTTGTCGGAAGCTTACGAATATTCACCGATAATTCCAGCGTTGGGACCCACGCGACCATTCCCTGGCTAGAAATGACTGCAGGAGGAAATGAATCGGCTATGAGCAGAATCGATAATACATCAAAGGGTCGATCGTTTTTAAATTTTATCCATCCTTTAATTTCTGAGATGTCCGACAATTTTCCCGACATCCAACCCGTGCAGATGGGGTCCAATCGAACATCCAGTTGGCCGAAGAGCGTGTAATTTGGGATCTCAGGCACCGCTAAGCATTTTTCCAATTCTGCAATTTCGGGCCCTGACACTTCACACCTTTCTACCAGACACGCCTTGTCTTCGTCGGCAAATGTGCCAAATGCCCTGATTTTTTCTTTTCCTTTTTGGTTTAATCTGCCTTGAAAACGATTAAATTGTCTTGAAGCGGACATTTTTTCGATCGTGACTTCGGCGTCTCCCGGCTCACAGCGGTTTAAAAAATTGGCCGTTATAATGGGGGTTGATATCATTTCACTATGCTGCATCATGGCTTTGGCTAATATCGCCATTAAATAACCCCCATCGGGCACCCCATTTATCGACCAATTCTCTGTAATATGTCCCGAGAAAGTTAAAGGTTCATCCGGCTGAAATAAAACATCGCGATCAAATTGGTGCATTGCCATTCCTTTCAGGCTGAAGAATTATTTTTAAATGATTGCCGGTCTACCCGGTTAATACCCTTCAGTCTTTTATAACGCACAATTGGCATTGAAAAAATAGAAAAATTTGATACTTAGTTAAACCGTATGTTCAACCGATAACGATGGGAGACATCATGAGCGTATTTAAAACCAAAGACGAATTGGTTCATGTGCTTTCCACCTTGTGGGACGACATCTTCAACACCCCCGCCATCACCGAAAAAATCTCAGCTGAAAAATTGATTGTAAAATTTCGCTTTACTGATTTCGGGACTGATTTATATATTGATAACCAAGGGGATGTTCCCAGATACTACTGGGACCCGCCAGATGATGTGGCTTTTGATGTTGAGATGATTCAAACCTCGGACACCAGCCATCAGTTCTGGTTGCAAAATCTCAATGTCCCCATGGCTATCGCTACCCGCAAGGTCGTGGCCAAAGGCTCGGTCCAAAAAGCGCTCAAACTCATACCGGCCTTAAAACCGGCCTTCGCCCTTTATCCCGAAATTTTGAAACGCATGGGAAAAGCAGATCTCCTGCAAGAAGCTCCGGCAAAAAAAAGAAAACGGCGCTTCAAAATTTTCGCCCGTCGCCGGCCTAAAACATACGGTCTTGATGCCCTGCCGTTGTTTCCCATTGAATACACGGATGGCACTGTAAAAGCAGAGGTGCAAGAAAGATCGGCCATCACCAAAACCGTATCCGATTTGGATTTATTGAAAACGATGCTGACCATCCGGCGATTTGAACAGCACCTGTCAGAGGCCTTTCAGCAGGGGGATCTGCCCACTGAAGCGATTCACCTGTCAATCGGGCAGGAAGCCGTTGCCGCCGGCGTATGCATGAATCTGAGAGATTCGGACTATCTCAACACCACCCACCGGGGTCACGGTCACATCATCGCCAAAGGCGCGGATATCAACAAAATGATGGCCGAGCTTTACGGCAAAGCATCCGGGCTCTGCAAGGGCAAGGGGGGCTCCATGCATGTCACCGACGGCCGCATCGGGATTCTGGGAGCCAACGGTATCGTGGGGGCCGGATATCTTCTGGCGCTGGGAGCCGGTTTTACCATAAAGTATTATGAGAAAAGCGATAACATCTCGGTCGTCATCGCCGGAGACGGGTCGGTTAATCAGGGCATGTTCCATGAAGCGTTGAATATGATATCCGTCCTTGAGCTGCCGGTTCTGATCGTTGTCGAAAACAACCGCTATGGAGAATTTACGGCCATTGAGCGCCATTCAGCGGTTACCGAGATTCACAAACGCGCCGCAGGGTATGCTATAGAATCCGTTCGCCTCAACGGCAACGATGCTCGCGCCGTTTTCTCTGAGGTCGGCCGGTTTATCGCTGCGATGCGATCGGATGGAAAGCCGCGGCTGGTTGAACTGATGACCTATCGCTGGCATGGTCATATGGAAGGCGAACCCGAGCTCTATCGGACCGACGCGGAAAAGGATCGCTTTAAAAAAGAAGACCCGGTTGTTCGGCTACAAAGCGAGCTGGTGCGGGAAAGCATTGCCGAAAAAACCGGCATTTCTGCCATCGAACACGCCGTTGAAAGAGACATCGAAGCGGCCGTGACCTATGCCGCCCAGGCCGGGCTTCCCGACCTTGCAGAGTTGGCCACCGATGTATACTGCCCGGATGATGCGCAACTGTATACTGGATCATTTGATTCCGGTTCTGCCGCAACTGAAGTGTCCGTGTCAGAAGCCATCAACCGGGCTCTGGACCAGGAGATGCAACGCGATAAGCGGGTGTTTTTGTGGGGCGAAGACATTTCTTTGGGCGGCTATTTTAATGTCACTAATGGATTGCTTGAAAAGTTCGGCCCTGAACGCATTATCGATACGCCGATTTCGGAAAACGGGTTTATCGGAGGAGCAGTGGGCGCTGCGATGACCGGCATGCGCCCGGTTTCAGAAGTTTTGTTTGCCGATTTTTTGACCTGCTGCATGGATCCCATTTTGAATCAGGCGGCCAAATTAAGATATATGACCGGTGGGCAGGTGGCGGTTCCGCTCACCATCCGCACCCCTTTAGGCAGCGGTATCGGCATGGCTGCCCAGCACTCCCAGTCTATGGAAAAATTTTTCTTCGGCATTCCGGGACTCATCGTGATCGCTCCGTCGGATGCCTTTACGGCTATGGGTTTACTAAAAAGTGCCATCCGTTCCAATAACCCGGTTTTATTTTTTGAACACAAACTGCTGTATGCCGATGCCGGGAAGATCCCGGACACGGATTTTACACTACCGATTGGAAAGGCCCGCATCATTCGTGAGGGGGCTGATATCACGATTGTTACCTATCTGCTGGGTGTAAGCATTGCCCTTGGGGCTGCAAAAATTCTCTCGCAAAGCGGCATCGAGGCCGAAGTCATTGATCTGGCCACCCTGTATCCGATGGACAACAAAACGATTCTCGACTCGGTGGCCAAGACCGGATATCTCGCCACTATTGAAGAAGGCACATTCAGCGGCAGTGTCGGCTCGGAAATTATATCACGCGTAACCATCGCCGGTTTCAATTTATTAAAAGGAGCGCCACTGAAGATAGCGGCGCCGGAAAATCCGATACCCTATTCCAAAAATCTGGAAAATGCCATGCTGCCGACGGCCGAGATGGTAGCTCAGAAGATCGAATACATGTTGAGCTAAAATCAAAATCTAGCTTGATAACGGTGTTGCCTGATACCCTATTGCCGGTAAGGCGGTGAACTTGACGGGTCATTAACGCTTCCATCCCGGGTGAGATAAAAAATGAAAGATGACATCATTAAGGCACACTTGAATCTAACGGCCGTGCTGCAAAATTTGGAGGACTTGGTTCAATTCGATGATGACATGGCCGCCCTGACGAAGCCCTGGGACACCAGTCTCCAATTTACCGTCTTGCGGGGGCCAAAGGCCTTTGTGGAATTTAAAGACGGCGCTTGTCGGGTTCGACAGGGCAGCCACAGCAATCCATCCGTGAAATTGTTTTTCTTTTCACCCGCCCATCTAAACCGGATGTTTGCCGGCAACGGCACTCCAATCCCGCTAAAAGGATTGACCAAACTTAGATTCCTCACCAAAGCGTTCTCGAAATTGACCAACAAGCTGGAATACTATCTCACCCCCACCGACGATCGGTTAAAAGTCACAAAATACCTCGAGCTAAACACGCGTTTCACGTTGAATACGGCCGTATTTGCAGTAAAAGAATTGGTTCGGTTGGATCCGATCGCAAAAACCGTTGCATCTCATATCGGCAACGGCAGGGTGCTTATCAAAATAATGCCGGACGGCCCTTCCATCCATCTCGATTTTCAAAATGGCGATGTTCTCGTAAAGAAAGGAGATACGGACCGGCCAATGGCATGCATATTTATGCAGGACGTCCGGGTGGCGAACGATTTTTTGTACGGAAAATTGGATGCTTTCGCCGCCGTGGCAGCCGGAAATGTTCTGATCAGAGGGCAAACCCCGATGATTGATTCGATTAGCCTTATTCTGGACCGTGTTCCCCTTTACTTGAAATAGGAGTACGCCTGTCATGGAAACTTTTTCATATTCAAAATCCCAGGAATTTTTTTCCAGAGCGGCCAGGGTCATTCCAGGAGGTATCTACGGCCACTACAGCCCCGCGCCGCTGATTCCGGCAACCCACTATCCGTTTTATACCGCGCGCGCAGAAGGCGCCCGATTCTGGGACGTGGATGGGAATGAATTCATTGACTACATGTGCGCCTTCGGCCCGATGATCCAGGGCTATCAAAATTCAGTTGTGGATCATGCAGCGCGGGAGCAACTCAAATCAGGCAACTTAACGACCGGTGCTTCCGCAGTTATGGTGGAGCTGGCGGAATATTTAACCGGTCTCGTTTCATTTGCGGATTGGGCCTATTTTGCTAAAAACGGGGCCGATGTGACCAATTACGCCACGATGATCGCCCGCGACGCAACCGGACGAAAGAAGATCGTTATGATCCAGAGCGGCTACCACGGTGCGGCCCCCTGGATGCAAGTGCCGGGACATCATGGATTGATCGAAGAGGATTATTATCATATTATTCGGATCAATTGGAACGATATCGAAGCCCTTGAACACGCTATTTCTGAAAATCCGAATGAAATTGCCGGATTTATCGCCACGCCCTATCATGTTCCGGTCTTCAGGGACAATGAAATGCCGGCTGACGGTTATTGGCAAAAGGTCGAAGCGATTTGCCGCCAAGAAGGCATTGTGTTGATCGTTGATGACATTCGACACGGTTTTCGGCTGGACATGAGCGGATCAAACGAATACTTCGGCTTTAAACCGGATCTTTTGTGCTTGGGCAAGGCGCTCGCCAATGGGTATCCCATTTCGGCACTTTTAGGAACCGATGCACTGAAAAACATGGCGGCCCGGGTTTTTTACACGGGAAGCTTTTTTTTCGAGGCGGTTCCGATGGCCGCCTGTCTCGTCAATCTAAGAGGACTTGAGGAAATCCAAGGCCCGCAGATCATGCAAACTCAAGGGAAAAAGTTAACGGACGCCATGGTGGATATCGCCAGGGGATATGGTTTCACTTTGAAAGTGACCGGTGTTCCGTCAATGCCGTATGTCCGAATCACCGATGACGAGAGCATGATGCTGCACCAGGACTGGTGTGCGGAATGCACCAGGCGCGGGGCGTATTTCACGCCCCACCATAACTGGTTTCTGTCCACCGCTCATACGGTGCAAGACATTGATCAAACATTGGAGATTGTCGATGAAGCGTTTCAAGCCGTGAAGAAAAAATGGGAAGATGAAAAAAAATTCCCTTTTGAAAAACCATAAGCGTTAATTGACCCGACCGAGTTCATCAACCAGTTCATAAAACCACTCACTCTTTTCCGCCGGTGCAATCGCCGGCACCTCGCAACCCGACGATAGAATATACCCGCTGTCTGATGGGGCTGCATCAATGCAGTTTTTGATCGCCTGCTTCATCTCATCCCGGCTGCCAGAATAGAAAAGATTGGTATCCAGGTTGCCGATGAGAACCGCCTTGCCCCGTGCGGCCGTTACTGCTTTTGTCAGTTCCGACGGGGCATCGATGCTGATATTGGTCACGCCGGTATTGACCATGTCTTCTAAGATGGGATCGGCATATCCACAGATGTGAAGCCCCACGCCAAACTTCTTGGCTTTGAAGTGGTCGACAATCTGCTTGTGGTACGGAAAAACAAATGATCGGTACATCTTCGGTGATATCAGGCTGCTGGATGCCGGGGCCTCAGAATACCCGAGGCCCACGCCCAGCGGCATGATAGCCTCCGCAAAATTTATCGACTGCTGGGTGCAAAATTGCATCAATTCGTGAACATAATCCGGATCTTTTAAGGCATCCATGATCAGCTCAGTTGCCCCCCTGAGTCCGATCGCGATGGTCCAGGGGCCCGCAATCACCGCCGAGACAATTGCATCGCTGATAATCTTTTTGGTTTCGGCCACCGCCTCTAAATAGCCGGGCAGGCGCCCATCCTTTGTGGGATCCGGAAGTTGCAGGCTGCTCAGCTTGCCCTTGTCTTCCAGGGCCGATTTTGTAGTGATGCAGAGGCTGTCCTCGGGATATTTGAGCTCATTGCCGATGGCCTCGGCGTCCATTAATAGATCCCACATCATCACAAGGATATCGGGCTTGAAGCGTTCATAAGATGCCACCTGAGCCTTCACAAAAACCTGAGGGTCTGATAACCATTCCCTGATGGACGCACCGATAAGCTGGGTATTACACTGACCGGTGATGAGATAAGCCGGGATCCGGTCCATCGGAAGTTTTTCATCGGCAAAAGTGTTTTTAAAGGCCGCACCAATCCTTTGCTTTGCGGTCAGAGCATCCATTTATAATTCTCCCTCTTCTTCCCAGATTTTCATCTGTTCTTGATAGGATGGCGGAAATGTTGCCTGAAAATTAAAAAAACTGGTGATCGGATAGCGCACGCCGGATTTGTGGGTTTTGGCCAAACCGTCCAAAACCGTGTCCATTTTCGACGCCGGAATCATGAAGGCCATCTCGTAATCCTGCGTCATTCCGAAAACCCGGTCGCCGTTGCCGGGAACGACATAACGGCATTCATCATGGGTTATCGCCGTAATAATGGTTGCGCAGCCCAGCCGACCCATGGATGAAGAAGAAACCGCTCCCCCTTCGTTATAAAGCGCGCCTTGAATGAGCCTCATAATTTGGGCCGGATTGCCATACACCATGAACAGATCCGGTTCAAAAGCCGTGCGATTTAACGGGGCGACCAGGATATGACTGTATTGCCCGTGCTCGAAACGATCGATGAGGTCTTCTTCTTTTTTTCCGATTTCCTTCGAAGCGGTAAACATGCCGGCGGCAATGTTGCCTTCGTTATAGAATTCAATATTTTTAAAAAAACCGAAGGGCGCGGCCCCCAGCGCACATTGCATGTCCTCTTTGCCCATCGCCACCGCCCAGCCGAGTTTTCTGGCCATACCGATTCCCTGGCAAATGGCTACTTTTTTCTTCATTTGCTGAAAGGGTCGACGCGTTTTTTCGGGTATTTCGTCTTCCGATTTCAACATCTTAATGGCCAGCGGGAAGGTGAGCGGCCGGATGTAGCTATTAAATGCCTGTTCGATTTCTTTTAAATCTGCCATTATGACCTCCTTTTAAAATAAATATTTTCTAAATGATTGAAAAATTAGGACCGGAAACGAGCTTTACCCAATCCCATTATCTTTTATTCAGCAGGTTACCTGTTTCTCCTGATATGCTTTTATTTTTTTAATCAATTGCGGGATAAACTCGCGGCAGTCGTCAACAACGCCGTAATCCACCTGCTCAAATATCGGTGATTTGGCATCATTGTTGATCGCGATCATTACCCGGGCCCCGACGACACCCACCATATGCTGCTGCTCACCCGACAAGCCCACACCGATATAGACCTCTGGACTCACCATTTTTCCGCTCTGCCCGATCATGGTTTCCAACTCGGTCCAGCCTTCATCGACAGCCGGTCGGGTCGAGCCTAAAGCGGCATTGAGCGTCGCGGCCAGTTCGGATATCTCCTTCCAGCCTTCGTTGTCACCTGCCCCGGCGCCTCCGGCCACAATGGTGGCTGCGGTTTCAAGGGGCACACCTTCCGGTTCTTCGCGGATGATCTCCAGGGTTTTAATGCGGCCGGGAAGATGGGTCGGAATATCAATCATCATCGTCTCACCGGTCCGGGAATCGTCCGGCTCGGGTGTCGGGAAAACCCCTTTGGCTGCGGTCGCCATCTGGGGTCGTTTTTCAGGGCATATGATCGAAAGCAAGCCGCCGTAAGCCGGTATGCGCTGCTCCAGAATCATTTCCTTATCAAGCACAAAATCAATGCAATGGGCGGTCAAACCCGTTTGCAAGCGCGCAGCCACCAGCGGCGCCAGTTCCCGGCCCATATCGGTCGAACCGATCAGAATGATTTCGGGCGGATGCGCTCGGGCAAGCTTAACGACGATTTCCGTATACAGCTCAGGCTGATAAACTGCCAACTCGGGTGCATCACCCAGATAGATCCTGTCAGCCCCGGCAGCAATGAGCTGGCGGGCTTGTTCTTCGATCTTGTCTCCCAGCAAGATGGCTTCGACCGAAGTGCCCAGTTGATCTGCCAATTTACGGGCCCGGCCGATCAGTTGCAGCGATACGGATTGGAGGTGACAGTCGATCTGCTCGGCAATGACCCAGACGGCGCTGTGATCTGTACCCATCTTTTCAAACCTTTCTGTTTTAAACGCATTGGATGGTTATAACACGCCCGCATCCACCAGTTTTTGTACCAACAGGTCCGCCTTTTCATCGCGGGTGCCGCTTATCATTTCAGCCTGTCTTTTGTTTTCTTCCTGGGCGTGAAGCTCGGAAACAATGGTGGGGGAACCTTTTAAACCCACGGTTTCGCGGGCTACGCCCAGTTCATCGACACCCCACTGTTCGATTTCTTTTTTGCGGGCCTTGATAATTCCTGAAAAACTCAGGGTTCTGGGAGTGTTCAATTCTCTGGTTACCGTAAGAACGGCGGGAAGCTCGACCTGCATCAAGCGGTATCCGTTTTCGACACTGGCCTTTACTTTCCAGCTTGCGCCGTCACAGTCGACGATTTCCTTTACCAGGGTCACAACCGGCAAATCCAGAAATGTCGCGATTTCCGGGCCCACCCATTCGGTGCTACCGTCGCTGCTGGCCATGCCGCAAAATATCACGTCATAGGAACCGATTTTTTCGATGCCTTTGGCAAGGGTAAAGGCGGTTGCATAGGCATCCGCGCCGCCAAAAGCCGGGTCCGTAAGCAAAAATCCCTGATCCGCCCCCAGCGCCAGACATTCTTTAACGATATTGCCCGCCTCGGGAGGACCCATACTGAGCACCGAAATGCGGGCTTCGAATTTGGCTTTGAGTTGAAGTGCAGCCTCCATAGCGTTTTTATCAAGTGGATTTAACACCATTGGAACATCACACCGCAACAGCGTTTTGGTGTTCGGATCAATCTTTATATTACACGCCTCTTTGGGGTCGGGAACGGCTTTGACACAAACAACAATATTGAGCATTTTGATGTCCTCTTTTAAAAGGGGATTGAGGTATGCCTCAATCCCCAATAAATCTAAGACAAAACCCAGCGGCCGATGATCACCTTCATAATATCGGAGGTGCCGGCTGACGGCCCGACCACATAAGAATCACGTAAATATCGTGAAACCGCATATTCCTCCATGCAGCCGTATCCGCCGTGGATATCCACTGCCATTTTGGCAGCTCTCTGGCAGGCTTCGGTGGTATAATATTTGGCCACAGCAAATTCATTGCTTGAGCGCTGGCCTTTATCCTGCATCGCCGCCGCGCGATAACCCAGCAGCCTGCCGGCCTCTAAATCGATTTTCAAGTCCGCCAGTTTGTTTTGAATCGTCTGCAGGGCGGCAATCGGTTTGCCGTAAAGAATTCTTTCATTGGCAAATTTGATCGATTCTTCCAGGCAGGCCGCCTGCAGTCCTAAAGCTACGCCGACCATGCCCCCCCGGCCGACATCGCCGATGGCTGCCATGGTCACCCGCAACCCTTTGCCTTCTTCTCCCAGCAGTTGAGTTGCCGGTATTTCGCAATTTTCGAACGCCAGCTCACCGGTATTGCAGCCCCGCATACCGACTTTGTGCTCTTTATGAGTGGCCTTCCAGCCCGCCATGTCTTTATCCAGAACAAACGCGCAAAACGCTTTGGGATTTTCTTCGTCTTTTGCCAGAACGGTAATCGTATCGGCGATATGGGAGTTGGTAATAAAGCATTTGCGCCCGTTCAGAATAAAATTATCCCCCTCTTTTTTGTAAGCGGATCGGATGCCGGTGGGATCGGACCCCCCGGTCGCCTCGGTTACCGCCGTGGTGGAAAGCTTTTCGCCTTTCGCCAGACCGGGCAGGTATTTCTTTTTTAGTTCTTCACTGCCGAATTTTACAATCGGCTCGATTCCCAGGGCAAAGACCTGAAGCATCATGCCGGTGGCCACCGATACCCGGCTGATTTCCTCAACCGCAATCAAGCGCTCGGTATACCCCAACCCCAGGCCGCCGTATTCCTCCGGGATGGTGATGGCCATCATCTCGGCCTCGCCCAGCGCTTTTACGACGGCATCGCTGACCTCGCCGGTTTTTTCCATTTCATCGATGTGGGGCGCCACCTGAGTTTCCGCAAATTCACGCGCCGCTTTTCGAAACATTTCCTGTTCTTCGGTAAAGGTGAAATCAATCATGGTTAACCTTCCTTTCCTCATTCCCCCGGCGCGGCAACGCTTCAGGGGAGTTAATCGTTATGTGTTAATCGAACGTATGTGGATCTCTCTGATACAGTCCAAACAGACAGCTATGATCAATGTCGCAAAACGAATCCCCAATAACAAATCACAGATAACTCCGGATTAATATCACTCAATCAGGGATTTTCAGCTGTTCAAGATATTCGATCAGGGCGTTGATCGATTTATCGAGGCTTGTTTTCGATTTGTTCACCCCATAGACTAAAGAAGCGCCCAACATGCCACTGAACAAAATTTCGGTAACCGAGTCGGTGCTCACCGCTTTGCTCAATTCACCGGATTTTTTCCCCTGTTCCAGAAGCCTTCTTAACATGCCTTTCAGCCCCACAAACCCTTTTTCGAGCTCCTTTGATAATTGGGGGCGCTGATCGTTCAGTTCGGCGGCAAGGGTGATAAAGACGCAGCCGCCAGGAAAATTATCTGCATCCTTCAGATAACGGTCTTTATAATTTTTCAGAAGCCGTTTGATGACTGCAGTTGGATTTTCAATTTGATCCAGACCTTTCAGATTCTTTTCGCGCCAAATTTTTCGGGCTTCATCGATCACCTGGAAAAACAGGTCTTCTTTGCTCGAGAAATGATTATAAAATCCGCCTTTGGAAGTATCGGCCGCCTCTAAAATGTCGTGAATCGATGTGCCTAAAAACCCATTTAAAGAAAAGAGTTTCAAAGATTCGTGTATAATTTTTTCTTTTAGATTCATTACCTTATCCTCAAACCGGCTTTCAGGAGAGACAGACCGGTCGGTCTTAGCTATAACAACCTATCCCATATTTTGTCAAGCGTTGTTGTCGTATTTCGGGTGCAATTTCTCTAGAACCCTTCTCAAAAATAGGATTTTTGTTCAAGATCGCGGCGGGGCTTAGTTGCAAACCGGTGGCATACTGTTGTATGTTGAGGATTTGAAACGAGGCACCAACAAAGAGGTTGGCCAAAAGGCATTTTTGAGATGGGTTCTAAATTCGTTTCAACAATATTCAACCGTGAAATATTTCGTTTGATTGATCTTTTTTGCGCTGTTATGTTTCACAAAAAACTTCCGTGCGGAAGCCAAGCCGTCCATTTCGGAAAATAAGATGAATAAGGAGGACACCGTGAAGTCGAAAAAGAGCCCTTATGAGATGAACCTCGATAAAAATGCAGCGAATTTTGTGCCGCTCTCCCCTTTGTCTTTTATTGAAAAAACCAAGGATGTTTACCCGAATTATGCCTCCGTCATATACGGCGATCGAACCTACACCTGGCTTGAGACCTATAACCGCTGCCTGAAATTTGCCAGTGCCCTTGAAAAACACGGGATTGGTTTGGGCGATACGGTATCCATAATCGCGCCAAATACCCCTGAAATTTTTGAAACACACTACTCGGTCCCGATGACCGGGGCGGTGCTCAATACGATCAACACCAGACTTGAAGCAGATACCATCGCCTACATTTTAGACCACGGAGACGCGAAGGCATTTATGGTCGATACTCAGTTTTCTCCTGCAGCCAGAGAAGCCCTGGGGAAATTAAAAAAAGAAATCCTGGTAATTGATATTGAAGACCCAAATGCGAATTTACAGGAAGGCCAGGGAGAACGTCTGGGGAAATACACCTATGATGAATTTCTTGAAAAGGGGGATGCCGACTATCAGTGGAAGAAACCCAATGATGAGTGGCAGGCAATCACGCTGAATTATACCTCCGGAACAACCGGTCGGCCCAAAGGTGTTGTTTACCACCATCGGGGATCCTATTTAATGTCCATGGGAAGTGTCATCGCATGGAACATGCCCAATCATCTGACATACCTTTACACGGTGCCCATGTTTCATTGCAACGGGTGGTGCTATCCGTGGACCATCGCCGCTTTGGCCGGAACGATTGTTTGTTGTCGATATGTCGTTGCCAAAGACATCTATGATCTAATTGCTGATCATAACGTTACCCATTTTGGCGGGGCTCCCATCGTCTTGAATATGATCGCCAATGCACCGGATAATGAAAAGCGCAAAATTGATCATAAAGTTTATGCCATGACGGCGGGTGCGCCGCCGCCCAGCGCTATTCTTGAAAAAATGGAGAATCTTGGCTTTGAAGTGATGCACGTTTACGGTTTGACCGAGACATACGGACATGTCCTTCACTGTGCCTGGAATCGGGATTGGGACGAATTGCCCGTTGAGGAAAAGGCCGAAATCAAAGCCCGCCAGGGCGTGAGATATCCGATGATGGAAGAAATTAATGTTTTAGATCCCTTGACCATGGAGCCGGTGCCCAGAGATGGCCAAACCATGGGCGAAATCATGATTCGCGGAAATGCCGTCATGAAAGGGTATTACAAAAATAAAGAAGAGACCGAAAAATCTTTCGAAAATGGATGGTTTCACTCCGGGGATTTGGCGGTCACGCACCCGGACGGCTACATTCAAATCAAGGATCGATCCAAGGACATCATTATCTCCGGCGGAGAAAACATCTCTTCGGTTGAAGTCGAAAATGTCCTGGCCAAACATCCGGCGGTATCCCTGGTGGCGGTGGTTGCCAAACCGGATGAGAAATGGGGAGAGACCCCCTGTGCTTTTGTAGAGCTCAATCGCGGTTATGAAAAGACGACAGCAGCCGAATTAATTGATTTTTGCAAGGAAAATATGGCCGGCTTCAAGCGACCCAAATTTATCACATTTGGTGAGTTGCCGAAGACATCAACCGGTAAGATACAAAAATTTGAATTAAGAAAAACGGCGAAGGAAATTTAATTGGGGATCGGTTTCAAACAAGTAATTTTCATGTGGATGTGTTTTATCAGATGTAAAAAATTTCAGCTTTTTAATATTGCACCATTAT
>Ga0209536_100008602_pt1 | contig 15286 bp, 12 predicted proteins | sample DeeMarSeWOR28_12_FD_187461 | JGI IMG/M metagenome (GOLD analysis project Ga0209536, IMG submission 187461) | Marine sediment microbial communities from White Oak River estuary, North Carolina - WOR-2-8_12 (SPAdes) (version 2) | ecosystem: Environmental > Aquatic > Marine > Intertidal zone >...
GATGCCGGTGAACTGCAGTGACTTTTCGTCCAGGTGGGCGCCCGGAAAGGGCTCCACATGACAGGCGTAGGTGTGCGCCGGTCGCAGCTGGTGGTCGGCGTCGTAGTCCAGCGTAACGGCCGCGATCTCCAGCAGCGCATCGCGCTTGGGGTTGAATCCGGCTGTTTCGACATCCACGACCACGGGCAGGAAGCCGCGAAAGCGGCTGGCGATTTTGGGCGGCGCATTTTGTTCTGACATGGCGACAGCATACCGGAACGCATTCATGAAGGTGAACCAGACGCGCTGGCCTCGTTACAGGCTGTGGCTGGCCCTGCTGTGCCTGCTCGCCGCAAGCGGTGTCGCGGCGCAGGGGCGTTTCGATAGCGGCCTGTTGTGGCGCATCGAGCGGGCTGGCAGCAGCCCCAGCTACCTGTTCGGCACCATGCATAGCGACGCCCCTGGTGTGGTGAACCTCGCCGCGCCGGTCCGGGAGGCGTTCGACCAGGCGGCTGCTGTGACGCTGGAAGTCGCGCTGGACGTGCAGTCGCTGCTGGCCCTCACACAGGCGTTGCTCATGAACGAGGGCAGGACACTCGATGCGCTGCTGGATTCGGCCCTGTATGCGCGGGCTGTTGAGGCGATGGCTGGGCAGGGGGTCCCGGACAGCATGGTGGCCAGAATGAAGCCCTGGGCGGTGGCCGTGACCCTGATGACGCCGCCGACCGAGACTGGCGTGGTGCTCGACCAGGTGCTCTACCAGAAAGCGTTGGCCGACGGTAAACCGGTCGACGGACTGGAGACCGTCGCCGAGCAAGTGGGTCTGTTCGACAGCCTGACGCTGGAGGAGCAGATCGAGCTGCTGCAGGACACGCTCGACCATCTGCCCGAGATCGAGCGGATGCTGGACGAAGTGCGCCAGGCGTGGCTGCAGCGCGATCTGGCCAGGCTGGTGGAAATCAACGCGGCAACGATGCGTGACAGCGACCCGCAGTTCGCAGCAACCTTCAATCAGCGCATTATCCTGGATCGCAACCACCGCATGGCCGAACGGATGGACGCTCGCCTGCGCGAAGGTGGGCGTTTCATCGCTGTCGGGGCGCTGCACCTGCCGGGCAGGGAAGGTCTGCTGGAGTTACTGGAAAAGCGCGGCTACCGGCTCACGCGTCTGTATTGATGGCGGTCCCGGTCACGGCTGCAGTTGCCAGTGGATGCGTTCGCCGGCGCGCATGGGTACCACGCTGCCGTCCGCGAGCGGGTAGCTGGATGGCACCTCCCAGTCCCGTTTCCGCAGCGTGATGATGCCGGTATTGCGCGGCAGGCCATAGAAGTCGGGACCAAAGAAACTGGCGAATCCCTCCAGTTTGTCCAGTGCCCCGGCGCTCTCGAACGCTTCCGCGTAAAGTTCCATGGCGGCGTGCGCCGTGTACAGGCCGGCGCAGCCGCAGGCGCTTTCCTTGGCGGCGCGCGGGTGCGGGGCGCTGTCGGTACCGAGGAACAGCCGTGGGTGGCCGCGGGTGGCCGCCTCCAGCAGGGCCTGGCGGTGCTGCTCGCGCTTCAGCACCGGCAGACAGTAGTGGTGCGGGCGAATCCCGCCGCTGAAGATGGCATTGCGATTCAGCAGCAGGTGGTGGGCGGTCAGGGTGCCGGCGACGTTGGGCGGCGCGTTCAGCACGAAGTCCACGCCGTGGCGGGTGGTGATGTGTTCCAGTACCACCTTCAAACGTGGAAAACGCTGTGTCAGCGGTACCAGCACGCGCTCGATGAATACCGCTTCGCGGTCGAAAATGTCGACCGCGGGGTCGGTCACCTCACCGTGCACCAGCAGCGGCATACCGGCCTCCTGCATTGCTTCCAGGGCCGACCAGGTTTTTTCGATATTGCTGACGCCGGCATCGGAATGGGTGGTGGCGCCCGCCGGGTAGAGTTTGACGGCGTGCACGAGGCCGCTTTGCTGCGCGCGCGCGATTTCGGCCGGCTCGGTATTGTCGGTGAGGTACAGGGTCATCAGCGGCTCGAAGTCGCTGCCGGCGGGCAGCGCCGCGATGATGCGTTCGCGGTAGCTCAGCGCCGCCGCGGTGTCGGTGACCGGCGGCTTCAGGTTCGGCATGATGATGGCGCGCCGAAACTGGCGCGCGGTATGCGGGACGACGCTGGCCAGCGCGGCGCCATCGCGCACGTGCAGGTGCCAGTCATCGGGTCGGGTGAGGCTGATTTGCATGGATCACCAGGCGGCTTGCAAGGATTAACCAGTAACGCCTACAAGGTAACATAAGGAAACTTCAAGGTAATTGATTTCGTTTGTATTCCTCGTTGTGTCCCCGGGGCCAGGGAAGCGGGCGTACGGGTCTCGGATAGGCTCCCGACAGTAACGAATTTCCCGTTGATTTAACGCCACTTTTTGCTTGTTCCGGGTGGCTTTTACCTTGACCTGATGGCGCAAAACAAAGATCATATCGCGCTTGCTTTTTGCCGGGTGTGCCGGCAAGGCAGCGGTGGCGCGCAGGCCTTGGCCATCGCACCGTCACTGCTGCCGAGCATGCTGAATGCTCAACACGTTTTCAACCGTTTCAAATCATTGAGGGGACCTGGTTCGGGTCTCTGGAACAGCAAGGAGCCTCATGAACGTTGCCGACAAGAAACGGCTGCTGCGCGAAATGTTGTTTGCGCGGCGCTTTGAGGAGCGCTGCTACGAAGCGTACGTAGAACGAAAGATCGGTGGTTTTCTGCACCTCTACCCGGGCGAGGAAGCCTGCGCGCATGGGGTGCTGGAAGCGGCCCGGCCCGGCCATGACTATGTGATCACCGGCTACCGCGACCACATTCACGCCATCAAATGTGGCGCCGACCCGAAAAAGGTCATGGCGGAACTGTACGGTAAGGAAACCGGCTCGTCCCGGGGACGCGGCGGCTCCATGCATATTTTCGATGTCGAGCACCACTTTATGGGCGGCTACGCGCTGGTTGGCGGACCCTTTCCGCTCGCTGCCGGTATGGCCAAGGCCATCAAGATGAAAGGCGGCGACGAGATCGCCATCTGCTTCCTCGGCGATGCGGCCAATAACCAGGGTACCTTCCACGAGTCGCTCAACATGGCCAAGCTGTGGAACCTGCCGGTCCTGTATGTGTGCGAAAACAACCTGTACGGCATCGGCACCCGCATCGATCGCTCCACTGCCGTCATCGATCAGTACAAGCGTGTGTCGGGGTACGACATTCCGTCTGCGCAGGAGGATGGCCAGGACATCGAGAAAGTGTTCAAGGCGGCCAAGACGGCCGTCGATCATGTGCGCTCGGGCAACGGGCCATATTTCCTGGAGCTAATGACCTACCGCTATCGTGGTCACTCCATGTCCGACTCCAATGCCTACCGCTCCAAGAACGAAGAGCGCATGTGGTCGGATCGTGATCCGATTATCATGCTGCGCGACCGCCTCATAGAGGCCGGTGAATTGACCAAGAGCGACTACAAGGCCATGGACACCGCGATCCTCGATGAGATCGAATACGAGATCATCGCTTTCGCCGAGTCGTCGCCCGAGCCGCGTGTCGACGAGGTGGAGAAATATACCCTCGCAGAGAATGACCCCTGGGTATACGGAGGTGGCCGCTGATGGCTGAGCTAATGTACTGGGAGGCCATCCGTCGTGCCCACGATGAGGAAATGGCCAACGATCCCCTGGTGATCTGCATGGGTGAAGACATCGGTGTGGCTGGCGGCACTTACAAGGCTACCCAGGGGCTGTACGACAAGTACGGTCCCGAGCGGGTCATGGATACGCCGATTTCCGAGAACGGCTACACCGGCCTGGGTATCGGTGCGTCGTTCCTGGGTGTGCGACCGATCATCGAGTTGATGTCAGTGAACTTCGCCTGGCTGGCGCTCGACCAGCTGTTTAACAGCGCCGCCAAGGTGCGCTACATGTCCGGCGGCCAGCTGACCGCCCCGGTGGTGGTGCGCTCTCCCGGCGGTACCGCGCACCAGCTCGGTGCCCAGCATTCGGCGCGCATGGAGAAGGTGTTTATGGGCATCGCCGGGCTGCGCGTGGTGACGCCGTCCAACCCGAAACAGGCCTACGGGCTGCTCAAGTCGGCGGTGCGTTGCAATGACCCGGTGTTCATCAACGAACACGAACTGATGTACAACATGAAGGGTGAGGTGCCCGATGCAGAATTCTTCCACCCGCTGGAAGGCTCCGAAGTGGCTCGCGAGGGAGGGGACGTCACCCTGTTCGGCTACAACATATCGGTGCACTGGTGCCTGCAGGCGGCGGATGTGCTGTCAAAACAGTTCGGCATCGAGGCCGAAGTGGTCGACCTGTATGCGCTGAGTCCGCTGGACCGCGCCGGCATCGCGCGCTCGGTGCGTAACACTCACCGCGCCGTAATCGTCGAAGAGGCCGAAGCGCCGGTCGGTGTGGGCTCCGAAGTGATGGCGATCATCAACGAGGAATGCTTCTTCGAGCTGGACGCTGCGCCAATGCGGGTGTCGGCACTGAACATCCCCATTCCCTACAACCACAGGCTGGAAAAGGCCGCCATCCCCAACGCCAATGATGTCGTTGCGGCAGTGCGGAAGATGTTCGGTAAATAAGATAGTTGATTAACCGCGAAGGACGCTAAGGACGCGAAGGTGATTGGTTCACCCGTTACATTTGCCTGTTTTCATCACTTGAGTGAATGTGGCGGCCTGCATGATGAACGCATCATGGTGTCTCAGGACCGCTTGGTGTTACCTGCGTCGGACGGATAGGGAATTGGTCCCTGGCAAGCCACACTTCGCGCCCTTAGCATCCTTCGCGGTTATATTCTTCAAGGATTCACGCTGGATAAGAAATGGCTGAACCGTATGTAATCAAGATGCCCCAGCTTTCGGACACCATGACCGAGGGCGTGGTGGTGAGCTGGGAAAAGAGCGTTGGCGACAGGATCGAGCGCGGCGATATCGTCGCGACGGTAGAAACCGACAAGGCCATTATGGATGTCGAGGTGTTTCGCGAGGGCTACCTGTCCGGCCCGCTGGCGCCGCTCGACAGTACCGTGGCGGTCGGCGATGCCATGGCCTACGTGGTTGCCAGCGCCGCTGAGGTTTACACGGGTGAAGCGGCGCCTGCGTCGCGCGAGGCAGCCGAAGCATCCGCGGTCGCTGCCGAGGCTGCCGGACCGGCGGTTGCACAAGCGAGTGCGGCTCCCGAGGGCGCTTCGCACACCATCACCATGCCGCAACTGTCTGACACCATGACCGAAGGTGTGGTGGTGAGCTGGGAAAAGAGCGTTGGCGACAGGATCGAGCGCGGCACCGTGGTGGCGACGGTGGAAACCGACAAGGCCATTATGGATGTCGAGGTGTTTCGCGAGGGTTACCTGTCCGGCCCGCTGGTGCCGGTGGACAGTACCGTAGCGGTCGGCGATGCCATGGCCTACCTGGTCGAAACTCGCGATCAGGTAGTCGACAGCAAGGCTGCCCCTGCAGCTGCGCGCGCGAAACCCAGACCGGGGTCAACAGCGCCAGTCGCAGAGCCGTGGCCCGCCGCTCCGGCGCGGGTGGTGGCGCTGCCTGGGGAACGTCGCATGGCTGTGCGGCCGCAGGGGCGCAGGGCTACGCCTTATGCGCGGACCATCGCCGCTGCGCGCGGTGTCGATCTGAATACGGTGAGCGGCAGCGGTTCGCGTGGTTTAATCGTGGCCGCGGACGTGCAGGCGGTCCAGGCGGGCGCTGCGCCGGCTGCCGCCGGTTTCCCGCAGGTGGACGTGTCCGGCGACGGTCGGCCCATGAATAAGCTGGAAAAGGCGACCAGCCAGGCGATGACGGCGTCGCTCAGCATGCCGACCTTCCACGTTACCAGCCACATCAAGCTCGGCGCGCTGATTAAGGCCTCCAAGGCGCAGGGGGCTTCGGTGACGGTCACCATCGCCAAGGCCTGCGCCCTGGCGATGCAGCAGTTCCCCAAGATGAACTGGTGCTACCAGCCGCAGGATCGGCTGGTCGAGCGCTCCAGCGTGGATATCGGCATGGCGGTCGCCGCTGACGGCGGAGGCCTGGTGGTCCCGGTGCTGCGTGGCTGTGAAGCGCGCGCGCTGGAGGAACTCAACAACGAGTGGAAAGACCTGGTCGAGCGGGCGCGCAAGCGACGCCTGAAGCCGGACGAATACACCGGTTCCACGTTCCAGATTTCCAACATGGGCATGTTCGGCATCAGCCATTTCGACGCTATTGCCACGCCCGGCATCGCGGCGATTCTGGCGATTGCGGCCAACACCGAGCAGGGTAGTCCCTTCACCGTGACGGCCGATCACCGCGTGGTCAATGGTGCCGAAGTCGCCATGTACCTGGAGGCCCTGAAGGAGCTGATCGAACAGCCCTATGCCTGGATGGGGCCGAGCGGCCCCGCGCTTCCGGAAGGCGACTGGGACTACGATGTCGTGGTGGTCGGTGGGGGTCCCGGCGGCGAGGACTGCGCACGCGATCTGGCCGGTCACGGTCTCAAGGTGGCGCTGGTCAACGACGCACCCTTCCCGGGCGGCGAGTGCCTGTGGCGCGGCTGCATTCCGTCCAAGGCCTGGCGTGCCGCTGCTGATCGTATCCGCGACCGGCTGGAGGACAATCATCTTGGTATCAGCACCGGCAGGGCGAAGCTCGACTGGAGCAAGCTGGAGGCGACGCGGCGCCAGGTGCTGGAGACCCGCGGCGACATGGCGCTCAAGACCGACAAAGGCGTCAAGATCAGGTATATCCAGGGCTTCGGCCGCTTTGTCGATGATCACACCCTGTTTATCGATACCTCGGGTAACAACGATAATCCACATGCCCGCGCGTCGCGCGGCGACAAGCCCAGTGGTGAGAGCCTGAGCTTTGGTTGCGCTGTAATCGCCACCGGCGCGCCACCCTTTGTGCCGCCGATTCCCGGTGCCGTCGAGGGAGTCGTCGAGGGCGGCGGCGTACTGACCTCGGACACCGTCTGGTTCCTGGAACAGCAACCCAAGAAACTGGTGGTGATCGGCGGTGGTGCTATCGGTCTGGAGATGGCGCAGATCTTCCAGGATTTCGGCGCCCGCGTCACGGTGCTGGAGGCCCGCGACCGGATTCTGGCGGAGGTGGAGCCGGAAATCGCCAAACACCTCACCGCGGTGCTCAACGACGATCCGCGCCTGAGCGTGCACACGTCGGTGCAGATCGAAAAGATCTCGGGCAACGCAGGTGCGGTGACGGTCAAGTACAAGGATAGCGGCGGCAAGTCGCACAGCACCAAGGTAGACTACGTCATCATGGCCACCGGCAAGCGCCCGGTGCTGGACGGACTGGGGCTGGACAAGGCGGGTGTGGCGCTCGACGGCACGGTGGTCAAGGCCGACGCCCGTTGCCGTACCAGCGTGCCGCACATTTTCGCCATCGGCGATGTGATCGGTGGTCTTATGCTGGCGCACACCGCGGCGCAACAGGGGCGCGTGGCTGCGGCCACCATCCTGGGCGAGGACATGAAGTATGACCAGGACAAGGACTGCGGCGTGATCTTCACGCGTCCCGAGGCGGCGTTTGTGGGCTTGTCAGTGGATCAGGCCAAGGCCAGGGGAATCGACGCCGTGGAGGTCAAGGTGCCGATGAATATCGATGCCAAAGCCATGATCAACAACGAACAGCACGGCATGATCAAGCTGGTCGCGGACAAGACCAGCCAGCGCATTATCGGCGTGCACCTGCTGGCCGACCATGCGGACACCCTGATCGGTGAGGCGGTGATGATGGTAAGCGGCAACATGACGCTGGAGCAGGTGGGCAACGCCATCCACCCGCATCCGACCCAGACCGAACTGTTCGGCGAACTGGCCCGCCGGCTGGCGTCGCGGCTGCGGCGCAGCGCGAGGGTGAAAGTTAAATAAGACTAACCGCGAAGGACGCGACGGACGCGAAGGTTTCTTTCTGTCTGCAGGATCTGCACTGCTGCAACCGCCCGATGAGCATGAAGTCACTGCAGAAAGCTACAGATCAAGAATTCCTTCGCGTCCTTCGCGTCCCCAGCGGTTCAACTCCCGAAAGGTTTGAACCATGTCCAAGGTAAATAAAGTCGTACTTGCCTACTCCGGCGGTCTGGATACGTCTATCATCCTCAAGTGGCTGGAGGATACCTACGGCTGCGAGGTGGTGACCTTCACCGCTGACATCGGCCAGGGCGAGGAAGTGGAGCCGGCGCGCGCCAAAGCGCAGGCCATGGGCGTCAAGGAGATCTATATCGAGGATCTGCGTGAGGAATTCGCCCGCGACTATGTGTTCCCGATGTTCCGCGCCAACGCGGTGTATGAGGGCGAGTACCTGCTCGGCACTTCGATCGCCAGACCGCTGATCGCCAAACGCCTGGTGGAGATCGCCAACGAAACCGGTGCCGACGCCATTTCCCACGGCGCCACCGGCAAGGGCAACGACCAGGTGCGTTTCGAACTGGGCGCCTATGCGCTGAAGCCCGATGTGCGGGTTATCGCGCCGTGGCGCGAGTGGAATCTGAGTTCGCGAGAAACGCTGATGGCGTATGCCGCGCAGCACGGTATCCCGGTGGACTTCAACAAGGGTAAGAAATCGCCCTATTCCATGGACGCCAATTCGCTGCACATTTCCTACGAGGGCGGCATCCTGGAGGATCCCTGGGCCGAGCCGGAGGAATCCATGTGGCGCTGGACGGTGTCCGCCGAGAAAGCGCCGCATGAGCCCACTTACCTCGAGCTCGGTTACCAGAAAGGCGACATTGTCGCCATCGATGGTAAGCCGGTCACACCCGCACAGGTGATGGACACCCTGAACCGTGTGGGTGGCGCCAACGGTATCGGCCGCGACGACATCGTGGAGAACCGCTATGTCGGGATGAAGTCGCGCGGATGCTACGAGACGCCGGGCGGGACCATCATGCTCAAGGCCCATCGCGCCATGGAATCGCTGACCCTGGATCGTGAGGTCGCCCATCTCAAGGACGAACTGATGCCGCGTTACGCCGAGCTGATCTACAACGGCTACTGGTGGAGCCCGGAGCGCGAGATGCTGCAGAAAATGATCGACGCCTCGCAGCAAACCGTCAACGGCAAGGTACGGGTCAAGCTCTACAAAGGCAGCGTCAGCGTGGTGGGTCGCAAGTCGGAGACCGATTCGCTGTTTGATGAACGCATCGCGACCTTCGAAGAAGACGCGGGCGCTTACAACCAGAAAGACGCCGAGGGGTTCATCAAGCTCAACGCCCTGCGCCTGCGCATCGCCGCGCGGCGCAGGTCTTAACGCCTTTGGTTAAACGGCGAAGGACGCGAAGGAAGGACTGAATACGATTGTTGGCGTGCGTTCGCGGGCCAATGCATGGCAGCGGGACAGAGGGGCTTTAGCTGATCATCGAAGAAACCTTCGCGTCCTTCGTGGTTAGTAATTGTTCCGGATCATACTGTAACTCTGGAGGTGCCACGATGCGGATTCTTCACACCATGCTGCGGGTCGGCGATCTCGATCGCTCCATCAAGTTCTACACCGAAGTGCTGGGCATGAAATTGCTGCGCCGCAAGGACTATCCGGATGGCAGGTTTACGCTCGCTTTTATCGGCTACGGGGACGAGTCCGAGAATACGGTCATTGAACTGACTCACAATTGGGATACGGACCGCTACGATTTGGGGAGCGGCTATGGCCACATCGCCTTGGAGGTGGACAACGTCTTCCAGGCGACCGAGGAGATCCGCCAGCGCGGCGGCAAGATTCTTCGCGCTGCCGGCCCCATGAACGCTGGTACCACCATTATATCCTTTGTCGAGGATCCGGACGGTTACCCGATCGAGTTAATTGGCAGGAAGCAGTGAATCACAGTGGCAGGTGCCTGCCACGATGCGCCAACACTCTTGGTGTATGCCTGTCAGACAGACTTCGTTCACTGCAGCAGCCTTCGGTCTTTCCGGTTAACAAATAAGCTGACGCAGAGACCGCGCCGAAACGCTATTCCAGATGAGGGCGGCGCCTGCTGGCGCCGCCCGAACCCCTAACCCGCATTTCTCACCGCAAAGATAGAAGAAGGCTGTTTTTCATGGCATAACGCTTGTGCGATCAAGATGTTATTGCCAGGGAGAAAAACAGCCTTATGAAGACAGAGTGTACTGCAGGTCAACTGGAATTTCACGGCCTGGGACGGCGTGCGGTGGTGGGTGAGTTTGACGGTGGCAAGATCAGCTCTGACAGTGGCGGTGTGTTACTGCGCGAGGTCGAGCAGCGCACGCATATTCTGAAACGCCTCGCCGGCTGTTTTGTCGATCATCGGGATGCCGATCAGATCGAACACACGCTTGAGGCAGTGATCAAACAGCGTGTCATGGGGCTGGCGCTGGGCTATGAAGATCTCAACGATCACGACGCCTTGCGCCAAGATCCCTTACTGGCGCTGCTCAGCGATGTTGCTGAGCCGACGGGTGCGGATCGACGCCGCGCGCGCTTGCGTAAAGCCGACCAGGACGGGGCGGGGGGCACGGTGGACGAACTGGCGCCTATAATCGAGCGCATGCGTCTGCGCTGGCCCCGGACACGGATTATTGTTCGGGGGGATTCGGGCTTTTGCCGGGATGACCTGATGAGCTGGTGCGAAGCGCGTGGCGTCGATTATGTGCTGGGACTGGCGAAAAACAGCCGCCTGAAAGCGGCTATCACCACCGAACTGGCTGAGGCCAAGGTGCAGTATGAAGCGTCGCTGCAGGCGGCACGCGTGTTCAAGGATTTTCCGTATCAAACCCGTTGGCCCGCTCGACGTCAAGGACGTGGTGTTGGTCGAGTTGCCGGTCGCGGGCACCCGCTCGGCCGGAACCGTGGCCGGTGTGCCGGCGGTGGCCGAGCCGTTTTTCTTCGGGCTGGAACATCCCCGCAGCGTAAACACAACCGGCGCGACCGGTGTGCGTTGTTTCTTGCCGCGTAATCTGCCGTTGGCGGCCGGCGAGGCGATCGAGCACACTTCGGTGGCGGGCGTGGCCGTCGAAGGGCAGTTGCGGCGGTCGTTTCAATACTACGTGAACCGTGAACGGGCCCATCCGTTTCGGTTCTTTTTGCACTACAACACGTGGTACGACCTGCGCGATTTGAACGAGCGAAACCTGCTTGAACGTATCGAGTTGATCGGAAAAGAATTGGTCAAAAAACGGGCTGTCGACCTCGACTCGTTCGTGTTCGACGACGGGTGGGACGACCCCGAGACGCTCTGGGATTTTAACGACGGCTTCCCCAACGGATTCGGGCCGCATCGCAAGGCTGCCGAGGGATATCACAGCAACATCGGGGTGTGGCTGTCGCCATTCGGCGGATACGGCCAATCGAGACAACAACGGCTGGCCTACGGCAAAAAGCACGGCTTTGAAACCAACGACAAGGGATTTTCACTGGCTGGCCCGAACTACTACGAACGGTTCAAGGCGTCGTGTCTGCGCATGCTGAACCAGTTCGATGTCAGTTCGACGGAGTCGGTTTCGGGTTGACGGCCGACGGCTTCAGCCGGGGCGCGGCGCTGGATCAGGATGTCGAGGCGCTGGTGCAAATGATCGGCGAGCTGCGCGATCATCGCCCGGACTTGTTCATCAACATCACGGTGGGGGCCTGGCCGTCGCCGTTCTGGTTGTGGCACGGCGATTCGCTGTGGCGCGACGGACACGACATGAACTTTACCGGCGAGGGGCCGGACCGCGAGCGATGGATCAACTATCGCGACGATATCGCGTACCGGAAAGTCGTCGGTCGTTCGCCATTGTTTCCGCTCAATTCGCTCATGTACCACGGCTTTTGCAACGGTCGGTACGGTCAAAGCCAGGATTTCTCGCGGGATCTGGCCGGCATTAAGCACGATGTGCGCATGTATTTGTCCAGCGGCGCGGACCTGCAGGAGCTGTACATCACTCCGACACCCGATTACCTTTCCGGCAAGGCCTGGGACGCGATCGCCGAGGCGGCCAATTGGTCGCACGCCAATGCCGACGTGCTGATCGACACCCACTGGGTCGGCGGCAACCCGGCCAAAGGTGAGGTCTACGGATTTGCCTCCTGGTCGCCGCGCAAAGGTACGTTGTCGCTTCGCTGTCCGAGCACCAAACCCGGCACAATCTCTCTGGACATCGCCGAGGTGTTCGAGCTGCCCCCCGGTGCACCGACGCGTTACGTGCTGAAGAGCCCCTGGTCGGAGGACGCGGGCAAAGGGTCGATCGTGATCGAGGCGGGCAAGCCGCATGCGTTCAGGCTGGAACCATTCGAGGTACTGGTCTTCGACGCCAAGCCCCTGCCGTAGGCCTCGGCAGGTGCCCGCCAGGACCGGACTGACCGGCATGCGATAAGCAACCTGGGTTGAAATAGTACATGCCGTGCGCGGCGCCGTGGCTGTGATGCGGGTTGAGTAAACCGGTACTGGTCGGCAAGGTGAGCCAGGTGTGAAGGAAGCGCTGCTATGCAGTTAGTTGCAATTGATTGGGTCAGCATTGTCGCCTACTTTGTCATCTCGCTTCTCATCGGCGTGATGGTCACGAAGCGAGCGGGATCGAGCACGTCGGAATTCTTTCTTTCCGGCCGCAGAATGCCTTGGTGGCTGTTGGGTGTGTCACTGGTGGCGACGACCTTTTCGACCGATACGCCGAACCTGGTGACGGATATCGTGCGTCAGCACGGCGTTGGCGGCAATTGGGTCTGGTGGGCGTTTTTGCTCACCGGCATGCTGACGGTTTTCGTTTATGCACAGCTATGGCGTCGCTCGGGAGTGATGACCGACGTTGAGTTTTACGAACTGCGCTACAGCGGCGAGAGCGCCGCGTTTCTGCGCGGCTTTCGGGCACTGTACCTCGGTGTCGTTTTCAACATCATGATTATGGCTGCCGTAACACTGGCGGCGATCAAGATCGGTGAAGTGATGTTCGGCTTCACAAAATTGGAAACGATTACCATCGCGGCGCTCGTGACAACGGTGTACAGCATGTTGGGTGGTTATCTGGGCGTGCTGCTCACCGACTTTTTCCAGTTCTTTATCGCGATGATCGGTGCCTTCGCAGCGGCATACTTCGCTCTGGGCCATGAAAAAGTCGGCGGTCTGGCGAATCTGCTGGCCCACGAGAATGTGGCCGATAAGCTGGCATTGATACCCGAAGCGTTCAATGCAGACGGAGGATTGTCAGAAACATTTGTGGCGCTGCTCGTCGTCCCGCTTGCCGTTCAGTGGTGGAGTGTATGGTATCCCAGTGTCGAGCCGGGTGGCGGTGGTTACGTGGCGCAGCGGATGCTCTCTGCGAAGAGCGAAGATCATGCCGTTGGCGCGACGTTCTTTTTCAACGTCGCGCATTATGCCCTTCGTCCTTGGCCGTGGATTATTGTCGCATTGTGTTCACTGCTCGTATTTCCGACGCTTTCTGACCTGCAAACGGCGTTTCCCGGCGTTGATTCGGACATCGTGAAACACGACTTGGCTTATTCGGCGATGCTCAAAGAGTGTCTGCCCGCAGGCTGGCTGGGCTTGGTTGTGGCTTCTCTGATCGCGGCCTATATGTCGACGATTGCGACACACTTAAACTGGGGATCGTCGTATTTTGTGAACGATTTTTACCGACGCTTCGTTGCACCTGATGCATCCGAGAGGCACCTCGTGTTCGTTGGGCGGATCTGCACGGCAGCGCTGATGGTGGTGGCGCGCTACGTCGCGATGCAAATTCAAAACGCTAAACAAATGTTCGACGTGATGCTGCAATTCACCGCAGGTACTGGACTTGTTTTCATATTGCGATGGTTCTGGTGGCGTGTCAACGCGGCCAGCGAATTCACGGCAATGGTCGTCGCCGCGGTTTTTGCAATTGGGCTTTTTGTCGCGACAACAAGCGCAGGCCAGCTCAGGAGCGACCATGATCTCGCTGAGAATGAGGCGTGGGCAAGCGTGTTGCTCGAAGACACCTCGCTCTCGGGGACTCAGCGAATGTATGTCAAGGTTGCGTCTCTGTCGACCTGGCAACACCTCTTGGCCAGTATCGTGCTTACGACCGCTGCTTGGATCGCGGTGGCATTTTTAACCAAACCCGCCGATGAAGCGACCCTGCGCAGCTTCTTTCGGCTGGTTCATCCCGGTGGGCCCGGTTGGCGTCCAGTGGTCGAACGTGCCGCGGCCGACGGCGATCCCATCGATACCGGCAAAGGGTGGGTTGTTCCGCTGGGAATTATCTGTATGCTGCTTGGCTGCCTTGCGGTCTATAGTTCGCTGTTCGCGACCGGCTACTGGATCTACGGCAACACGATGCCGGCAATGGTGCTGACGGTTATCGCCGTTGGCTCGAGTGTCGCGCTGGCGATGGTCTGGCCGAAGTTGCGGGCGTTGTGGTAAGCGGGCGAATCACGATTCCGAACGTGCGGATGGGTGCGCAGCGCCGCCCCGGTTGATCTCGTACGGTTGTTTTGAGAAGAAATCAGGACAGGCATGGACAAAGCCGTCATCCTCGCGCGTGGCTTGGGCACACGCATGCGAAAGGCCGACGCTCAGGCCCGGTTGAGCGAAGAGCAGGCGCGCACCGCCGATACCGGCACGAAGGGCATGATTCCGATCGGTCGGCCATTTTTGGACTATGTGCTTGCCGCACTGGCCGACGCAGGTTATCGGCGCGTCTGCCTGGTCATCGGTCCCGACAGCGATCTGTTGCGCGATTACTACACCAAGCTGCCCATTGAGCGGTTCACGATCGACTTTGCGATTCAACAAGAGCCACTGGGTACGGCCGACGCCGTGGCCGCCGCTGAGCAGTTTACCGGCTGCGACGATTTTCTGATGATTAACTCCGACAACTACTATCCGGTGTCGGCGATGCGGGCGTTGCGCGAGCTCGACGGCGAAGCTCTGGCGGCCTTTACGCGTGACGGGCTGTTGCGCGGGGGCAATGCACCGGCCGATCGGCTGATGAGATTCAGCGTCATCGAGCGCGACGCGGCAGGCAACATGGCTCGCATTCATGAAAAGCCCGGCGAGTCGACCATCGCCCGATTGCGCGAACCGATTCTGGTGAGCATGAACTGCTGGCGCTTCGATCCAACGATCTACCAGGCGTGCCGCTCCATCGAGCCGTCGCCGCGCGGCGAGTTGGAGATTCCCGATGCCGTGCAGTACGCCATCGACAAGCTCGATCGGACGTATCGCGTGTTGAGCTTCGAAGAACCCGTGCTGGACCTTTCGTTCCGTAGCGATGTCGCCTCTGTGCAAGAAAAACTGGCTGCGATGGAGATACAGCTGTGAGTGACGAGATTTCACTCGGCGAGTTGACCTGCGCAGAGACGCTCGAACCGCGACTCGTCGCGGCGGGACTC
>Ga0209536_100008603_pt1 | contig 15286 bp, 10 predicted proteins | sample DeeMarSeWOR28_12_FD_187461 | JGI IMG/M metagenome (GOLD analysis project Ga0209536, IMG submission 187461) | Marine sediment microbial communities from White Oak River estuary, North Carolina - WOR-2-8_12 (SPAdes) (version 2) | ecosystem: Environmental > Aquatic > Marine > Intertidal zone >...
CATTTCCTTTGCGCGAAGAAATCTAAGTCAACATGTAAGGCGCCGGCGAAGAGCAAGAAACCCAGCATGCCATGCATCAGCGCTTCGTTAAAATCTATGTTGGACAGGTAACCTCGCACCAACTCGGCTACGCCCAAGCGCGGGAATAAAAGATCCAGGAGAATGATGCTGAGTGAGCTGACCAGAGCGATGAGCATCAGACCGACAGTCGGCTCCAACCTCAGGAAGCGGTGGTTGACATAACCGAATAGAGCTGCCAGCGTTAACAACACCGCGGCGATATCGAACAAGTTCACCTTAACACCCCATGATTTAGTAGACATTCAGGCTGGTTTGACAACTGTCCCCATTTTGCCCTCGGCTCGAAAATGACTCAAGGAGATACCTTCACCCGGTTTCTTGGGTGACAGTACGGCCCCCCCCAAGACTCAGAAACGAGTTCCCTTCCCAACGGGACGAAAACCGGAGCAGACGACACCTGTTGTTTTCAGTGTAACAACGGCCCTCTTTCCGCGTATAGAGCCTTGGCCATGGTGAAGAATTCAACGGTGAAGGAATCAGCTCAGACACCCCACCCGCGTCTGAGCTGTTTGGCCCCGTCGGATCGGCAGCACGGCGGGGCCTATAGGATCCACGGAACGGGAAGAAGTGCATCAGCTAAGCCTCTCACCAGATGAATTCATCAGAAGAAGCCCTAATACATGATATCAGAGCAAACTTACGAATCCTCGCTCAAAGCAAGTCATCAAGGGAGTGTTCGACCCTTCCGATCCGTCTTCTAGCTCGGAGTCGCTCCATCGGCCGAGCTAGCGGCCCCGTTGGTACCGGTCACCAACGGGGCTACTTCATTCTCTCGCCACGCCCATCCCACCTGGTGTCCTTCCCGGGGACTCAGTGATCAGATCGTGGTGATCAGGCCGCGGTAATCGAGCCACGATGATCTTGCCACGGTGATCATGCTTCGGTGATGACGCTCGGAAATAGGGACTGGGATCGGCACCACGAACGAAAAGAACAGTATCAGCGGTTGATCCGACTACGCTGCACCATGAGGATGGCTCGCTGCAGGACCTCTTGTATTTCCAAATTGTCAGGTGCCAAGCGGTTCGCTTCCTGCAGATCGGCCACGGCCTCTTCCCATCGTTTGGCGTTGAAATACATCAGGCCACGATTGTACCATGCCACTGCGAGAGATGCATCGAGAGTCAAGGCATGATTGAGGGCTTGCATGGCCTCATCCAATGCGTTCGTCATGATCAAGGCATAACCCAAGTCGGTCCAGAATTTTGCTTGGGTGGAGTCGATGGCAACAGCCTTTTGCAATAGCGGAACAGCAGCAAGGTAAGCTTCCTTTTTGAGCTTTATGTGCCCCAGCCAAGCCAAAGTCGGGGCATCATTGCGTCGGTTGCGTTGGAATTCCACCACCGCTCTTGCCAAGTCCATTTCGGCTAGTCGATTCATTTCTAATTGCGCGTAGATACGACCTCGCCAAGCACGCGTCCACGGTTGCCCGATGTTCTTGCGGATACAGATACTGGCGGCGTTGAGGCCCGCATCCGCCCAAAATTCGCGAGTCGCGGCTTTGGTCGCGGCCTCGAAACGATCCAATGCCAACGCTGTGTATACCACGGGGGATCCCGTCACATAGAAACGATCATACGCAAGCCATACCGGTAAATCCTCTTTTTCACTCTGCACCTCGGGAGATGGCTTCTCATGTTTGGACAAGAAGGAGTGATCGCGAAACGGCAGTGAACTGAGCGCTCTTTCGTAATGCCGACGAGCATCGCTCCAATAACCCAACCGCTCCTCAATCAAGGCCCGGTCAAACCAACACTCAGCACGGTGCAGAGGATTGGGCGAGAACCGCATTTGGGCGAACGCTTCTTTGAGATAACCGCGATAGTACTCGTTCACACCGCGGATCCAGCGCCATTCCGAGTGAAAAAAGTCGATGCGTTCGATTTCCTTGGCCAAATAGGTCGCGTCCCGGCTGCGTCCCGCCCCAGCGAGCAGCAACCCACGGATCAGAATGGCATGCCGATCCGTTGGTCTCAAGGCGATGGCACTGTCGGACCAGGCAAGTCCCGAGGCCCATTCCCCCCGGTCATAGTGTAACCAGCTGTAAAGTAATGCAATACGTAGCAACAAGTCGTATCGCTCCTCCAAAGGGGCGAAGCGTACGGTTGCAGTCGCTCCCTGCAAGAAAGCCTGCGCATCCAGGTGGTGACCGCACCACCGCGTCATTTCAGCCAACCGCAACCAGGCTTGGGGAGAGTCTGGAGCCAGACCTATCGCATTGTGGAGGGCATGTATTTCGCTGGGAACGGTGCGAGCGTCTTCCGCGCGCTCATACCAGGTGGCAGCCATGCGCTGGCGCATGCGGCGTTGGCTGCCGGGTAAGGCCATGAACTCATTCCAACCCAGGGAATCGACCTGCTCATTGTAGATGAGATCTTGGGGATAGTTGTACCGTACGCCCTGCTGTGCGGTACAGGAGAAGAGACCCGTCAATCCCATCAAGCAAAACAACCAAGCCACAATTACGAAGCCCCACCGTTCCCAAAGGGCAGTGGGGCGATGTTGCTTATTAGCACACACAGTGAGGACTCTGGAAATCCGCATTTGCCTCCTGACCCAGTACTAGGGCAAACAGGCTATCCTTCCTCTGGTGCAGCTTTCGGGTGCTTGATTTCGGCCCAGCGCGTCTCGAAGTCGAACTCCTTGTAGGTCGGGCTCTTTTCGTTATGGCACTCTAAGCATTGTTCCTTGCCCGGCATGATGAGACCAGCTGCCTTGGCGGCATCAGGATCCTTCATAACTTTGTTGGATTTATACTCCGAACCGGCCCCATGGCAAGCCTCGCAGCCAATTCCTTCCTCGGCCGTGTACTTACCCTTGGGATCCAAGCCCACATCCCCAAGGAAAGCTTGTGTGGTGTGACACACCAGACACTCAGGAGCTTCCTGGGGGTTACCCAGGCCTTTCTCTGCGGCCACGGCCAGAGCCTCTTCGGTGGCAAGGACTTCGAATGCCTTGGCATGTGCTGATTTTTCCCAAACGGAATATTGGTCACCACGTTTCTCACTCTTATGACAGACCTTGCACTTGGGTGTGCCGATGAGTGTGCTCTTGGTGTCCTCTGCGCTCGCAGTCAACCAATCTCCCGCGGTAAAACAAACCACCATCAGGAGACAAAACAGAACGATTTTACCACGTTTCATAGCTTCTCCTTCGAAGCGAACACATCGTTTACAGCCTTGCCCGGCAAGGTGTTCCCAAAATTTAAGCCCAGGTAACCGTAGTCCATGCCGGGTTAAAAAGCAATCGATTTCACTTTATCGAAGATGATTGTCAATATGATCCGAGCTGTTGATTCTACCCTTTAGCTATAAAATTTATGTGGCTCCAAGTGGTTGATATTGTGTCACTTAAACAAGCGATCCAGCCAATTGCCTTTGGGGACAGCCGCGATAGTCACGATAGGAACCTCGCCCAACACATGTTGGCCCAACCTGGCAACCCCGGTCCCCACGATTTGGCCAGCCTCCAGAGGAGCCGGGGCTTTTTCCGGCAGCTTGGCCTCGAGTATCAGCTCACCGACTCGATTCTTGAGAACACTCACTGTCAAAGGCTCTGCATAGGCGACCTCGACATCACGGGTTTTGCCACCTTTCACGGCGAGCTTGCTCCCCAGTACCTGGCCTTCCTTCTCAACCAGGGTCACCCGGGTGTACAGATTGAAACCGTAGCTCAACAGACGCGTGGTTTCGGTGGCACGCGCCTTATCGCTGGGACAACCCATGACGACTGAAATGAGCCGTTTGTCCTTTTGGACAGCGGTGGCCGTGACACAAAAACCAGCCTGGCCATGATACCCGGTTTTGATGCCATCCAACCCCCGATAGGTGCCCACTAGCTTATTGGGGTTGTACATGATGAATTCACCATCGCGGAATGGCGCCGTTGCCGTCGAAGCCCAATCCAAAGCCTGAGGGAATCGGATCAGCTCACGACCGAGAAGTGCCATATCATAAACCGAGGTCAAGTCTGGCTGTTGTTTCCATGCTGCGGGTAAACCATGCACGGAGTGAAACTCTGTATCGTGCATGCCCAACTCCCGTGCTCTCAAGTTCATGAGGTCGATGAACGCCTCCTTGGAGCCGGCGACATGCTCTGCCAAAGCAACCGAAGCATCGTTCGCCGAATGGATGGACAACGCCATCAACAGCTCCCCCACACTGAAAACTTCACCGTGCTTGAGATAGACCTGGGAGCCGCCCATCCGGCTAGCATGAGCTGAGACCTCCACCTTTTCCTCGAGAGACATGTCCCCCTCTGCAATGCGCTCTAGGACAATGAGCTCTGTCATCATTTTGAGCATGGAAGCGGGCTGGCGTCGTGCGTGGGGATTCTTGGCCATCAAAATTTCACCTGTGTCGGCATCCATCACCACGGCGGAGGCGTAGCTACCGTCCATGACCGGCGCATATGCTGTAGGGTCGGTCGCGACTTGCTCAGACGCGAGCAGCAACGAGACCGCAAATAGGGAAAACCAGTACAGGACAGTGATAACCAGAATTCTCGAGGCAGGACAGCAAGCTCGCAGAAGCTCCTTCTTTATCATTCAGCTTTCCTTATGGGATGCGTACCTAAAAAATGACGTCAGGGATCCCTCAGGTTAGGCACCAGGCCCCACTCATGTCAAGACAATGGGTGATGGGAATACGAGTCAGTGCGGAACACCCACCAGGATAAAGCCAGACCAGTAAGCAGGGTGACGGAAGAGCTGTCGGCCGTTGGGGCCTCGATAGGACCGCAACCAACTCTTAGCCTCTTGTAATGCAGCCGCTTTGGGAATCGGTTGCCCTTGCCACCCGTGCCGCTCCTCCGTGAAGGCGCCAGTCAGGTTCTCGTAGAAACGCCCCATGAGAAGAGCTGTCGCTTCGTCCTCCACTCGCCAAAGACTGACCAGGAGGCTACGGGCTCCCGCCTGCAAGAAAGCATGGACGAGACCGATGTATCCTTCACCACCAGCTTCACGACCCAAGGCTGTACGACAACTGCTCAAGGTAACCAGCTCGGCATCCAAGTTCCATTGGCGTACGATCTCCTTCATAGTGAGCAATCCGTCATAAATCGGATCGCCCGCGAGGACGGCGGCCATGGGATCGGGTAAATCCACCCGTGAAAGGACCAGGGCCGAGCGTTCAGGCGCCACGTCATCAATGAGGGCGTGGGTTGCCAAATGGATACAATGGAAACGTTGGAGATCCTCGGACGCCGCCAACTGGGACATGGTCCGTTCCGTGGCCTCGAGCCCCAGCAATATCGTGGGTTCCGGAAAATTTCTGGCTGCCCTCACGATTTCTTCCCGAGTCCAGGGTAAGCGAGGTAAAATCGTCAAACCGGTTTCCGCGCTACTGCCGATCTCCAATCCACCCCGCATGGCATGGAGTCTGCCACCAGGTTGAGTTTCTGAGCCGGCTGCTTGGCCGCGGGGAGACTCGAGCTCCGCTTCTTCCTCTCTCATCACCTGTTCATGTTCCGGTTGAAATAGTGGGTCCCCCACGAGAAGAGCGTTCCATGAGGAAGGTGACGTACTCGTGCGTCCCTGTTCTTGTAACCAGGCAAAAACCGTAGCCGAAGGCGCATAGGATACTGAGTACCGATCCCCCGCGTAGGAACCGGTATCATCCCGGAAAGCTTCGACCGGTACACCGAGCAGGAATGTAGAGGGAATGATGACGAGGTGCTCCACCTCCGCGAGGTGGGGCAACAACGGATCAAGCCATTGAGCGCCGAGACGGCGGGCTTGGTCGGTAATTCGCCCTAAATCCGTGACCCGAAATGGCCAAGTGCTGGCTGTCCTGAGCATTAAACGAAATTCATCGGTTTCGTCTATGGGTGTCATTTCAGGAACACCGATCCGAGAGGGTGCAAGGCTGACCCAATGTACGGGCCCAGTGTCCCGGATGACATAACCCCAGGACGAATATGCGGTGAGGGCGGTTTCTACGTTCAACCACCCCACCAAAGCGGTTTTCCGGTCGAGGACAGCCTGGACACGTTCTAAGGGAAATGCTTGTCCTTCGGTGACGGGGTATTTGGTTGTGAGCTCTCGTTCGAAAGCACTCCAACTCGCCTCGGCAGACAGCAAGCGACTGCGAATGTCCTGGATTCGAGCTGATGCCGTCACACTACTGTCAGTCTGGACTGCCGATCGCAAAGCAGCCAACTGTCCCTCCAACTGATCGAGCACGGCTTTCAAGGAATCTTCGCGAACATGTTCTGCACGACTCAAGGAACGCCTCCCCGCAGCCATGAGTAGATCAGCCAAAGACCGTCCGAGCGCCCGCTCAGCAGCAGGCCAAGCCAACTCGTTCTTCCCCAAGATCAACCGGGTGGCCGCAAGCTGGGAATAAGGTGAGGTCTGAAACATGGATCGAGCGAAACCACCTCCAGCCCGCAAGCGCGCTGTTTCGAAGATCACCGTGGCTTCCAAGAGCATTTCCTCAGCCGAAGTATCGTCACCTTGAGCTTGCAAACAGATCGCGTGATCTGCTAATGCCCAGGCAACATAGGGATGGCTCTCTCCCAAGAGACTACGATATGTAGTCAATACAGTCTCGAAAACGGCGGCGGCCTCGTCCAAGCGTTCTTGCCTCATGACGACGATGGCCAGACTGTGCAGGATTCCTGCCGTGTGTTGGTTATCTTCACCGAGCAGATTCTGAGTCATCGCCAGCGCCTCGCGATAAATCTCTTCGGCTTCGGCATATTTCTCCTGCAGGTGCAAAGCATAAGCAAGATTGTGAAGGACCAATGCGATATCCAGATCGTCGGTCTGCTCGCCCTTCAAGCGTCTTTGCATAGCTAGAGCTTGCTGGAGGACAGGTTCCGCCTCAGCATAATCCCCCTTGTCGCAGAGCAAACCAGCCAGATTACTCAAGCTCCAGGCAATATCCAGGTGGTCAGCCGGCAAGAACTTCGAGCGCATCGCGAGGGTTTCCCGGTAGAGGGATTCGGCTGCTTCCAAGTCCCCCTTGCGTTTGAGCAAAACACCCAACGCATTCAAGTTATGGGCTACCTTCGGATGTTCTTCACCAAGGAGCTGCCGGTGCAATATCAATGCCTTGCGAAACAGAGGCTCTGCAGCTGCGTGATCCCCCTGTCCCATAAGAACCAAAGCCAAATCGTAAAGATACATGGCTGTCTCGGGATGAACATCGCCCCGGGCGTGTCGGGATATGTCCAGTGCTTCTCGGAGTAAGGGTTCGGCGGCTTTGAAATCACCTTTCCGGAATTGAAGCCGAGCCAACTCCTTCAGATCTCGCGCCAGGGTGGGATGAATTTCACCGAAAGCTTGGCTGTGCTTGTCCTGTGCTTCTAATAGGAGAGATTCCGCTGTGGACAATTGGCCTTGCTGTAAGTAGCACTTGGCGAGTTGGACGAGACCATCCGCTACCTCCGGGTGTTCACTGCCCAAGTGACATTCGACGGTAGCAATTCGTTGCTCGATGGTATCCAGTGCGCAGTCGACATCCCCCGCTTCCTGCTTGGCAGCGAACTCACGTGAGGCAGCTTCGGCCACCGCCATCTCGGTCTGAACCGATGCTGGTAAAGACATGATCGTTTGGAGAGTGCGAACCATCAGCTCAGCATCAACCATCTGCCAAGGGCGGGCTCGAGAATCCGTGTGTAAGGAGTCAAGGAGCGCGCGCCCCAAATTCAAGGCTTCGGCGTAATGTCCCTCCGTTCTCAATTTGGCAACCTCAGCCATGGTGGAATCGGTCGGTGCATACTCCGTACCGTTCGCCAGACATAAGCTGGTCATTGCAAGCGATAGGAATACAGAGCTGATGACATAGACGAGAGCCTTTAGAATTATTCGCTGCGAGGGCATCAGATAGTCCTCGTGAACGTCGGCCCAAAATTCGAAATCAATGTCCCTCGCTGTTCTGGAAAAATTGGCGTGCACGCTCGCCGACCTCACCTGGTTCCGCAGCGAGGATATGTAATAAGGAATCAGCACTAGCAGCTCGATTAGATCCCATCATGGCAACGAACAGGGTCCAACGCGCTTCGCTGCCCCACGGATCAGGAAGACTACTGGAGGCAAAAGCTTCGAGGTGGGCAACGGCCTCCTGGTACTTGCCTCGGTGGGCCAAGGCACTCCCCAGGTAGAGTCGTCGCACCGTCTCCAGATCATCCGCAGTAACTGTTGCCTCCAATAGCGAGATAGCGCGTTGGTCATGTCCTTGGCCATACGCTTCCAAACCTGCAATGAGATTGTCATCACTTGAAAACTCGGCAGCCGCCCGAAAGCGAAGATCGTCACCGTAGGATGGCAATCGTTGCAACAAGCCGCTATGAGGTGTCGACCTGATTTGCGGCCAAACGACGAGGAAAACCAAAGCTGCTGCGGAAGCCAGGCCGAGGGTCAAACGGAAACGGGGCCGTCGCAATCCTGCGAGGAGGCGTTCCCACTGCCGGGACCACCCCCGCGATTCTCTTTGGGCACGATCTGCGCCACGTTCCATGTTTGGGGTGTCGGAGGCATGTACGACTTCGATCGCAAGTTCGCCGGTGGACAAAACTTGCAACCTGCGCGAGGCTTTCAGCCGCTCCCGCTCTGCCACCATCTCACGGAATGTCTGCTCCAAGACCGGATCCAGAGAAATTCGTGTCAGTAGCTCTTCCTTCTCATCCGCGGGTAGCAATTCGTGCATAAGATCCAAACAAAGGTCTTCGTTCATGCGAAAACCATCGCCTTGGTTCTTCATCCCGTCTGAATTACGATCGTTCATCACGCTGCTCCAATTTATACAAGCTAGCTTAGATCCAGCCTCGCATCAATCCAGTCGCTGTTGATTAGATTGTACTCTCACAGACACCTCGCCTGCACAAAGGTTAGGTTCTACGGCTTCGAAACAACGGAGCCTTCATCGCGAAACACTCGCCAGAGTTCGATAAAAGTTCCCGGTGGCATGTCATGCGGTTGGAAACCTTTTTGTTCCATACATTCACGGATCGATTCTCTTGCCCGTTGCAGAATCACATCAACATGACTCGACTTGATTCCCACTTCAGGGTGAGTTGAGATCTCTTTGCTGGCCATCTCCAGAAAAACCCTGAAGAACCAAATCATGCGAGAGCGCGGCTGCAAATCCGCCGCACAATCCCGTAACGCCTCTACAAATTCCCTGCGCTCAAGGCGAAGACTGGGTTGGTTTGCTCCTCCGTTTGCTTTGAATCCGGATTGATTCCTATTCATCCAATCCGGATTTTCGTCCGGGTCGGGCTGAATCTGACGGGTCGTACGCCGCAACATGTCCAACAATCCGTTCCTCGCAACCGTCGCGAGAAACCCCGCAATTTCCGCAGGGCTACGACCTGCAAGGTCCCATTCTGCTTGTTCGGACTTCTGGAGCAAATCCAACGATTTTTGTGCGGCAATATCTTCGAGATCCGCACGATCGAGGGACCCCATACGCGGGGCCTGATGACATAAATATCTGAAAATTGAAGAGTTAAGTAACAACCAGGCTTCGCTGCGCGCTTCGTCTTTTTCTGACGCGTCCCCCGTGGTTTGGAGCAGTTGGCAGAGCTGTTGGAGCCGGGTCGGCCATCTTGGCTCGATATTATCCTTCTCGACCATAATCGTGACATCACCTGTTCGAATCAATTCAGCCTGCGACAACCGTTTCAAACGCTCCGGGGTCGCCCGAAGGATTTAACAGGGTGAGTGTAAAGGAAACGGACCATGAAGGACAGACCGAGTTCTGCTGTGGGGACATACGAATATGGTCCAACTCGAATCAGTCGGTTGGCACCTGCTTCACACAATCGATCACCGTACCGTCGACCCACTTGATGGCCGCCACGACCTTCTCACCCACCTCAGGTTTGGCCGGCGGACCACCGCAGATTTCTTCTACTTCGGCTTTGATCTCCGCGATAGGACGGATGGGTAAGGTGGAGTTATGCAAGCATTCGATCAGATCTCTGCGGAGCGGATTGATGGCAATGCCGCGCTCAGTGACGATTACATCGATGAGTTCACCCGGCCCACAAAGCGTAGTGACCTCGTCCACCAACACCGGGATGCGGTCACGAAAGGAGGGAATGGGAAGGATGGTACACTGGGAGAAGAGACAGTTTTGCCAACCACCGATGCCATGCAGAAGCCGACCGTCCGAATGCGTGACCACGTTGGCGTTGAAGTCGACATCGACTTCAGTGGCACCCAACACCACCACCTCAACCATGGATGCGAAGTTACCTTTACCGTGCCAGTTATAACTGGTGAAGGGCGAGGTATTCACGTGGTTGGCATTTTCCCGCATGGAGCGGACTCCAACGAGGTCGAAGGTTTGACCGTCGAGTATGTAATCGGTCAGTCCTTCTTCCAGCATCTCCACTAGGTACTGGGTCGAACCACCCCGGATGAAACGGGCTTTGACCTTCTGGTCTCGCATGAGATCGCGCAAGAAGAGGGCGAAGGAGAGAGCCGTTCCGCCAGCACCGGCTTGAAAGCTGAAACCGTCGCGAACGATACCGGCGTCCACACAAAACTGCGCCGTCATCTCTGCGATCAAAAGCCGATCGGGAGATTTGGTGATTTGCGTCGTGCCCGATACGATCTTGTGAGGATCGCCAATGGAATCCAAAACGACGACTTGGTCAACATAATTTCCTTGGATCTGCCAGGGCACACATGGGAACGGTACGAGGTTGTCGGTGACGACGATCACGTGCTCGGCGTATTGGCTATCCGCTAACGCGAAGCCCAAGAGCCCACACCCACTCGGGCCGCGGTCGCCGGTTGCGTTACCGAATGTATCAGCGGTTGGGGCGGCGATCACCGCGATGTCGATGTGCACCTCACCATCCTGGACGGCTTGATAGCGCCCGCCATGGGAGCGAAGGACCGCCATGCCTCGCATTCTGCCTTCGCTGCAGTAATCCCCCAGAGGCCCGTTCATGGAACCTTCGATGTGGTGGACGACTCCAGCCTCTAAATGCTTGATAATCGGCGCGTGGCAGGGAAAGGAGGCGCTGGGGAACCAGCGTAAATCCTTCACGCCGAGCTCAGCCGCTGCATCGAATAGCTGGTTGGCAACGAAGTCTCCGTTACGCAGGTGATGGTGAGTCGAGATGGTCATCCCATCCTTCAGATCGGCGTTCGCCAGAGCCGTCTTCAAGTCGGCGACGACCTTGTCGCCATCAGCAGGGTAGTCGCTGCAGGAGCTGATCACTGGAGCCGCCTTGCGGCCGGTCGGATGATACTTGCCTATCCCCTGGTACGCCACGGCCGATTCACCATTGATCTCAGCGGGAACGAACCGGCCCGCGGCATTTTCAACGAGGTTTGTCATCACAGTGACCCTTCTGGTGTGCCCGAGTCGGCTTCTTCAGCTTCCCGCCAATCCGACGGTAACTTTCCGGCCGCCAATGCTGCGGCCACTGTATTGAGTGCCCGCTTGACAACCGGCGGATCGATCATCTTGCTCCCCAGGGACACGACGCCCAAACCTTCCCGGTCCGCCTTTTCGAAGGCCAGTACGATACGCTTGGCCCTTCCGATTTCTGCCTCGGTAGGAGCGAACGCTTCATGCACCACGGCGATCTGCCGGGGATGAATGCAGCCTTTTCCTACGAATCCCAGCGACTTGGCTTCCAGGACGGAAGCTCGCAAACCTTCCATATCGGTCACGTCGCTGAACACAGTGTCAATGGGTTGGACGCCGGCCGCCCGCGCTCCATTGATGACCTGCGACCTGGCCCAGAACGACTCGCGGCCTGCCAAAGTCCGTTCTGCTCCGATATCGGCCGTGTAGTCTTCGAGGCCAATGGCCAAGGCAACAACAGTATCAGCGGCGGCAGCGATTTCCAGGGCCCGCCAGGCACCCTTGGCCGATTCGATGATAGGCATTAAAAAGATCGTATTTTTCAAACCCAGCTCCCGTTGGATATCCTCGATCCGGTTTTGTACCTTATCCACTTGGCGGGGATGTTCGACTTTCGGGATCAGGATGACATGAACGTTTTGAGGAACGATCCACTCCAGATCTTTCATGCCGGATTCACCCTGGTTGATTCTCACCATACGCTCGGCACCAACAAAGTCGACGGCGCGCAACGCATTGCGGACCATGACGCGAGCGGCGTCTTTCTCACGCGGCGCCACGGAGTCTTCGAGGTCCAGGATGACGCCGTCGGGTTTATGCAAGCCAGCGTTAATAAAAAACTTGGGTTCGTTGCCAGGAAGGTACAGGCGGCTACGGCGCTGGCGCTCTGGATCGCTGCCATAAACACAGCGCTCGCTCATGGGTAAAAGGTAGGGCACCTCCCTCGCCGGATCAGCTCTCCGGACGGCAGCTTCGAGACGGGCGGCCAGGGCGAACGGCAGGGCACCTTGGTCCACGACACTGACAGTGGCATTCTCCACGCCCATCTGGATCAAACCGGCTGTAACCAAGCTTTCGATTTCGTCTCCGTACAGAACTCCGACTTTGCTCTGCACTTCAAGGGTGACCCCACCGGAATCTTTCAGCTCCACCTCGATCCAACAGTCAGACCGCACAAGGTCGCCCCGGCGACCGGCTTCACCTCTCGACGGCATGGGTACAACCTCTCTATCAATGAACGTTTATACACCCGCCGCTGCCCGGAGAGCGACAGCATGTGACCGGTTTCACTTTACCACGATCCAAACCCGTCCCCATCCTGATCCTAATGATGGCCAGCCTTCAATGACTTTTCAAGCCACCAAAAAAGGACACTTGCGAGCCAGGACGAGATTGGGGGATAAATGAGATCATCACAGGGCGGTATTAATTTTACAAATCGTTTATATTTTTGCAATTCGTTGCCTAAGAATGATTTGGCACCCTCTTTCTTGGTATTCAAGGTGGTCATACCAGCGGCATCACCTTGGGGATAACTTGTGAATAACTCCCGGCAGAGCCCTTGAGTCTCAGGTCAAATCGGCTAGGATCGCGGTGAACAGCCGCCAGATCTTATGAACCGAACCGATGCTGACCCGCTCGTCAGGGGAATGGGCCCCCTCGATGTTCGGGCCGAAAGAAACAATGTCCAGGTCAGGGTATTTCTCAGTGAGCAAGCCGCACTCAAGACCGGCGTGGATAGCCTTCAATTCGGCTTCGTGACCGAACGTCTTCAGGTAATTGCGCCGGGCTATCTCCAAAAGCTCCGAGGAGAGGTTGGGTTGCCAACCTGGATATCCGTCCGGTTGTTCCACTTTTGCACCAGCGAGCCGACCCAAAGCAGCGTGTTGCGTGATCAAACTGTCCAAGGCGGACATCACCGAGGAACGACTGCAGCAAACGCTTAAAATCTTGGCGCCTTCAGTCTTGACTACTCCTAAGTTGGTGCTGGTCTCTACTAGACCAGCGATATCCGGGGACATGGCTGCCACACCATTGGGGATGGCCGCCAAGAGTTCTAGGCTGTGTCGGCTACTCTTGAGACTGAACGTACGTGGAGCCTTTACGGCAGTCACTTTAACCTGTAAGTCGTCATCGATCCCGGTGAGTTCCTCGACTTTGATTCGCGCCACCGTGCTGTCGACGAGCTTCTTGAAAGACCGTGTCTTGGTCTGTGGTACGACAACTGTGGCACTGGCTTCGCGGGGTATGGCATTGCGCATGCTGCCACCGTCGATATTGACGATTCTGAGATCCATCTCGACAGCGGCTGCTAGCAGGGCTCGCGTGAGGATCTTGATGGCGTTGCCGCGATTGCGGTGGATGTCCAGGCCGGAATGACCTCCCAGTAAACCCAAGATACTCACTTTGCGGGCTGCACTGTTCTTGGGAGAGCGCGCCTGAGAATTGGTCAGTGTGAAAAGAGTGTCTCGCCCTCCGGCACAGCCGATAAAAATGGCATCGTCCTCTTCCGAATCTAGATTGATCATGCGGCGCGCGGAGAAAAATCCCGGTTGAACACCGGCTGCACCGGTGAGTCCTCGCTCCTCATCCACGGTCAAAAGCACTTCCACAGGACCGTGGACGACCGAGTTGTCAACAGCGAGAGCCAACCCCATAGCGACCCCGATGGCGTTATCTGCTCCCAGAGTCGTGCCGTCAGCGGTCACCCAATCTCCGTCTACCATCAATTTGATGGGATCCTTGGTGAAATCGTGTTTGGTGGCGGCGTTTTTCTCACACACCATATCGACATGGCCCTGAATCAGGAGCGGAGGTGCGTTCTCGCATCCGGGTGAAGCCGGGATTGTCACGAGCATGTTGCCCACGTCGTCTTGCTGGGAGCTCAAACCATGCTTTTCAGCCCACTCTTGCAACATGGCCATCACCGCGGCTTCATTGCCCGAACCGCGGGGAATCTTGCTGATCTCGCCGAAAATCTGCCAAACTGCCTGGGGTTGAAGTTCTGCAATCGAGCTCATGGCCTCTCCTCGGTATTCATGGGATCACTTGGTTCCATAACGCCAGGGAAGAGACTGGTTATAGCGCCTCGGGAGAGTGAAGTCAAATTTCGGCGGTAAGTCATGGAAAATCAGCACCAAGATCAGTTGCCGTGGCGCAGAACACCACTCCAGTCGGAGGCCACAAAAACATTTTGCCCGCTGGTGCCGTGAATATCGTACAGATCGAGGCGGCTTGCGGTTTCCCAGGCTGTCCAAGTAAAACCGTCGAAGTGCAAAAAGGACCCGAACTCTCCCACAGCGTAAACGTCGTCGCTTGCGGTACCCCAAACGGCATATAAATCCCACTGTCCAATCGTCTGGTGTTCAGACCACTGTTCGCCGTCGTAGTGGAGAACCCTGGTACTGCCACCTACAGCAAAGACATCACCGGGACCGCTCCCCCAAATGCCGTAGAAGTGACCAGCCGTGTCCTCACTCAAAGCGGTCCATTGATTCCCATCGAAATAGTGAATCGGCCCTCCCCAGGAGGTGACGGCATAAACATTATTGGCCGAACTTCCCCAGACTCCCTGAAACATGAAAGGGGAGCCCTCCACTTGAGGCGACCACCCAACCCCGTCGTAATGAAGAATCACTCCCATACCCACGGCGAAAACATCTTGGTTCGAAAAACCCCAGACATCGGTGAGTAAAGCATCTGTGCCACTGTCCTGGATTGTCCAGGTGAGACCGTCGTCGGTCGAGATCTTCACGTTGTTGCCGGACTGGGCGTTTCCCCTCACGCAGTAGACGGTGTTGGGATCCCCCGGCTTCCACTTCACGTCGTAGTACTCGCCCCCGGTCCGCCCCTGATCCCAGGTGACGCCGTCG
>Ga0209536_100008604_pt1 | contig 15284 bp, 15 predicted proteins | sample DeeMarSeWOR28_12_FD_187461 | JGI IMG/M metagenome (GOLD analysis project Ga0209536, IMG submission 187461) | Marine sediment microbial communities from White Oak River estuary, North Carolina - WOR-2-8_12 (SPAdes) (version 2) | ecosystem: Environmental > Aquatic > Marine > Intertidal zone >...
GCAGACAGCAGATGAGCGTGGTCTATTCCGGTCACGTCTGGCTGGGCCGCAACGGTCAGATGAAAAATGATCCCAAAAAATACGAAGATGTGCTGGCAGTCTCCTGGTTGTACGGCGCTCCGGGTCAACTGGTGGTTCGCAAGGGCTCGGGTATCAAAAGCGTCAAAGACCTGGTCGGCAAGAAGGTGGGTGTCGGCAATGCCGGCTCAGGCGCCTTTGCCAATTGCGAGCTGTTCTTTTCTCACATGGGTGTCTGGGATAAGATCGAGCGCAATGCCATGGGTTACAACGATGCCGCCGCGGCATTCGGCAACCGGCAGCTGGACGCCTTCTGGCTGTTTACCGCTTTTCCGAGCGGTGCGGTCATTATGGCGGCCCAGACCAATGATATCGAACTCGTCGATCTCGATAAGGATGCCGAAGCCTCGGGATTTTACCAAAAGTATCCGTATTTCGGGAAACTGGCGGTCCCGGCCGGCACTTACAGAGGTGTGGATTATGATGCCGGCGCCTTCCAGGACAGTGCCCTGTGGGTGGCCAATTCCAAGGTTTCCGCGGATAACGTTTACAAGCTGCTTGCCACGATCTACACGGATGAAGGCCTGAAGCACATGGTCGAACAGAAAAAGACCTTTAAAAATATGAGCTTGCAAACCGGCGCCACCAACATCGTCACCCCGTTTCATCCCGGGGCGGAAAAATTCTGGAAAGAAAAGGGCATGCTGAAATAAAATCGCTGCGCGATTTTATTTTACTATAAAGCGGTTTTTCCGCTTGATCTAAGATGTGAGATATGGGTATAGCGCGGTGAGTCGTATGATGCTGCCTGTCCCATATCTCACGTCCCATCGAATGGACTGCGCAGATATTTTTTTGCTGAATTTTTAGTCTGGTGCAAATTTCATCTAGAAGGGGGGTAAAAAAGTGTACGACAAATTAAACAAATTCGAAAAAATAGTATTTGATGTGTTGGCCGTCATTCTGGTCCTTTTTTACTCCTATTCCGCTGTGCTAAGACCCGCTGCCACCCAGTATCACCGCGGGATATACGTTATTATCACCTACGTTTTGGTCTTTCTGATCTATAAATCCAAAAACCGCTGGTTGCGCTATGTCGACTACCTGCTGATTTTGCTTTCAATCTTCAGCGTCGGATACTGGATCCTTTATTTTGAAGTCATCAACTACCGCACCGGTGCCGAGACGCAATTCGATATGTTCGTGGCGATGATCGGGGTTCTGATCGGAATCGAGCTGGCCCGACGGGTGGTGGGCAGTGTTTTTGTCGTCATCGGGGCGCTGATGTTGATTTACGCGGTCTATGGTTACTTGGCCCCTGATCTTTTTGCCCATGCGGGCGATACCTTTCCGGCGGTGTGCACCAGCATTTTCTACAAAAGCGACGGCGTGTTCGGCATTATGGCCAATGTCCTGGCCACCTATGTGATCCTGTTTGTGCTTTTCGGGGCTTTTCTGGAAAAATCCGGGGCCCAGCGGTTTTTTATCGATTTTCCTTTAGCGGCCGTGGGCCACAGAATCGGCGGGCCCGCCAAAGTTGCGGTTATCGCCAGCGGTCTGTTCGGCTCCATATCCGGAAGCGCCATCGCCAACACGGTTTCTACCGGCGCCTTCACCATTCCCATGATGAAAAAAGCCGGGTTCAAACCCCATGTGGCCGGCGCCATCGAGCCGGCGGCCTCCATTTCCGGCATGTTCATGCCGCCCATCATGGGCGCCGGCGGCTTTATCATGGCCGAGCTCACCGGCGTTCCCTATTCCAAAATTATGCTGGTGGCCATATTCCCGGCGGTGATGTATGTCTTCAGCGTGTTTATCATGGTGCACTACGAAGCCAAGATGCATAATATCAAGGGCGAAAAGAGCGAGCACAGCGCCATGGAAATTATGAAAACCCAGTGGTACTACATAATGCCGCTGGTTATCATCACCATACTGATGCTTTACGGTTTCTCCCCGGGTTATTCCGCCATTCTGGGCATCGTCACCTGCATTATCATCAGCTGGTTTCGAAAAGATACCCGCATGACGCCCAAAAGATTTGTGGAAGCCTCCCGGGCCGGCGCTGAAAACAGCCTCAAAATCGGCGCCACAGTGGGGGTCATCGGCATTATCATCGGTGTGCTCACTTACAGCGGACTGGTGCTCACCTTTGCCGATATTGTGATCGAACTGGCCGGGGGTTCCCTGGTTTTAACGATTTTGTTTATCGCCCTGGCTTCCCTGGTGCTGGGGATGGGGGTCCCGGTCACCGCCGCCTATCTGATTACCGCTGTGGTTGCCGTACCGGCCTTAATCCACCTGGGGGTCAATGAAATCGCGGCCCATATGATCGTTTACTGGCTGTCACAGGATTCCAATATCACACCGCCGGTGTGTATTGCCGCCTTTGCAGGAGCCACGATTGCCAAGGCCAATATGTGGAGAACGGCTTTTACCGCTTTTAAATTTGCCAAATTTCTGTATCTGGGGCCGTTTTTATTCGGTTATGTCCCCGGTTTCTCATTAAACGGCAGCGCCTGGGATATCGTCAAAGCATTTGTGCTTATCATATTAGGTACCTATGCGTACTCCTGGCTTTTGAGCGGTATCTGGTTTAAGCCTTTAGTCGGCAAGTTTAAAAAAGCGCCGGCAAGCTGATTTTCGTTTTTCGAAATTTCTTTATTTCATTTATGAAGGGGCAGGAAAATGATACTACCCAAGGTGGACGTAAAAAAAATACTTTACGCGACAGATCTTTCTGAAAATGCCCGCTATGCGTTTGCATACGCGGTGAGCCTGGCCGATCTTTATCATGCGGCCATCACCATCCTACATGTTCTCCCCGAAATTCCCGAGCTTTTGGACAAGTATGTTATCGGATACATCAGCGCCGAACGATGGGAGGAAATCAAAGCGCAACATTTTAAAGAAGCGAAGGAAGCCCTGATCGGGAAAAAAAGAGAGCATCTCGCCGTCAAAGAGGCCCTGCAGCATTTCAGCGAAACGGTAAAGGAAGAACAGGCAGGTGAGGGCTTTGTTACGGATGATATTATTGTCGAAAGAGGAAATCCGGTTGAAGAGATTATAAAACATTCAAAGGATCGCAATTGCGATCTGATTGTCATGGGAACCCACGGGCATGGAACCCTGGAAGATGTCATGTTGGGAAGCACCGCGCGGCGGGTGATCCGAAGATCTAAAATACCGGTTTTAGTGGTCCGGCTGCCAGAAGAATAAAATTCGTTTCAAAACACGTATCTTTTGGCCCGGGGCTGTGTTGCGAGGGGTTGAAATATACATCTCCCGTCGGAGCGGGATCCCACTAGTACTGAAAATCTGCTGGTTTGATATACAATCGCTTTCCTATTTCGACTTGACAATTTTCGATGGCTATCGCTATAAAAGATTATTAGATTCACAAACACCCCTCCTCCCGAGGCGCTTATGGCCAATCCAAATGAGATCAAAAGCTCAAGCCAGCGCTTAACAGCGGAGGAATATTTCCGGCGGCCCATTCTGCGCCCATTTCAACCCATCATCTCCCACAGCGACGATATTTTTGCAACCAGATGCCGACTCGGCTTTCATCCAATTTGTGATTTAGCCAGAGGGCGCCGGGCTTAAATCGATCGGCAATCCGATCGAGGACGAAGGACCATATTTTATATATCTAATTGTTTTTAACAATATGGGGCTCGCCATGTTTTAGCGGCTTTAAAACCCGATCATGTATTTGGCCATTCCAAAAGGAGAACATCATGAAAAAGGACGATCTTACCCAGGTGAAACATATCGGTGCTTTGCGCATGAAAATGCTCAACGATGCGGGGATCAAAACCATCAAACAGCTTTCTGAAATACCGGTGGAAAAGTTGATCCAGGTAGAAACCATTGGTGAACATTATGCAAAGCTGATCAAGGCTGCTGTAACGGAATCTTATAAGAAAAAACCTGTGAAATCAGCCCCAAAGGCCGTTTCCGTCAGAAAAAGGAAAACTGCGGCGGCCGATACGGTCTTAAACAACAGGATTACGGTGCTCAAAAAACGCTTAAAACAAGCCAATGAAAAATTAAAGCCCCTGGACAAAAAGAAGTACCTGGAATTGTATGTCGATTTTAAGAAAAGATCCAAAACGCTTAAGGCCCATCTTGGCCGGCTGAATAAAAACCCGGGAGATCTTTCCCAAAAGGCTACCAAAAATATCATCAAAAATGCCGATGCCTTGGGCGCAACATTGAAAAATATAGGCAAAAAACCAAAGAAGAAAAAATATCAAAAAATATCTCAGGAAATACAGTCATTTTCGAAAATGCTCAAGAAAACTCGTTCCTGAATGAAGAAAATACTATTATTGGGGGACGTTCATGCAAACTACCCGGCCTTAAAGGCGATCGGGCATTATATCAGGCCGGATCAGTTCGATCGGATCATTAACACCGGTGATTTCACCGTTTACAGTACATTTCCCAATGAAACGATTCAATGGTTTCGCAAGCGCAAGAGAACCATTTGCATATTGGGGAATACGGATCGAAAGATTTTGAGAATCCTTAACGGCAAGAAATTAAAAAAACCAAAAAAAGAAGAAAAACGGGTGATGTATTTTTGGACGTCTGAAAATCTACAACCTGAAAATATCACCTATCTGAAATCTTTACCAAAAAAAACGGATTTTACCGTAAACCGTTTTCACATCGGCGTATTTCATGGCACACTTGAAGATCCGGATGAAGAGTTGTTTCCTTCTGCCCCCGAAAGCCGCTTCCAGCAGCTCGCCAAGGACTCACCCTATCAGGTTCAGATCATGGGCCATTCGCATGTGCCATTCCACAAAATCGTCGATGGGGTGCATTTCATTAATCCCGGCAGTGTAGGGCGCATGTTTGATGGAGATCCACGGACTTCTTTTGCGATCCTCAAGGTTGCCCCAGGGAAAATAGACGTGGAACATTTTCGAATTCCCTATGCGGTGGAAAAAGTTGTCAAGGGTCTTAAAGAAGAAAAACTGCCGAATATTTATGCCAAAATGTTTCGAGTTGGAAAGAAATTAAATTGATCGCAGCGATATGCAACACTTATTTCAACCTAAATTGAGCGTTTCAAATTTTAAAAGGGATTATTTTGTCTTAAGAGCGGCAACCTCGGCAATCGCTCAACTCAGGCTAGAGAAAAAAGAAAAAAGCGGAAAGATCCAGTATTGTTATGAAAACTACAGATGCATTAGAAAATAAGCAAACAGATACAGATGATAGGCTGCAGGGTTCGACGGCGCAAATCAGAGACACACTTAAGAAAGTCGAATCGGAAGTCACGGGCGTGGCTCCTGACAAACGCCTTCGAAAGATCGTGAAGGTCCTTAAAAAGAAAGATAAAGAAGAAATTGTCCAGGCGGTATTGGAGAAGTTTTACAATGCGGAGGAGTTAAAACCTTACCAGGCGGAGCTTATCAAAATGCAGCACCATCTGGAACGCACCGGAAAAAAAATGGTGATCCTTTTCGATGGCCGGGATGCCTCCGGGAAAGGTGGGACCATCCGCCGGGTAACGCGCTATATGAATGAAAAACGATATCATGTGGTCGCACTGGGCAAACCCAATGAAAACCAGAAGACAGAACTACATATCAAACGTTATATCGAACATTTTCCCTATGCCGGAGAAGTTGTTTTGTTTGACAGAAGTTGGTATAACCGCGCCTTGGTTGAGCCTGTGATGGGATTTTGCACACAGAAGCAATATAACCGGTTTATGAAAAAAGTGAATACCTACGAGCAAAATTTCCTCGAAGATGACGGCAAAACCATCCTGCTCAAACTCTATTTTTCGGTTAGCAAACAAGAACAGGCACGGCGTTTCGAGAGAAGAAAAAACGATCCCTTACGGCAATGGAAACTTTCGGAAGTGGATTTGCAGGCCCAGGACTTATGGGACGAATTTACCAAAAAAAAATTCATGCTGTTAAAAAAAACGCATACCAAAAAATCGCCATGGTACGTTGTCCGATCCGACGATAAGCATCTGGCCAGGCGGGAGACCATGAAGGTCATCCTCAACAGGGTGCGCTACAGAGGCAGAAACCGCAAACTGGATTTTACCCTGGATCCTGATATTGTTATTCCGGGCGATCGAGAATTAAAGATAATGAAAGAGCAAAGGAAGAAATACGGCAAATCCCTGGTGTGAGTGCTGAGATTTTTTGTGCCCGGGAAAATACATCAGATTTCATCGATTGTGTTTTTCTCTGTTTATCGATAAACCGGAGGGGGAAAAGATGGCGAAAGAAAACAAGAACAAATCCAAACCCAAGGATCTAAAACCATTAAAATCGGAGCAAATCTTGGCAAAGGAGAAAAATACATCTAACACAGAAAAAGCAACAAAGAAAGAAGGCAAAAAGAAGCTCAAAAAGAAATTGTCCGAACACACCGCCTTTAAGAATAAAGATAAGAAAAAAAAGAAAAGCCGTCAGCCGGTTTGGGTCAAAAAATTCACCCTCCGATACGAAGAGGAGCTGCACAAGCTGCAGATCGAACTGTTGAAGCTGCAAAAACATGTCAAGAAGAATGGATTGCGCGTGGTGATGTTGTTTGAAGGACGGGATGCCGCGGGCAAAGGCGGAACCATCAAACGAATCATTGAGCATTTGAATCCACGGGGTACAAGGGTTGTGGCCCTTCAAACTCCCGATGACACCGAACGAACGCAATGGTATTTTCAACGGTATATTCAGCACCTGCCGGCAGCCGGAGAGCTCGTTCTCTTCGACCGCAGCTGGTATAACCGCGCCATGGTCGAACCCGTCATGGGATTCTGCACCGATGAACAAAACAAGCGGTTTTTGAAAGATGTTCCCCTGTTTGAAGAGATGATTGTCAAAGACGGTATTATCTTATTTAAATTTTTCTTCTCTGTGTCGAAAGATGAACAGCTGCGTCGCTTTGATGCGCGCGAGACCGATCCGTTGAAACAGTATAAAATATCCCCGGTCGATCGTATGGCTCAAGAAAAATGGGACGACTATACCGTCAGAAAATTCCAGATGCTCAACGAAACCAACCGAACCCTTACCCCATGGACCATTATTAGATCGGACAATAAGAAATTGGCACGCCTCAACTGCATCAAGCATATTTTGGCTAAAATCGAATATGACGGTAAAATTTCCAAAAAAGAACTACGGACTGATCCCGAGGTGGTGGTATCAGGCATTGATGAAATCAGATTCTTGGAAGAACATTTACTGGCGCCGGTGGAGTTGCCGGGATAACGGATTTTCGCGAACGTCGTTTGAATCCATACCGGGGGAAAGAATTTGGATCAAGGCAAAAAGGAGGAAAACATGCCAGTTCAGGTTATCATCAAACGCAAATTTCACGTCGATAATCCGAAGGCGCTAATTCCGCTGCTCACAGAGTTACGCAACCATGCAAAAGACCAGCCCGGCTATATCTCCGGTCAAACATTAAAAAGTATTGATAACCCCGAAGAATACCTGGTCATCAGCACATGGGAGACGGCCGATGATTGGAAGAAATGGTTGCAGAGCAAAGAACGTAGAAACATCCAAGGTCGAGTAGATTCTGTGATCGGAGAAAGAACCTTTTACGAAGTCTTTGAACCCGTAGGCCCTTAACCGACGGCTCTCTTTTGGCGTTGGCAACCGCAATAAGGCAAACCGGATCGAGGAACAGCCCGTTATGCGGCTTAAGGTGCTCCTGGATAAAAAAGGGCAGTCTGGCGCAATGGTCCGGATTGCCCTTGAATTTCATGCCTTTTGGAAATAAGCGCTATTTCTTTTTTTTCTTTTTCTTACCTTTCTTACCTTTCTTGCCTTTTTTTTCTTTTTTCTTTGCTTTAGCTTTTTTTGCTTTCTTTTTCTCTTTTTTTGCCTTCTTCTTTTCCTTGACTATTTTTGCTTCGGCTTCCTCAGTTTTCTTTTCTTTCTCTTTCTTTTCGGGTTCCTTTTTTTCTGCCATAGTGCCCTCCTCTCCTTTTAATGTGTTTTCGGCCAGACCGAGCTTTTGCCGATGTTTGATTCACCGCCGCAAAGATTTATGGATATCGCTTGCGCAGCGCAGGAGTGTGCGTCGCGGGTCGCTCCGGTATTTTTATGATTTGATTTTAATTGGGAGCCTTCCGTCATTTGTCAATTTCTAACCTATAATAGTCAATCATGATTTATGCTTTTTAGGAAATTCAAAAAAATTTAATTCGCCACGGTGCTCCCCAAACGCCGCCCATGATGAAATGTTTAAATTCACGCAAAATACGCCGCAGGTTGGGATATTGCTGATCGCCGTGTCACCGATTGTATTGGCAAGATCAGTTATGGCCGGGTTATGACCGACCACCATAGCCGTTTTCACGCTATCTTCAATCTGTCTAATAAAATGGATTAAAGCATTTTCACTGAATTCATAGATGGTTTCGCTATATTGAATTCTCTCAAGCGGATAGTCGATTGAATCGGCGATGATCCTTGCCGTGGTTGCGGCTCTGTTGGCCGGGCTGGAAATGATGAGGTCCGGAGCCACCTTTAATTTTTTAAGAATCCTCCCCATAAAGGGAGCGCTCTTGCGGCCGCGCTTGTTGAGGGGGCGTTCGAAATCATCCAGGGTGGAATATTTCCAACTTGATTTGGCATGCCTGACCAGATACAGGGTTTTCATGATTTTCCACCGCTGGCCGATAATCGAAACGCATTAAGTTACAAAAAATGACACTCCTCATCGAATGTACTAATTCAATGCAACAGGTTTATGCAACCACTTTTTTTTGTCTGCCACTCTGCCGCACTTTGTGCATACGAATTGAGGATTACGGACGATGTCACTGAATTTATCCAGCTTTTTGGCGATATCTTCCTGTTTCCATTTGCAGAGCATTTTCGCCTTTTTTGGCATATTATTCTCCTATATATTAAAATGCGTCGGTCTCTGCAGAAATTTAAAGGCCTCTCAAGTAACTGCTGCACAATTTCATATTTCTAATTAACTTAATACCGAAACATATATCTGTAAACATAAAGTCCTGCGGTCTTTTTTTCATTGAAGAAAATAGACTGGCTACCACAACACAAACGGATTTTTGATCAGATTGGAATTAAAATACCGGGGATCGCCGGTGACCTCTTCCCCAAGCCAGGCTGGCCGGGGAAAATCTTGATCTTCGCTCTCCAGTTCCACTTCAGCCAGGATTAATCCCTGGTTTTCCCCAAAGAATTCGTCGATTTCCCAAACAAATTCGCCTTCCACAACTTTATAACGGGTTTTCTCAATCAGCGGTTTTTCACAGATGTCCAGTAATTGATCGGCATCCGGGCGGGGAATCTCATATTCAAACTCCAAACGGGAGGCGCCGACTGTTAATCCTTTGATCGTCAGGTAGCCTTTATCCTCGATGGTGCGCACACGCACGACTCTTTCTTTTACGCTGTTTAAATATCCCTGGCGGTATGGGGTTCCTTTTTGGTTGCGCCAGGAACCCTCTCTAGCCAGAAATTTTCTTTCGATTTCTTTAGCCATTTTATTCCCCTAAAAATGAAGCTGCGCCTTTTTTCTTTGTGCAAACAGGCGGCAGCATTGGAAGTGTGTATTGCCTTTATTCCGGAAGGGGCGTCATGCCGAGGATTCGCTTGATCGCGAGCATATAATTTACATTTTCATATTCCTCTAATCCAAGGATCTTTTTGGCTTGCAATACGGCCCCAATATCCAGCGATTCCACGGCTATGGTTTTTATGGCGGCTCCGTTGATGAGCAGTTCGGCAATTTCGCTGATACACCCGCTCATCGTATAACCAAAACGGCGCTTGAATACCCGGGCTAACGTTAAATCCGGATGGGGTTGAATGATATCTTCAAGGTATTGCTTGAATGAATATTCAGATCGCTTGAATTCCGGTAGCGCCACACTTAAAGGGGGAAACATCTCATCCCGGATAACCTCGATTTTCATGGGGAATCGCGCCTTCATTTTAGGCTGCCATTGCTGCAGGCCCTGTTCTTCTTTTACGAGAACTTTAATGTCCAGTGCATCATAGCGAATTTTGATATTGTGCGTATTATTTTCCGCTGACAAGATATAAATTTCCGAACTTTCCCGGAATTGTTCAAATTTAGAAAGTTTGCACATCTTTTCTTCTGCAAGACCAAAATTTTGGGCAAATGCGCGAAACTCATAACGTGCTTGTATTTCTTGCATAAATCCCCTGATTAGAGCTGATGTCGGCCAATCTAAGACTGCGGCACCAGATCCTTTTCCCAGCGCTCAACGCCGAGAGGCGTCTCGCCTCTCAAAAGCGCAGCAAATGCCAGCAAGGCTTTACGTGCATCTCCGATGGGGTAATAAAACGCATCCCAGTGCTCGCTGTCTTCGCCATCGTGAGTGGGGATGACATAATCAAACTTCCAGGCTTCCCTCAATTCTAAAATGGCGCTGGCGACGCGCTTTTCGATGTTTTCCAGATCTTTTAAAGAGAGATTGATTTTCTGGCGTTGGGTGCGGCGTAAAAGTTTCCTGCGCATGATGTCCGGCAATAATCTTTCAAGATTGGTGCGCTGTTGCGGGTCTTTAAGGAAAACAATCTCCTCCTGGGAAAGTGGAGATAGAAAAAGCTTAAGCGTTGGGATTTCCTGTAGTTCCTTCAATTCACCAAGCCTGGCCGGGATGAAAGGATTGCCCTCAAAAAAGGCGTCCTTATCCTGGTCGAGGATCGCTTGGATGCTGGCGATCTCGATGGCCTGTAAATCCCCGCGAACAATGGCAGATGTGAATCCGGGTTTTTTTGCAAGTTCTTCGATTTCCGCCCGGGGCCGGAAATAGTAGTCGACCCCTTCTTGCTCTCCTGGCCTCGGATCACGACTGTTGTACAGGACGATTTGCTGTAGTCTTTCTGCCAGATCAGGATAAAACTTACGCAATGCATGATAAAGGGGCCCCTTGCCCACACACGATGGTCCCGACAACATGACGAATCGGCTCATTTGTAATTCCTTTCAGAATTGAATAAATGCAAATTCTTGGGTTTTTACCTGATCCCAGCTACTGATGCCTGTCTGGATAGAGTATCTTTTTTTGAACTTTGTCCCATAGGTTTTGATAGGATTTTGAAGCCAAAGACTCTGGTGAATAGACCGCCACCGGCGCGCGGTAAATTCCCATTTTTTCAATCTGCGCTAAATAAGGAACAAAGCTTTGTAAGACGCCCCTAAAATCCTTTGATACGCTGAGCATCAGTTCCCGATGCATTTTTTTGTGCCGATCCACCATTGAAAAAAAGGGGTAAATCTTAGCGACATCATATCTTTTCTTTTTACAGAACGCTATCAATTGGTTATAAGTTCGTACCGAAAGCGTGGTGGGGATCATTGGCACAAGGGTGTAGTCAGAAGCGTTCAATATGTTTTCAGCCAGAATACCGATGGTCACCGGGCAGTCCAGAATAATTAAGCGGTATTCAGTCGCAAATGGATAAAGCATTTGTTTCAGCTGCATTTTTGAATTGCCAAATTTATTATATAGAACATCTAACTTGCGAAGCGAGAAATCCGCCGGAAGAATATCCAGGTTTTCAAAATCGGTGCCTTTAACGCTTTTATAGACACCTTTGGCTCCTTTGACGAAACCTTTGGGTCCGGACTTGAGTTTGGGCTTTACCCGGAAGTAGTACGTGGCCGAGCCCTGTGGATCCAGATCGCAAATTAAGGTTTTAGCCCCTGTCTGGGCGGCCAGATAAGATAAGTTTACCGCAGCGGCGGTTTTGCCCACCCCGCCTTTATTGCTGTAGAGCGCCAGCGTCGTCATCAAACCCTCTCATAATTCTATTGAATATTTTGGATTAGATATTCAATAGTCAATATTTTTTTTCGAGGCGAAAAGTTGTCGAAATAATTCCTGGTTTTCAGGTGCTGAAAAGTCCATGAAGGTTTTGGCAAACGCATCTTTAACGGATTGTTTTTCGTGGGCCAATGTTTCAATCAAACTGCCGATTGCCACCAGCGTTTTTTTGACTTGTTGCTGGCTGGCAGGCAATTCCGCGGTAATATTTAGGAGATATTCTTGCTGAACACAAAGATCGTTGAAGTCACCCAGGTTGTCCTGTAAGTTCTTCAACTGTTCAATCAAGGCATTGATTTTCTTGCGAGGAAAAAGACTGGCGAAGAACTCCATCAGATATCGCAATTTTTTGCATTCAATTCTAAGGATGTGCAACATCTTGTCTTCGGTGTTTGCAAGAATCTTATTGCCCGTCTTAACAACCCCTCTGTACTTCTTATAAATTCTCTGGCGTGCCAGATCAATTACGGGGAGCTCCGCATTTGATGCGGTAGCCGAATCCGGCGGCGGCTTTTTTAAAAATGCCTCCCAATCCTTCATAATCTGCGCATATTTTTTGGACTTCAGGCCGCGCATGACGTGCTGAAAAGCTTTTTCTCGTTTTTTGCGCAAATGGCGAAACAACGGATCAATGTCTTCACGCAAGACAACAGGAAGCATTGCTTTATATTCATCCTGGTTGAGCAGATAGACATCCAGGTCCCTTAAATCGTTGGAGAGTTTGCCCACATATGCAAAACTTTTCTTAAATCGATCCGTTGTCCGCGTTGGAAATACATTCTTAATTTGAGCCAGGGCCGAGCGGGTCCTGCGAATCGCCACTCTGAAATCATGTAAAACTTCCGTATCCAGGTCCTTTTCAAAGATGGCTTCGTTTGTTCGCATGACACTCAGCAAAAAGCCTAAAACAACTTTTGCGGCTCGGTCCGAGCGCATCGCCGGGTCGAGCTGAATATTAACTTTGGCAGAATAATTGCCCGGCTTTTTGTCTGCCGACGCCAGAGCGTTTAGGAAATATTCTTTTTCTGTGCAGCTTGTCAGCCCTGCTTCTTTGAGGCTTTTGGCCAGATTGCGTGAATATTTAGGGTATCCCTTAACCGGACTTAACGATAGGTGAGCCGTCAAAGCGGATCGACGTTTACTGCGATAGGGCCAAATTTCCTCATGGACCAATCGCACCACTGTTTTTTTGTCCCGGTTAAAGATACGATAAGGCGTCACCCGGGAATGGTATTCAACAAGTGGCATGAGGGCGCGCATTTTTATAATTGGCATCAACTTGTCTTTTAATTCACTGTCTGGAAAATCCCAGATGAATACAGGTACCCGGCTGAATTCAACGCTATGTGAAAGTTCGCCTTTTGTCAGTTTACGCAAAAACAGCTTGTTTCCGGACGAATGCAAAATGAATGATTTATTAAATAGGCGCCAGTCAAACGTATCGTAAATCGTAAAACTCTCGGTAACAGCGGGTTCCTTTTTGAGGGTGTACGTATCGGCCAATTGGCGAATCATTTTTTTTACATCATGGCCGTCCGGTAAGTTGAATTTCAGGTTGTTGATCATGATGTGATTCTTTAAATAGATGTTTTGTGGACAAATACTAAAGACGAATCCTGGAAATGACGGATGATGGCCGCCGACATCTCAGCCTCATAATGGCAGATGAACCTGCGTTTTGATCTGAAATCCGGCTTCACTAACGATGAAACCGCCTTTAGGCTTTGCCTTTATTCTTTGATTGCTTACCGATGAGTTCGATGAACACTTCTTGCGCGGCGCGCCGTTTTTGGCCTTTTCGTGGGCGTCGTTTTATGTATTTACCGTCCGGCTTCATATCCCAGGCCGAGCAGTTGTCGTTTTCGTAAATTTGCAAGGTTTGCTCCAACTCCTGTTTCAGCTGTGCGTTGGTAACGGGCGTGATGGTTTCCATGCGGCGGTTTAAATTGCGCTGCATCCAATCGGCTGAACCGATAAAGAATTCCGGGTCACCACCGTTTTCAAAGCGATAGATCCGTGAATGTTCCAAAAAGCGGCCAAGGGTACTGTAGACCCGAATGGTTTCGGATAGCCCGGGGACTCCTGCGCGCAGGCAGCATAGACCGCGGATATTCAGGCTGATGGGCACGCCGGCCTGACTGGCAAGGTAAAGTTCACGAATCATACGCGCGTCCTGGAGCTGATTCATTTTGGCCCAGATACCTGAAGGACGGCCTGCCTGACTGTGCTGGACTTCGCGATGGATCAAGTCGGTGAAGCTCTCGCGCATATTGTGGGGAGCGACCATTAGCTTGCCGTATCCGGGAGCGGGCGTGGCGCCTGTCAGTTCATTGAACAAAGCCGCAACATTAGACCCCAACATGGGGTCACAGCTCAGAATGCCCATGTCTTCATAAATTCTGGCCGTGACGGTGTGGTAGTTTCCGGTTCCTACATGGACATAGCGGCGAATGCCGTCCTTCTCTTCGCGGACGACGAGAGCCAATTTTACGTGGGTTTTCAGCCGCTCTACACCGTAGGCAACGTGTGCACCCTCGCGCTCCAGCCGCCTGCCCCAGGCGATGTTCGGTGCCTCATCGAAGCGCGCGGTGATCTCCACCAGCACCGCTACCTGCTTGCCCTGTCGCCCTGCTTTCATCAGCGCCTGAATGATCGGCGAATCACTGCTGGTGCGATAGATGGTTAACTTGATGGCCAGCACCTGCGGGTCAATTGCCGCACTTTGTAAAAAATGCAGGATGGAACTGTCAAAGCTGTGGTAAGGATGGTGCAACAAAATGTCGCCTTTGCGTATCTCGGCGAATATTTCTGCGGAATCGTTGATATCCAGGTGTCGCAGACGCGGATGGGCGACAGGATAATGGGGTGGATCGCGCAGTTCCGGGTAACCCTCCACTTGGAACTTCATCAAGTCCGCCAGACTCATCAAACCCTTCACGGTTTCCAGATCATTAAGATCGGCCTTGAGTTGCTCGCAAATCCAGCGCTGCAGCTTCTTCGGCATATCAGCACTTACCTGCAGACGTGTTACACCGGCAAATTTGCGGGCCGTCAGTTCTTCTGTGACCATGCCGATGAGCCTGCCCGGAATTAAACCGGCTTTAGGGTCTTCCAATATTGTTCGTTCCCATGGGTCGTCCTTGGCCACCCGGGTTACGCGGAAAAGATAATTCTTTAGGCCGGTTGCTTTTGGAAATAGCAGACTGAGGTTGGACGCGATCACATGCTCTAACGGCACAAACCCTTCGCTATCGGGCACAGGCACCCAGCGCGGGCGGTTTGCCGGCACCTTGATGCGTACGAAGCGGTTGCGTTTCTTTTTGGTTTCCTTAACTTCCACCGCAATGTTGAGCCCCAGATTGCTGATAAAAGGAAAGGGGTGAGAAACGTCCACGGCAAGCGGTGTCAGGATGGGCTCCACCGATTCAAGGAAATAGCGCTGCAT
>Ga0209536_100008605_pt1 | contig 15282 bp, 8 predicted proteins | sample DeeMarSeWOR28_12_FD_187461 | JGI IMG/M metagenome (GOLD analysis project Ga0209536, IMG submission 187461) | Marine sediment microbial communities from White Oak River estuary, North Carolina - WOR-2-8_12 (SPAdes) (version 2) | ecosystem: Environmental > Aquatic > Marine > Intertidal zone >...
TAATTATGCGTATTTTAAACGATAAACCCGGTAACAATATCTCGTGTGACCAATGGTTGCACATCATGGATGAATTAAATATCGGAGCGTTCACGGTTAACGTGCAACGCCAAGTGTCTGCGATGAACCTCAGCGCCCAGGCCTTTATCGGTCTTAGAGATACAGAATCGATAGGTAAGGACTGCAGAGAAGTCTTTGTCGGTGTTCCCTGTTTAGCAGAATGCCCTTTCAGAGGTATTGGAGACCCGAGTACCGATGAGCCCATCATCCAAATCCAAGATGAGGATAAAGAGACCCATCTGGTTACACGAATGGCAACTCCGGTATTTGGGCCGGATCACCAAATCGTTGGATGTATGACGATTTTGCAGGATCATTCCCCCATTGCCGATTTGATTGATCGCATCCACTATGAAGAACAAAGTATGAAGATTATTTTGGATAACCTCGATGTCGGCATATTTACGGTAGACCGGAGCGGACACATCACATTTTTTAATACAGAGGCTGAAAAGATTACCGGCTACAATCGGCGTGACATTTTGGGTGAAGCCTGTTTCACAATCTTCGGGGGCGAAGAGGCCCAGGAGGTCTGTTTTCTGAAAGATACGATTGTGGATGGCATATACCGCAGCAGCCGGCAAGGAAAAATGACGACTCACGATGGGGTAACCATCCCAATCAGAGCCAACTATCTGGCACTTCGAAATGAGAAAGGAACTGTGGTCGGTGGACTGACCACCTTTCATGATCTGACACTGGTTCACCAGCTCAAGCAGGCCATGAAGGATCGTTACACATTTCATGATATGATCGGCAAATCGACGACCATGCAACAGATTTTCGAGATTATGAATGTAGTGGCGGACACAGATGCGACCATCCTGATTGAGGGTGCCACTGGAACCGGCAAAGACCTCGCAGCAAAAGTTATCCATTCTGCAAGTCGAAGGGCGGATAACCCATTTATCAAAGTAAACTGTGCCGCAATTCCGGATAATTTACTTGAATCGGAGATGTTCGGCTATGTTAAAGGGGCATTTACCGGAGCCGAAAAAGATAAAATCGGACGTTTCCAAGAGGCAGACGGTGGCACCATATTTCTGGATGAGATCGGTGATCTACCGCTTGGATTGCAGGCCAAACTTCTGCGGGTCTTGGAAGACAAGGAATTTTATCGTTTGGGGAGTCATCACACCGTTAAGGTCAACGTACGCATTATTTCCGCCTCAAATCGCCATCTAAAAAAATTAGTTGAAAAGCGACTTTTTAGAGAGGATCTTTATTACCGTTTAAATGTTTTTCGAATTGAGCTTCCCGAACTTAAAAATCGCCGGATCGATTTGCCGATTCTTATTGGGCATAGTTTACGGCGCTTATGTGCCACAAGGGGGATCCGGTTACCGGAGGTTTCCGAAAAGGTTATGGAAACGTTGTTGAACTATCATTATCCGGGCAACGTGAGAGAACTTGAAAATATTCTGGAGCATGCCCTTATCATATGCCAGGGAGACACCATCCAACTAAGACATCTGCCTGAATACCTTCAATTGAGACCGGTTACGAAAGTGCATGGCGCACCGGCAGAGGCACCGCTGCCGGATATTTTAGCGAATCCCGAGCGTGAAAAAATAGTCGCTATGCTTCTGCAGCACCACTGGCATCGTTCCAAAACCGCCCGAGCACTGGGTATGGATCGAACCACATTATGGCGCAAGATCAAAAAATATGGCATCCAGCGTTGATCTAAGCTTTTGGTACTATTGTTGCATCATATGTTGCGTTTTGTTGTTGCGCAACAAATAGAAATATTGTTACCCATTTTATTTATTGGTAATTTTTCGTAAATTCGATTTGTGTGCAGTTGCAAATATTGCAACATTATGAGCATCAAAAACGAACCACGATGTTCCGACTTTCCTCTTAATGCCTTGTAATCAATGCAGAAACTTCTATAACCACTAGTCTGGCACACTCTGTGCTCTTTATCCGGTCAATCCGACGTAATATCTATATTTTCATTTCCAGAAATGCGTTGTCGCAACAGAGATCATTTTGAAACCAGAAATAAAACGAAAAAAAATACTCATCGTGGATGATGAGTTGGATATGCGGATTTTCTTGTGCAACCTATTGGGGAACTGTGGTTATGATCCCATTGATGCCGGCGATAAAACCGAAGGACTGCAGAAAGCCAAAAAAGATAAACCGGCTCTGATTATTCTCGATGTCATGATGCCGAAAGAAGGCGGCATACAGTTTTATCGCGAACTCAAAGAGGATGAAGATCTCAAGAATGTTCCGGTGATTATGGTGTCGGCCATTGATAAGAAAACCTTCTCGTTTTACCAGAAATTCCAAAGCATTCCCCGGGCAAAAGGCGTCCCCGAACCGGGGGCCTATTTAGAGAAACCGCTGGAGGCAGCGGAACTTATTCAGATCGTTCACCGGTTGACGAGCGCTGATACCTGTCCGTTCAGAAATGATGAAGAGAAATGATTTTAAGCTTTAGAAAAAAATTTATGAATCACAGGATTGATTCCGAGCTATATCACGAGCTGGCAGAATTCGGCGCCAGGGATATGGAGATCTGCATGCAGTGTGGCACCTGCAGTGCATCGTGTCCTCTGTCCAGCGGTACGAATACGTTTCCACGAAAAATATATCGTTATCTTCAGCTTGGGCTGAGAGATAAGCTGCTTGAGTCTCCCGAACCCTGGCTGTGTTATTACTGCGGTGACTGCAACAAGGATTGTCCGCGCGGGGCCGAACCGGCCGAGACCATGATGGCAACCCGTCGTTGGCTCATCGCTCAATACGACTGGACCGGCCTTACCAAGCGGTTTTACCTATCGAAAGCATGGCAGATCGGCGCCTTCCTTGTCGTCGCACTGGGCATTATCCTACTCTTTTATGTAGCTCACGGCCCCATTGTCACCGGTCGCGTGGAGCTCAATACCTTTGCTCCGGTTTCCTGGATCACCTTCGGCGATAAATGCATGCTTTCTATCCTCGGCGCACTTTTATTGGCCAATGGTTTTCGAATGTACCGCTATATCATGGGTGACATGAAGCCGCCGCTTCTGCTGTACATCAAGGAGGCCAAGTCCTTTATCCTGCATTATTTAACGCAAAAGCGCTGGCGGGATTGCGGGGTTGAGCGCCGGAGCCGGTGGTTGAGACACGTCCTGCTGTTTTCCGGTTATGTGACCATGGAAGTTCTCGTGGTCGCTTTTCTCAGCTCGTTTCAAACGGACGTGATCCACCCGCTGTGGCATCCCACACGCGTCTTTGGATACTACGCCACGGTCGTTTTGATGATCATCTCGGCGGACATGATGATAAGCCGCTACAAACAAAAGGAGGACCTCCATAGATACTCGGATTTCACGGATTGGTTTTTTCTGATTTTACTATTTATGACAGCATTTTCCGGGATTCTTGTTCATTTTTTCCGCCTTGCCGGGTGGCCACTGATGACATACGGCACCTACGTCGTGCACCTCGCGATCGCTGTGGGTATGCTTTGTGTGATGCTTCCCTTCGGGAAGTTGTCCCATCTCCTCTACCGGCCGTTGGCGATCTTTTTGTCCACCGTCAAGGAAAAAGCCTCCACTGCCTCCAAGGTCGACCTTACGGATGTTAAAGCCGAGGTTGGCGAAATTTTCCTCAGTTGCATGCAATGCGGCTCCTGCACGAGTGTATGCCCCTGGAACCAGATTAGCTCATACCGCCCGCGGCAGATCTTGCGACAGCTCACGTTGGGAACCGGAACCGAGCAGGCTGTCGAACAGGGTGTTTGGACCTGCGTCACCTGTAATGCCTGTGGCGCAAACTGTCCGCGCGGGATAGAGATCATCGACGTCATCCGGGCGGTGCGGGGGCTCAATGTCTCCAGGGGAAAGATCCCCGAGTCCCTAACGGCACCATTGAACAGCCTGAAAGATAACGGCAATCCCTGGCACGGTGTGGGCGAAAAGCGCTTAGAATGGGCCGGGGACCTGGATCTCCCCGCGTTTAAACCTGAGCACGAGTATTGCGTGTTCAGCTGCTGCACAACTGCCTACGATCCAACAAACCGCAAAGCGGGCCGAGCACTTGTCCAATTGCTGAAATATGCGGGCATTGCCTATGGTACCCTCGGCCTCGAAGAGATTTGCTGCGGAGATCCGGCGCACAAAATTGGGGCGGTTGAACTGTTTTCAGAGCTTGTCGGTAAAAACACCGCGCTTTTTTTGCGGGCCGGCGTCCGGAAAATAGTAACCACATCACCCCATTGCCTGAACGCCTTCAAAAAAAACTATGAAGCGCTGCAGGGCGCTGTTACCAGTGAGCACTACACCGAGCTTCTCGACCGACTTGTCGGCAAGGGCCAGTTAAAGCCAATCCTGAAAGTGGTCCGCACGGTCACCTACCACGATCCCTGCTACCTAGGGCGTCAAAACGGCATCTACGAAGCACCTCGCCGAGTTCTCACGAGAATTCCGGGACTTACCCTGGTAGAGATGGCAAACAACAGCGAAAACAGCTTGTGCTGCGGGGGCGGCGGGGGCGGCGCGTGGTACAACACCCCCCGCAGTCAGAGGTTAGGCGCACTGCGCGTAGAAGAGGCGCTTAGCACCGGTGCTGAGGTGATTGTGACAGCCTGTCCTTATTGCGTCCGCGTGCTGAATACGGCTGTCGAAGAACTTGGTGTATCGAGTCAAATCGCCGTCCAGGACCTGGCCGAATTGCTGTTGCAGTCGGTGATGATGCCGGACGAGGCACATATCATGGAGCGCGTCGCTTTGGAATATGATCTGGAGGTCTGCCATGCCTGAACGCATCGGATTTTATATTTGCCACTGTGGCATCAATATCGCCTACCGGGTTCGGGTGCAGGAGGTTGCCGCCTTTGCGGCATCTTTGCCGAGCGTGGTGATTTCACGTGATTATCTGTTCATGTGTTCCGATCCGGGCCAGGAACTGATCGAAAACGATATCCGGGAGCATCATCTCACCCGGGTGGTCGTGGCGTCATGTTCCCCGCGGATGCACGAAAAAACATTTCGGGCTGCGTGTCAAAGGGCCGGTCTCAATCCCTATCGTGTGTTTCACATGGTTAACGTGCGTGAGCAGGTTTCGTGGGTCACCGAAGATGAGGACGAAGCCACCCAAAAGGCCAAAACCCTGGTTGAAGCCGGTATTTTACGGGTCTTCCAACAATATGACCTAACACCGGCCACATTTTCGGTATGTACGAATACCTTGGTCGTAGGCGGCGGTATCGCGGGTATGCAGGCTGCTCTGGATATAGCCAAAGCCGGATTCAAGGCCTACCTGGTAGAGCGACAGCCAACGATCGGTGGACACATGCTCCAGTACGACAAGACCTTTCCTACCTTGGACTGTTCCGCCTGTATCGGCACCCCTAAAATGGTCTCGGTCGGCCAGAGTTCCAACATCGAGCTGTTGACTTACAGCGAGGTGGAGGAAGTCAGTGGCTTCATCGGCAACTTTAAAGTTAAAATTCGCAAAAAAGCACGTTATGTGCGTGACAACTGCCTTGGCTGTGACGCGTGTGCCAAGGTCTGCCCGGTGCAAAAAACCAACGAATGGGATGTACATACCAGGTTGCGCAAGGCCATCTACCGCTCGTTTCCGCAAGCCGTTCCCATTACCTATTGCATCGATAAGTCCGATCGAGCGCCTTGCGTGCAAAGCTGTCCGGCAGGAATCAATGTCCAGGGTTACGTGACGCTGGTACGTGAAGGGAAATACTTAGAGGCCGTGCGGCTCATCATGGAGCGGCTGCCCCTGCCGCGAACTCTGGGGCGCATTTGCCCCGCGCCATGTGAAAAAGCCTGTCGTCGTGGAAAGATGGACGAACCTTTAGCCATCCGCCAACTCAAGCGTTTTGCCATCGACCAGGTTGACTGGCAAGATATTCCAGTCCCGGAGCGCCACCAAAAACACCAGGATCAGAGCGTCGCTGTAGTCGGATCTGGACCGGCGGGTCTGGCATGTGCCTATTTCTTGGCCATCGAAGGTTATCCTGTCACGGTCTTGGAGGCCCTACCGGTATTGGGCGGCATGCTTCGAGTCGGCATTCCGGACTATCGGTTGCCGGCAGCGGTTCTGGAACAAGACATCAATTACATTAAAAAACTGGGCGTGGCCTTCATCACTGAACATCCAATCGGTGAAGGTCATAGTATTCAGGATCTCTTTAACGAAGGCTTCCAGGCCGTATTCGTCGCCACCGGCCTCCACAACGACCTCCCACTGAAAATTCCCGGCCAACAAGCCCGGGGTGTAATACCGGCCATTAGGTACCTCCAAAGCATAAATCTGGATGAATCCAAGCCAAACGGCCATCAGGTGGTGGTTATTGGTGGTACCAACCTGGCCGTCGACGCAGCTCGCGCCGCCTTGCGTGAAGGTGCCAAAGAGGTAACGATCCTCTATGATCGCATCCGCCGCAGCCGAGAGGCGATACCCGCTCGGGAGGAAGAAATCAGAGCCGCTGAGGCGGAAGGCATCGGCATCGTGATGGATGTCAAACCTCTTGAGGTACTCACAAAAAACGACCACGTAACCGGTTTGCGTTGCCAAAAAACGGGAGCCAAGCGGCCTAAAAAAAAGGACGACCATCCTTCGGTCTCCATCAAAGATTCGCAATACGATATTGCCTGCGACTTGGTTATCTTCGCCATCGGACAGCGGGCAGCCCAGGAGGTTTTTGCGGGCACCGATGGGGTCAAGCTGACAACGAACGGCATGGTGGTGGTCGATCAAGACACCTACCAGACGACGCGCGGGGGACTGTTTGCAGGTGGCGAGCTTCATAGCGGTCCATTCTTTGCCATTAGGGCCATCGCGGCGGGGCGGGAGGCCGCGCTCTCGATCGACCGGTTCCTGAGCGGCGTTGCCCTGGCAGAGAATCGCCCCGCCAAACCAAAAGGCAGCCGTTGGGAACCGTTACCGGAAAATGCACCCAAGGAGGCCCGCGCTCGCATGCCGAAACTCGACCCCATCGAGTGCAAATGCGACTTCAGAGAAATTGAATTGGGTTTTACGGAAGAGGAAGCCCGCCGCGAAGCAGGCCGCTGTGTCTCCTGCGGAACCTGTTGCGAATGCGGCCTGTGTGTGAAGGCCTGCGAGGCCAACGCCATCGATCATACCATGAAAGATGAAGTCAAAGAAATCGAGGTGGGCTCAATTATCGTGGCCACTGGCTTTGATCCGCTCGATCCGACGCAAATGCAACAATACGGCTACGGCACGTATGCAAACGTCTTCACCAATCTGGAGTTCGAGCGGCTTTCCAACGCAACCGGACCGTCAGGCGGTAAACTCCTTAAGCGGGATCCCAACGATCGCTTCAAGTTCACCGAACCTCCCAAGAATGCGGCAATCCTTCACTGTGTCGGTAGCCGCGATATAAATTACCACGAGTACTGCTCGCGCACGTGCTGTATGTATGCGCTGAAGTATGCCCATCTGCTCAAGGACAAGTGTGGATCCGATACGGAGGTCTACAATTTCTATATCGATATGCGCTGTTTTGGCAAAGGATACGAAGAGTTTTACAAGCGCGTCCAGAGCGAGGGCGTGCGCATGGTTCGCGGCAAGGCTTCGCGGGTGGAAGAAAAAAACGGCATACTGACGGTAACCGCCGAGGATACGCTTTCGGACAGAATGTTGAAGGTTTCGGTGGATATGGTGATCCTTTGTACCGCCATGGAGGCTCGTTCGGACGCCAACGCCGTATCCCGCATCTTCGGGCTCAGCATAGGAAATGACGGTTTCTTTCAAGAGGAGCACCCCAAACTTGAACCGGTTTCGACACCTACCAGCGGTGTTTTTCTGGCCGGGACCTGCCAGGGACCCAAGGATATCCCTGACACGGTTGCGCAGGCGAAGGGAGCCGCCGCCGAGGCGTTGGCCCTTAGCGCCTCCGGAGAGGTAGCGGTGGCGCCTATGATTTCATCAATCGACCCGGATATCTGTATTGGCTGCCAGGCATGTATCGGGCTCTGCCCATACTCAGCTATCGAATTCAATGAATTTAAGGGTGTAGGTGAAGTAAACGAAGCCATGTGCAAGGGGTGCGGTAGTTGCGCCGCCCACTGCCCCAGCGGGGCTGCTCAGGTTCGACACTTCACCGGCAAGCAGATTTTTGCGGAAATCGACGGTTTAGTGGCCGGTTGGAAAGGAGTTATCAGATGAGCGAGTTTGAACCGACAATTGTAGCCTTTTTCTGCAATTGGTGTACATATACGGCGGCAGATTTGGCGGGCACGTCGCGCCTGTCATACCCTTCCAATATAAAAAGTATTCGGGTGATGTGCACCGGTATGGTGGATCCCCAATATGTGATCAAGGCATTTCTGGAAGGGGCCGATGGGGTGCTGATCAGCGGCTGCCATCCGGGTGACTGCCATTACATCAATGGAAATTTTAAGGCCCGTCGGAGGATCAAACTGCTCAAGGAAATTCTTCCGCAGTTCGGTTTTGAACCGCAACGGCTGCGATTAACCTGGATCGGTGCCAGTGACGGCATCCAGTTTGCTGAGATTATGCGCGATTTAGTTGCCCAAATCAAAGCGTTGGGACCCAGTCAGGCGAGATTGAAAATGGTGATTTGAGGTTCGATTTTCGATAGCGGATTTTGGAGAGATCATTTTTTCGCGCCAGATAACTAATTAAGGACGAATAACTATTAACAAATACCGGAGACACTCATGGCGATAACGGCGAAAATCAATGTAACCGAGCAAGACGTTTTAGGGGCGCTGCGCGGATTTTTTGAAGACATTCTAAAAACCGAATATATCAGTGCCATTCTCGTGCCCCAGCATCTTCCGATGAAAAACCTGGTCATGCCGACCCTGGTGGCGGAACCGAATCAACTCAATGGGATTGATCCACTGGCACCCGCCTTTCCGATGAATGCCGCCGGGATTGTTTCACGGCTAACCCGCAAGCCAATGGGGGCAAAGTTTGCGGCAGTATTGCGGCCTTGCGAGATTCGGGCCTTTGTTGAGCTCGTTAAACTTAAGCAAGGCCGTACCGAAGACGTGGTCCTGATTGGAATGGATTGTTTAGGAGTCTTCCAAAACAAAAATTATTTTCAGCTCGTTGGACAAGGCTCGTCAGAATCAACGGTCGCGTTCTATGAAAGCGTGTTGCGCGGCAAAAGCTCAAAGATTGGAGACATTGATCTGGCTCCTGCCTGCATGGCCTGTGAATATCCGGTGGCTGAAAATGCTGATATTCTCATCGGTTTATACGGCATGGATATCGACCGATCTCTCCTGGTCCAGTCTCGAACTGAGAATGGAGAGCAAATTCTAAAGCAGATGAATCTTCCGGCCACGGATGAGCCTCGCGGCCGCCAGGATGTAATCAATGCCTTAATTAAACAGCGTACAACCTACCGGGATGACATGTTTGCCAGAACTCGCGAGGCTGCCGAAAATCTTGAAAAAATGTCGACCTACTTTGCCGCTTGTGTCAACTGCTACAACTGTCGGGTGGCCTGTCCGGTTTGTTACTGCAAGGAGTGTGTGTTTGTCACCGACGTCTTCAACCATGATCCATCTCAATATTTACGTTGGGCCCGACGCAAAGGAATTGTTAAAATGCCGACAGACACCCTCTTTTACCACATTACGCGCTTGGCACATATGAGTACAGCCTGTGTGGGGTGTGGCCAGTGTTCCAATGCCTGTCCGAATGACATCCCGGTCATGGAGCTGTTTCGAACCATCGCGCAGGGAACTCAGCGGGCGTTTGACTATGAGGCCGGCAGAAGTCTTGAAGAGGATCCGCCGTTGTCCGTATTTCGAGAGAACGAATTTGCAGAGGTCGTGGGAATTAACTGATGAAAACCTGGAGGTATTCATGACCAGAAAAATCGGCAACGCCTTGGTGGTGGGAGCCGGCATCAGTGGTATACGGGCTGCCCTGGACCTGGCGGAGTTCGGCTACGGTGTGACGCTCATCGATCGGTCAGCGCATATCGGTGGTGTCCTGAGTCAACTCGACTATCAGTTTCCCACTGATCGTTGCGGTATGTGCAAGATGCTTCCCTCAGTCAATCGGGATGCAAGCTCTCAGTATTGCCTTCGCAAGGGACTTTTTCATGAAAATATAGACATTCTGCTTGGAACCGAGCTGGTTTCAATCGAGGGCGAGCCCGGCCGTTTCGTAGTCCGGTTGAAGGAGCATCCAAATTGGGTCAGTGCCGATCTGTGCACCGGCTGTGGGGCGTGTATCCATGTGTGTCCCGTGGAGGTGCCGGACGAATTCAATGCCGGCCTGGCAAAGCGCAAAGCAATATACCTCCCGGTACCGCATGCCATTCCCAACCCCTACATTATTGACGTTACTTCCTGCAACCACTGCGGGGCCTGTGTAGAGGCTTGTCCGACAGATGCCATTCATCTGCCTGATCAGAAACGCGAGGGATTTCGAATTCTTGTTGTCGATGACGAACTCATCGTACGCGATTCCCTCAAAGAGTGGTTACAAGAGGAAGGTTTTTCGGTCGACATCGCGGCTTCCGGTTCGGAGGCATTGAATCAACTGACAAAACAATCATATCAATTGATGCTGCTGGATATCAAGATGCCGGGCATGGACGGTGTGGAGGTCCTCCATAAGGCCAGGGAGAACTTTTCGGATATTAACGTGATTATGATGACAGCTTACGCAACTGTCGAAACCGCTGTTGAAGCCATGAAAATCGGGGCTCTCGATTACCTGGTAAAGCCATTTAATCCCGAAACCCTGATTCCTATGGTCCTGCGTATTTACCAGGATCTGGCAGCAGCTAAAGGCCGCCAACTGGAAGTTGGAGCCGTGGTCTTTTGCGGCGGCACGACCTTTTTCGACCCGGCTGACGGAAAAAACACGTTTGGCTATGGGGTGTATTCGAACGTCGTCACCAGCCTTGAGTTTGAACGCCTACTAAGCGGTACCGGCCCCTTTGAAAAACCGTCACTGCGTCGAAAGGATGGAAAACCGGTTCATAAAGTCGCCTGGATCCAATGCGTCGGCTCACGGGATTTGCAAACGGATGCAGACTTTTGCTCAAACATTTGTTGCATGATGGCCATTAAAGAGGCTGTCCTGGCTAAAGAAAAAATCCACGCGGATTTGGAAACGACCATTTTTTATATGGATATGCGAACCTTTGGCAAAACCTTTCAACGTTACCGCGAACAAGCCGAAACCCTTCATGGAGTGCGATTCGAGAGGGGCCGGATCCACTCCGCCATTCAGGATCCTGTAAGCGGCGATATGATTATCCGCAGCGTGGATATTTCCGGAAAATCCAGTGAAGCCCAATTTGACATGGTGGTGCTCACCCTCGGCCAGCGTCCGGCCGCGGGCACTTCTGAATTGGCCGATTTGCTGGAACTGGAGCTGAATCCATGGGGATTTATACACACCACCCCATTTTCCCTCACTCGAACCAGCCGTGATGGGATCTTGCTGGGGGGTTCTTTCGCGGGTCTTAAAGACATCAGTGAGTCGGTGACCCAGGCCTCAGCGGCTGCCTTAGCAGCATCCCAGGTGATTCATTCCAGCGGGGGCAGTCTGGCATTGGAGCTGCCGCAAGTTCCGCCCATATCCGGGATGGAGCGGGAAATTCCTAGAATTCTGGCGATCGTCTGTACCTGCGGCGGCAAATTTTCAGAATTTGTCGATCCTGCTGACATCGTTCAACAACTCAAAACCAACCCTCTTTTGAACCAGGTTGAATTTCTGGAACAGACCTGTTCGGCCGAAGGATGGGAGCATCTGGTGGAACTCGTGGAAACAAACAAACCCAACCGGCTCCTGATCGGCGCTTGCCTGCCCTATGTCTTTAAACGCAAACTTCATGAACTTACTCAACTGGTGGGATTGGATCCTGCGCTGATAGAAGTGGTGGACCTGAATTCGGAATTAAAGGATGAAAAGCTTCTTTTGCACAACTTACTTTCTGCTTTAGAGATGGGGATTGCCAAGCTTAAATGGGTGAATCCGTCCTTGACAACAACCATTCCGATTGTTCAGCGTGCTTTAGTTATCGGAGGCGGGATAGCCGGCATGACGGCGGCGCTGGCCATTGCCGATCATGGATTTGAGGTGGAACTAGTGGAACGGAACGAGCGTCTGGGAGGAAATCTTACCTGGCTGCAGCGCACTTTGGAAGGGAACTCCATCAAGACGTTGATGGAGGACACCTGCCTCCGGGTTGAAAAGCATCCCAAAATTCACGTTCACATCCAGTCCCAGGTTGTCAGTGCTGTCGGCCAGGTAGGCCGTTTTCTGACCACCATAGAGGACCCGCAAGATTCGCTCCAAACCCTGGAGCATGGTGTGGTGATTTTGGCGACCGGCGGGACGGAGGCGGCAACCGTCGCTTATGGCTATGAAACAAATCCATCCATCATCACGCAAAAAGAATTAGAGCAAAAGCTGGTTGAACATACGATTGATCCCGCAACGTTGTCCTCGGTGGTGATGATCCAATGCGTGGACTCCCGCGAGGAGCCGCGCAATTATTGCAGCCGGGTGTGCTGCGCCAATGCGCTAAAACATGCACTGGATCTCAAAAAAAATAATCCCGCACTTGCAGTATACATTCTTTATCGGGACATGATGGCTTACGGATTTGCCGAGGCTTACTACACCAGGGCCCGTAAAGCCGGTGTGATCTTCATCCAATATCAGGTTGATAAAAAACCCCAGGTCCAATCCAATCAGCCAAGCCCGGCGGTGACCGTTTTTGAGCCGATCATAGGCCGACAGCTTCAAATTCAGGCGGATCTTGTGGTTTTAGCCACGGGCGTGGTCCCCATTCTGCCGCAGGATCTGGCGCAAACCTTTGGCGCAGCCCTTGACCGCGATGGTTTTTTCCAGGAGGCCGAATCCAAGTGGCGGCCGATCGACTCGCTGAAAGAGGGCGTCTTTGCCTGCGGCCTAGCCCATTCGCCACGGAACATACCGGAAGCGATTGCCACCGCCGAGGCTGCCGCCGCAAGAGCCCTGAGAATAGTCTCTCGCGAACGCTTAACGTCGGGAAAAGTTGTGGCCACAGTTCGCCACAATCTCTGCAGCTTATGTGAACGATGCATTGATACGTGTCCCTATGGTGCGCGCACCATCGATGATGAGCATGAAAAGGTGCTGGTCAATCCGCTGATGTGCCAGGGGTGCGGATCCTGTGCGGCAGTCTGTCCCAACAGTGCCTCCGTTCTGGAAGGTTTTCCGGAACAGCAGATGTTTGAGGTGATCGATGCCGCCATCGGTTTAGTACCTTAAAGTTTTTTTTGTGCATTATGTGCCAAAATGTTTTCATAATATATTAATAAGAATACACGTCATAGTTGAAAGTGAACCAAAGTGCCTAACGTTGCGGAATACTATCGATTTTATATAAAAAGACGGAGCAACACCCGGCAAATACGCCGCGCAGGCGCTGGCGCTGCGGGGGCGCGCCTGCGGGGCGCGATTAACTCCTTTTCCCGGAAGCAATTTCCGGGCTCAGCTGAAGGGACTTTTGTATGAATGTCGCCAAAAATTTAAAAAGAAGTAACGAAACCGTTCGCGTTTCCGTTAATTTGACCCCGGTTCAGGAGATGGTTCGTGCCTGCATTCAATGCGGCACCTGCACGGGCTCATGTCCGAATGAGTTTGCCATGGATTATACGCCGCGGCGGCTGTGGCACATGGTACTGATGGGTTTAAAAGACGAGATCTTTCAGAGCAAGACATTTGCGCTGTGCTCGAGCTGCTATTATTGCACCCTGCGATGTCCCCGGGGACTTCCGCTTACCGAGGCCATGGAGGCCCTAAAACGGATTGCTGCCAGAGAAAATCTTAAACAATACAGCTATAGCGTTCAGTTTTATAAATCTTTCATCCAAAGCGTGCGCCGTCACGGGAGGGTCAATGAGATGGAGTTTATGACGCTGTATTTTGTTTCCTTAAAAAATCCATTGACGCCCTTGAGGTTTGCCCCTTTGGGGATCAAGCTCATGTTTAAAGGCAAAGTTTCAATGCTGCCGCCCATCATCCGGCAGCGTCCGTTGGAGTCGATTTTTCGCAACGTCGAGGCATTGGAGGACAGTTCATGAGATATCATTACTATCCCGGCTGCTCGCTGGAAGGGACGGCGCTGGAATACAACCTATCCACCCGGGCGCTGATGAGGGCGCTGGGTGTGGAATTGATGGAAATCGAAGACTGGACGTGTTGCGGGGCCAGTGCGGCCGATTCTACCAGCTATCTTTTATCCCTGGCGCTTCCGGCCCGAAACATAGCCATTGCGGAGAAAACGGATGATGTCGCGGATATACTGGTCCCGTGCAGTGCCTGCTATCTAAACTTAAAGAAAGTAGAAGAAAAGACAAGAACTAGGCCTGAAGTTCTTGAGAAATTAAATACCATTCTGGCAGAAAATCACCTCCAGATCCGTGGCCGGGTTCATGTGCGCCATCTTCTCGATGTCATCGTCAACGATTTGGGTCCGGAAACCATTCGCGATCATGTAAACACAGCGCTGACGGGTTTTCGGATTGCACCGTATTATGGCTGTCAGTGCCTGAGACCCTATACGGTCTTTGATGACCCTGAAGCCCCACGCTCAATGCAGCCACTGATTGAAGCTGCCGGAGCACAGGTGCACCCCTGGAACATGGGAGGCAAGTGTTGCGGCGCTTCTCATATGAATACGAATATGGATGTGGGCATGAAGCTTGTGGCTGCCATATTGCAAGCTGCTAAAGGGGCTGATGCCATTGTTACCGTCTGCCCCATGTGCCAGATGAACCTGGAGGCTTACCAGAAAAAGATTTGCCGGCTGCAAAATGAAAATCTGCGCCTGAGCGTTCTTTATCTTCCACAATTCATCGGGCTTGCCCTTGGATTGCCGGAAGAGAATCTGCGCCTCGATCTGAATTTATCGATTACCAATGGTTTTCGCCGGAAGTTAAAGCAGATAACATATTTATTGGACGACGCTATTCATTATACAAATGCCGATGGGCTTGTGAACGAACAGATTAGCCATTTGGCAACGCAAAAGTATTGAACATGTTCGAACCATTTACACATATTCGACACCGACTGGTTTCCAAGCTCATTTTAACGGTGGGCTTAACGCTGCTGATCACGATTTCTACCTGGGCTTACTTTAATATCAATTATCAGGAGAAAAAGCTGATGCAAAATATTGTGGTTGGGACAGACCGGTTAACCACAAACATCAAGCTGGGCACCCATTCTGCCATGATGTCGAAT
>Ga0209536_100008606_pt1 | contig 15281 bp, 15 predicted proteins | sample DeeMarSeWOR28_12_FD_187461 | JGI IMG/M metagenome (GOLD analysis project Ga0209536, IMG submission 187461) | Marine sediment microbial communities from White Oak River estuary, North Carolina - WOR-2-8_12 (SPAdes) (version 2) | ecosystem: Environmental > Aquatic > Marine > Intertidal zone >...
CCAAGTCTTCTTACTTCGCAGGATGCCGTTCACGCGAGAACCTGTATGAGGTAAATCCGTCACCACACTCGTTTTCATTCACGAACTCCTGTCGGTCTGGAGCTGTTGGACAATGATCATTCTGCTGCCAAATTGACATTTCCCAACACATCCAGCGCTTGTTCATGCTATAAAATCACCCTCGGTGTCAATTTGACACCCGGGAGATAAGGGCCGGTGTATTCCAAATTGCATTTCACAGCCCTTCAAAGTATAGATACAAGATGTTTAGAACTTGTGAAGATGCGATTTGGATTATATTTAGATTTTGTAGTCCAAGGGTTTGGAGCGCAAAAAATCGGACTAATGATATCCCCAATATGCTATAATTTCGCCTCGGTGTGATTCGATCTCGACTTTACATACACTCACATACCCCCAAGGAGGAAAGCATGTACGGAACGGTGGCGAGAATAAAGATCAAACCAGGCTCTTTCGACCAATTCAGCGCGGCGAGCGAAGAAATGACCTCCGACTCAGGGCACGGCGAGGTTGTTGTGATGACCTTCCAGAGCAGCGATGACCCAGATGAGCTGTACCTGGTGGCGGTGTTCGAGGATGAGGAGAAGTACTACGCCAACGCCGACCGCCCGGAGACGGATGCCAGCTTCCGCAAGATGTCGCAGTACTTCGTCGAGGACCCGCAGTGGCACGATGGAGAGGTGGTGTATTTCAAGCAGTACCAGTGAGATGTTGATGTAATTTAAAAACGCACGCTATCCACCTCCATCTGCTTAGGATTGTCCAGTCGACAAGTCCTGCATCTTATAACGCCCCAGCCGTTGACATAGCTGTGGGTTCCCCATTCTTCTCAACACCTATCAACACCTAATCAGGCTGCCCAGGCCTTCTTCTTCACATCTCACCTTACTTTATTATGAGCAGTTATGCAACCCTAGCCCGGTATGGTCATGCCTTCTTACGCAGATAAATGATAAACTGCTAAAATAGGAGCGCAGTTTACAGAGCTGCCGGACCCAAAGCATTTATGTCTCAGCCAGGTATTAATTAGCGCTGGCATGGATCTATTCGATATACCACCCAAGCAGATCGGGCTACCGGCTCCTAACAATTTATCCTTGCAGATATCTTGGAGCAATGAAGCATGAGCAAAAAAATTTTGAATTACATCAACAACCAGTGGATCGAGCCAGAAGTCAATGAGTTTGCGGACGTCCTGAACCCTGCTATGGGTGATGTGATCGCCAGGACACCCCTGTGCGGTCCGGCGGAGGTTGAGGCGGCCGCAGTAGCAGCTGCATCCGCCTTTCCGGGCTGGCGCGAAACACCCGCTCAGGACCGCATCCAGCACCTGTTCAAGTTGCGCGAGCTTCTTATCAAGAACATGGACGAGATCGGACGCCTGATCACCACCGAATGCGGCAAGACCTTCGCCGAGTCCAAAGCCGAGATGGTGCGCGCCATCGAGAATGTGGAGGTGGCCTGCGGTATCCCGATGCTGATGAAAGGCGAGATATCCGAGGATATCGCCCCTGGCATCGACGAGATCATGCTGCGCCAGCCGCTAGGTGTGTGCGCTACGATCGCGCCGTTCAACTTCCCCGGCATGATCCCATTCTGGTTCCTGCCCTACGCGCTGGCGACCGGCAACACCTATATCATCAAGCCTTCCGAAAAAGTTCCCATGACCATGCAGTTGATCTTCAAGCTGATCGAGCAGGCCAGCTTCCCCAAAGGAGTGGTCAACATGGTCAATGGGGCTAAAGATGCAGTGGACGGCATTCTTGACCATCCGGCAGTCCAGGGGATCACCTTTGTCGGTTCGACCAGAGTTGCCAGGTACATCTACCGGCGCGGCTCCGAGAATGACAAGCGCGTAGTGGCGCAGGGCGGGGCGAAGAACCCGGTCATTATCATGCCGGATGCGGACATGGACATGGCAGCCAGGATCATTGCGGACTCGGCTTTCGGCTGCGCCGGTCAGCGCTGCCTGGCGGTCTCGCTGGCGGTGACGGTGGCCGAGGCACGCACGCCGTTCACCGAGTTGATCTGCGAGGCTGCATCGAACCGGGTAGTGGGTTATGGACTTGATGAGAGCGTGGAGATGGGTCCGGTGATCAGCCTGCCCAGCAAGCAGCATATCGAGCAGATGATCGGGCAGGGAGTGGCGGAGGGCGCGACGGCGCTGGTGGATGGGCGTGGGGCGAGGATCGAGGGCTATGAAAACGGCTATTTCGTCCGCCCGACTGTGGTGGGGGATGTCCAACCTGGCAGTGATGTCTGGAAGACCGAGATCTTTGGACCGGTGCTGAGCATGATGCACGTGAACACGATCGAAGAAGCGATCGCGCTGGCGAACAGCCACGCGTATGGTAACCAGGCCAGCTTGTTCACTTCATCCGGGTCGGCGGCGCGTAAGTTCCGCTATGAGGTGAACGCCGGTAATGTTGGCATCAACATCGGAGTGGCCGCGCCGATGGCTTTCTTCCCCTTCAGCGGCTGGAAAGAATCCTTCTTCGGCGTTATGCACGGTCAAGGCATGGATGCGGTTGAGTTCTTTACCCAGAAGAAAGTGGTGATCGAACGCTGGCCGAAAGAATGGTCGCGGAAATTCTAGGTGTCGTGTGGAGTATAAAATTTAAAAAAGCCTTGCAGACAAGACTTGAATAAGCGAGCAAGGCAGGGCTCGAACGTTCTTTGTTCGCCGAACCTGTAACCACTGGTGGCCAAACAAAGTGCGTTTGGATTAAAAGGACGCCGCTGGAAACACGCTTCTCCCATCCAATGGTCTACTATACTTCGCTGAGTCCACTGGACAAGTTTTAAACAAGGACACTGGATGCTTTAATAAATCAGTCAACGCGCAAGCGTCCAATGGCTTTTTTATCCACTTGCTTGTTTCGATATTTTACCACCGACAACCATATAAGCGGCCATATTTCAGCATTTTATGCTAATTGCAATTGATCCCTTGACTGCCAAGATCAGGATTAGATTGGTAGTTGAAACAATGGCAAGATAATATCAAGTAGGTTTTTTTATTAGCAAGGCATAATGGAGATAAGGAGTCGTGGTCGTATGATACGAGTAAACCTATATAGCCGTGGGTTGCGTGGATCCCTTATCCACGGTGAATAAGTACGCTAAAAAGATCATTTCGGATTCAAAAGGAGGTCGGAGTTTCACAAAAAAGTGCCCCAACGAAGGCAGGACATTTTTTGTGGTGTCTATTTTATAATTGGTCTATGGACGCGCCAATCTTGGCAACGAAACTCTATATCCCCCCACCACGACCAAATGTTGTCCTCCGCCCACGCTTGATCGAACGGCTGAACGAGGGGCTGCATCATAAACTGACACTCATATCTGCCCCCGCCGGTTTTGGAAAAACCACGCTGCTCAGCGAATGGGTCGCCGGTGGCGAGCGTCGTGAACCTGTGGTTCGAGTCGCCTGGCTGTCTTTGGACGAAGGAGATAACGAATCTACACGCTTTCTAGCTTACCTCGTCGCTGCCTTGCAGGCGATTGCTCCAAATATTGGCGCTAGTGTGTCTGGTGTGCTTCAATCCCCTCAGCCACCGCCTGTTGAACCGATCCTGACAGCTCTGCTCAATGACATCACCACCACCCTAGAGGATTTCGTCCTCATCCTTGACGATTACCACGTTGTGGATTCTAAAGCGGTTGACGAGGCCCTCACCTTCCTGCTCGAGCACCAGCCGCCGCAGATGCACCTGGTCATTACGACGCGTGAGGACCCACAACTGCCCTTGGCCCGGCTGCGGGGTCGCAGCCAGTTATCCGAACTGCGCCTCAAAGATTTGCGTTTTACTACTGCCGAAGCCGCCGAATTTCTCAACCAGGTGATGGGGCTAAGTCTCTCGGTGGAAGACATCGCTGCGCTGGAATCCCGCACGGAAGGTTGGATCGCCGGACTACAACTGGCTGCCATCTCGTTGCAGGGCTACGAAGACACGGCCAGCTTCATCAAATCTTTCACCGGCAGCCACCGCTTTGTGATGGACTATCTGGTGGAAGAAGTTTTGGCACAGCAACCAGAAAAAATCCAGGCTTTTTTGTTACAAACCTCCATCCTTGACCGTCTGTGTGACCCCCTTTGTGAAGCCGTGCTTCGAGATCCATCCTCCTCCGGGGGTGAAACCCTCAGTCAAGAGACCTTAGAATATCTCGAACGCGCCAATATGTTCATTGTTTCCCTGGATAATGAGCGTCGCTGGTATCGCTACCATCGTCTCTTTGCTGAATTGCTGCGCAATCACCTCACCCGTGCATACCCGGACCAGTTAGCCGACCTTCACCGTCGCGCCAGCGATTGGTACGCTGGCAACGATTCGCCATACGAAGCGATCACACACGCACTCACCGCCCAGGATTGGGCGCGCGCTGCTGATGTCATTGAACGGTTTTCTGATCAGTTGCCGATGCATGGTGAAACGAATACCCGGCTTGGTTGGTTCGAATCATTTCCCGCCCAGTATATGTTAGACCGGCCCAGGCTGGGACTAGTCTATGCGTGGGCGCTAGTTTTGTCGAATCAACTGGACCGCGCGGAACAACAACTGAATCAATTAGCGCCGCTTGTTCAAACGACGCCCTCCTTGCTAGGCGAACTTTACGTGATTCGAGTGATGATCGCGACGGGCCGTTTTGATATGCCCGCTTTTATCGAATTGGCCCAACAAGCCTTATCGCGTGTGCCACCCGAAGAGATCTCGCCCCGCAGCAGGATCTTGCTTACCCTGGGTTTTGCATACGATGAAATGGGCGGCGATATCGCTGTTGCCAAGAGCGCTTTCCGCGAGGCGTTTGAGTTGGGTAAAGCATCTCCTTCCATCAGTACAGTCGGAAACGCTCCGCTTCCATTGATCGCCCTGGCGTATTTATCAAACTATGAATTATTCCAAGGCAACCTGCGCGCAGCATCTCAAATGTACGAACAGGCGCTTGAACTGGCGCAGCAATGGGATGGGCAGCATTCTATTGCGTTCTGTATTGTGCAACAGGGCAGAGCCGGTCTGCTTTACGAATGGAACGATTTGGATGGAACGAGGCGCGCCTTGCAGGAGTGCATCCGAGTCGGCAACTTGTGGAAAAGTCCGCGCTTTCTCGTGCCTGCTTATGGTCTGTCGGCATTGGTGATGCAGGCGCAAGGGCAGGTGGATGATGCACGCGTGATGATCGCTCGCGCGGAACAAACCACGCGCGATATGTACGCATCTACTCCCGATCTGGGTTCGCTCGCGCTGTATCAAATTCTTTTGTGGAGTGCGCAAAACGACTTTCAAGCCATCGCGCAGTGGGAGCAAGACCACGATCCCGAATGGCGATCGCAGCTAGGGCGCGCCCGTGAAACCCTTCCGATCGTCCTGGCGCGTGCTCGCATCGCCAGCTATTATCGGCTGGGCGATGTTTCAACTCTGGGGCAGGCGCGCGCTTTGATCGAACCGGCATTGGAACAGGCGCAGGCCAGCGGCATGATGTTTAATATGACGCGTCTCCTCATTCTCGACGCGCTGGCTTTATACGCACAGCGGGAATCCGCCTCCGCGATCGCCACGCTCAAACGCGCCCTGGTGCTCGCCAAGCCAGAGAACTATGTGCGCAGTTTCCTCGATATTGGTCAGCGGATGGAAGAATTTCTATTGTGGAGTTTGGAAAGCAATGTGTTGGATGAGCCGCACCTACGGGCGTATGTGAGCAAATTGCTCTCCCATTTTGGCGCGGACGCTTCGGTCGAGCCAAGCCAGCCAACCGGTGAGGCGCTCATCGAGCCATTGAGCCAACGCGAGTTGGAAGTGCTGCGGCTCATCGCCCAGGGACTCTCGAATCGCGAGATCAGCGAGCGGCTCTTCCTCGCCTTGAGCACGGTCAAAGGACATACACGGATCATCTTTGACAAGCTGCAGGTCCAAAGGCGCACCGAAGCGGTAGCGCGTGCCCGCAAGTTAGGCTTGCTGTAGCCCAGGCGCGGGTTTGCAAGCAAACCTGAGATTAGAAGTAGCACACAAGCGGAGACGACAAGCCTCAAATTCCTCGGCTATCCGTAATCCCAAAACAATACCCCAGCTCAATACTTAAGTAGGTATACATCCATACCCGATTGCCGGTATATTGCCTGTACATCGAGCAAGCGGCACAGGCTGTTATGACCGACCACAACAGGTACAAGGTAATGCCAAGCAAAAGCACCCCAAAAACGAATCCACCTCAGCCAAATATTTATCAAATCAGGATCAAAGGCCATCTGAGTGATCAGTGGACGGGCTGGTTTAAGGGTCTGACCATCACCCTGGAAGAGAACGGCGATACGCTGTTGACCGGGCCAGTACCCGACCAGGCTGCGTTGTTCGGACTGCTGAGAAGGGTGCGTGATCTGGGAATGCAACTGATCTCAATCAATTGCGCTGAACCTGGCAAGCCAGATAAGCCAGAAGTCAAACCCTGAGAATAGGCAACATCATTAGAAAAGGAGAAAATGACATGAACGAAAAAGCGCAATTCACAGTTGATCCGGATGGGAAATGGATTTATCGCGTGGGAGGTCTCTCGGCGCTTGTTTTGGGAATAGGGTATCTCATGACGATCCCTGTGAGTATCGTTTACGGAGGCGGCTTTCCGCCGCCAGGCGTTGAGGCGCAGTTGGTTTTTTTCGCCGAACATGCGGCGGGTTGGTGGGCTACCACGGCTCTGATGGTCATTACAGACCTGCTCTATGTGCCTGTCTTCCTGGCGCTCTACCAGGCACTGAAAGGAATCAATAAATACATGATGTTGTTGGCGCTCGCCTGCGCAGGAATGTTCGTAGCTCTCGATCTGGCAGTTACCTGGACAGCCATTCCTTCACTAATCACTCTGGGCGATAATTACACCGCAGCCACAAGCGACGCCCAACGAGCGATCATCGTTGCGGCTGCGGGATATCCATCTGTAATCTATGATTCTCCCTTGGGGGGAATATATGCGATATTCATTCCCGGGTTAGGGTTGCTCTTAGCCAGTCTCGTCATGCGCAAAGGGATCTTCAATAAAGCCCTGGCTTATCTGGGAGTGATCGCGGGCATCTCCGGAATGCTGGCGGGAATAGGTCCAATTTTTATCAGCGATTTGGCGACAGCGCAATATATCAACGCCGGTTTTGCAATGATCTGGTTCTTTTTTGTAGGCATCAAACTCTACAAACTCGGTAGATAATCATTCCAGTGGCACTCTGATATTTTGGGAAAGATGTATTGATATTTGGAGGAAAAATGAAAGCCGTTGTCTACACAAAATATGGTCCACCGGATGTCCTTCAGCTCGAGGAGGTCGCAAAACCTGAGCCAAAGGAGGATCAAGTATTGGTTAGAGTGCATGCGGCATCCGTAAATGCACTGGACTACCGGCGCTTCGAAAAACTATCAACCATGGGCCGCCTCACGGAGGAACGGTTTCTCAAATCGATTGGCAAGGTGCTCGGAGCGGACGTCGCCGGGGTTGTTGAATCCGTTGGCGTTGGCGTTAAACAGTATCAGCCGGGCGATGAGGTCTTCGGGGTAGCTGCAGGGTCAAAAGGTGGTTTTTCCGATTACGCGTGTGCTGCTGAAGGTCATTTAGCCCTGAAACCGTCGGAGCTGTCGTTTGAGGCTGCCGCTGCCGTCCCTGTCGCCGGGTTGACCGCTTTGCAGGGTCTGCGCGACAAGGGACAGATTCAACCGGGGCAGAAGGTTCTCATCAATGGTGCGTCGGGCGGCGTGGGTACGTTTGCCGTGCAGATTGCCAAATCCTTCGGGGCAGAAGTGACTGCCGTATGCAGTTCGCGGAATTTGGACATGGCGCGCTCGATTGGCGCGGATCACGTCATTGATTACACCAAAGAAGATTTCACTAAAAATGGTCAGCGCTACGACCTGATCTTTGCCATCAATGGATATCATCCGCTTTCTGCTTACCAGCGCGTGTTGAATTCCAATGGAAGTTATGTCTGTGCTGGAGGAGCTCTGCCTCAAATTTTCCAATCCATGCTTCTGGGACCTCTGATGTCAAGGAAAGGGGGCAGGAAGATGGGTTTCATGGGAATTGCGAAACCCAATCAGAAGGATTTGATCTGCTTAGGGGAACTTCTAGAATCGGGCAAAGTCGTGCCGGTCATTGAAAAAAGTTACCCCTTGAATGAAGTCCCGGCGGTGATGCGGAATCTTGCCGAAGGGCATGCCACTGGAAAAGTTGTCCTCATTGTGGATCATAATCACAGAATCCGACAAGCTCCTGATCAAAATCAACTTGGAGGCGACTCATGAAAGCGATTGCGTATGCAAGTAGTGGGTTTCGCGAGGTTCTACAACTCCAAGAGGTACCAAGACCGGCCCCGAAGAGCCATGAAGTCCTGATCCGAATCCATGCAACCACCGCTGCGGCAGCCGACCTTCAGGTCCACCCATCCGAAGCACCTCGCAAGTCCAGCCTTTTTGGTCGCATTCCGGGGCAGGATCTGGCCGGGGAAATCGAAGCAGTCGGGCGCAAGGTCACACGATTCAAGAAGGGTGATCAGGTCATTGGATGGAGCGGCCTTCACTTGGGGACGTATGCGGAGTACACTTGTTTACATGAAAGAGGGGTGCTCTTCATCAAACCAGCGAACATGACCCACGAGGAAGCTGCCACCCTTCCTGTTGGTGGACTTGACGCAGTGTATCTTCTAAGTAAGGCTAATATCCAGCCTGGAGAGAAGGTTTTGATCAATGGTGCAGGTGGAAGCATGGGCACTTACGCGGTGCAGATTGCCAAGCACTTCGGGGCCGAGGTGACAGGCGTGGATAGCACAGCCAAACTGGACATGCTCCGCTCGATTGGAGCCGATCACGTCATTGATCACACTCAAGAAGATTTCACCCAAAGCAGTGAGATGTATGATGTGATCTTTGACGTGATCGGGAAGAGCTCGCTTTCCAGTATTATGGGTCGACTAAACCTCCACGGACGCTATCTGACGGCTGTTCCGCTGATGTCACAGATTATTCGTGGGCAATGGAGCGTGCGGAGGAGCAGCAAGAAGGTCATCTTCTGGGCGCCGAGGACTGTAGGCAGATACACCGAAGACTTCGCTTTCCTCAAAGCTCTTATTGAGGGGGGAAGAGTGAAAGCGATCATTGATAAGTGCTTTCCGTTGGAACAGACTGCTGAGGCACTCCGATATGTCGAAACGGGTCAAAAAAAGGGGAATGTAGTATTAACCCTTGGATGCTAGGTGGAGAAGTAACAAAACAATCATTTATGTGTTTGAGAACCCTACATAATTGGTCATAGCTGTACTCAGGCCTTACAAAATAACTGAGCGAGAACAGAAAATGGTTAATTCATGAAATCACAGATGCTCGATAGCCCTAAAAGCCAGGCCCGGGGAAAAGTTGTTATTCAAATATCTTTAGCGTTTTCTAAGGTGGGAAATTCAAATGATCGCTCGAATCCGGCATGGTTGTACTACCTCGCCAAACGCGGACAGATACAAAGCATTGCTCAAAAAGGAAATCTTTGTCGGTATACACGATCGACAAATCTGCGGCTATAGAGGCATTCAACTACTGTACCACGATCTCAATCATGAAGATGAATTCATTACGATCATGACGTTTGACTCGCTCGACGCGGTGCGCGACTTTGCCAGTGATGATTACGAAGCCGCGGTTGTTCTCGAACAACTCGCAGGTATCAAATTTGCTGAACAATAACACCGGTGTCCAACCCCACCTTGACAATCGCCAAGGAGAATATTCAATGATGGATATTAGTATAAAAATTCAGATCGCCCAGCGGACATTGAGCGATCTCGGGCTTGGAACCCCGCCAGTCGCAAGTCCTCAGTCATTTGAGACCATCATCACCAAGCGATTGAGATTGACAGAAATGTGCAGCTCTCGTTTGACCGATTTAAATTGACTTGTTTTGACTGGCGTTGACAAGCGAATTTTATTCAAGCCGAGTACATTGGACAAGAACCATAAATACACAAAGGACCACGGATTTTGACACTAATATCGAAATAACTTTCGCAAAAACTGCCACATATAGACAATTCAAAAAACAAACCCCCATACCTGGGGGTTAATGAGCGCGGCAGGGCTCGAACCTGCAACCAATGGCTTAAAAGGACGAGAGTCCTGTACCCGCTTCATCCAACCAAGAGCCTATCAGAATCGCCCCAGTCCATTGGACGATTAGTGAAAAAAGTCTCTTGGATATTTTTATTAAAGGTCTGTCAACGCGGAAGCAACCAATGGATTTGCTAGTGAGAGAGCTTGGTTAGTTGACGCATAAATTGTAGCACTACTGGAAGATTCGTGTTAATACACGTTTACTGGCATTTCCGCCAAGTTTGATAGGGGGATAGCCTGGATGTTCTCATCCAGAGGATAAGGCTTAGGTCCGGGGTAAATGACCAACAATCTGGCAAGTTCCAAATCTTTGCAAGCAATGCGCATCGAAGGCGTCAGCCGTGGCGCATCCACACGTTTATACTCTACGCCAATCCGCTGCCCATTCTTGATGAGCAGCAGATCCAGTTCTGCCCCCGAATGTGTCGCCCAAAAATAAACCTCATCCGGCATGACTGCCTTGACGGTTTCCTCTATCGCGAATCCTTCCCAGGAGGCGCCACTGCGCGGGTGCAAGAGCAAATCCTTCTCACTGCGGATACCCAGCAAATGGTGCAACAACCCTGAGTCTCGAAAATAGATTTTGGGTGTTTTGACCTGGCGCTTGCTCAGATTTGCAAACCAAGGTTGTAACAGGCGAACCATGAACAAATCTTGAAGCAAATCAAGATAGCGGCGGGCAGTTGCTTCACCAACATTCAAAGTGCGCGCTGCTTCAGCGTTATTCCAGATCTGTCCATGGTAATGTGCCAGCAGGCTCCAAAAACGAAACAAGCTTGTGGAGGGGATGTTGAAACCAAACTGTGGGATATCCCTTTCAAGAAAAGTGCGCACAAAATCCTTGCGCCATTCAAGGCTAGTTTCTTCGCTGTCAGCCGTGAATGACAGCGGAAATCCACCCCGCATCCAAAGCTTATTTTGGGCTTCCTTACCCACTTCGGCTAGGCTGAAGCCGCTCATGGTGAGGGTCGAAATACGCCCGGCCAGCGATTCCGACGACTGGCGCAGCAGATCCGGAGAAGCGCTGCCGAGTATCAGAAAACGCGCCGGCAGTGGAGTGCGGTCGACCAATACCCGTAGTACGGGGAATAGATCCGGGCGGCGTTGGACCTCATCAATCACGATCAGGCCGCTTAGATCCTGCAGTGCTGTCATAGGTTGATCCAGGCGAGCAAGGCTTAATGGGTCTTCCAGGTCAAAATAGTTAAGTGAGGTTGATGGAACGAATAAACGCGCCATCGTTGTCTTCCCACACTGGCGTGGACCGATCAACGCAACCACCCGACTGCGACTGAGTGCGTATTGGATGGTCTCCTGAAGAATCCTCCTTTCAATCATAGCCCTATGATACCATGAAAATCCGCCATCGAATGGCGGATTTTCATGGTAATGATGTTCTGTGTTCTCGAGATGGGTTGTTGTCAATATAACCATGTAGGTATCTACTGTTATGCCTCGTTGCTGGTCTGGACTATAATATTGCCGGTCATAATCTGTGTTTCTATCAGGGAGCAACGGTGATGAAAGGACCGAACATACTGACAGAAGCTATGCTGCGCTCGCTCAGCACAGAAAATTGCTTCGAGCGAGGCAGGCAGTATTACCGCGCCGGAGCCATCCGTAACGCCACCAGCCAGGGTAATAGTTTGACCGCGCTGTGCGAAGGCAGCAGCTCTCCAGCATACCGGCTGCGTGTGGAGCTGGATCAGGCCGGGATTCGCTCTGCTTCTTGCACCTGCCCGTATGATTGGGGCGGACTATGCAAGCACTTGATCGCTCTGCTGCTGACCTACATCCACCAACCTGAGGCTTTCTCTGTGCGAGGTCCCGTCGTAGATTTACTCATCGGTTTGGAACGTGACGATCTGGCAGCTTTGATAGAAAAGCTGACCTCTCGCGACCCCGACTTATATGATTGGCTGGAAATGTCCATATCCCAACTCCGACCGAAAATGGAAACCACTCCTCCGGGGTCGTCCACTGCCTCCGACTCCAGGAAAGATAAACGCGCGACCATGGTCTCCGAGCAAACCTACCGCCGTCAGGTCAAGAATATCCTGCACAGCCTGGACGGCCTGTCCGCTTCACAGGCTTATTGGGGTGTGAGCAGCATGGTGGAGCAGCTCGAGGAAGTGCGCGTGTCCGCCGTACAGTTTCTGGAAGCCGGCGACTCCCAGGGTGCCATCACAATCTTGATGGTACTCTTGCAGCAGGTTGCGGAAGAATATGAGTTCTTCGATGACTCGAATGGAGAACTGGGCGACTTTCTGGACAGCCTGGGACTGCCCCTAGCTGAAGCGATCCTGAGCTTCGAAATGGAAGCTCGTGATCGAAATAAGTTGGAAGGGAGCATAAAGGATATCTGGGACCATCTCTCCGACAATGGCATCGATGACCTGGAGGTGGCAGCAGCCGCCCTGAAATACGGGTAGGAGGGGGCAGAACCTGGTTTCGTTGAGGATGACTGGGACGGCTATGTGATAAACGAATTGGTCACCGCCCACTTGAATGTGCTGGAGCGCCAGGGCAGCACAGATGAGTATCTGGAACTGTGCTTGCAGTCCGGCGATTACCTCCGCTACACGCTCAAGCTGCTGGAGACAGGTCGCATTGACGAGGCAACTAGTACAGCTATATACAAGCTGGCTGATACGGAGCATGCCTTAATTGTGGCCCAAAGGCTACGAGAACTCGATCGCATCGAAGACGCCCTGAAGGTCGCCGAACGAGGGTTTCCCTCGCGTGTCGCAAGTATGATCTTGGCTGCTGGCTGGGACCCATCCAAGAAACTCAAGGGGATACCGACTTGGCTATCTTGGCTTATCGAGCAGCCTTTGAAGAAATGCCCTCGCTGGAGCTGTACCAGACTTTGATGCGGATATCCGGACATCGATGGGTGAATATCAGCCCGCAGCTCATGGATATCCTGAAATCTTCTGCAAACACCCACACTCTGGTAGATGTTTATCTGTTCGAAGAGCGCTGGGATGCTGCCACTCGCCTGGCCGATCAAGGGGACGCCTGGGATTATCGCCTGATCGAGAAAGTAGCTGACGCGGTAGTCACCCACCGACCCGACTGGGTGATCCAAACCTCCCGCCTGCAAGCCTAGGCTCTGATCGAGCGGACACAGAGCAAGTACTACTCACACACCGCAAGATGGCTGGCCAGAATGAAACAGGCCTACTTGCAGAAGGGGGAACCCGCCGAATGGGAGGCCTATCTGTCAAACTTGAAGAACACTTACGCCCGCAGGCCAGCCTTGCAATCGGAGCTAAAGAGGCTGTGATATAGCAACGCTTTTCCGATCTCATCGTAGCGAACCCGCATTCGATGCAGATGAATCGAAAGAGATAGGTCTCAGCCATTGGTTGATCTGATGCATTATTGCGATCAAAACTGTTTCCATCCTTCTAATGCGCACCCATACACTCCTCAGTGGATCATGGTAAATGCACTCTGATTCGTGCGCTTTCAGATATCCTTAAGATGTTTACGGTATCTCAAACAATACAATGTATAGGGTTAGCTTTATGTTCGCTGACAACTGGTGTTGACTGATGTTGACAAGCGTATAAGTTCAGCTGGCCAAGTACATTGGACAAAAATTACTTCATCGAGTTCAAACCATAGTTTTGGAAGATATCCATAAAAACCACATATGAAAACCGCCGTATATGGGCTATTAAATAAATAACCCCCATACCTGGGGGCTAGTGACCGCGGCAGGGCTCGAACCTGCAACCAATGGCTTAAAATGACGAGTTCCCTGTAACCGCTTCATCCAACCAAGAGCCTGCCAGAATCGCCCCAGTCCATTGGACGATTGGTGAAAAAAGTCTCTTGGAATTTTTTATTAAAGGTCTGTCAACGCCGGTGCAACCAATGGATTTGCTTCACAATGACTCTGAGAAAGACCACGATTAAGTTCATTCTACCACACGGCGATGTGAGGTCAGTCCTGGTTTAGCTGATCCAGAAACTGACGGGCAGTGATAATCGGGATATCCCGAAAGACTCCTAAATCCAGCAGGTGATGGTCACCGCTCACGACGAAGTCCGCCTGCCCGTCCAGAGCGCAAGCCAGAAACACCTCATCCTGTGGATCATCCGGGACACTTCCGGTGACATTGGCGTCTCCTGCTACCAACAGAGCATCATGTTCCAAGAGTGTAATCGTCTGTTCAATATCCTCATCGCTGAGATGATATTTTTTATGGATGCGCGGATATTGCATGACGGTCCGCACTTCGGCAACGATAGCAGAGGAGCTGAGCAACAGAAACCGCCGCTCACGCCAGGCGTTCAATACTTCAGCCGGCGCTCCTTTACGGCTCAAGATACCGCTGACAATCACATTCGTGTCGATCACGACGCGCAGCATGGTGGCTAATCAGACTCTGCCTGTTCTTTAGACGTTGACTTCCTAACAACATCAATAGCCTGGCTGATATCAGTTTCAACTTCTTCTTCTGGGATCTCCGGCAGCTTGCTGCGGATGCGATCCAGCACCTGAAAACGCGCCTCACGCTCAGCAACCAGTTGTTCATAGACTTCTACGGGGATGAGCGCCACCATGGGTTTGCCTGACCGCTCAACGATGGCAACCTCTCCGCCGTAGCCGACCCGTCCCAGCAGGTCAGCAAACCGCCGGCGAGCCTCACGCGCACCAATAATTATGGTCATACTTCACCTCCATTCGAAACAGAATCAGTATAGCATAATGTACACAGAAAGTAAACAATGAGCATTGTGTATACAATTGGCGCGTCCGTTAAAAACTGCTTCCTGGAGTACACCTGCAGCATTACCGAAGAGATAAATAACGCCCCGAACGCTGGCTATTCAAAATGGGGTTCAGTAGGCGACAGATAAGGAGCCAGAATCTCTCCCAACCGCCAGGGACGATAATCTCGAACTTCCACGCACAGGCTGACGTGCCTGGCTCCCAACTCGGGAGCTACATTGTTGTGGATGTGACCGTGCAGGTTGAAAACTCCCGGCTCGAGGGGAATGTCAGGACGGTGCGAGAAGACCAGTTGTAAGCCTGAAGGATGATTCATAGGGTACGGATCAGGAACCAGGGTAATCCCCAGTTGATGATAAAAAGCATTGCTGCGCCGGTCATGGTTG
>Ga0209536_100008607_pt1 | contig 15280 bp, 8 predicted proteins | sample DeeMarSeWOR28_12_FD_187461 | JGI IMG/M metagenome (GOLD analysis project Ga0209536, IMG submission 187461) | Marine sediment microbial communities from White Oak River estuary, North Carolina - WOR-2-8_12 (SPAdes) (version 2) | ecosystem: Environmental > Aquatic > Marine > Intertidal zone >...
GTCGGATTTAGTGGCACAACCGTCACCAGTGGACAAGGTATGGGAGTAGTTATCGCTACAGGTACAAACACTGAAATAGGACGAATTGGTGGATTGCTCTCCGAAGTACAGACTCTGGAAACGCCCCTAGTATCACAAATGGCGGTTTTTGCATGATGGCTTACCTTGTTTATTCTCGCCATTTCGGTACTCATGTTACTTTTCGGTTATTTCGTATTACACCACGAATTTGCCAATCTATTTATGGCTGTGGTGGGCATTGCCGTTGCCGCCATTCCTGAAGGACTGCCTGCGGTGTTAACCATCACGCTAGCTGTGGGTGTGAAGGTGATGGCACATCGAAATGCAATTGTTCGACGCCTCCCCGCGATTGAAACCCTGGGCTCAGTCTCCGTTATCTGTTCCGACAAAACAGGCACTCTCACACGCAATGAAATGATGGTCGATACGATTGTAACGAGTAGTGAGTGCTTTACGATTAAAGGGATTGGTTACGATCCATCGGGCGACATTGAATTAGATAATACTGTTATTACAGTACAGGACTATTCCTCATTGCAAGAGCTAGGCAAGGCAGCGGCACTTTGCAATGATGCGGAACTGATTCGAAAAAACGACGTCTGGACGGGCCACGGCGATCCAATGGAAATCGCACTATTAGCCCTTGCCTTAAAAACCGGCATTGATGGTAGTGAGACAAAAAATCAATGGACCCGTACCGATGTTATTCCCTTTGATAGCAAACACAAATATATGGCCACGCTTAACCATAACCACGAAAAGCATGCGTTCGTATTTGTCAAGGGTGCGCCAGAAACAATTCTGTCTATGTGCCATGAACAACGTGATAGTGGCAATAAAACCAAACCGCTGAATATTGGTTACTGGGAAAAGCAAGCCAACTTCATTGCCTCCCGTGGTCGACGCGTCCTCGCCTTCGCTGTAAAAGCCGTGAATCCCGAACATACTGTGCTTGAACATGATGATGTGCAAGATTCACTAATATTTCTTGGTTTGGCGGGTTTGATCGACCCGCCGCGCCAGGAAGCTATCGAGTCGATAGTCAAATGTCATCAAGCGGGTATCGACGTAAAGATGATAACGGGTGATCATGCAGTTACTGCATCTGCGATTGGAAAACAGCTGGGTCTGCGAAATAGTGACAAGGTGATAACTGGGCAAGAACTTGATAAGCTCGATGATGAGCAACTGAAGTCTATCGTCTGCGATACCGGCATCTTCGCACGCACCAGCCCGGAACATAAACTACGCCTGGTGATGGCATTACAGGCGAATGAGATGACGGTGGCAATGACGGGAGATGGCGTTAATGATGCACCGGCACTCAAACGTGCCGGAGTTGGTGTAGCGATGGGGAAGACGGGAAGCGAAGCTGCAAAAGAAGCATCTGAAATTGTATTAGCAGATGACAATTTTTCCACTATCGTTGCTGCCATAAAAGAAGGTCGAACCGTCTACGACAATATAAAAAAAGTAATCAGCTGGACACTTCCGACCAATGCGGGCGAGGCATTGACTATAATCCTTGCCTTGCTACTGGGATTGAGTCTGCCTATCACACCCGTCCAAATCTTATGGATCAACATGATCACTGCCGTCACACTCGGTATTGCGCTGGCCTTTGAGCCGACAGAAGAAAACACCATGCAAAGGCCTCCCAGGTCACGCAATGAAGCGCTGCTCAGTGGTGGGCTTCTATGGCATATCGTACTTGTCGCTGGTCTATTTCTTGCCGGTGTATTTAGTATGTATGAATACGCCATTATAAAGGGATATTCGGAAACTCTGGCACGAACGATAGCTATGAACACACTGGTTGTGTTAGAAATATTTCATCTTTTCTTTATCCGAAATATGTACGGGAAATCGTTAAACCGGAAAGCCGTTCTTGGTACCCGCGTCGTATGGGCCGCTGTCATTGCAGTTACCATAGGACAGTTTGCAATTACCTATGTGCCATGGCTACAAGCTATATTTGAAACCCAGGCAATAAGCGTAATAGATGGTTTATTGATTATAACAGTTGGTGTGATTATGTTTTGCATAATAGAAATCGAAAAGCAAATACGACTAAAACTATTGAAAAAAACGTTTTAACAAAACGTGCCACTTGGAAGCGTCGCGCAAGTGCGTCCAAGCGTTAAACGTCTGCTTTTTGAGTCTCCCATCTCTCAAATATCGCACTAACGAATTAGATTTCTATTTCACCTAAAAAACGTTAAACGACGAGAGACTGCAATGTGCACTATGCTGCCAATTACGCTCAAATGTTCAGCGTCAACTTTGAAACGATATCACCTAATATAGTCAAGTGTGTAGTGCGCAAAAAGTTTTTATATTGGAGCTAACCTATGCAAATAAAACGCTATTGGTCCATGCCTATATCTCATTTGACTAACGTACACAATTTCGAAATACACAAACTTTAAGATTATTTCAACAACTTTTAGGAAATCTATACTAACTTTATTCGAACTACCTAACTGAGGTTCTATTTGGCTTTACACAAACCATGTGAACTCATAATTTATCACCGCTTCACTGCACAGTAAGGATTTAAATTGATTCATTCTTTTAATGAAAAAAGCCAGCGTGCTAGCACGCTGGCTTTTTCGACTTACTAGGGCACTAGTGCGGAAAAGTCAATTTCGGCACAGCCAATTGCACCAAGCACGAGGAATTAATCAGGGAATCCAAGTCTGTTGCTCTTCTGGCTAAATCATTAAAAGTTCTAACCGGTGCGCCATCTGGATCTGTTACCGAAATTCCGGTAAGAAATCCCGACAACCCCACAGGTATGGAACCTGGATGTATGTGCGTGAAAAACGTGTTGGTTTCACCGGCGTGACATCCGTTGCAGGTATTTAAAGAAAACTCGTGCCGCAGCTGGCGTGGCAATATACCCGCTTCATTCCACACAAAGAATGGATTTGGGACAATCGAAGAGCCACCTCTAAAGGGATTGGCTATAGTAGGAAATTTCAGCGGCACATTTGTTGCGCCCGAATTGACAAAATCGCGCAGGGTCACAGTGTTATTCAAAGTAGTGTCCGGTGTTTGTGCAACAGTGTTTTGCATTAACAAATGCTGGTTCCAACCCGCCCCGGATATAACAAACTCGCGCAACTCCCACGGATTGCCGTAAAAAAAATCATTGGTACGCAATTGATTCAGCGCGCTGCCGTTGGGTTTGCCGGGCGCGGCGTTGGCTTGCACAAAACTTTCCGTGATCGTTTCTAATGCTGCGTTATAAGCGGGGCTACCTATTACCATGCCGCTAAGATCTGCCCACTGTTGTCCCCAGCTTTTCACCGCGGAGCAACTATTCTTTTCGATACCGTATTCAAAAATTATCGTGGATAGTCTTGGAGTACATGAGGAATCCATCACTTGGAACACAAACCTGCCTTCCCCCGCACTACCACCGCCGTAGCTGAGGTTGTCGCGTAAATCGACACGATTGACAATGGCAATTAGTTGAAACGGGGCGATGTCCAGGTTTAGCGGGCTATTTGGGCCGCCACTTGCGGTTTGCCAATCATCGAGAATCGCAGAATGTATACCAGCATTGCGATCGGGAACACTCCAGCCGTTTACCGTTTGCGGCGCCTCCCAGTGGGACAACCACATGCGCACAAATTCTTCAGGGGTTACACCGGTAACCGGTGTATTGGCCATTTCCGTAACCAAATGCTTAAAAGTCCACACGCCATTGGGATTGCCACTACCGGTGCAAACATCAAAAGTTCGGGAGGGATCTTGGACGACCGCCGGATCACGAATCAGTAAGGACTTTTCGCTATCAATGGCTGCAGCGATTCCAATGGGAATCAATGGTATTCTGGCACCGATTTTAATGGCCTCCAGTATTGAACTCGAGGATATGAGTTTTTCACTACCCACTACCTGCCGGCCTTCAAATTTGGTCGGTAACGCTGCCTTGCCCAGTTTAAATTGCAAAGACTCCACTCGCTCATATTGCTCTATCAAGCGCGCAAAATCGAAGTTGGTTATCGCTGAATAAACTCCATCATAAGCTTTTTCATCCCCTTCTCTACCGTCGTCCCGAAGCACGATGGTTGCCCCATCGGCGGATATCTTTTGGTAGATAGGAGGCCGCAACTTTAACAATGACCAATCCTTCAGATTGTAATGAGCGGTAACTAAAGCATTATCGCCGCGATTATCCGAAGTTATTGCTTGTACAAACACATCTTTGGCGACGGGTGAGTTCTGTGCTACCGCAGCCGAAGAATGGAATGTGACGAATGCGCAGGTTAAGGCGAAACCATAAACCGATCCGCGTCTGACCAGATTACTTAAACTCTTGCCGGAACAGTATTGCGTTGGTATTTTGCTTGATCTTCGTAGCATAAGTATAAAATCCTTATATTGTGATAGAAACTATAAAATTGACTAAATGACCATTACTGACTCGTTCTACCGTAAAACGTGTATCTAAGGTAAACGAGGTTAGAATGATAAGTTGACCTGTTTACGGCCGACTTACAAATTGCGGTTGATAACTCGATAAATACTGAACCGCGGAAGATTAGTTGACACCAAACGCATGCATTGTTTTGGGCAACCGGTAACTGGTAATAGCCAAGTTTAAAAGCGTGGAAAAAATCGCTGAATGTAATTCTTTTGTAGTACCCACTTCTATACAATGATAAGAACACAACTTTCCACGCCGAATTCCAGCCAATACATTACAACCCTGGTTGCATATAGTAAGATAACGCTTTGAATATTTTTTACTCTTATTGAGGAGAGAATGTAGCTTATGCGCCACTCCTATCGACGTGCTGCTTCAGTTGTGTTCTATCTTATTTGTATTCTTGTAATCCCTGTCGCATTGACTTTAAACACGGTAAGCGTACCGGCTACCGTTACACAAAACTCGGACAATCCCACTCCTTTTGGATATACCGTAAGTCTTAGCTTGTTTTTGTTCCCTATGGTCGCGCTGTTTTTCTGGATGTGGCGATTTAATAAACTCACGTTTCAAAGAAGAGCATTTCTATACAGTTTAGCGATACTTACCCCGACGGGTATTATTCTTGACGTGTTGTTCGGCAACGCGTTTTTTGTATTTGAGAATCACAACGCCGTGTTAGGCATCAACTTTCCGGCGGTTGGGGGCCCTTTGCCTGTAGAGGAACTTATTTTTTATGTCTGCGGTTTTACCACAGTGCTACTGATATATCTTTGGTGCGATGAATACTGGTTTGAAAAATACAACATTCCGGACTACACCGCTGAATCTGCAAAAATTGACAAGGTTCTCCAATTTCATTGGCCATCGGTTACTATTGGGTTCGGGCTCATTGTGTTGGCTGTGGCTTATAAAAAGCTGATATCTCAAAGCACCGATGGCTTTCCATGGTACTTCACCTACATCAGCATTGTGGCATTAATACCCTCAATGGCTTTTTTCAATAGCGCCAAACATTTTATTAATTGGCGGGCATTCAGTTTTACTTTTTTTATCATGGTGCTGATTAGCCTCATTTGGGAAACGACGCTTGCCCTGCCGTATCAATGGTGGGGCTTCCAGGACAACGCCATGATAGGTTTATTCATCGGCGCGTGGCACAACTTACCCATAGAGGAAATCGTAGTGTGGTTCTCCGTAAGCTACGCTTCCATCATAATTTATGAAACCATTAAAATATGGCTGGCGTCCGAGAAATCGTTAAAACAATTCTTTCATTAGGAACTGCCTGATCAGGATTAAAGGTTTCACTGAGAGCACCATAGTTTACCTTGAGCACAAATTCGATTATGTAAATCTCCGCTGCAAGATGCCTTCGCACTCACAGTGGACAAGCTACAGCGCTTTCATCTTGTACTCAATTATTGTGAAGGTTCCGGCACCACATCCACCACCAGGGCGCGTACTGGTTTATCCGAACGGTTCTCCCACCAATGCACTACACCGGTCTGCTCGAAAGCCGCATCACCCGGACGCCGCTGTATAGGTTCGTTGTGGTCGTTACGATGCTCGATGATTTCTCCTTCCAAGATGTACGCGACTCCCGGCCGTTTATTGTGCTCGTGTACCGCTACCACACCCCCTGGCGCAATCACAATCTCCCGCGCACGCAATACGCGACCCTGCATGCCTTCGAACTCGCCACTAAGCGCTACTGAACCCACGGGTGTCACCGCTGTAACCCCGTGACTTTCAGTGGGACCGGAAAAGCCTTTCTGTGAAGCACTTTTCCGCTCGGCCTCCGGCACCACATTGGCGGCTATTAAATCATGCGCAATAGCCGATACACTGGCCAGCAACAAACCGAGCCCCAAGACATACTGTACTGGATTCATGTTTTTCCTCCTAATAGGTTTTTTTGACATGCGCGTAACCATCCACAGACTCAATCCCTTCCCGGCAAAGCTTCCGGGATTTCTTCATGAATATAAGTCTGCCCTTTATAAAATCGTACTACGAGTGTAAACAACACAGCGGTAAAAAACATTAATAGGGTAAAAAACCAGTAATACTCGGCACCGGCCAGCTTGCTACTGCCGTCTTCATTTTGAATAAAAAAATTTACGGCACTGGTAAACAAGTTACCTGCGGCAATGGACATCATGAAAAACGCCATAACGAATGACTTCATGGTTTTCGGCGCTTGCGTATAGGAAAATTCCAAACACGTAATAGAGACCATCACTTCCGCTGAAGTCAACACCACGTAGGCTAGCAATTGCCAAGCAATGGGCGGCATACCGCCATTGTCGATATTGACTTGGACCCAGGTTGGAATGGCAAAAGCCGCCACGGTAACAAATAAACCGATCGCGATCTTGCGCAGCTCTGACAATGGATAAAAGCGATTGATTGCGGGATAGATAACATAGGAAAACAATGGAATCAAAAACATCACTAGCAACGGATTGGCCGCTTGAATCTGCGCCGGCAATATCTCCACGCCTAGAATCTCTCTATCCATGTGTTGGGCTTGTAACACCCAGGCCGATGCCGTCTGATCAAATAGGGCCCAGAACATGGCAACGAAAGCATAGATGATGGTCAGCTTGCCAAGGGCTTTTAATCCCACGCTGCTGAGCGCCTCCTTTACGAAACGCATACCACCGGGAGGAATGTGAACAAACCGATTTCGCCCTACCCAAAACACCGCCGTAGCAATCAGCATTAATACGCCCGGTACGGCAAATGCCACCGACGGACCGTAGGTCTGCATCAACCACGGTGTGGCTAACATCGATAAAAAAGCACCGAGATTAATGGAGAAATAAAACCAGCCAAATATTCTCGCCAGCAGATGTTGATTGCTAGGCCCAAATTGATCGCCCAAATGCGCTGAGACACACGGTTTAATCCCTCCGGAGCCGATTGCGATCAACGCCAATCCTATGGCAAGCCCCAAACGCGTATGGTCAATGGCCAGAGCCAAATGGCCAAAACAGTACACTATGGAAAGCGCAATAATGGTGCGAAATTTTCCCAGCAAACCATCGGAGATCAAAGCACCCAACAACGGTAAAAAATACACGGCTGACACGAATAGATGGAACCAGCCTTTGGCTTGCGCTTCGCTCATCAGGTCAGGCTCGCCGGCAGCATTCATAAGGTATTGCGTCATGAACACCACCAGAATGGCACGCATACCGTAAAAGCTAAAACGCTCGGCGCCTTCATTGCCAATAATAAATGGAATGCCGGGCGGGGTATGCGCTGACAGCCATGGTGCGCTGCGATACTTATGCATCTATTATTCGCTCAAAAACTCAAGCCAGAGATCAATGAGAGGCTACAAATAGGGCCTGGCACTAAAGGAATATCGTTTCACCACAGTGGCACGCTCCCGCATCTCAGCAAGCATGTGCGCAGAGTTGTCAACACCTATTAAAACATCAAGAGCCCCTTTCAGCAAAGGCCACTCGGGTGATTTCTTCACAGAAGCATCCGCCTCCAAAGCAGCAAGAATAGTACTGGGAGTGTCCGTGTTCGTCTTTGCTTGCGGGCCAAGTTTTTGAAAATACTTATCCGCCAACGAAGGCGCGCCGGTAACGATGGCCAATTGCCCCAGTATGGCCTTGTAGACAAGGGATTCGCCTTTTTTCCCCACTAATTGATTGATACTTTCCTCCGACAGACCAGTGCGCAGAATACGGTAAACATTGACATAGCGTTTAATGGTGCGTGGTGACAGGCCAGCAAAAGGCGCGAGTTGGGCGAGAAAATCCCGCTCATATTTGCTTACCTGCAGGCTTTTCGGAAGCGGGTCTATATAACCCTTACCTTTGTCCCTTTCTTTACCACCAACCTCTTTCGCTTTACCCCCCTCCTTAGTCTCATCACCTTCACCGCCACCTGCCTCGCCTTCACCACCGCTCCCTGCTTCGCCTTCGGGTGCTTGCCTACTTTCACCCTCTTTGCCTTCACCGCTATCTTTTGATTCACCGCCTTGTTTAGTCCCAGCGCCCTCTCCACTTTGCTTACCCTCAAGCCCTTTCTTGCCTTCTCCCTCTTTGCCTTCACCAGCGTCTTCGCCTTGCACTTCTTCCATGACCGCCCCAATCAACTCATGGGCGTAGTTTTTACTGTCATCGCCGTGCATACGCCGCACCCAATAAGGAATCTGAAATATCTTTTCCAAATAATCCCGCGGTTGCGCCGCCCCTTCAACAAAACCTTCGCCATTGGTCGCTTTTTGCTCTGCGCCCGTTTCTTGGAGAAGCTCCTTGTAGTGCACACTAAGCGCTTTGGACACCCAGCGCGCATCAACGGCTACAACCACAATAAATAGCGGGAAGCACAACAACAAATGGCAGGCCTGCAATACTTCAACCACTTTGTCCGGCGGGCATCGATCAAGATCATCGATGTATAGAATGATGCGTTGAAAGAAATTTAAGTTTTTATCGCTAGGCGTGCTTTGCTTTTCAATCAACGCTTTTTCACCATCCGTAAGCAGGCCCTCTTCCACCTTTTGGTTCAGATTAAGGGCCGCTATTCTACTTTGGTAGGCCTGCAAATCACTCTCGATTTCACTTTGGGGTCGGTCTTGCGCTTGCTTTCTTTCTTCACTCATAATTTCGGTGAGTTGATCAAAGTCTTTGCGTATTGTGGCGATAATGCCTAGATGTTTTGCATAGTCGCCATTGACGATTTTGTCACGGATAAAACGGTTTAGACGGCTTCTTGCGCTGCCACTGAACTCACCGCGGGCTTGTTCGACTTGCTGATCCGCGGTTTCCAGGTTAGTCTCCGCCAACTCCACGTCCTTACGCCGTTGCGCCAGGGTTTGCTCCACCTGTAGGATAGATGGCACTTCCTTATCTTTCTGCTCTTTGAGTTTTAAATCCAAGCGGTTTTGGAAACTGTTTAGGCGATTTAGCGCTTTTTTTGCGCTGCTTACAGCGGCACCTACCCATGCGGCAAATGTCGCCACCGCCGAGGATACCGACAGAGCGGTGGAATTGATTGTTTTTAAAAACTCTTGCACCGAACCTGAATCACTCAGCGAGGCGAAGAGATCCATCAACGCAGGCATAGCCATGGGTATAATCACCACGGCTATAATCAATGCGACAACCCACCAGCCATTACCTAACTTGCTGATTAAGGAGCGCGTCAGCAACCGGCTGCGCTGCATCTGATCACGCGCCTGTACTAACGCCTCCCTCAGTTCTTTTGCGGAGTCTTGAACATCTTTAAACCCAAGCGCCTCGGAAGCTTCTACAAGTTTCTCTTTCTCCGCGTCGACAGACTCGCCGAGTGTATCGACTACAGCCTGCCAAAAATCTTTGGAAGATATTGAATCCTGCTCGGCTTGCGTAGAAGCCAATTGCTGACGCGCCGCAGCCACCGCAGCCTCGGCTTCTTGGCGCCTGCTGCGGGCGGCGATGAGTTTCTCCACCGCTTCCAGCTTGAGCATGCGCGCGGTGGACAATTGCTCATAAAGGATATCCAGATCACCTTGTTTCTCTTTAGGTAGCAACCATTTGTCCAACTCCACAAAAATATGATCCACCAGACTAGCCCACAAGTTGCTGTCCATGTAATGCCAGGCATTGAATCGAATTTGCACTATACGGCTTAAATACGCCGACTCCTTCGCTTCACGCGCCACTTGCTGCAGCGCTTCCACATGCGCGTATATTTTTTCCATAATAAACGTCTTGCCGGAACCCCACTCCCCGAAAACCCCAATGGAAAGCGGTGGCACCACATCGCCGCTGGCCGCCACCCGGGCAAAAGCGTGCGCTTCACGTTCCACATCCAAATGATCCACGGCGTCGGCATATACGCTATCTGCGTTTACTTTCGCTATACTGGTGATAAACGGTACCGTCGGCTCTGGAACCTTCTCGCCCAACCCATGCCGCTTAAGGACCTCCTCCCAAAGTGGCTCCAAGCGTTGCATAACCTCTTCCTTGATTTCTACGCCACCGGCTTGGCTTTTCCAAAGATCTGTTTCAGTAGTGCCCTTTTCTAATTCTTCCCGCGTTAAAATCGGCCGTTCCGCTAACACGCTCCAGCGTACCGGCACACACCAATAGGTTTCGTTCTTTTTCCGCCGTTCCTCGTCCCAATGTGGCTGTTCACTGATCTCGCCGACAATAACGCCAAAACCGACTATGCCGGGTTCTTTGCCTTGACGCATAAGATATACCCTGTCATCGCGATATACCTCGCGTCGTGCACCGGTACTCCATGTTCTTTCGGCAAAACCATTTTGGTCAATTTCGCGGGCGGTATTGTCCATATTTGCCCATACATATTTATCGGGATTCCAGGTAAACAAATAGCTAGCCGGTGGTATGTAGGCGCCGGCCGCTTTCCACCAGCGCTTCCACTCATCCTGCTTGCGATGGCTTTTATCGCCGCTAATAAATTGAAACCAGTTATATTGCAGCTCCTCTATACTGGTGCCGGCCTCCATCGCAAGTTCTGTGAGCGAAGGATCATCAATGGCGAGCAAGGCAAAGGTAATGTAGTCCCGCCCCCATACGTTTGTGCTCGTTTCGAAAAAGTGTTTCGCCACGGCATAGGATTTGGCCAAATATTCAGAGAGGGTAACGCTGGCAATGTCTTCGGGGGGCAGGAGGTCCGGGTCCGGCGGTTTAACGTCGACCTTTTGCAGTAAATTACTGATATGGGAAAACGCCTCAGATGTGTAGTCGCGTCCGGCAAGAACGGCGCCGCATAGCAGATTTTTTGCGTTAGGTGTTTCGCCGTCCGCCATCGCCACCGCCAAACGAAACGCAAGTCGCACATGGCGTTCCAACTCATACTCTGAAAGGTCTATGGCAATCGGCGCTGCGGTTTTGTCCATGGCAACACTATTCCTTAGTCTTATTTTTTCTAAATACTAAAAGTGTAGATTAGATTAAACTTGATCTCTAGAAATGACATAGTCTATGTCAACAACCCAGCAACTATAATAACCAAGGACAGATTCATATTAGCTTACTTTTTCGATCCGATTGTTGGTTTGCATAAAAAAGAGCCCGACGATATGTCGGGCTCTCTAATTTAGTTGCTAGCAAACGATCAGACTACCTCCACGGGCGCACCTGGACTTGCATAAAGTTACCCAGCGCGCTCACTGAGCGAATGATGATCTGTGTACCGGTGTGTGGATGATAGGCACTCCCGCTAGGGTTCTCCATCGGGTTGTAGTAGGTATTATTATCATCGAACACCGATGCGGCCAGCTGACTGGGGTGGAACGAAGACTGCGATAACCAGTGAAGAGTAATCGCTTCTGTTGGCTCCAAGCTAAAGGTAGAGTCATAGGTCTGAATCCGATTCCGCCACACACCACCATCGGCCCGAAACATCACCTCGGGGTGAGCATCAATCGGTAGAATTAAACCACCACATCTTCCTGCCTCGCAGTTGGCACCGGTATTATTATCAGTGAAGGAGCTGTCCCAATAACTCACCAATAATCCATCCTGGTAGGAGAAGTGCTCTACGTAATTGCCTAGCGCGGGATTGTCCAGGAACCCAAAGTTATACGGGCCTGTACGTAGACCGTCGTCATACCCACGATAGATACGGAATTCGGCCACGTAAGCGTTAAAATAAAATGCGGTTTCCGTTCCCGATGTAATACGAAAACCTTCGAACGCCCAGCCGGCGTCAGCCTCGGCGCCATCAGGCGGACCACCGTTAATGGAAATTTCATCGACCATAAAACCGGCATTGACGACAAACGGATCCGTCCAGTAGCGAAAACCCAGCAGCACATCACCACTGTATGCGGAAAGATCGGCTGATAACAGCAGCCAACCGCCTGAGTTGCCCGTTATCCCATTGCCAAAATTCTGCCCATTAGGATTGCTCGCAGAAGAGACATTGGTGGGCACCCCGGTCCAAGTCGCCCCATTATCGGTGGAGACCACAACGTAAGCATAATCCCAATCGAGTTCAATATCGAAATTAACCCAAGCGGTTAACGACGATGCTGGTGGTAGGTTTATGTTCTTGTACATGAAATTATCAAGGCTGTTGCCGGCACCGCTATAGTAGAAGTAATCACCAGCATAGGGATCAGAGATCTTTTCAACCACCTCCTTGTCAGGAAGCAACACGAACAAACCCTGAGCTTGCTTCGTATTGGTCTGAGCTGGTCCCAGTTTATGATCGCTCCTTGCGCCGGCTTGGGCTACCTCATAGTTTAACCAACCAAGCTGGAATTTCTCCCAAGCGCCCATATGGCCTGGGGCAGAACCAATGTCGACGGAACCATCACCTAGCCAGGAACCGGAGGACATCAGCGTCCAGAAACCAGTGGAGTTTTCACCTCCGCCAGTGTTACCAGCGGTATCGTATAAATCCGGCAAGCCCAAGTCATGGGCGAACTCATGGGCAAACACACCAACGCCACCATTCTCGGGTTCAATGGTGTAGTCACCGATCCAGTACTTCGAACCGCCAATCTGTGTTCCCCCAAAGGGAACCACGGTACCATCATCCAGCTTGGGTCCACCATCACCGATTTGAGTCAGCTGAACATACCAGCGGTGGCTCCAGATCGAATCGGAACCATATGAACCGCCACCGGCTTCCTGAGCCTCACCGGCGTGCACGGATTGAAAGTGATCGATGTAACCATCGGGCTCATTGAAGTTACCATCCCCGTCAAAGTCATAACGGTCCCAGACATCAAACTGGCTCAAGTAGGCGTCGATTTCGGCTGTGGTCAGGCCGGCAGCCAACTGAGCGTCGTACCATGTGTCTACCGAGTCCTTGATAAACCACCAGGTGTTCGGACATACGATGTCGCCACAATAATCGCGACCGTAATGAGCAGTGTTATATTCCACCCGCACCCAATCGGTAACATCCCCATTAACGGTGTAACGATTCGACGATTGCTCGATGTAATAGTTACGCATCGAATTAGCGCCCGGCGCTTCGGAAAACAACTGGTTTTCATAGTAGGCTTGGTTGAAGTCTGTTACCCAGATTGTTGAATTATCGACCTTGCGATCCGGTTCAGGAATCTTGTTATGTAGAGGTCCCGGTACTCCACTTGCCAAGATGCCATACGGTGAATCCAGATCACCAAACTCACCCAGTACGGTCCAAATGGAATCTTCGCCCTCACGTTCGAGTTCGACAAACTGCCCGTGAGCAACTTCTGCTACAGGACCTCCTTTCGCCTTGTTGTTAACTCTGGCTTCGAGCCCCTTCAGCCGCCTTGCCCTGCGCTCCTTCTCCAAGGGGTTAGGACCCTCATCGCCGTTAAAGCCGCCTGCAGCAACACCCGTCGGCAGTGGCGGAGTATCTGGTTCGGCGGCGATTCCCGCTGCGGGCGGCGCGCTTAATAGAGGTAGCAGTATCGCAACTATTCCGTAGTACGTATTCTTTTTCATGATCTTTCTCCATAGATTTTTACAGTCAATAAGTAAGCGATCGGCCAATACTGCTTGACCAGAGCCCTTTGCTTTTCTACAACCACTTCAACCAACAAATCTATACAGTTGCGGATACGCAACTGCTGTTCACAGAAAAGAACGCGTGATAATTGACGTTTGATAGCGCAGGGCGCCAACACGGATAGACAACGTCATGCCATTATGTAAAACAAATGCAATATGTAAGCGGCTGGTTTTGTTGTGCTTCATTATGAATTCCGTTTGCGATTATTATTCTTAAATCCCATGAAATACGAGTTCGTATTTCGCCTTGAACACACAACTGCTTGAGAACACCTGTAATTAAGAATACTAAATAGTACCGCTGAAAAGCTATATTTAAGGCGTGATGCTAAATATGATTTAGCTTAATTTTAATTGTACAGTATTTAACAAGAACCAATTACTACCAATTAGGTTGATAGTCAAATTCTGCAGAAGTTTGCTAGATAAGTATAGTCGAAAAATAAGTTAGTCAATAGCGCCTACCTTGGGGCATCAGTGGGCTTTTAAACGCGCTCAGATTTTGTACTCGTATCTTTCGCTGGTTTGCGCAGAGGGCTATTGTTTGCATTGACGGGAGTGGTAAGAAGTTAAGCCAAGTACCGTATAAAAAACATTCTCGGCACTTCATACAGGCCGTAACGGCTCGAACAAATATTCGAGTCCATTTATTTTTATCTCATGCACTATTCGCATCATTTTCCCCAACTCCCCTTTTGGGAAACCTTTGTTTGCAAACCACACAACATATGACTCGGGTAGGTCAATTAACAAACGATTTTTGTATTTTCCAAACGGCATGCGATATTGCGCGAGTTTGAGAAGTTCATGCGGATCGGCAAGAAAGGATTTGGCTTCCAGGTAGTCAGTCATAAAAATTCAGTATCATTTATATTAACGACTCAGAGGTTGGCTAATGAGTGGTATTGCGACTCATTTAATTCCCTCACTGCTTCAGCCGATACCCCGTTTTGAACATCCACCACACAATGAGCAGACAAACACCCAGGAATACCAGCACCATGGCAAGGCTCACTCCCACGCTAACATCGGCGATTTCAAAAAAGCTCCACCGGAATCCGCTGATCAAATAGACCACCGGATTGAACAAAGTGATGGTCTGCCACGCCGGTGGCAGCATATTAATCGAATAAAAGCTACCGCCCAGAAAGACCAGCGGCGTAATCACCAGCATCGGGATGAGCTGCAGTTTTTCGAAATTGGTGGCCCATAAACCGATAATAAAACCAAACAGACTGAAAGAAACGCAGGTGAGGATAAGAAAACCCATCATCCACAGAGGATGGGCGATTTCCAGTGGTACGAAAAATCCCGCCGTACCCAGAAT
>Ga0209536_100008608_pt1 | contig 15278 bp, 16 predicted proteins | sample DeeMarSeWOR28_12_FD_187461 | JGI IMG/M metagenome (GOLD analysis project Ga0209536, IMG submission 187461) | Marine sediment microbial communities from White Oak River estuary, North Carolina - WOR-2-8_12 (SPAdes) (version 2) | ecosystem: Environmental > Aquatic > Marine > Intertidal zone >...
TTGCAGCTTCCTCAGAGCCTTTTAGCTGAGCAGCAACGTCAGCACCTGCTGTTCTCATTCTATCTCTGATATTGACACCTGTCATAGCTTCCTCATAGAACTTTGAAGACAATGCTGTACGTTTAGGAATAAGCTCAAGTTCAGAGCCAACGGCAGCTTCAAGATAGTCTGTCTTAAGCCCCATCTGCTCAGAGAATTCTCTTGCCGATGTTGTCTCATAACCAGCCTGAATAGATTTTTCCTTAGCTGATGTTGTCTCATAACCAGCCTGAATAGCTTTTTCCTGAGCTATCGTAGCACCAGCCTTTAGTGTCTCAATGGCGTTCATACGCTCATACGGCAAGATGCGTTTATTCTCTTCAATCATCAGCTTCTCATATGGCTGGTATGTCGTTTTCCAATAGTTAAAGTAGGCATCTGCCATAGATTGTTGTTTTTCTGCAATCTTTGCCATACGTGCATTGTACTCATAGTCTGGAACATTAGTAGTGGTTACTGTGCCACCACCTTTACATTCAGCTATATCACCATTCCATTCAAAGGAATCTTCCTCAAGAACTTCCAGTGTGTCAATGTTCAGCACAAGCTTATTATAAATTTTCATCTTGGTTTTCCCTTACATAGTAGCTTATAATACCAGTTTCGCTCTTTCCTGTTTTATAGTTCCAGCATAGCTTAGGAACTTCTGCTGCATATTTCATACCACACATCATTGAATACCTTACAGCTTCTAAGTTACTCTTCGGTGTGTAGCCTATAATAACGTCATAATATTTTGATATGTCTTTAAGAAACTTTCTACCTGCCAGAACTAACTTTCGTGGACTGCCAGTATTAAATCCGCACCAATGAACTCTGGCATTATGTCTTTCTATTCTATTCAACCAGCACATACCGATAAGATCATTATCGAAATATACAAGATATAACTGGCTGTTGTATTTCATCGCATGTAAAAAAGCCAAGTCAGTTTGTATTTGCCCATCATTAAATATATGACCATTACCTTCTTTAACAATCCTATTATATAAGCTTGCAATAAAAGAATCTTTAAATGTTCTTATACCGTCAACTTCAACGTATGGTATAAACTCAATATTATTTTTCAAGACCTTCTATCCTGCCCTTTAACTCATTAAGCTCTTTTTCAAGATTTTTAATAATTGTTTGCTGCTGTTGTACAGTCTCAGAAAGAAGTCTTACTTTAATCTCAGCTTCAGCATAATATTGCATGAGTTTTTCAGCCTGTATTGGTATTCTATTTTCTGACATAATTTCCTCTTATACAAATGCTACTGTATGTTCTGTTCCACCGCCATCTTTAAAATAAAGTTTATTATCACTTTTTGTGTAAATAATACCGTAGCCTGTAGCAGTAGATGGTGTAGTTGTTTCTTTCAAATATAAAAGCCCCTCTCTTGCTGTAACATTATCAGCCGAAATATCATATTGAACCTGTACACCACCACCAGCATTTAGAAACATAATACCAGATGTATACAAAGCCATGGCATTATATGGGTTAGCGTATGAACCAAGCAGCAGGTATGGATATGCCAACCCATAAGGTTCTATGTAGAGAGTATGGTTAGTTGTGGATTTAAAAATTCTATGATATTTAGAACTATCACCACTCATCTCAAACCGTATTTCGCCGGGAACTGATTCATCTGCGAATCGCAATAACGATGGGTTGCCAGTAGCACCACCTTCCATCACAATATCGCCACCCTGTTCAATTGTAATAGCAACACCGGATTGGATTGTAAGACTGCCTATAAGGGACAAGATAGTACCATTCCATGCCAAAGCGTTGTCTGAAACACCGGTTAAATAGAAATTACCCGATGAATCCATATAGGTCTTCCATGCAGCTCCATTATAAAATCCCATGTAGTCAGCACCAAGATACAGACCTGCACCAGAAGGTGCTGCATTTCCATCAATGGCTCCAGCCGTTGGCTGAGCGTCAGGATCTTGCCTTCCAACATACAAGTAATTACATTTGGCAAAGCCTGTTGTGTTATTACTATATAAGTATAAATTAAATGTTCCTTTAACTGTATCAGTGCCAGTTACTGTAATTTTAGCTTTAACATCTGTCCAAGCATCTCTCGTAGTTGTAAGTTCTCCTGTCGAATTCCAAGCTGTGGGGGAGCCATCTTTGTCCATTCCATCTATTTGAAAGAACAAACCAATAGAACCGTTTAAAGAAGAGCTTTCATATACTCTGGCTTTAATCCAAAAGGAATCACCCGGTCTAATGCTTATCGGATTACCTTCATTAAAAGATATATAATTAAATTCACCACAAGCATCAAATCGTGCAATGTACTCATTGCCTTCTCCAGTTGAATTTAGGAAATATGTATAAGCTTGAGGGTATCTCTTCCAATAACCACTATCAGCATAACCTTCAATAAAGCTTGGGTCTTTATTAAGATTATCTAATGAGGAACCAGCAAAGTTGTCTGGCTTACCAGTACCAGACACTTCCCCCCATATTTGGTTTATGTTTAAGATTTCCGCATCATCACCGATATGGGAAATAACTATCTCACCTGCTTTTATATGATAGCCCTCTATAACTTCAGCAGCAATATGCCTTGCGAGAACTGTACCATCTACAACGAGATTACCATCAATAGCAACAGTAGCTTCTCCGTCAACCTCACCTTCCATTAAGATACCAAATCGTTCCCAATAAGTAGTGTTAGTTACACCATCAGCGTAAGGAACTTCATTGGCACTTGCAGCTACTGCTCTGAACCTTCTCGTTTCAGTACCTGTCGTAAGTGAAACTTTATCACCAACTTCATAAATTATAGTTGATTCCCATACAGGTGGTGTTTCACCTGCAAGAGCACGAATGATACTGTCTATCGTTTCGCTTATATCGTCTTCACCAACAACTATATACCCACCTTGATCTGGACTTGGTTCCCAAGGCGAATGCTTGAATCCGTATGATATTGATCTTATCCAGTAATAATAGTCAACGCTCAGCATTATACCATATACCATAATAGAATTCTGAGGTGGTGTAACTATAGCTACACGTTGTGCTGAACTGATGCTGTTTATCGTTGAAGACCATACCTCAATGTAATATACGTTACTAAGGTCTAACGGATTATCCCATTCTAAATGATGGAACCATGGAGATGTCAATCCATTTGTATCATATGTAATTCTATGCAAATTTGTAGGTGGTGGTGGGGCATCACCATACACGTAATCTCCGGGTGATGATACTACATTAATTACAGAATTAGCAATACCAGCAAGTTCGTTCAGGTAATCAGAGTTTACCATATCGGCTGCTGTTACTAATTTCTTTGAGCCATCTCCACGCACACCAGCAATAACCTCTAAGTTTTGTTTTACAGCAGATATTGTTTTAGCCAGTTGTGCATCAAGTCCAGCGACATTTGGTATCGGAGTAAACCAATCAGTATCTGGAATAGGTATAGTCATATCAGTAGCCAGAAGAACCATATTATCCCATCCTCAATAATTGCGGTGATACAGCAAACAGCAATGATTCAATAACTGCATTAGTAGAGCCAGTAACAGAAGCTTCCATATCCCAATACCTGCTTATAGACGGTAGCCTGAACATATGCTGGTTAGTTATAGCTGTTGAACCTAATACTTCAGAACCGTCACCATACACAATAAGATTAAAACTGCCAGCAGAATATGCTTTAGCACACGAATAGGATGTTGGAAAATTGAAATCGAACTGCTTGCTTTTCCAAGTGTACGTAAGGTAATTTGTTGCGTGGTCATTAAATGACTCAAGATAAGCGTATGATGTTCTATCCATTATGAGCCATAATTTATCAGTATCTGGTGCAACGTACCCACCTTCAACTGTTCCACCTCCTAAGTCTATGTCTACCCATGAACCATCTATAATCGTAAAGCCAGTATCAGTACCAGCAAAGAAACCAATATACATCTCATCATACCAAAACGATATAATATCTGCTGGTGTCAACGCTTGCCACTGTTCTTTTGTTATTATCTCTGATGTAACAACAAGTGCCTTAGTTTCATTTACAAGAGTAAGACCATCAGGACTTGCATACATAACTCCAGCATTTGTTTCAACCATAGTTCTTTTTGAGATACATGCCTGTTGTGTAGGTATGTGTACTGGAACCATAATATCAGGACTGTTACCAGATACTATATATGTCTTTGTAGTTGTGCATACTATAATGCTCTCATTATACGGCTTTATGCCAACTATATCACTATCAAAATCTATTGTGTATTGTGTAGGCCACGCATAGACAACGAAAGGTTCACATAAATATAAGGTATTGTCTTTAAATCCAGCAAGCATACCGTTGGCATATCTGCAAAGACCTGCCATACCATCGGGTGGCTGAATCCAATTTTCTGTCGGCAATATATCAGATGTTACATCTTTAAGACCAACACCAACTTCATAATCATTGTAAGTTGTAGTCTGATCATCAACCTCATCGAGATAATAATATTCAGCAGTCTTAAGACCAGTACTGACCCTATAAATACGAATAGCTGTAATATCGTTCTTATTAGCTACAACTGGTGTGTCAAAGTTAGTTAAAGTTATATACTGATTTGCCTGAACATTGACTGCTGGAGTAGCCGTACTTGGAGCAGACTCTTCTCCCCAAGAAGTTACGTATGTGTACACATAAGATACTGTGTCTACAATTTCAGTATCACTAATACCGCCTATAGTATTAAACGTAATAGCGAGAGCACTTGTAGGTGGCACTACGCCTAACCGTCTATGATCTGATGGGTATAATGCGTCAGTATATTGTTTTGGATAATTTGTCCCATCAGATACGAGAAGGGTTGGCGTTCCATCAATATCATGTTTAACAAAATCACAATCGAGAGTTGATGTGAACATTTCAGTATCTATTGGGCTTACACTTATTATAGCTGCATCATAAGTAGTAGCATCTTGATTCAATGCTTTAAACGGTTTTATCTCACCGCTACGTAAGTCACAATTAGTTGCTACCTGTGCTTGATTTTGCTTAAGTAACTTTGCAGATAACTTCGGTAATCTACCACTAAAACCAGTTAGTAATAGTCTCTCCATATTACTCTCCGAATGTTCGCCACTTCACAGCACCTGATTTATCTGTAAAGCTCCTTTGAAATTTAGCCTTAGCTTTTGACATGCCAGACTTGAACTGTCCTAAATAGTATGCTGCCATCTCCCTATTTGTCCATGGCTGATTTGGCATAAGCTGAAGCTTAACCTTAGCCCCAGCTATTATTGGCCCATACCAATCATAATATATCTCTTCATTTATTTCTGTTATACCATATACTGGCTTGTATACAATCCTAAGAAATATTTCTTGAAGAGACTCAAGTTCATGTATTCTTAAAGTAGATGGATCTGGAAACGAAAATAACTTTTGGTTATTCTCTCTTAAGTATTCTATATAATTTGTCTCATTTTCAAGCAGCATGTACTTAAGTACCCATTCCTCACCGTTTATTCTGAATTCTGGGATAGCAATTGGGTTTTTATCTATAACATATTCAGTAACATTAAAATCAACATAATCATTAATATCTGTATTAATATCAGTAGATGTCAATATCTGGTTAAAGGCTCTGTTAAATATCCATGTTCCTTCAGCAAACTCAATTATCGTTTCAACGATAGCCTGTTTGACTATTGTGATAGGGCAACCTATGGCTTCTACCAATACGTCTTTTTCAAACACATTCAAATCAATCATAGTTTACACCTCAGCTTCACGTATAGTCCTAACTGGTTTAACAAATGGGAGCAGCATATTATTTGGATCAAATATTTTTTCAGCTTTATCCTGCTGACCAAGGGCAATTAAGAATGCCTGATAATGCGATATAGCTCTTTGGGCATTGTTAGTGTAATCAGCGTCTTTAGAATACGCACGATACAACATATAGTCAATGATGACAGACTCATATATATCATCGAGTATAATGTTCTGTCCAGCAGCTACTGTTGCTGGTATTGTTGAATAACATATCTCCACATAGTTATTACCATCAGAAGGTGGAGAAACGAAATATATTTTTGGGTTACGCTCATCAAATACGTAGTTATCAACGTATTGTGTAGAATTCTTCGTATGATGCCAATCAGGAACATGGGTATCGAGAAGTCTTCTATCAGCGATTCGTATAGCATTACCTGCAGTAGTACCGTCAGTTCCCATATTCCTGATAACATCTATAAGCAAAATACCACCTGCTGGAATAGACTGTTTAGTTCCAGCAGTAAGCTGAACAGCAGTTGTTGTGGTATATGCTTCAGGCTTTTCACGAACAGTTTCTTTTTGTGCTTCGTTTAGCCAACCCACAAGTTCAAGAACAGGCCACCTCGCATTAGTAGTGTCTTGGAGCAGACTCTCAACTTTGTCCACAATGCTATTAACAGCAACTGCCATCATGCTCTCCTTTAGGCTTCAATTAGTGTATACGGAAACCTTTGATATAATTTTGCTGTTTGAACCATTTTGCCATCAACAGATTTAGATTCAGATCTTGTTTCAACAGCATCTTTAATAACCGATGTTAATAGGTACTTCGGAATCCAAATATCTTCCTCTTTAGGAACATAGAAGGCTTTACCATTATGGCCTATAAACACATACGGAACATCATTAGCCTGAGTATGATGAAACCTAACTTTCACATAACCTTTCTTTTTCATGGTTACTGTAATTTCATCTGTTTCTTCATCTTGCTCAAGGGCTTCTTTAGCTTGACCAAGATAAACGTCACTGATTCTAAGGATGTCAATAACAGCTTTACGGTTAAAGTTTTCTTCGTCAAACTCGTAGGGTAATTTTCGTTCTTCAACTAAAGCCCTAAGATCTTCATCTTTAAGCTTCCAGTAATTCGGAGTTTCTTTGGATTCTTTTTTTTCTTTAGACATTTCTTTCTCCTTGGCGTTCATATGAACGTATCAAATTTTTTTGAATTCTATTGGTTATACTGAGGGATGATAAGTAACTACCACCATCCCCCAGCAGTTTAAATACTACCTTACGGTGGTATTATAATGATGTACCTAACTATTATGTCAGAGAATCATCATCGGTACAAGCACACTCTGCCCGGCACATCCATGCATCGTTTAAAATAATAGTAGTTGTAAGAGCTTTCCAACTACAATGACCTCTCTGAGCTAATGGATCAGAATCGGACGGAGAAGGATTCACTACCATAGGAACGATAGCATCTTTACCCTTAAGGGCAACCATGCCAAACGCATCTCTGGCAAAATACAAGATGGGATAAACGTGAGCCTCAGAACTCCCATTCTCAATCACGTTAGTTCCACCAGTATCACCACAAGCACCTACACCTGTCCACGGTTCGATGAGTGTAGAAAGGATATATCGGCAATCAGAAATCTTTCCAATTTCCCCTTCCCATGGACTCATCGTGCCGTATTTCTCAGAAGGTGTAAATTGAGTTACTTTACGAATGTCATATTCAAGGTCAGGATGACATACCGCCACAAAAGAGGGAGCGATAGGTTCTGTACCGTATGACGGTGTTGAGCGAACAACCGATGTGATCGGTTTCGCCAATTGACGTTTCAGTGTACGTGTAATCTGACGTTGTACAGACGCTACAAAAACAGTATTAACATCAGATCGAGCACTGCCATTAGAATATACAACATTAGTGCCAGCCTTTAGTACGTTAAAACGAGTCTTCTCAACGATGATAGCAGCTTGCTCACCAAGAATCTCAATAGCTTCTTTGAAGACAGGATCTTCGTGAGTATCCATGATGATATCAGTAATTGTAACTAAATCCAAATTTGTTACTCACACATAATGTGTGGGGATCGGCACTTCAACCAATCCTCTGCATGTTTCCATGCAGTTCAGACTGTCGCTTCAAGCTCTCGCCTGTCTCTTCGCTCAGTCGTTAATGGCCCTATACACTCTTTGAGCTTCTTTATTTTATTGAATAGATCCTCTCTGAGTTTCAACTGTTCTTGGCTTAATCCTGCTGATCGTTTCTTCGGTGGGGGCGTGTTCTTACAAAATGAAAGTAATATTTCTGCCTGTTCCCTTTTAGTTATAAGATATGGCATTAACTTTTTTAAACATTTTATAGAACCTCTTTTAGAATTTATCCTCCATCGGTATACGGGCAACTTACCATTAACAGTCCGATCTTTATAAATACTTCCACCAAAAGTTGTTTTAAACATTTCAAGTACACGTTTATCTTGCATACCAACTTGTATTGATGCTTGAAAATATGGATTAACCATATCCTTTTGATTTGTTCGTGATATTCTTAAGCAACCTTCCCCATCAAGAATACCTGCTAAGTAAGCATAAAGTTCGTGGTTCCACTGGGTTTTCATAGATTTATTATCCTTAGAGTTTCCCATTATTTAGAAGAGATTTAAACACGGCAATTCAGGTTTACCGTACTGTACAAGCGTAGCATCAATGTCAGCATGTTCTAACGCAGTGGCTGTCGGTGTTACACCTTCAGTCAAAGTTTTAGCCGTAGGATCGAACTGACTTGTAGCGTCATCACTAAAGTACTCTTTAGGTGTATAGCCAGAAGCCAGAGTCGTATCCAAAAAGTAACGCCTAAACTTAATAGTCTTGGAGTTATTGCTCGGTAAGGGTTTAGACTGACCAAACTTTTCCAAGATCATGTAAGGCATACCCCTTTTCAAAAGTTCTTTTACCGCAAACGCTGCGGTTCTGGGACTGATGTCCCCATAAATCGTTGTTGTCATATTTTGTTACCTCCGCTAACCTTGGGAGATAGCGTCATTCCAACCTGCAATATAATCATTCTTGTCTACCTTTTTACTATCAGGCGGGCCACCCGATCTGGCCTGTACAGCAACGATTTTGTTTAGGTCTTGATGGGCCTCCCTAAGATTAGCACTTTTATCAGTTTCTCTTATTAAGCCCTTTGCTTTTTTATAAGCATCGAACATCTCTATAATCTCAGGTTGAGAGCCATTGTCTACAACTTCGTTGAAGACTCTTTGCTGTAACGGGGGGAGTGTGGCTATCCACTCTTGAAGTTGACCTGAATCAAACAGGTCTTTCCAATCAGGATGTGCAGCATATATCGGCTCAAAAAATAAATCAACCGCACTTTGCTGCTGCCTTTTTTGGATCTCTTCAATCGTTGGGGCAACTTTACCTAATCGCTCATCCGCAATCTGCTCTGCATACTTCTTTGCTAACATTGTTAGCGGTTTTACCAGATCTGGAAATTCCTCTTGGAATTCCTTTAGAACCTCATCGTCAATTGTTGGAGTGTCGTCTTCTGACGGTTCCTTTTCTTTTGACGCTTTCAATTTAGCCAGCTCATCTTCAGCAGCCTTAGCCCTTTCATTAGCTTTAGATATCCTGCCTTCCCAAGAAGACATTCTATGTTCAGCTTTTTCAAGTTCAGCACGAATCTTTTCGTATTCTGCTTCCCAATTCTTTTCAGGCTCCGGCTCAGATTCTGGTTCTGGCTCAGGTTCTGGTTCTTGTTCCAGTTGATCCTCTGTTTCCTGCTTAAAAGTTTCCTCTTCTTTAGGATCATCCTCTGTCTCGTCTATAGGGTCAGGTTTTCGTTCTCCCTCACTCGCCATAGCTTCATCAAAATACTTGTCAAACTCTTCCTGCTCTGTTAACTTTTTAGACATTGTTCCTCCTTGGGCCGTGTTAAACGGTATCCATTTTACTGAACGCCAAATCCACCATCTTTATCGGTGTATTTGATTTCACGTGCCTGTTGTACCTGCAATAGCTGCTTTAATACCTTAATCTCGCCTTGCAGTTTAAATATTTGGTTGCCTTCAGCAACATCAAGTTTATCTCTGGCTTGTTGTAAAAGTGACTCAAAATGAGACACAAATAACCTAAAACACTTTGAGTGGTACTCAGCCTGTATTTGTTTAACCAGTGACATCTACACCCTCTGGCATATTGCTTGAAGCACCTTCTGGTATACCTGTGTCCTTATCCATATGACCACCAGATATTGCCTTCATCCAAGCTATTTTCATTTCAAATTGTCTCATACGCTCTTCAAGATCAGCCCTTTGTTTCTGCTCAATAGCAACCTCATCTCTTGCTTTAACGAGATCATATTCATCAAGATCTAAGTTCTTAGCAACCATACGCAACATGTTATCACGTTTAGTATACATCATATCAATCTCATTAGATGTAATCTGCAAGAACTGATTAAGGTGCTCAGACATAACTTCCTTAGCTATCAATGAAGAGCTACCCTTTGCCTGTACTTCAAAATCACCTTTAATAGAAGTCTTAGGATTAAACTGCATGTTCCAGAAATATAAACCCTTAATAAATGGAACTGTTATACCGTCATCAAAATTCTTGACCTGATCTTTTAAAGTTATATTAGCAGCACTCATAAGCATAGATAATCCTGATGCTGTCCTACCAGCACCTTTAGCTGCTGCCTGATCTGAACCTGCAAGGTAACGTGGAGTTGTGGTTACTTCATCAGCAAGCTCAACAAACAAATTAACCATAGCCATAAACTCATTTGTATATGAAGGTAGCGTATGTACAGCTATGGCACTTTGCTGAGCTTCTAAGCCGACACCTGTTCTGCGAAATACTCTGAACGGATAAAGATCTGTTGGGTCTTCTGCTGCGTCTAACAGTTCCATGTTAGCTTCAATGAGTGGGCCAGCCGATATAGCTGCGTTATCCAACATCGCTCTAATTGAAGCATTCAACAAAACTTGTACATCTCTTATTATAGAAGGGATGCCCTCACCAAAAATGCTTGTATCGTCTTTCTCGTAGTAATAAAAATGATACGGAAAGGTAACGCCTTTAAGTGGAGACATTATTCCTTTTATTATTATATCGCCAACAAACCAGATATTAGCAGCAAACTCAAGACCAAGCTGACTTTCTGGTATATCAATACCAAGATCCTTTATCTCATTAGAACTCAAATACCCCCAAAACTCTTTAATCTCGTATTTACCTGTACGAAATACTGGAGCACCTGCCTGTTCATGCTCTGCTGAAGATTTAGTTTCAGGCCCAGATGACATAGCTCTCAACTTCTCTTCGTGAGTTTTGTGCTGAGCATCACCATCTGGGTATACTTCTATGTATGCGTTTATGGCTTCACCATTAAAATCAGACCGCAAACCAAGCTCGTACAACTGGTTTCTATTCATAGTATATCTCTGAAATATATACCGCATATCCTCAACCTTTCTGGCTGACATATCTGGGTATATATCCCATATAGGCACAAATTCACAATAAGGCATCATTACTGGAATTTCAACTGTAACCCAATTGCCTTGTCCATCCGGCACCCACCGTTTCGATATCTTTTCCTTTGCGAGTGGGCCTTTTAGAATACCAGTACCAAACATCCCACCTGATTGAATACAATTACGTATAATTTCACGATACTTAAGCTCAGTTAACTGGTCATCCATTTCCTTTTGCATATTGTCAGATCTTTTAGTGGCTTCGTCATTTATAATTTTCATAATCATATCTTGATCTGGAACAATACCTGACTGAGATGCTTCCTGAAGTTGCATCATAATACTCTCTTGAACTTCAGGTGTTAATTCAGGAATTGGAGTTGGTGTTACAGACCAGTTTTTAGCCCCATTAGCTGGGAACAATAAATCAGTCATTCTCGATGTAACTGTTTTAACTTTTGATCGTGTAAAACTTAAGAAAGCTTTAGACCTTTTTGGATGAAGCTTAGCGAGAACTTCTGGATCATATTCGCCACGGCATTGTCTTAAATCCTTTAACCATCGCTCTTCAATAAGACTTCTATTACCTTCGGCTGTTGTGAACATGCCATTTAATTTCTGTCCTAACGGAGAAGAGTATAAGGTTAACTGAGTTACAGTAGGCTTCTCTTCAGCATCCAGTGCTTCCTTATATCCTGAATCATATTGGGCTTGTTCTTCTTTAGTTGGAGTAGCCATTTAAAATCCTTTATGATACAGCTATTATTTTTATATCAAGGTAATCCCATACAACACCGTTTACATCGGTTGCTGTATATAATATCAGCTCAGATTTAGTGTCCCTACCTTCGGTATTGAAAATACCTCCAAGTTTACATATGAGAACACCCTCATCTTCTCTCGTTGACCAATCAAAAGCATCATTGTAATCGGAATATTTGTATTCAGTTCCTTCATAAACAATGCCAACATTTGTTATGGCTTGCATTTCTGAAGCTGTCAGCTTAACACCGTTCTTAACAAGCTGAACTGCAAATTCATTATCTCTTCCAATATAGACCTTATACATGATGTTTCCTCTATTAGTCTAATGTAATATCCAGAGCACCGTCAGCGTACTGAACTGTATCGCCACTATCTGGTGTCTGGTTAGGTGTAGCAGTACCCCACCATAACATATTGCCAGCAGATGTAGCATCGCATATGGCAATATGTGTCACTAATCCCCACGAGCCAGATGGTGTAGCAAACGTAGCAGCACCTGTATTTTCTGAAGCACCACCTGTAGCTGTATCCCATGTGTTGTGTGTACATCTACTGTAATTATTGCCAGATACTTCAGTAATACTTGAGCCTGTGTCTGAATCAACTGGTGCAGCAGTACATAGTGCAAGACAAATGTTAGTTGGCTGCGAATACACACCATTTCCAAATACATGGTCAAGAAGCTCATTTGCAAGATAATCAGATATAGCCCCAGCACTAAAAGATACTTCTATCTCCTGATCAGCAATAGACGGTGTATTGCCATTCACAATAGACTTAGATGTATTTAATGCTCCCCAAGCAAGACAGTTGCCAGAAGTTGACGCATCATAAATAGCATAATTTGTCATTGTACCCCAACTGCCAGTAGCCTGTGGAAACGTGATTGATCCGTTATTGTCAATCGCCCTTGACGCTGCTGTGTTCCATGAGGAATGGGCCACACGTGCGTAACCATTTCCTGACGGTTCACCAGATATACCTGAATCTGTAGCCCCTGTACCAAGGGCTATGTAGATAGTAGGTGGGGAATAAGAACCAACTTTAAGCACGTGGTCAAGAAGTTCATTCTCCAAGTAGTCACTTATAGATGCCATTGAATTTTCCTCCTAATCAATATTGATGGCTTTTAAGACATCACTATCATTAGATAATTTAGTTGTTTTTGTAAAGTCTTTACTAAGCAGAAGCTTATGTAAGACATATTTAGCTCTAAGTATGTTTGTTTTATTGACAACAGTTGCGTCTTCTATATCGACAATCGTGTTATTAATAAGGTTAATAGATTTAAGCAATGTTTCAGCATCTATCGTGCTAAAAAAATCTCTCACCAAACCTAATATAGGACTCGATAACGATGTCTGTCCAGATATAGCACTAAAGAAAGACCTGTTCAAACCTATATCAATACCAGATAAACTCGTAACTGCTGACGGTGAACTAACAAGTCTTATAACTCTCAATAAATCAACACCAGACAATGTTGTTGCACCAGCTACTGTACTCGATAGCCCCATAAGCCTGTTGAGATCAATACCACCAACAGCAGATACAGCATCTATCTGACTTGCGAAATCCATCAAGTTTAAAACGTCAATGCCACTTAATGTAGTAACAGCACTTATAGAACTGCTATAACCAACAGTCCTTATCAAGTCTATCGCAGCAGCAACTGATGTTACCGCTATCGTTGATAACAACAACCTGCTAATGGCGAGTTCTGGACTCGATGCAACTGTTACCGCATCAACAGAACTCGTAAACGGCATTGTCCTTGTAACATCTATACCTGCCAAAACAGAAACAGCAGCTATTGTTGTTAAGAAATCTACCTGACCACTTACAATTAAATCTATACTTGATAAAACTGTAACAGCATCAATAGAGCTTATAAAGTCAACTTGTCTATCAAGATCTATTCCAGTTAGTACAGACGTTGCAGCTATCGTTGATAGGAAATCAATAGTGGCTGTTAAGTCTATACCAGTTAGTACAGATACAGCATTAATAGCTGAAGACAGTAGACGTATAACATTTAACGCAGGTGATGTGGCTACTGTTGTTGCACTTATTGAAGTTAGAAAATCAAGTTTCTTATCAAGGTCTATATCAGTAAGGGATGAAACGGCATCTATTGTAGATGCTAACAATCTTGATATAACTAATTCAGGCGTGTTGAGGCTTGACGTACCAGCTATTGTTGAGAGAAAATCAAGCTGTTTATCAATATCAATACCTGTAAGCACTGAGGTTCCAGCTATCGTTGATAAGAAGTCCAATTGCTTGTCGAGATCTATACCAGTAAGAACTGTAGTAGCTGCTGGTGCTGATATAAAATTTAATGTCCTATCGAGATCAATACCAAGTAATGAAGTTACAGCAGCTATTGCACTGGCGAACTCAATAAGATCGCCACCAGTACCCAACCTTGCATCTACATCAGTATACTCAAGACCATATGGAAAAGTATCTATACTGTTAACATTATAACTGCTTTTTACTGTTCCAGAAAATTGGCCTGATTGTAATCTCAAATAGTCATTATCTCTACCAACCCAACCAGAATCAGTACCATCAAATGTTATACCAGAAGGTCTGCTATCATCTGCTGATATATCGAGACTTGTTTTTAATGTTGAAGAAAACTCACCGCTTTGTAAATACAACTTGTCATCTGCTTTCCCAGACCATGGAGTATTAGTACCATCGAAAGAAACATCAGCTAACTCAGTGTCTATGCCACCAATATCATAACTGGTTTTCATAGTAGATGAGAATTGTCCACTCTGAAGGTAGAGTTTATCAGTCTCCCCACCCCACGGTGTGTCGCCATTTACATCGTATGATATACCTGCTGGAATAGATTCTATAGCAGTTACAGAATAACTTGTAAGCATAGTAGAGCTGAATTGTCCTGACATAAGCCACAACAAGTCTCCACCATACCCCGTCCATGGTGTGTTTGTGCCATCATATGACACACCAGAGACTTCGCCTTCCATTGCAGAGACACTATAACTGTCCTTCAGCGTAGATGTAAACTGACCGCTTTGAAGATATAATTTATCATCATAATAACCGCACCATACTGAATTAGCCATCTTCGTATAATCCTCTAAAAGCAGCTACAACTTCATTTAATTCAAGAGTATTAAAGTGCATACATGGGTAGTCAAAATGACAATAAATATTAAGTCCCCTTTCTCTGGCACGTTCACTAAACGAGATGTCGTTGCCT
>Ga0209536_100008609_pt1 | contig 15276 bp, 14 predicted proteins | sample DeeMarSeWOR28_12_FD_187461 | JGI IMG/M metagenome (GOLD analysis project Ga0209536, IMG submission 187461) | Marine sediment microbial communities from White Oak River estuary, North Carolina - WOR-2-8_12 (SPAdes) (version 2) | ecosystem: Environmental > Aquatic > Marine > Intertidal zone >...
TGACGCTCGAACGGGAGCCGCGGCTTCTCCGGTAGCGCTATTCCGCAAATGGGTCGCTGTATGCCGGGTTGGTGAGCAGCGATTCGTCGGTCAACGCGCGGAGGAACGCGAGCACGTCCTCACGCTCCTGTTCGCTGAGATCGAAGCCCTTGATGAAGGCGCTCTTGTTGGGATTGTCCTTGCCGTCTCCCGACACATCCTGACCGTCGATGAGCGTCCCCTCGGGGACGAGACGTCCTCCGCGCGAATAGTGGTCGAGGACGTCTTCGAGCGTTTCGATCGAGCCGTCGTGCATGTAGGGTGCTGTCACCGCGATGTTGCGAAGGCTCGGGGGCTTGAATTTGCCCTTGTCCGCGACTTCGAACGTCATGTCATACAAGCCTTCGTTACCGCGTGGGTAGCTTCCTTCTTCATCTAGGTTGTACAGACCGTTGTTCATGAACGCCTTCTGATCGAAGGTGTTTTGCTCGTGGTCTGACGCCTGTGAGAACAAAAATCCTCCATGGCAGTGGAAGCACTCCAGCTTCTCCCCCAGGAACAGCGCGAGACCACGCTGCTCAGACGCGTTTAGCGCAGTCCTGTCGCCGAGCGTCCAGCGGTCGTACTTCGAGTTGAAGCTCGTCAGCTGACGCTGAAACGCACCAATGGCTTTCGTGATGTTTCCAAGAACGATCGGGTCCTCATCTCTGGGGAACGCCGCAGCAAACATTTCCGGGTAACGACCGTCGTCGCGCATCCGACGGAGCAATTCTTCTTCCATGCCTGCCATCCCCAACTCGACCGGGGTCTCACCGAACATCGGCACCAGGGCTTGCTCCTCGAGCAAATCTAGGATGTCATTGGCCCAGGTGAGGGATGCGGCGTAGCCGACATTTGCAAGCATCATCGAGTTGCGTGGGTGAATTTCCCCCGTGGATCCCTGGGCTCGCGCCAGCCCGTCCGTGAAGGCCAGCTCTTGGCGATGGCAACTTGCGCAGCTCTGCGTCTCGTTGGCCGATAGACGTTGGTCATAGAAAAGAAAACGTCCAAGCTCGACCTTGGCCTCGGACATCGGGTTATCTTCCGGCACGCGCGGCGGCAAGACATTTTCCGGCAGATCCCAAACCCATTCCTCGGGCACGGATGCGGCGTCGCTACTGCCGCATCCGGACCCGAGCAGGAATAAGATAAGAAGGAGAGGGATGGTTTGCATTTGGAGGTGTGACTAGGGTTGTTGGCCCGGCCCAGTAGCTTCTACTGCGCCGAAAAGAACGTTTGGGTGCCGCCCGGCTGATCGCCGAAGGGTAGGCCCAGATTCTCGAAGAGCGGGCCGCAATCTGCGTCGCTCGGAGGAGACATGCATCCAGCAGGCGTTCCCTCGGCGTTGTTCTCCAACGGGGCACCCGCGACCAGCGCCGCGAAGTCGGCCACGACGACGTTGGCACCTACGTCGAATGTATCGAATTCAACGTCGACTCGGTTAGGGTTGGTGCAGGGCGATTCGGGTGGCGTGGTCAGATCGTCGGGTTCCCCGCAGCCGGTGCTGCCGAGGTGCATCCGCCAAACCCCGGGGTTGTCCATGATGTTGCCCGAATCGATACGGAGGAACTTGTAGCCGCCCCGCCAGTTCCAGAAGAGCGCAGTCAGACCGAGCGGTCCTGGCGCGGTCGATGCGTCCTCGTGGTTCAGCTCCGGGGGAAGACCCATTTTGAAACGAAGCCCATCGTACTCGCCTTCGGGCACCACCCCTACGATTTGGTCGTTGGTGTCGGCATTCCCTACCTCGCCGCATCCGTCCTCGAAATCGAGAAGCGCGATGTCGTCGATCTGAAACTGGCTGTCTTCAAGTGCCACCGGAATCCAATCCCCATCTGTGCTCTTCAGCTCCACGTCTTGCACGTAGAACCGGAAGTCCACCAGCGTGAGCGAGCTGCCGTTTGCGCCGAGGTCTTCGTAGGTGTTGCCGCAGACGAACGGATCGGTCCCAACGACGGCGTCGAAGTTGATCGAGACCTCCTGCGTGTCCGTTCCGTCCTCGCTGTCGCCGCAGCCGACGGCGGCCAGGGGAAGAGCAATTCCAAGCATCACTAGTTTCTTCATGAGTTCTTACTCCGCGCTCTCTAGAGCCGGTTGTCGCCATCGGAAAGGACAGCTTCCAACGAAGACCGTATGTTTTCGGTTAGCTGTTGCTGCACCGCGTCCGAAGATTGCAGTGCGAAATCAATACCATCGAACCATTTCGGATGGTCGATTCGAATCGAGACCCTTTCCAGATCGGGTCTATCGAACACCAACGGGCGCTCGAACCGCATCTCGCAGTCGAACACCTCCCAGATGCGCGCCTCCAGCGGAACCTCTTCGCCGCTCATGGTGTCGAATACGCGCCCCGTGACCATGACGCTCCACTGCATCATTTCCAGGTTCTCGCCCGTCAGGCCCGCTGCATCGGAGTCCGCTGGCATCCCAAGCACGCGCATGCCGCAGTAGCGTCCCGGCGGCGGCTTGAGCGTCCCCGCGTACTCGGGTGTGCCCGCGCTCTCCATCAGGTCGATGACGAGAGGCACTCCGAGGCTCGTGGGCGTATCGAGCACATGTGCTTTGGCGCTCGCGGGTGCGACGAGCTCCCAGAGCCCCGTTAGAAGATCGTCGCATCGGATGAGCTCGACTCTTCCGACGACGATTAGTGCGCGGTCCAATGCCACCCGGTAGCCCATATCGGTCCGAATCTGGGCGGGAGTCGCCTCTGGCTGATAAGCGACATCGACCTCGATGCCATCGGTGATGCGCATGCAATGAGGCAGCGTTCCGAGTGCGAGCGACGCGAGCACGACGAGAAGGCTAAATCTCATAGACCAACCCCGCGGTGAACGAGAAGCCCTCGCGATGCGTGCCGTCCAGTCGTTGGACCATGGGAAGCGCCGCAGTGACGTGCAGCATCACTTTCTCGTGTGGGAGCCCGACGATCCCCAGCGTACCGTAGGTGATGTGACCGCCCGTGTTCGGATCCCGAATCCCGCTGATGTAGCCGGGACCGTCGATTCGGAACTCGACCCCCACCTGGAATGCGAGAAAGCTCCAGGGTTGGTATTGCCCGAGCACGGTCTGTCGAAAGCTGGTGCTGGCTCGCGTGTCGGCGATGCCGGTCGTCGGGAAGATCGCGATCGACGACACGTACAGCGACCACGGATCCATGAACATCGTGTATGAGCTGCCCGCGATCGGATCCCAGGAGCCGGTCCCCGCCTGGAACTCGAGAGGCAACGGCAGGCCATCTTCACCGTATTCAATCGTGCTCGTCGGAAACTCGAGGCCCGTGATCAAGCTCACGAGGTGCCGTGGCGCAAACTTTCGGTCGCGCCATACGACGCCGCGCACGCGGAAGTCCAGATCGCCAGGCGCCCAAACGTTGGCTTCGGCGAGATTGACCTCGGTGATCAGCCGATGCACCAACGGCATCATGAGAGAGAAGCTGAGCCGATCGGTGGGTGAGTACGCGCCCGCGAGCTCCATCCGCTGCTCGGAGAGCGTCAGCCGATCGAGGTTCGTTTCGCCGATGCTGTCGTTGCGATGGCGCAGCGCGGCCGATGTCCGCACGCGGTGCGCCTTCGGCTGCTCGAAGCCGATCACGGTGAGGGTCGGGTCTCCAACCGAGCAGGTCCCGCAGGCCGACGCGCCCGAAGCAACCCAGAACGGCCCAACGAGCGCCGCGATCACCCAACAACCCTTCACGGGGCCGAGGTTAGGCTCTCCTGCCCCTCGAATGTATGCGGCAAATCGTCGCAGGAGCTCAGCGGCGGGTCGGGAACTTTGCGAGCTTTCGCTGGAGTGAGCGTCGGTGAATTCCTAATCGTTCCGCCGCCTTGGTAATGTTGCCGTCGCAGTCGGTGAGCACCCGCTGGATGTGTTCCCACTCCACGCGCGCAAGCGAGGGTGTCTCCGGCTCGGCGCCGTCTTGCGGCGCGGCCACATCTCCCGGCTCGCTGCGATCGCGGTCGAACGACGCGATGACCTCGTCGACATCGGCCGGTTTGGTCAGGTAGTGAGTCGCGCCGAGACGCATCGCTTCGAGCGCGGTCGCGATGCTCCCATAGCCCGTCAGCACGACGATCTTGGTGGAAGGGTCGATTCGATGAAGCTCGCGGACCACGTCGAGCCCCGATTTTCCCGGCATCCGAAGATCGACGACCGCGAACTCGGTGCTTTCTTCGCGCGCGATTGCGAGAGCCGTGTCGTGACCGTCGGCTTGCTGGGCTTCGTACCCACGCTCCTCGAACGCGCGCGCCATGCGCGAGCGTAGTCTCGCGTCATCGTCGACGAGCAGGACCGACGGCTTGGGACTGGGCTTGGAGTCTGAGAGGGTCATGCGCGTTGTGGGAGTACGACTCGAATCGTCGCACCGCGGCTTTGCACCGAATCGATCGACAGCTCGCCGCTCAAAGAGTCTACGAGCGTACGCGCGAGGAACAACCCCAGACCCATCCGGTCTCCGGTTTGCTTGGTGGTGAAAAAGGGGTCCGTGGCCCGCTTGACGGCCTCCTCGTCCATGCCGTGACCCTCGTCTACGAAGCGAAGCTCCACGGCGCCGACGCGCCCGAGCACCTCGAGGGAGACGCGCCCCTGCGAGCAGGCGTCGAAGCCGTTGCGCGTGATGTTCTCCACCATTTGCACGAGTGCTTCGCGAGGAGCTTCGATGACGTCGACGCTGCTTTGCGTCTCCCAGCGTGCCGACTGCTCTGCGTCGAGGCGACTACGCACCTCCGCGAACAGGTCCTCCACAAGAATTGCGGTGATCGTCTCTCCGACATGCTCGCCACCTGCGGTCGCCATGCGATCCAGCACGACTCGGCAGCGCTCGAGCTCTTCGCGGATGAGCTTCGCGTCGTCGAGCAGGCCCTCCGCGCCAGGTAGCTTCTCGGCCTGGCGTTCCATCTCCTTGGCGGCGACCGCGATTGTACCGAGGGGCGTTCCGAGCTCGTGCGCCGCACCGGCGGCCAGGGTCGCAATCGAGGCGAGCTTTCCAAAGCGATGCGTTCGCTCCTCGGCCTCGGCGAGCGCACGCTCGCGCTGGCGAAGCTCGATGGAGAGCTGGCTGACGAAGTAGGTAATCAACGCAACTGCCAATACCAGAGCGATGAACATGCCATAGAGGTGCGCCTGAAACCCCTCTCCATGTGCTTGGTGACCGAGGTGTGGGTCGGCAGCCTCAAACACGAACAGCGCGGCAAACGAAAGGACCGAGAGCGCAGCGATCGCCCAGGTCCATCGGGGTGTCAGCATCACCGCCGACATCGCGATGTACACCACATAGATGATGCTGAACGGATTCGTCGGGCCTCCCGAACAATAGAGCAACGCCGTCAGCAGGGCCACGTCCAGGATCAGAAAGCCACCGAGGTGGCCGGCCCGCCCCTTCCGGGATGCCAGCCATGCGTTCGACACCCCGCCGACTAGCACGAGCGCCCACATGGGTACGAGGGGAAGCGCCACGTCGAGCGCCTGCGTCGCCACGAGAATCGAGGAGGCGACGATGGCGAGCGCGCCCCAACGCATGCGAGCCAACCACTCGGCGCCAGCGGCGCTCGACCGGGCTTCCGTATTCACGACTCGGTGTGGGCTTTGCCCGCGGCGTTCGAATCCAAATCGACGTCGCCGTACATCGCCTCGGCGATCTTGTAGGCGCTGAGCTCGAGCGTCTCGAGCGCGTCCTTGATCGCGATCGCGTCCCCTGCCTCGATGCAGGCGTGCAGGGACTGGATGTCGGCATCCACCTGCGCCACGACTTCTTCGGCCACGAGCTCGCGGCATTCGGCGACCGCTCGCTCACTCGTGTAGAGTAGTGCCTCCGCCGCGTTTCGAAGCTCCGCGAGCTCGCGACGCTTCTGGTCGCTCGTTTTGTAGGCCTCGGCTTCGCCGATGATCCGATTGATGTCCTGCTCGGTCAGCCCGCTCGAGGCGACGACCCGAATCGCTTGTTCGCGCCCCGTGCCGAGGTCCTTCGCGCTGACATTGACGACGCCATCCGCGTCGATGTCGAAGGTCACCTCGATCTCGGGGACACCTCGAGGTGCCGGCAGAATCGGCGCCAGCTCGAATTTTGCGAGCGACGTGTTGTCGTCGGCCATGTCACGCTCGCCTTGTAGTACGTGAATGGGGACGAACGACTGACTGTCTACGCTCGTGGTGAAGATCTCTTTGGCCTTGGTCGGAACCGTCGTGTTCCTCGGGATAAGCCTGTGGAAGACGCCTCCGCCGGTTTCGACGCCGAGGCTCAGCGGCGTTACGTCGAGCAAGAGAACTTCCTGGACCTCCCCGGTCAGCGCCGCGCCTTGGAGCGCCGCACCCATGGCCACCACCTCGTCGGGGTTGACGCCTTTGTGGGGCTCTCTGCCGAAGAAATCCGCCACCTTGGCCTGGACCATGGGCATCCGGGTCTGGCCCCCGACCAGAAGAACCTCATCGATCGCGTCCCGCTTGATTCCGGCATCATCGAGCGCTTGCTGGCATGGGCCTAACGTGCGGTCGATGATTTCCGAGGTGAGGATCTCCAACTCGCTTCGCTTTATCTTGGTTTCGAGATGCTTCGGCCCCGACGCGTCGGCTGCGATGAAGGGCAGGTTGATCTCGGTTTCGCGTGCCGACGAGAGCTCGTGCTTGGCTTTTTCGGCCTGCTCCTTGAGGCGCTGCAGCGCCACTCGGTCGTTTCGAAGATCGATTCCGGTCTGCTCTTCGAAGCGTCTTGCCAGCTCTTCCACCAGCACGTTGTCGAGGTCTTCACCGCCGAGATGCGTGTCGCCTGATGTCGACTTCACGCTGAAGACGCCGTCGGAGATTTCGAGAATCGAGATGTCGAAGGTGCCGCCGCCGAGATCGTACACAGCGACGCGCTTGCCCTCGTGCTCTTCGAAGCCGTACGCCAGCGCCGCCGCCGTGGGCTCGTTGATGATTCGACGGACCTCGAGCCCTGCGATCTTTCCAGCCGCGATCGTCGCGGAGCGCTGCGCGTCGTTGAAGTATGCCGGGACCGTGACGATTGCTTCAGTCACGGTCTCCCCGAGATACGATTCCGCCACCTCGCGCATCTTCTCGAGGACCATCGCCGAGATCTCGGGTGGCGAGTAACGATGGTCGCCGATCTGGACCCAGGCGTCCCCGCGCTCGCTTCGAACGACCTTGTATGGAACCATGCGGGCGTGTTTCTCCGCGGCCTCCGCCTCGAAGTCGAGGCCCATGAGCCGCTTGATCGCGAACACCGTGCTCTCGGGGTTCGTCACACCCTGACGCTTTGCCACGCTTCCAACCCGTCGTTCCCCGTCCTTGGCAAACGACACCACGGACGGGGTCGTCCTGCTGCCTTCGGCGTTTGGAATGACCTGAGGCTCCCCATTGTCGACGAAAGCGACACACGAGTTCGTCGTGCCTAAATCGATCCCTATGATTCTCCCCATCGTGCCCTGAGCTTCTTTATAGCCCGCAGAGGCGGGTTGTCGCACCTATAGGCGCGGCCTCAGTCGTCGTCCGGCTCGCCGCCGCCCTGATCATCCGTCTGTGTGGGAGGTTTCGCCACCACGACCATGGCTGGCCGCAGCAGCCTCTCCCCGAGGTAGTAACCAGGCACGATCTCCGACACGATGGTTCCGGGCGCGTGTTCGTCCGTCTCTTCCTGCTGCATCGCGTCGTGGCAGGTCGGGTCAAACTGGTTGCCCACGCCCGGCACGCGCTTCAGTCCCAGCCGGTTTGCGATGTCCTCGAACCCGCGAAGCACCATATGCACACCATCCGCGACCGCCGCGACCTCGGTTGCGCTGCCCATTGCGCTGGCGGCCCGCTCGAGGTTGTCGACGATCGGGAGCACTTCGCGCAGCGTGTCTTCGATGGCCCGGCGGCGAACCTCCTCCACCTCCTTGCGCGAGCGCTTGCGAAAGTTGTCGAAATCCGCGGCGATCCTGAGTAGCTGCTCGCGCATCCGATCGCGCTCTGCGTGCGCCTTCTCGAGCTCGCTCGGCTCTTCGACTGCCTCGCCCGGCTCTTCGGCTGCTTCGCCCGGCTCTTCGGCTGCTTCGCCCGCCTCTTCTTCGGGGAAGATCAGCTCTTCCTCCTCGCTCGCCAGCCCGTTCTCGGGCTTGTCCCCCGCGTTGTCGCTCATCTCTCCGTCCGTATCTTTCTACGATCGCTTCGTGGTCCCTGGAAGCCGACCATCGAGCACGTCACTCAACAGATTGGCCGCAAAGCCGACCAACGGCACGTACTTCCTGTAGTCCATTCGCGTCGGCCCGACGATGCCAAACGATCCGATCCGAGAGCCGTCCCGTCGGTAGGGGCTCGAAATCACGCTGATATCACGGACGTCCTGAAGCGCCGCCTCCGAGCCGATGAACACTTGCACGCCATCCGCGAGCAGCGTCTGCTCGAGCAGCTGCAGGAGCTTCTGCTTCTCTTCGAAGGCGCTCAGATAGCTCCGGATCTTCTCCGCATCGCCGAATTCCGGGCGGTCGAAGAGAGCACCCTGGCCCTCGATGACCACTTGCGTTTCCTCAGCCTGCCCTTGGACAGTGGCCTCCACCATCTTCTGGGCCTGCTTACGAAGCTGCTCGTACTGCCCTTGCTCGGTGGCGAGACGAACCGCGAGCGCATCACGAATCGCGCGGAGGGTACGCCCCTCGACCATCTCGCGAAGATAGTTGTTCACCCGCTCGAGGGCATGATCGTCGATGTCCACCTCGGTGACGACGACACGGTTCTCCACACCGCCCGACCGGGTGACCAGCACGGCGAGCGCGCGACCCGTCGAAAGTCGCATGAAGCGAAGTTGCTCGAGGGTGGCCTCCGTCACCGGCGGCCGCGCGATGATCGTCGCAGTCCCGGTGAGACGGCTCAAGAGCTGTCCCGTTTCGCGCACTGCATCGTCGCCCGGTGCGAGATCTTGCAAGCGCCCGACCAGCGCCGTGCGATGGGTTTCGGAAATCTCGCCAGCGGTCGCCATCGCGTCGACGAAACAACGGAAGCCCGCATCGGTCGGCACACGTCCGGCGCTCGTGTGAGGCTGGTGAAGGAGCTCGGCCTCCTCGAGGTCGGCGAGCACGTTCCGAATCGTGGCCGGTGAGAGTTGGACGGCGTAGCGTTTCGCGATCGAGCGCGAGCCCACGGGCTTACCGGAAGCGATGTACTCGGTCACCACGGCGAAGAGAATCCGGCGGTGGCGCTCGTCCAATGTCACCGTCACTTCGCCCTGAAAGTAGAAGCTCGGCTGCTTCTGTCAAGCCCTCGAAACAGGGCGGAAATTTGGGCCTCGGAGCACCTTGCGGCAAGCTTGCGCCGTGCCCCCTACCGCCGCATTGCTTCCGTTTCTGTTGATGGTCATGGCGATCATGACCGTCCCCACGCTCGTGCTCGACGATCAAGGGCTCCCTCGCTACCGGCGCCTGCGTGACGAGGTCGGAGAGCTTCGGAAGTCCAACGAGGAGCTCGTGCGAGAGATCACGGAGCTCAAGAGCGAGATCGAGGCGCTCCGCGCCGATCCGGCCTACATCGAGCGCATCGCCCGTGATGAGCTCGGCATGGTCCGTGCGGAGGAGATCGTCTTCCAGTTTCCCCGACCCTAGGTGCGCGAGGGGCGCACATCCGGGCGGTTTTCTTGCTGAACGACTGCGACCAGGCGTAACACCGGCGTGATGACCGCCCTCGTCCAGGCAGCGCTCCGCGTCCGGCGCACGGCGCGGTCCAGATGGGGCCTCGGCGCCGCCATCGTCCTCTGCGCGTTCCTGCTCGCAGGCTTCTTCGTTCCGGGGACCGGTCCATTCGGTTGGGGCCACGCCGCCTGGCTGGTCGCCTGGCTCGGCTTGTTCGGGTACCGAGTGCGGCAAACGCAGCGACAAGGGACCGACCCGCGATCCGCGTTCGAGCTCGGTGTCATCCTACTCGTCGGCGTGTTCGCGCTGATCCAATTTCGTGGCGGGGTCGGAAGCCAACTCTACCCGCTCGTGTACGTCGCCGTCGCATTGGTCGCGTCTTTCTCATTCGGGTGGACCGCAATTGGCATCATCGCGTTCGCGGTCGCTCTAGGATTCGGTGTCGCCTTCTTCGGGGAGAAGACGAGCGACCCAAGCACCCTCGGGCTCAACGCGTTCTTCACCATCTGCTTCGGCGCGCTGAGCCGCCTGTTCACCCGCGTCGAGATCGTGCGAGTTCGGCGCAAGTCGAAGCTCGAGCTCGCCGCGCAACGCGAGAAGGCCCGGGACGACATGCGCCTCTTTCGTCTCGTCGCGCCCACCTCCGAGGGCGTCCGCGACGCAGAGCGTCTCTACCAGACGAGCGTCGAAGAAGTCCGCCAGGCGCTCTATCACGCGCTACAACTTCTTCACCAAACCCTCGATCTCCACACCTGCGTTCTATTGATGCCTGGCGACGACGCCGAGCAGCTCCACATCGCCGAGTTGATCACTCGAAGCGACGACATCGCCGAGGGGCCGTTCACCTTGGGCGCAGGCGCCGTCGGCGCCGCCGTGCGTCGACAAGTCACCACTAGTCTCCACCCAATTCGGCCTGGATATCGAGGAATTTGCTATTATCGGGGACCCGCGAGCGTGCGTGCATTCATCGCGGTGCCCGTCCTCGAGCGTGGGAACCTTCGGGCCGTTCTCTGCGCGGACCGGGCGGTCGATCGGCAGTTTAGCCCAGAGGAAGAGGAGCTCCTTCGAGGCAGTACGTCTCACGTCCTGCGGGCGTTCGAGAACGAGCGCGTTTTCATGGCTCTCGAAACCTCGAAACGCGAACAGGAGATCTTGTACCGGGCGTCACAGTCGCTGAGCACCGCGCTCACACAGGACAGCGTCATGGAGGTCGGTCTCGCGGCCGCCGCCGAGATCGTGCCGCACGACTTCGCCGCGATTACGGAGTACCAAGCCGAGGGACGCCGGCACATCGTCAAGCGCGCCGTCGGTGAGCAAGGACTCGCCCTGCAGGGGCTTCGGTTTCGGGACAACGCATCACTGACGGCGATGGTAGTCAAGAACCGGCATTACTTGCCCTACCGAGGCGACTTCGACTCCAAGCAGCAGGTGCTCTTCACGAAGAAGGCCAAGCTCAAGGGCATGGAGTCCCTGCTGGTGTTGCCGCTGGTGGTTCGCGAGGAGACGATCGGCACGTTGATCATCGGGGCCAAAGCGCCTCGCGTCTTCCACGCCTCCATCCGCGCAACTCTTCAGGCGCTCACGAACCAGCTTGCCGTTTCGCTCGCGAACGCTCGTGCCGTCCGGTTGCTCGAAGAGCTCGCAACGACCGACGGGCTCACCGGCTGCCTCAACAAGCGAGCATTCCTCGCGGAGCTCGGCCAGAAGCTGATGGCGGCCCAGCGCTTCGGGCGAAAGCTTTCACTAATCGTCACCGACCTCGACCACTTCAAGGCCGTGAACGATACCTATGGCCATGCCACGGGGGACCGGGTCTTGCAGGAGCTCGGGTCGGTGCTCAAGCGGATGAAGCGCGAAACCGACTTGGTCGCTCGATTTGGGGGCGAGGAGTTCTGCGTGCTCTGCGAGGAGACCGATGCGCGGGGGGCCCAGCTCCTCGCCGAGCGCGTCCGAGAAGAGCTGGCAGACACCGAGCTCCAGACCGAGTTGGGTGCGCTCAGGGTCACGGCCTCGCTCGGGGTGGCGACCTTCCCCGACCACGCCAAGACCGCCGAGGAGCTCTTCTCCCAGGGAGACAGGGCGCTCTACGAGGCCAAGAGGCAGGGCCGCAATCGCGTGTGTACCGTCTGAGTGGGCAGAGGGGCTAGAAGCGTCTCAGCTCGAGGGTCCGCGGGTCGAGCATCCAATCGAGCCGTCCCTTCCCACCTTCGACGCTCAGGAGACACGCCGACGACGTGCTGAAGGATGGGGCATGCGTGAGCCGTCCGAGGTGCGCGGCGAGGATGCCGACTTTGGGCATGTGACTGACCAGGACGAAGAGCTCGTCGTCCGTGGCGTGCTCGAGGGGCTCGAGTGACTGGGCCGTCGTGCCCTCCTCCGAGGACAAGGCGCGGTGCACGCGAACAGGTCCGTCGAACCCGGGCTGCATCGCGGCGAGGATCTCCGCGGTCTGCACCGACCGCACTAGCGGGCTCGTGTAGATGAAGTCGTAGTGCAGCTCCATTCTGTTGAACATCTCGCCGACGGTCGTCACCGTTCGCCGCCCGGCATCGGTCAACCAACGATCCCGGTCGGACGAGGCGACGCTCGTGTCGACGGCCTCGCCGTGTCGCATCAGCAGCACGCGCATGACGAGGAGCTTGCCACGGCCGCTACGTTACGTCCCGCGGCCCGTGTGCCGACAGGGCAAAGGACTCCTCTGGGGCCAGCACCAGCCTATGCCGCGCATAGAAGGCGAACCAAAGGAGGCCGAGGCCATACCAAATCGCCGCCCCAATCACGACCTTTCGATACACCGGATCGGTCAAGAAGAGCGTGACGAGGGTCACGACGGCGATCAGGAGCGCCAACAGCGCACCTGGTACACCAAGAGGGCTGCGGTAGGGCCGCTCGATATTCGGCAACCGAAGGCGCAACAAGATGTATGAGAGCATCTGAAGCGCATAGGCGATGACGGCGCCAAAGACTGCCATGTTGAGCAAGACGGCTCCCACGGGGTGATCCTGGCCGAGCGAGTGAATCCCGAATGCAACGGCGTATCCGAGGGCAGCTCCGACGAGCAGCGCGATATGCGGCGTCTGCCGTCGGCGGTGCGTCTGCGACAGCCATCGCGGGAAGTAGCCCGCGCGCGACAAGGAGAAGATCTGCCTGCCGTACGCAAAGATGATGGTGTGAAAGCTGGCGATCAGGCCGGTGACGGCCACCAGCGCCAGAAGCTTGGCGCCGATACCTGCCCCGAAGGTCGTTTTGAAGCCCTCGAACAGCGGCTCTGCCGATGATCCGAGCGGCCCAGACCCCGGCGCGATCCCGGCGTTCAGGAAGAGGGTGAGAAAGGCGGCGACGACGAGGGTGAGCAAGCCGTAGAGCAGACCGCGCGGCAGGTCCCTCGCAGGCGCATGTGCCTCCTCCGCGGCCAAGGGGAGTTGCTCGATTGCGAGAAAGAACCAGATCGCGAATGGGAGCGCCGAGAGAATTCCGTGGGGTCCCTTCGGAAACCATCGCGTGCGGCCCTCGGCCGGCTCGATGTTGAGTGCCCAGCTGATGTCGAAGTGCGGGATTGCGCTCACCCAGAAGACGACCAGCACACCGAGGGCGAGCGCTGTGATCAATACCGTGAACCGAAACGTGATCTCGACTCCGGCGACGTTGAGTCCGACGAAGACCGCGTAGGCAGCGAGCCACCAGAGCGGCTCCGCGGCTTCGGGAGTGCCAAAGATCGCGCCCAGATAGCCGCCGATGCCGACCACGATCACGGCTGGAGTCAGGATGTATTCCATGTTCTCGGCCAGACCGGTGATGTACGCGCCCCAGGGTCCCATCGCCGATCGTGCGAACGAGTATGCGCCGCCGGTGTGAGGAAGCGCGGCCGCCATCTCCGCGATGCTGAAGCAGAGCCCCGCATACATCCCCGTAATGATGACCGTGGCCACCAGCAGACCGCCGAATCCACCCGCTCCGAGACCGAAATTCCAACCGAAGAAATCGCCGGAGATCACGGCGCCGACACCCAACGCCCAGAGCGACCACACGCCCGCATACCGACGCAGGCCGCGCTCCTCGAAGTATCGATCTGCGACGGAATCATACTCGACCCCCGGGCTCTTCTTCGTCATGGCGCGGAGTGTAGCGGTTTGGCGGGACTGGCGATAAGGTTCCGCGCATGTTGTCGATCGACCTCTCGGGCAAGCGCGCGTTCGTTGCGGGCGTCGCCGACGACGGCGGGTTTGGATTCGCCATCGCCAAAGCGCTCGCCGAGGCGGGCGCGTCGGTTTGTGTCGGGACCTGGCCTCCCGCGCTCGGGATCTTCGAGACGCTGCTGCGCCGGGGCAAGCTCGATGCATCCCTCCGGATGTCCGACGGGAGTCAGCTCGAATTTGAGCGCATCTATGCCCTGGACGCAGAGTACGACACCTTCGACGACGCACCCGACGAGCTCCGCGCGCAGAAGCGCTACCGCGAGCGGGGCGATTTCAGCATTCAAGGCGTCGGCAACCAGCTCCGCGAGGATTTCGGTGACGCCTGCCTCGACATCGTCGTGCATAGCCTCGCCAACGGGCCCGAGGTCACCAAGCCGCTCATGCAGACCAGTCGCGCCGGATACTTGGCTGCCCACGGAGCCAGCGCCTACTCGATGGTGTCCCTCGCGCAGCGGCTTCAGCCCCTCATGCGCGAAGAGGGCGCCTTCCTCGGGCTCACGTATTTGGCGAGCCAGGGTGTGGTCTCCGACTACGGTGGCGGGATGGCTTCCGCCAAAGCGGCTCTCGAAGCCGATGCGCGCATGTTGGCGTTCGAGATGGGCCGGCAGTGGGGTCATCGGGTGAATCTCATCTCGGCCGGGCCGTTCGCCTCGCGTGCTGCCTCGGCGATCGGATTCATCGAGAAGATGATCCAGTACTACGAGCTCAATGCTCCGCTCCCGGATGCGTTGCGGGCAGATGAAGTGGCGAATGCCGCTGCCTTCTTGTGCAGCCCATTGGCCAGCGGCATCACGGGCACGGTGCTTTACGTCGACAAGGGCTATCACGCGATGGCGGTGCCGGCTGACGTCGAAGGTCTGATCGATACGCTCAAAGGCGCCTAGGCCGCGACGACTTCGTGTCGCGCAGTCGGCCGAATGCTCGTCGTCTCGGGTGCGACCTCGAGCGTCGCGGCGAGCAGGCGTTCGGTGCGTACGCGGTGGATGAGCCACGGGTCGAGCGCGCGCATCAGCGCCCGCGCGGACGGATGCCGGCCCGACGGGTTTCGGCTCATCAGCTTGGCGACCAAGCCTTCCATATCGGGACCGTGCTGCGGTGCAAAGAGCCCCAGGCGAGGGGCGTCCTCGCGGATGATCCGTCGAAGGACGGCCGTGACGTCCGGCCCGGTGAACGGGAGCTTCCCGGTGAGCGCCTCGAACATCGTGACACCCACGCTGAAGAGGTCCGCCCGCGCGTCGACGAAAGGGTTGCCGCTTGCTTGCTCGGGTGACGCATAGCTCGGGGTGCCGTAGACCCGGCCGCGCTCGCGCCCTCGCTCGTCCGCAGGCGCCGTATCGGCTGCACACACGCCGAAGTCCAGCAGGTGGAGGTCGAGCTCTCCATAAGGACCCCGGTTCAGGAGAATGTGCTCCGGCTTGATGTCCCGGTGGACGTAACCGTGGCGGTGAACGCTGTGGAGCACCGAGGCCAAACGA
>Ga0209536_100008610_pt1 | contig 15274 bp, 7 predicted proteins | sample DeeMarSeWOR28_12_FD_187461 | JGI IMG/M metagenome (GOLD analysis project Ga0209536, IMG submission 187461) | Marine sediment microbial communities from White Oak River estuary, North Carolina - WOR-2-8_12 (SPAdes) (version 2) | ecosystem: Environmental > Aquatic > Marine > Intertidal zone >...
AGAAAACACGACTGGGAGACAGTCATGGTGTATTGGATCGACCACAAAGGTGAAAAGCTCGGCCCGATGAAGGCGATCGACGTCCTCCGTCGCGCACGGGGCACGATGAGGGTGTACAACGGCGAAACCTGGTTCACGATCGGCGACGGCCCGGAAACCGGTGATGCATCGCCGTCGAACTCCGCCTCGAAGGAAGACCCGCGAGTCGTCATCAGGAAGGCCAGCTAAAAGGGCGGCATCCGGCTTCGCTTACAGCTACGCCGGGACGAGTATTCGCCGCCTCAAAAACTCACAACTCGAATTCGATCTCGGGGGCGGGGTTTACTTGTCACGGCGTAGTCCAAAGGACGAAGCCGGATCCCGCCCTGTAGCGCTCAGCGTCAGACGACGTAGCTGTCGTCCTCCAGCGCCTCGAGCTCCTTCTCGATCGCCCGCCTCACCTCCGGAGGCATGTCCTTCTCCCGCTCGAGCATGGGTCGCAGGCCCTTGCCGAGACTGTCGTCGATGAAGAGCGGCCTGACGAACTCGGAGGTCCAGGTCCTCTCTTCGAAGGAGCGGCCTTCGAGCCGCTCGAAGAAACTCTTGATGCCCCTCTCCGGATCTCCCTCCAATTCACTGAAATAGGAGCCGTAAATGTGGAGAGAGTCACTGATGTCGACGTAGCGCCCCACCCGAACCTGCCGGGCTGTCTCCTCCGAGATCCGTTCCGCGATCTTGCGCATCAGGGTCGTGAGAGCAACGACATTTTCGAACCACGCCTTGTAGAGGTCGCGGCTCCGCCAGTGGGTGTTCATGTTGAAGACCAATCCGCCGTCTGCATCCTCGAGCAGCCTTCCCCAGATTCGCTGCAGGCACGGGGGATGCTCGGACGGCGGATCGAGAACCGGGTTCCAGGTGATGCCCTGGGCGCGGCGGCTATAACCGGTCTGAGAAAGCTTCCTGACCAGAAAATCGATCTGGTCGACCACCTCGTTTTCCATTTCGTACTCGAAAAGCCGCTGGTGATACGTGTAGGTCCAGCGTGTGTCCGTGCTCTCCGACCCTTTGAGGATCTCTTCCCTCGGTTTGAGCCAGTAGTCGTGGGCGCCGTGAACCACCTCCATGACGTACTCCGAAAGACCACCGAGGCCGTCGGCAAACGACCTGTGGAATCGAGGTTGCGCGAAGGGGTCGTCGACGGTGATCATCACGGTCGCGTCGCGGCTCGGCGGGTCCTCTGGGCGGTCGTACTCGGTGCGGATGCTGGCGCCCCGTTCCCAGACTTGTCTGATGGCTTCCTCGTAGGCCTCTGGGATCGTCTTCCCGAAAACGCTCAGCACCGGGATGTTGCCTGGTTTCATTCTTCCCCCCTCCGGGATTGTATCTGTACCATCGATCAGCGAGAGACCACCCAACCACCCGGCAGCCGGGACGGCTGCCCCACAATTCTCTCTCGGTTCATTCGAAGCGATTTGTGGGGCACGCGTCTCGCGTGCCGGGCGGGTGGGCGGTTCATCAATACCGATGATCTGCGAGCTTAACCGTCCCCAACGAATCTCTGCACTCTGCCCGTCTTGCTGGTCAGAAACGACATCATCGCAGGTACCACGAAGAGAGTCAGCAGCGTCCCCACGAGGAGGCCGCCGATCACCGCAACACCCATCGGGATGCGGCTTTCCGCTCCCGCGCCGAGCCCGAGAGCGATCGGTAGGATACCGAGCACGGTTGAGAAGCTCGTCATCAGCACCGGCCGGAAGCGCGCTGTCGCCCCCTCGATGATCGCCTCGGTCACGGGCACGCCGGCCGCCTTGCGCTGATTCGCGAACTCGACGATCAGGATCCCATTCTTGGTCACCAGGCCGATCAGCATGATCATGCCGATCTGGCTGAAAATATTGAGCGTCTGGTTGAAGTACCAGAGTGCGAAGAGTGCACCGGCCAGGGCCAGTGGCACGGTGAACATGATGATCAAGGGATCTCGGAAGCTCTCGAACTGAGCGGCGAGGACCAGGTAGACCAGCACCAGGGCCAGCACGAAGACGAAGAGCAGGCTGGTGGCGCTTTCGGCGAAGTCCCTCGACTCGCCGGCAAGGGTTGTCGCGAAGGTCTCGTCCAGCACCTCCTCCGCAATTCGATCCATCGCCTCGATGCCGTCGCCGATCGTCTTGCCCGGTGCCAGTGCGGCCGACACGGTTGCCGACTCGTAGCGGTCGAAGCGGAAAATCTGCGGTGGACTGCTGGTCTCCTCCACCCGCACCAGTTTGTCGAGCAGCACCGGCGGCCGGCCTGCGGCAGTGACGTAGAGGTTTCGGAGATCGACCGTCTCGTCGCGGGCGTCCCGCATCACCTGACCGATGACCTCGTACTGCTTGCCGTCCATGATGAAGTAGCCGAGCCGTTGCTCGCTCAGGGCGAGCTGTAGGGTCTGGGCGATCCGCAAGGCCGAGATGCCGAGGTCCTGCGCGCGCTCGCGGTCGATCGAGACCCGCAGCTCGGGCTTGTCGAACTTGAGATTGACGTCGACGTAGGTGAAGGTCGGGTCGGCCGCTGCCGCGGCCAGAAACGGCGGCAAGAACTCCTGCAGCTTTTCCATGTTCGGGGCCTGGATCACGAACTGGACCGGCAGCCCGCGGCGCCGGCCGACGGCAATGGTCGGTGGCTGCGAGACGTAGGTCTGCGCCTCGGTGAGCCGTCCGACCTCGGCCGCGAGGGCGTCGGCAATCTCCTGCTGGGTCCGCTGGCGATCATCGGTCTCGAGCAGGCTGATGCGGCCGAAACCCGAGTTGACGGAGGAGGCGGCGCCGAAGCCCGGCGCGGTCACGGTCACGACGTTGTCGGTCTCGGGAACCTCGTCGGCGATCAAGGCATTGAGTCGATCCATGAAACGGTCCATGTAGGCGAAGGTCGCACCTTCCGGACCACGAACCGAGAGGCTGATCTGCGAGCGGTCTTCGAGCGGCGCCAGCTCACGCGGCAACACGTTGAGGAACAGGGCCACCATCCCGAAGCACACGGCGACGATGGGAAGAGCCAGCCATCGTCGTTGAAGAAGCCTGGTGAGCCTTTCTCGATAATCCGTCACGACGGCGCGGAAGAATGGTTCGGTCGACCTGTAGAGCCACGGTTGCCGCGCACGCTTTTTGAGCAGCCGCGTCGACAGCATCGGCGTCAATGTCAGCGCAACGAAGGACGAGATGATCACCGCGCCGGCAAGGGTCAAGCCGAACTCCCGGAAGAGCCGTCCGACCAGACCTCCCAGAAACAGGATCGGCATGAACACCGCGACCAGGGCCACGGTTGTCGCAATCACCGCGAAGAAGATCTCCTTGGTGCCCTCGATGCCGGCGCTGTGCGGCTCGTGGCCGGCCTCGATCTTGGCATAAATCACTTCGACCACGACAATCGCATCGTCGACCACCAGACCGATCGCCAGCACCATCGCCAAGAGAGTGAGCACGTTGAGCGAGAACCCGGCCACGTACATGACAAAAAACGACCCGATCAGCGCTACCGGAATCACCACCACCGGAATCAGGGTCGTCCGCCAGTCACGGAGGAAGAGGAAGATGACCAACATCACCAGACTGAAGGCGATGAGAATGGTCTGTTTCACCTCGGCCACAGACTTGCGGATATAGCGACTGGCGTCGAAGGACCACGCGACCTCGATATCCTCGGGCAGCGATTTCTGAATGATCTCGACCCGGCGATTGAACTCGTCTGCGATCGAGACGTAGTTCGCCCCTGGCTGCGGCCGGACGACGACCAGGACCATCGGAATGCCGTCTCGCTTGAGCACGGTCCGCTCGTTGCGGGGCCCGAGCTCCGCGTAGCCGACGTCCCGCAGGCGGACGATGCGGTCGGCCTCGCTCTTGAGGATGAGATCGTTGAAGGCCTCCGGTGTGTCGAGGCGGCTCATGGTCCGCACCGGAAGCTCGACCTCGGCGCCCTCGATCCGGCCTGACGGCAGCTCGACGTTCTCCCGCACCACCGCGTCCCGGACGTCGATCGGCGACAGGCGGTGGGCAGCCAGCTTGTTGGGATCGATCCACAGCCGCATGGCGTAGGTCTTCTCGCCCCAGATATCGACGCTGGCCACGTTCGGGATGGTTTGCAGGCGCTCGACGAACGCGTCCTGCGCGATGCGGCTGAGCTCGAGCAGATTTCGACGATCACTGCGCACGCTGATACCGGCGATCGGGCGCGCATCGGCGTCCGCCTTCCAGACGATCGGTGGTTCGGCGTCCGGTGGGAGGTCACGCTGCGCTCGCGACACCTGATCGCGAATGTCGTTGGCGGCGCGTTCGAGGTCGGTGCCGAGATCGAACTCGGCCTGGACGGTGCTGCGGCCGTCGCGGCTCGTCGAGGTCAGGGTTCGGATCCCGTCCACCGCGTTGACCGCGGCCTCGATCGGCTCGGTGATCTGGCTTTCGATGACGTCGGCCGAAGCACCCCGGTACGAGGTGGAGACCGAGATGTTGGGAGGGTCGAGCGAAGGGAACTCTCGCACACCCAGGAAGGAGAATCCGAGCAGACCGAAGAGGACAATCGTGATCGACATCACGATCGCCAGCACCGGCCGCCGGATGCTGATCGTGTACAGGGTCATGACGTCGTCGAGCCAGCCTCTGCCGGCGACTCCTCGATCTCGACCTCGAGGCCGGGCTGCAGCTGCAGGAGGCCGGAGACGATCACCTGGTCACCTTCGGCGAGACCGCTCGTGATTTGGACCGCGGTGTCGGAGCGGATGCCGGTCTCGACCGTTCGTGGCTGCGCCGCGCCGTCCTCATAGACGAACACCTTCTTGCCGCCGAGCTCCGGGATCACCGCGATCGAAGGCACCGTCAACGCGTCCGCCACCGACCGCAGGACGAGGTCGACGTTGGCGAATGCACCTGGGACCAGAACACCGTCGGGATTGGGGCAGCGCGCACGCACCCGCAGCGAACGGGTCGAAGCATCGATGCTCGGCTCTATGGCGTAGATCGTTCCCGGGAAGCTGCGCTCGAAACCCTCGACCGCGAAAGCAATCTCGTCGCCGACCTTCATCAGGGCGGAATATTTTTCGGGCACCGCGAAATCGAGCTTCACCGGGTCGAGATCGTTCAACGAGGCGATTCGAGTCTGCGAGGAGAGGTAGCTCCCCGGACTCACCCATCGCAGGCCGATCACGCCGTCGAACGGCGCACGAATTTCGGTCTTGACCAGTTGCGCTTCGATGAGCTGGAGCTCCGCCCGCAGGACGTTGAGCTCGCCCAGCGCCACGTCGTAGGCTTCTCTCGAAATGACGCCGTCTTCGAGGAGCTGCTTTTGCCTCGCCTCGTCGCGCTCGGCGAGCTCGACACGGTACACGGCCCGTTGCCGCTCGGCGAGGAGCTCGGAATCGTCGATCTTGAGGAGGAGCTGGCCCGCGGACACCCGACTCCCCTCCTCGAAATGAATGGCGGAGATCTTGCCGGAGATCTCGCTCACGATGTCGACCTCTTCATTGGCGCGCACCGTACCGGTGGTCGAAAGCCGTTCGGTGAGCTCGACAGGAACCACCCGATGGGACCTGACGCGAAGGACCTTTTCGGAAGGCACGGCCGCCGCCGGCGCCGATGAGCTCCGAAATTGCAGCAGCTTCGGCGCCGCCACCACCGCGACGACGGCGAGCGCTACCAGGACACCAACGCCCCAACGAGGAATTGCTCTCATGCTCTCTCCGGTCTCTCGTTCTCGGAATCGGCTGCAACCAAAGGACGTTTATAACACGTGAGCGACTCGTCCGAGCCGTTTCTCGGTTTCGAGGCGACAGATTTTTCGAGACGTGCTGGAGCCCCTCTCTCAGGGCGAGATCGAAAACCGTTATCCGGGCAGACGGGAGGTTGCGACTGTGTTCCTGGGTCATTTCGGTGTTGGTTTCGGCGCCAAGGCGGCGGCGCCAAAGACATCTCTCGGCACGCTGTTCCTCGCGGCGCAGTTCGTTGATCTCCTGTGGCCCACGATGCTGCTGGTCGGACTCGAAAAAGTGGTCATCGCTCCCGGTGTCACGGCGGTCACGCCGCTCGACTTCACGCACTATCCGATCACCCACAGTCTGCTCTTCTCGCTGGTCTGGGCCTCCCTCTTCGGCGGGATCTATTTTGTCTTGCGGCGATATCCCTGGGGCGCATGGATCTGCGGCACAGCCGTTCTCAGCCATTGGCTGTTGGACGTCCTCACGCATCGTCCGGATCTACCGCTGGCGCCGGGGGCTGGTGCTCGCGTCGGGCTCGGGCTGTGGAACTCGCTGCCGGCCACCCTGGTCGTCGAGCTCGGCATCTTCGCGCTCGGGGTGTGGCTGTATCTCCGATCTACCCGGCCGCTCGATCGGACTGGAACGGTCGCATTGTGGTCTCTGGTCGGCTTCCTGTTGGTCGTCTACTTCAGCAACCTCTTCGGTCCGCCGCCGCCCAGCACGTTGGCAATCGCGTGGCTCGGTCAGGCTCAATGGCTGCTCGTGATCTGGGCGTTCTGGCTCGATCGCCATCGAGCGGCCGATTCGTCGCTCGAGAGGTGACGACCGGCGTCCCTGCTGATATCCGCCAATAAAAAAACCCGCACGCGGTGCGCGCGGGTTCCAGCGGGGGGTAAAGACAGGGTTTACCTGCCTGGAAGCGCTCTCTGCAGTCAGTCGTTCTGTGGGTTGAGGGATTCGTCGATACCGATCGCCGACAGCTCTTCATCGGACACAGCAACCATGCCGACCGCGGCCGAGGCAGGGCACAGGTACGTGCTCCCACTCTCCGAACGAAGCCATACGTAACCGAGTTTCGCCTTGCGATTCTTGATTTCTTCGAACATCTTCCGCTCCTCTCTCCGTTGTCCTCGAGCGCGCGATGTGAGCGCGCTTCTTCGGATTCACCTGACAAAACAGAGGGCAAGCGGCCAATATTTCAGTTTTTATCTAAAATTCATCAGATTTTTTCTAGACATTATCTGCTCGAGCGGTAGGGCCCCGCTCCTCCAGGTCCGAAGATTCGGGCCAGCTGGTGGAGGGGCGCCATATATGGCGTGCTGTGCGAACCGGGCCGGGCCTCCCTCGCCCCCACTCACATGCACGAGATCGCTTACTCCCCCTCGGCGCGATCCTGTCTCGCCTTGACGAGCCTTTCCCACACGTCATCGGGGATCTTGTCCACCGGCCACGAAGCGTGGCTCTGGACGATGGTCCACTGGTCGCCCCGTTTTTCGAGAACACCGGTATTTCTGACGTTGGAGGCGCAGAACTCCTCGCCCTGCCAAATGGCGCAGTCGTCGAGCTCGCAGGCGTACCAGGCCATGCTTCCGTCTTTCGAGAACCGGATCCTGACATCGCGAAACTCGAAGCGGGTGGCCTCGAAGTCGGACGTCATCCAGACTGTCTCGGCGGTCTTCTTGAGATCATCGATGCTGTCGGCGCCGCCCTTGGAGCTGACCCACCAGATCAGGAGATCGTCGTCGTTGGCGAATATCTGCAGCAGCCTGTCCAGGTCCTTGTCGATCGCCCAGCCGATCGAGTCCTCGATCACCGCCTTGACGATCTCGTACTCCGGGTGGTCCGTCGGCTCCGGATAGCCCGCCTTCAGCGGCACCGCGATCACGCACAGCAACATCACGAAGCGCAGTGTCTTCATCTCGAATCCCTCCCGTTTCATCGATCGGTCACTCGATCGTTCGTACGTTTCGGGAATCGATCAGTTGTGCTGGGACATTCCTATTCTCTCTTCAGCTGCCGCCCCGGCGACCGGCCGGTCTCCTTGCCGGCCCTTGCTGGTCGTGTGGCACGGTAACGCTGGTCGCCGCAGAAGAGCTGTTGCCGCTGCCATCCGTGCAGGAAATCTCGATGGTGTAGACCCGACCATCGCCCTCACCACATCGTTCGGCGCGCAGCTCGACCGTCAGACCACCAGCCATCACCCAATCGGGACTCGTTCCTCCCGAATCGCAGACGGTCTCGGGCTCATCGGTCGACACACTCGTGACGAAGCACGACGGTGGCGTGGATTCACAACCGTCGGTGGCCGAAATGGTGACTGTCACCGACACCATTTTGTGATTCGGGGGCCAGAGCCCCGCGGGTTCCACCGAGACACTTTCGATTTCCGGAGGCAGAGAATCGACCACAGTCACCGATCGCGTCATCTGGTTCGCTGTGTTTCCTGCGCTGTCCGTCGCGTCATAGGTGATGACGTAAACTCCCGGATTCTCCGAATCGACCTCTTGCCCACCAATCACTACCTGGATTTCGGTGTCGCAGTTGTCATGAGCCGTGGTGCCCGTTTCGATGTAGGAGTCCAAGCACTCAACGGTCATTTCCGTATCCCCGGACAGCTCGATCACGGGAGGCGTCCCGTCTTCGACCGTGACCGTGACCGTGTCGGCATCACTTGCATCCTGGTCATCGGTGACTGTCAAGGTGAACTGGTGCGCGCCGAGAGGGAGAACGAAATCAGCCACCGCCTCGGCGGCATCAACGGAGTCGATCTGCCACAAATAAGTCAGCGGGTCGTCGTCCGGATCGTACGAGCCCGTCCCGTCGAGAGTGACTTCAGCCTGACACAACTCTTCTGCGAACAGCGTCTGGTCGTCGCCGGCAACGGCCACCGGCGGCTGATTCGAAACCTCGAAGGTCGCCTCACACGCAACATCGCTGCTCATGGTGATGATGCCGTCACTGCAGTCGTCGTCACCGCCCCAGGCCACGAAGTCCGAGCCCGCGTCTGCAGTCGCCTGGAGGTCGATAACCGTTCCTTCGAGGAATGACGCCCCGCAGACGCTGCCGCAATCGATGCCCGGCGGGTCGCTCGTCACTGTCCCGAAACCGCCGCCGGCCAGCGTTACGGTGAGGCCATAGTCCTGCTGCACCACGCCGATCGTATTGATGACCTCGTTGGTCCAGATCGCTTCGTTGGTGTCGAAGACGATCGAGGCGCGGTTTCGGATTATCCGCCCATCCTCGAGGTCGTCTCGAGCATTCACTGTGTAGGAAAGATGCCCCTGTCCGCGGCCACTTCCGTCTTCCGGCGGAAGGATGCCGGCAAAGGGATCGAGCGGCAGGTCGCCCGTGGCGGGGTCGAGTTGGCGAAGGCTCATCTGGAAACAACCTGTGCTCAGGTCGAAGGACGACGACACGTCCACCCACCACTCCTTCTCCTCGTCGGGCCGATAGTCCAGGATCGTCACACGCTGTTCGAAAACCGGGTTTGTCGACGAATTGGTGGCTACGGCGTCGCCGAACACGACGTCCTTCAGCCGGAATGTCGTCCTGTCCAATTTGTAGTCGAGGCAGTCATTGACGAAAACCTCCTGAGCGGGTGCCGTCGCCGTCGACAGGTTCTCGAAATACACCGTGTAGGACATCTCCTCGCCCGCAGTCACAAGGTGGTCGTCGCCGATTCCAGCAGGACCGACCTTCTCGTTGGGATCGACAGGTGTCACGACGTCAGAGTAACCACCCGTCTGCCAGTCACTGCCAACACCGGTCTTTGGCGGAGGGAGATCGCTGCCGGGATTGTACAGATTGGTCGCAGCGATGCCGCCCTGCACGGCGATGATTGTCGTCCTTTGTCCCGGAGCGCTATGCTTCAAGACTTTCTTGAGCCCCGCATGAACCCCTCTGCCGATGCCCTCGCCCGCGTAGTGAAGGACTGATTCCTGCATCACCCAGTGACCCCCTGAGTTGATGAAACCAGCACGTCCTCTCCAGAGGCGATCGATTGACGCCTGAATCTCTTCCGGCGTCGAACCCGAACCGAGCCGCGCGGCCGCGTCTTCGAATTGCCGGCCCGACGTCTCCAGGTCAGACCGAGACTCCCATCTCAGCAGCCCGGCCGGGTCCGCATACCTCACGGGCGAGTTGTCGACGTAGGTATAGAGGTTGGGCCCGCCAGCCAAACCGATGGGATCGGGAGAAATGAAGCGGCCGGTGGAGGGATCATAAAAGCGCGCCCGCATGTGAAGCATCCCGTGGCCATCATCCATCACTCCGAACAGACCGCCAAATCGGAAGGGATTCGGCACCGCTTCGACAACGCTGATCGGGATCCCGAAGGGCGTGTAATCGTAGCCGTTGACGACCTCGCCGTCGACGTTCGTGACCTGGCGAGTGTTTCCGGATGCATCGAATTCGTAATACGCGTAATCCCCGTTCGCGTCGAGCCGAGCCGCGAGTCCGAGGCCATGAATGTATCGGGCCAGCAGGTTGCCGGCTCCGTCGTACTCGGCGACCACCTCGCCGTTGCCGACCGGATCGATCAAGAAACGGCGTTTCTGGCCGTCGTGGTCGATACCGATCCGATTGCCGACCGCCGAGTGGCTGAATGTCCAGGTGCCGTCCGCCGGCGACTCGATGTCCGTCAGCCGACCTCCGTGGTCCCAGCTGTAGATCGTCGTTCCTCCCGTCTCCGTCAGGGCCTCCAGATTGCCATTGTCGTCGTAGGCAAAGGTCACGTCCCCGACCATCGTGTACTGGTTGAGATCGTTGACCACATAATCGACCGGGGCTCCGTCGAACGTCACCGCCTGTCGGTTGCCGGCCGCGTCGTACTCGTAGCCGACCACGTGGTCGTCGGGATAGGTCACCGACACGAGTCGCCCGTCGCCGTCGTAGCCGTAGACAGTGGTGCCCTCAACGGTAGTCATGGTCTCCGGGTTGCCGTTACGGTCGTAGGAGTAATTGAAGTACGCCTGTACGCTGTCGTCAGCTGCAAAATGCGTCACCGACAGCAGGCGATCGGCCGCGTCATAGCCGTACCCGGTGGAGGTGCCGTTGCCCCGGTCTTCGCGCGTCAGGCGTCCGGCTTCGTCGTAACGGTAACGGACTATCTCGAAACCGGTGCCATCCTTCAGGTACTCCAGCCGACCGGCCTCGTCGTAGTGGTAGTCGAGCGCGAACCCGTCGTCGGTTTCCAGCCTTTCCCGCCAACCGGCATCGTTGAAGGTGAAATGAAGCCAATGACCATCCATCCACTCGACGATTTCGAGCATCCCACGTTCGTCGAAATCGAGGGTGACGGTGCCTCCATCGGCGGCGAAGGACCATCTCCGCTCGTACTCGTCATGCGAGAAATCGAACCAGGTCCCGTCGTCCCAGTCGATTTCGGTGAGCTCACCGAGATCATTGTGAACATGAGCGATGACCTCGCCACGACGGTTCGTGACGGTCACGAGATCACCGTCATCGCCATCGTAGGTAGCCCCCTCCTGGCTGCCGTCTGGATACTCGATGAGGGTCGGATTGCCACTGCCGTATTCGAAATCGATGAGATGATCGACGGCGTCCCGGAACCAATCGAGACGAGTCGGGTTGCTCGTGTACCCGGCCGTGATCGCGTTGCCGAGCGGCGTCACGATCTCGATCGGATTGCCCCGAGTGTCGTAGGCCAGCTCGAAAACAGTGTCGTCGGGCTGAACGACCCGCCTCAGATCGAGGCCGAAATCGTATTCCAGGCGACACCGCTCGCGGAGGTGGTTCTCGAATTCGAGAGTCTCGCCGCGCAATCCGATTCTGATCGACGCACTCTGGTCCAGAGCGTCGGTCTCGACCACAGAGCCAAAACGGTCGTACGCGTAGCTCAGTTGATCATGAAATCCGTCGAGCCACCACGACGACAGCCGGCCCCACGAATCGAAATCGTAGTAGGTGGAGGTGCCGTCGGGATGCTCTACTGACGCCAGGGCGTAATCCGCTGCCGTCCCGGTCGATGGTCGGTAGCTGTACTCGGTGGTGACGCCCCCTGGGGCAATAACCTGTTCGAGCAGACGCAAGCCCCCGGGGTCGTAGACGTACTCGGTAACCCGACCTGCGTGATCGGTGAGGTACTGAATCAAACCGTCGGCGTTGTATTCGAGAGATAGCGATTGCCCATTGGTGTGGCTGATCGATTCGAGTCGTGAGCCAGCGTAGCTCAACGTGAGCCCGTTGCCGTTCGGCTCGTGGACCCCGGCGAGGCGACCCCCGGGAGCGAAGTCCATGACGAGGCCACTCGTCTCATGGAGCACGAAACCGCCCCCTGATGCCTCTTCGAGCCGGCCGTGCTCGCCCGCCGGACCGCGCCAGTTTCCGTTCCGGCCGATGAAGAATTTTCTCGTCGATCCAGCAGGCACGCGGATGAGGACCCGGTCGCTTTGCGGCCTGGTGAGCTCGTATTCAAAGGCATGTGACCAGCATCTCCCGAGTGGTCCCGGAGTGAACCGTTGATACAGGCCACCACGCGCGACCCGAGAGAAGAACAGGGGGATGTGACGGGCCGTAGCATAGGCGTCGACGTTGAAGGCGTGGGTCTCACCCAGATAGCAGCCCATCGCGCGCTGGAAAAGGAGCCCGAAGAGATCGGCCGCGTCGTGAGTCGATTCCCCATAGCGCGACAGGTAGCTGGCGGCGCCGGCCAGAGACCGTTCATATGCCCGCCAATCCGACCCGATGGAGTTCTTGAGGTTGCCGAATGAGGCACCCCACAGCTCATCATTCACGTCGTTCGGGCGGATCTCCTCCTCGACTGCCTGCCAGTCGATGGCGGTGCCGTCCGCCCGCAACCGGGCGACGTCGAAGTCGATCCGCACGCTGCTCGACGCCATGAAATAGACAGGCACGCGGTAACGCTCTCCCGGGCGTAGCACTCCTGCCGGATGACTCGAGCTGATACCCAGCACCTGGAGGCCCCCGCGCGTGAATGGTTTGTCGGTGGACAGTCGCATCGGGACGTTCTGGGGACTGGTGACGTAAAGCAGCGGCGCCCTGAGGTCGGTATCGCCGTCGTTTCCGTACTCGAGCCAATAAACATACTGCCGCCCTCGTCGCACGGCCTCGGGGACCGCCAATGTCACATCGAGGCTCGCTCCCATACCAGGACTCACAGCAAAGGCCCGCGCAAGGCTGTGCCGGGTCCCGCCCGGCCAGCTGACGCTGAGGTCATAGTCGCCCGGAGCCAGCCCCGTGAGGTCGAATCGGGCGAGCATTTCCACAGCCGAAATGACATCAACGTCTTCGGCGTATCGGGTCTGAAAACCTGACCCGCCGAGCTCGACCTGAAGACCGGAGTCAAAACCAAGCCCTCGTATGGAGACGCTGACTATACCCACGTTGCCGCCGCCGCGCGGCGAAATATCACTCAGGTAGGCGTCGACGAATCGAGCCGTCAGGGTGTAGCTACCGCCGTTGGTCGCGACCCGCGTTCCCAGCACCGTGATCATGTAGACGCCCTCGGCCGTCGGAGAGATGAGCAGCTCGTAGGCGCCGCGCACCGTCGGATCCGTGGTCGAGTACTGACCGGCGCCAGGGTGCGCGACGTCGTTGAAACCCGCGTCGAGAACCAGCCCGTGAATTCCTTCGCCCGGTATCAGCTCGATGAGGAGATTGCGGTCACGATCGGTCTCGACGATGTAGCGGTGGACCTCCCCCGCAGGCAGCTGCGCCTCCACCGGATCACCTGGCAAGAGGTCTTCGGGCGGCAGGTCAAGAGGGCGTCGTCTGCTCGTGTGGTTGGGGTTTTGGTAGATCATCGGCCACGGGGACGGCGCCAGCTCACCCGAATCCGTGTAATACGCGTAAAAATGGTCCTGGTAACCGCCACCGTTTCCGCCGACGTACAGCGTGCCGTCGGGGCCGATGACCGGCGAAGAGCTGTTCCACCAGATGCTCATCCAGGGGTCCGACCAACGCACCTCACCATCGGGGGTCAGTGCGTAGAGACTTCCATCAGAGGACGTGAAATAAATCGTGCCATCCGCGCCCAGCGCAGGCGTGGTCGTGACGTAGTCGTAGGTGGGAAAGACCCATTTCTCTGTACCATCGGGGTTGATGGCGTAGAGGCTGTAGTCCTGGCATCCAACGACGATGGTGCCGTCCTCAGAGATGGCCGGCGACGCGAAGAAGGCGCCGCCACCCCGGAAAGTCCATTTGATCGACCCGTCGGGGTTGACCGCATAAAGGTTGCTGTCTCCCGCGCCAACGTACACAGTGCCGTCCGCACCGATCGCCGGTGCTTTGATGACTCGTCCGCCAAGAGCCAGCGACCATCGTTTTGCGCCGTCCGGATACACAGCATGGAGGATTCCCGGCTCACTGGCGAAGTAGATCGTCCCGTCCGCCCCGACCGAAGGCCGGTAGATCGCACCTTCGACAGGGAACTCCCACTTCGTGGAGCCGTCCGGCTTGAGGGCGTGCAATACATAGGCGATGGTTGCCCCGTCATAATGTCCGACGTAGAGAGTGCCGTCAGCGCCAATGGCGGGCCCCGACGCGCCCCAAGGTTTGCTCCACTTGATGTTTCCGTCCGGGTCAATGGCGTGAAACTCAACCTTGGGCCATGAGCACCCCGAATATATGGTGTCATCGCTGCCGATGACGGGCATCGAGATGTAATCGATGCAGCCGTAACTCCTCTTCCACTTGGCCGTGCCATCGGGGTTGATCGCGTGCAGAACACCGTTTCGCGTTCCGACGTAAATCGTCCCGTCTCTGCCGAGGGCGGGTGAAGAGGGTTCGCCGAGGCGGTAATACCATTTGCGGGTTCCCGGCTCCTGAGCGGACACGCCCAAAGATTGAACACAAATCACCAGTGCAGCAAGACCGAGGGCACGCTTGGACATCGGTGACCCCCCCAATCCGAACAGTCGGCAAACGGATCTGCTCTGTTATCAAGGTATTGTCAGGCATCTCGCTCGACAATCGCCCGAATGAGTGGTTTTTCTCATCAAATTGAGTGGTTTTGATCCGGCGAACGCAGGAATCGTTCTCGCCCAACCGATCTCATCGGGATTCGCCGTGACCAACCGCGCAGTCGCCGGCGATACCACTGGGAAGGCGGGCGCGACACGAGCGATACTGCACCAAACAAACCGTCTTATTTTTCGTATCAACAACGTGTTCCAAAACATTTTCGCTGGAATCGACCGGTTGTTGAAATGACCTGTCCGGTCGCGCTGCGCGCGACGGAAGGGGGGTATATGAAGTTCAAAATCTGTCTGATTGCTGTCGCAGCTCTGCTACTCGCCGCGTCGCTGGCGAGCCCCGAGGAGATCGAAGGGCTGCCCCTGCACCTTCAAAAGCTGGGTGATGGAGCGATCCGCGTCTGGATCGGCGACCACATCTCGTCCACCTCGATCGTGGCCTTTGCCACCGAAGGGGGCATCGTCGTCGTCGACACCTTCGGTGTACCGAAGGTCGACGCCGAGCTGCGCGAGGTCGTCGCCCGCAAGCTCGGGCGGAACGACTTCGCCTTCCTCATCAACACCCATGAACACGCCGACCACACCGGCGGGAATTCGGTCTACGCCGACTGCACCATCGTCG
>Ga0209536_100008611_pt1 | contig 15274 bp, 14 predicted proteins | sample DeeMarSeWOR28_12_FD_187461 | JGI IMG/M metagenome (GOLD analysis project Ga0209536, IMG submission 187461) | Marine sediment microbial communities from White Oak River estuary, North Carolina - WOR-2-8_12 (SPAdes) (version 2) | ecosystem: Environmental > Aquatic > Marine > Intertidal zone >...
GAGATCGAACGCCGACATCGCGAGGTAGAAGACGTGGAGGACCGCATCGCGCTCAGCCTCGAGATCGCGCGCGCCGCGGGAGGAGTAGTGGGATGAGCCGACCCGAACGGCTGGCGAGCCTTGGGATCGCCGCCATCGTATTCCTGCACGCCGGCTGCGCCGAGGCCGAGGACGCGCCCCTCGTCACCTACGACGCCGAGTACCGCATCCGGCTGCTTCCGGACCAGGGAACGGCCCGCGCATCGATCGAGATCGAGCAGGACGAGGGCCAGGTGCATCAGATCCGGCTGCGCGTCGATCCGAACCGTTACTTCGACTTCGAGGGCCCGGGCCAGATCGACGAGGTCGAGGACGGCATCGAGTGGATCGTCCCTCCGACCGGAGGAAAGCTCAGCTATGTGGTGCGGATCAACCACGTCCGGGACGAGGCGGAGTACGACGCGCACGTCACCAGCACCTGGGCGCTGTTCCGCGCCGAGGACATCTTCCCGCCCGCGTCGGCGATCACCGAGACCGGAGCCCAATCGAGAGCAACGCTTCGACTCAAGCTTCCGCCGCGTTGGAAGGGGGTCGTGCCCTTCCGCTCGAAGGGCAGCGCGTACGAGATCGAACAGCCCCACCGGCGGCTCGACTTCCCGAAGGGGTGGATGCTGCTGGGCGACCTCGACATCACCACCGCCGAGATCCTCGGCACGACCATCACCGTGGCGAGCCCCGACGACCACCCCTTCCACGCCGAGGATGTGATGGCGCTGCTGCGCTGGAACCTGCCCGAGCTGAGGAAGATCCTCCAGGGGTTCCCGGATCGCCTTCTGATCGTCGGCGCGCAGGATCCCATGTGGCGCGGGGGCCTCTCGGGTCCCGGCTTGATGTACGTCCACGCGGGCCGGCCGCTGATCGAGCCGGACGGAACCAGCCCGATCCTGCACGAGATGATTCACGTCGTGACCCACGCCCGCGCGGGGCCCGAGGCCGACTGGATCGTCGAAGGACTGGCGGAGCTCTACTCGCTCGAGGCTCTGCGGCGATCGCACACCATCGACGAGGCGAGACACCGCAAGACCCTCGAGCGGCTCGAGAAGCGCGGGCGCAAGGTGAAGAGCGTGGTCGGCAGCGAGTCGCGGGGCGCGATGACGGCCCGCGCAGTCATGATCCTCTACGCGCTAGACGCGGAGATCCGCGAGGCGACCGAGGGCGCGCGAAGCCTCGACGACGTGCTGCGGAGGCTGGCCGTCGAGCGCGACGAGGTGACCGAGGAGCGATTCCGTGCAATCGCCGAGGAGGTCGCGGGCCAGAGCCTGGAGAGCTTCTTCATGAACGAGGTGCCGCGTGGCTAGGGGGCGCGTCCGCGACGGGTGCCCGGAGCCAGGTCGGGTGCGAGGGCAGCCGGGGCCCGCCAGGACCCCCTGCCTCCACGCACCCCCACCGGGCGACTGAGCGTGCCGGGGAGCCGCCAGCAGGCCGAGCGCGCCTTGCGCATCTGCGGCGCGCTGCTGCTCGCCGGCCTCGCCGCCGGGTGCTTCTTCGTCGCCAGCCGGGAATGGTTTCACGGAGACGACTTCAGCTTCCTGCACCACGTGCGAGAAGCGCCCTTCTGGAGCTGGTGGTGGCCCTTTGGCGAACGCCACTGGCCCTTCTACCGACCGCTGGGAATGCACAGCTATTACTGGGCGTGCTTGCGAGCCTTCGGGCTCTCGCCCCTGCTCTTCCTGTCGGTCGGGCTGGCCTGCGGCGTCGCGGCCTCGGTCTCCGCTGGCGGGATCGCGCGACGCATGGGCCTTTCGCCGCCGGCCGCCGCGATCACATCCCTGACGCTGCTCTCCGTGCTGGCCGGCACCGGCGTCCTCACCTCCGCCACGACCTTCCACTACGTGGCCGCACTGCTGGCCTCGTGCGTCGCCCTGTCGCTCTTCCTCGACGACACACCCGCGAGGCTCGCCGCGAGCGCCGCAGCGCTGTCGCTCGGTCTGCTCTGCAACGAGATCGCGGCGCTGGTTCCGCTGGCGGCGCTGGGACTCGCATGGACGCGCGCTCCGGACTCGGGCATGGGCCTTCGACGCGTCGTCCCCCTGGCGGGAGTGGTCGTGCTCTACCTGCTGCTCCGGTCCATCGCGGTCTCGAGCGGCGAGCTGCCCGGGTTCTACGAGACGGACTTAGGATGGAACGTTCCGAGGAACGCCGCGCTCCAGCTGACGCATCTGCTCGGAGACGCCCCGCGCAGCCTGGCGGTACTGTCCCTGGCGGGATGCCTGCTCTGGGCCGGCGGGCGGTCGAATCGGCCCCAAGCACGCCTCCTCGCCAGCTGCGGCGTCTGGGTCGTAGCCGGTCTCGTCCCTTTCAGCCTGCTGGCCGTGCCCGCGCCGCGCTTCTCCCTCGCGTGCGCGCTTCCCGCAGCCCTCGCACTCGGCGCGGTCGTCGAGCACTTCTGGACGGCGCAGGCCGACGCGAGGCCCCGCCGCGCGGCCCTCGTCATCGCCGTGCTGGCACTCGCCCTGCTGCCCGTGGAGACCCTGGCGCGACAAGCCCGATCGCCGGGAGGCGCACTCCCCGAGCGGCTCCACGACATCCTCACAGCGCAGGTGCTGCCCGACCGGACGACCTGGTTCCTCGTGCTCTACGGGGTTCCGGGTCTCGCCGACGAGAGCGTCGTCGAGGGCCTGGCCTGGCACCTATACGGCCGCGGTCAGGTGTTCACCCAGGCCCTCTTTCCCGAACGGGAGGGGATCCGCCCGGTGCGCATGCGCTTCGTGGACGGCGCGCGGACCCGACGCCTGCCGCGTTCGATGGAGCACTGCGTCTACCTGGCAGTGCGAGCGAACGGGAGCGTGGACCTCGCGAATCCTCCGACGGTCCGCGCCCTGCTTCCGGGCCTGCGCGGGCGCTGCGTCGTTCCGAAGCGCGGCTGACTAGGGGGTTTCTCGCGGCCGACCCGCGATCAACGCGAGCTGGAGTGTGAAGGCGTAGTCGCCGTCGCCGCGGATGTCGAAGGTGCTCCGCACCTCCTGCGGAACGTGGTCGAAGAGAGCTCGCAGGCCGGCCACCGCGTCCGGGTGGGTGCCGATCCGCTCGACCCAGGGATCGAAGTCCTGCTCGATCTTCCACTGTCCGAGCTGTTCCGGCTCGAAGCCCGCGTCGCGGAGCATCCCGCGCCACTCCGATATGCGGTAGTCGCGTACATGGGAGGCATCGCGAAGCAGCTCGAAGCAGTTGAGGAAGGTGTCGCGTGCCGGCTCCTCGGGCGCAACCGTATCGGAGAGCAGGAAGATGCCACCGGGCGCGAGCACCCGGGCGGCCTCGCGCACCGCGGCACCGGCATCGGCATAGTGGTGCGCCGAAAGACGGGATGTGACGACGTCGAAGCGGTCGTCCGGAAACGGGAGATCCGCGGCATCTCCCCGCTGGACCCGGACGTTCGCGAAGCCCCGCTCCGTGGCGAGCTCCAGGGTCTGATCCAGCATGGCATCGGTCAGATCGAGGGCGACCACTTCGGCCACCCGGGGCGCGAAGGCCAGCGCCGTATGCCCCGCGCCGCAGCCGACGTCGAGCACCCGCTCCCGACCCGTCCGGACACCGGCGGCCAGCATCGCCTCGAAGTCCGGGCCGGCCCGATGGACGGCGCTCTGCGCATAGGCGCCCGCCGCGGGGCCGAAGCGCTCCTGGATCGCGCGGGTCTGGCCCGATCCCTTCCCGGGGCCCGCTGCGTCCTCGTGCCTCATGGCTTCCTCCGATCTCCGATGCTGATTGACATCGGTTAATGTTTAACATAGATTAACTATATGTCGCAAGCCTCCCAGGGCCGGCCCGAGATCCGCGAAGCGATACGCGCCCTCCAGCAGCTGGCGGAGCTCTTCGAGCTGCGGCGTCGTCAGCTCGCGTCGGAGGTGGGTATCGGCGAGACCCAGTGGCGCCTGCTCGAGGAGGTCGCGGAAGAGGACTTCATGCCCTCGATGTTCGCACGGCAGCGCGACTGCTCCCCCGCCGCCATCTCTCGCGGACTCCGCGAGCTGCGCGACGCCGGCCTCGTCGAGGCGTCGATCGGTGCCGAGGACGGCCGTCAGCGCGTGTACCGGCTGACCGGCTCGGGACGGGCGGCGCTCCGGCGCATGCGAAGACGGCGAGAGCGGGCCGTCGAGGCCGTGTGGACGCAATTCTCCGCGCGCGAGCTCCGCGGCTTCGTGCGCTTCGCGGACCAGCTCTCCGAGGCGCTCGCGGGCTACGCCAGCGAGCACGCGGCAGAAACCCGGCCCGCTACGACCTAGGCTCCGGAGCGATGCGAAGTCCCCGGAGCCCCCTATGAGCTGGACCCGCCGGGATCGGCCGCGCTGGGTTCGCGCCGTGAACGCCCTGGGGCGGGGAATCGATGCGGCGGGGAGGCGCGTCCCCCGCCTCGAAGCCGAGAGGCTGATGGCGACCGCGTCTCGTCGGGCCGGCCTCTCGGATTTCGGCGACGTCGGCTTTCGCGAGCCCTTCGAGCTCTTCGTCGGGGCCCTCGAGGACGAGGCCGATCTCACGCTGATCGGCCGAATGATCGCCCGCCACGAGGTGCTCACGCTGCTCGAGAACCGCCTGCGCATCGAGGAGACCTGCCGCCGGCATCCGGAGATCGCAGAGCAGAGGATCCGGCGGCCGCTCTTCGTCACGGGAACCGGGCGCTCCGGAACGTCCATCCTCCACGAGCTGCTGGCCCAGGACCCGGCCCATCGGGCCCTGCTCTCGTGGGAGGCCCTGCACCCCTGCCCCCGCGCGTCCGACCTCGACGATCGCGAACGCCGCATTCGCGCGGCAGAGCGGGAGGTCGGGCTCTGGGAACACATCGCGCCGGTCTACCGCACCATGCACGAGAACGGCGCCCTGGTTCCCCAGGAGTGCATCTATCTCACCGCCCACGCCTTCGCCAGTGACCTGCTCTCGGGCAGCTACGCGGTGCCCAGCTACGCGGCCTGGCTCGCCCGGGCGGACCTGCGCCCGGCCTACCGGACCCACGAGCGCATCCTCAAGCTCCTCCAGTGGCAGAGGGGAGACACGCACTGGGTGTTGAAGGCGCCCTCCCACCTCTGGGCCCTCGAGCCCCTCCTCGCCGTGTACCCGGACGCTCGCATCGTCCAGACCCACCGCGACCCCGTCGCGGTGATCGCGTCGATGGTGAGCCTGATGACGACGCTGCTGTGGCTGCGCTCGGACCGGGTCGACCCCGCTCGGCTCGGACAGCAGGCGGTCCGAAGCATCGGCCACATGCTGAAGCAGTCGATGCGGTTGCGGGACGGCGGACGCGTCGATCCGGAGCGCATCTGCGACGTGCGCTACGCGGATTTCGTCGACGACCCCATCGCCGAGGTGGCCCGCATCTACGACCGCTTCGGACTCGATCTCGGTGCCGAGGCGGAGGCGCGCATGCGCGCCTACCTGTCGGCAAAGCCGAAGGGGCGGCACGGCGCCCACGGCTACCGCTTCGAGGACACGGGCCTCGACCTGGCCGAGGCTCGCGAGCGCTTCGCCTTCTACTGCGAACGCTTCGATCTCCCCCGCGAGCTCTGAGCCGGCAGCGGCTCGGCGCTATCGGCCCTCGAAGCGGGGACGGCGCTTCTCGGTGAAGGCCTTGACCGCCTCCACGTAGTCCTGGGTGAAGGCACCCGCCACCATCCGCTCCGCCTCGGTCTCGAGGCACGACTCGAGACCCTCGGAGAGGGCCCGATTCAGGTTCTCCTTCATGAAGCGCAGCGCGATGGGAGGGCCGGCGGCGATCTCCCGCGCCAGCTCCCGCGCTGCGTCGGCCAGCTGGGCGTCGGGCACCACCCGGTTCGCGATGCCGAGGCGCTCGCACTCGCGGGCGTCCACCCGCCGGGCGGTGAAGAAGAGCTCCCGGGCCATGGCGGTGCCGACCAGCCGGGTGAGGAACCAGCTCGCACCGTAGTCGCCGGAGAGCCCGAGCCGCGCATAGGCCGTGGTGACGAAGGCGCTCTCGGCGAGCAACCGCAGGTCGCAGGCGAGCGCGAGGGCGAAGCCGGCTCCGGCAGCCGGACCGGGCAGTGCCGCGACCACCGGCTTCGCCAGTCGGTGGATGGTGGCGGGGATCTCGTGCTCCCGGCGCAGCATCCGGATCCGGGGCTCCCGCTCCGGCGGCGGCCCCTCCGCCATCACCTTCGTATCGCCCCCGGCGCAGAAGGCGCCGCCGGCGCCGGTCAGCAGGACGCACCCCACGCCGGTGTCCGCTCCGAGCTCTGGGAGCAGGCGGCGCAGGGCCTCCTTCATCTCGAGGGTGAGCGCATTGCGGGCCTCGGGACGGTTCAGGGTCACCTGGGCGACCCGGGCCTCGACGCTGCAGAGCAGCTGCTGCGTCCCGGTCTCGATCAAACGGCTCTCGGTCGCCTCGGACACGAGTCGTCCTCCGTCGCGAGACCGTACCGAATCCCCCCGGACCGGACTTGCATCACCCGGCCCGATCTGGGACAACCCACGAACCCCCCGCACGACAGGAGACAGCGATGGGACTTCCCGAACCCCCGGAGCTCGGCGCGACCGCGCTCCCGCCGGGTACCTTCGAGGGTCAGGTCGTCCTGGTCACCGGCGGCGGCACCGGGCTCGGCAAGGCGATGGCCCTCGAGTTCGGGCGCCTCGGCGCCAGCGTGGCGATCCTGAGCCGCAAGCAGGAGCACCTCGACGCCGGCGTCGCGGCCCTCGAGGAGATCGGCGCACGCGCACTCCCGACTCAGGCGGACATCCGCCAGCCCGACCAGATCTCCGTCGCCTTCGATCACATCGAGGCGGAGCTCGGGCTGCCGGACACCCTGGTGAACAACGCGGCGGGGAACTTCCCGGTTCCGGCGGAGGACATGAGTCCGAACGCGTGGCGTACGGTGGTGGACATCGTGCTGAACGGGACATTCCACTGCTCCCGCGAGTTCGGCCGCCGTCACATCGCGTCGGGCACACCCGGCTCGATCCTCAACATCGGCGCGTCCTACGCCTGGACCGGCGGGCCGGGCTTCGCCCACTCGGCCGCCGGGAAGGCCGGAGTCAAGAACATGACCGAGACGCTCGCCGTCGAGTGGGGCCCCTACGGGATTCGCGTCAACGGCCTCGCACCCGGGCTCTTCCCTCACGAGGACGAGACGGCCGCGATCCGCTCGGTCCCCGAGCGCCGCAAGAACGACGGCGCGCGCTGCCCCGCGCAGCGGGTGGGATACCCCCGCGAGCTGGGCTGGGCCGCCACCTTCCTCTCATCTCCCTACGCCTCGTACATCAGCGGTCACACCCTCGTGGTGGACGGCGCCAACTGGCAGCGCCGCGCGATGCTGATGCCCGAGTTCACTCCGATCCGCGAGCAGCTCGGGAAGGGTCCCTTCGAGCTCTGATCGCATCGGCGGAAGCGAGGACCTGCCATGACCGACGCCCCGCGCTGGATCGATCTCGAAATCGATCCTCCCCTGGCCACCATCGTCCTGAACCGGCCCGAGAAGCTGAACGCCTGGAGCTGGGAGTCGGCCCGCCAGATCAGCGCCCACGCCGACGCACTGCGCTTCGACGATCGCGTACGCGCGGTGATCGTGCGCGCCGAGGGTCGCGCCTTCTGCGCGGGCGTCGACCTCGGCATGCCCGAGGACCGCATCACCGGCCGGTCGCCCGCCGAGAAGACCCGGAACTACTTCGAGCGCTTCCGTTGGGTCCACGAGCGCTTCCACGTCCTCGCCGCCCTGCCCCAGCCGGTGATCATGGCGATCCACGGCTACTGCCTCGGGGCGGGCCTGGAGGTGGCGATGATGGGCGACATCCGCATCGCCGCCGACGACGCGAAGTTCGCGCTGCCGGAGCCGAAGGTCGGGGTCGGCATCGACGCGGGAGGCGATCTCCGCCTCGCCACCGAGATCGGTGCCGGCTGGACGAAGCTGCTGGCCTTCACCGGACGGCGAATCGACGCGGCGACGGCGCTGCGCATCGGCATCGTCCAGGACGTGGTGGCACGCGACGATCTGCTCCCGCGGGTCCGCGAGCTCGCCCTCGAGATCACCCGCAACGCGCCTCTCGCCGTGCAGGTCATCAAGCGCACGATCGACTTCCGCGCGCAGCAGGGGATGTCCGAGGCGCTGCGCTTCGAGGCGGCAAGCGCATCGCCTCTCTTCGTCTCAGACGACATGGCCCAGGGCTACAAGGCGATGGCCTCGAAGATCGATCCGGACTTCGAGGGGAAGTGAGATGAGCTACGTCCGCATCGAGAAGCCCCGACCCCACACCAGCGTCATCGTGCTGGACCGCCCCGAGCGCATGAACTCCATGGCGTTCGAGCTGGTCGTCCCGCTCCACGACGCGATCGAGGAGGTGGCCCTCGACAACGATACCTGGAGCGTGATCCTCACGGGCACCGGGCGCGGATTCTGCTCCGGTGCAGACACCGAGCACACCGAGCCACCGCCGAACATCGAAGGCCTCACGCTGACGCGCATCGCCACCCGCGCGATGACGGTCCTGGCCGACCTCGTCCCCGCGCTGCGACGGATGCCTCAGCCCGTGATCTGCGCCGTCAACGGAGCCGCGATCGGCGGCGGCATGTGCCTCACCCTGGGAGCCGACATCCGCATCGCCGCGGAGTCGGCCTACTTCCGGGCGGCCGGCATCAACAACGGGCTGACTGCCACGGAGCTGGGGCTGTCGTTCCTCCTGCCTCGCGCGATCGGATCCTCCCGCGCCTTCGAGATCATGCTGTCGGGGCGGGACGTCTCCGCTCGCGAGGCCGCCGAGATCGGTCTGGTGTCGCGCAGCGTACCCGACGACGCGCTGCGGGACGCCGCCCTCGACCTGGCGGAACGGATCAACGGCTTCAGCACCCAGGGCGTGTCCCTGACGAAGCGCATGATCTGGGCCGGAATGGAGACCGGCAGCCTCGACGCCGCCATCGAGCTCGAGAGCCACACGCAGCTCTTCGTGCGCATGACGACGCAGAACTTCGAGGAGGCGACCCGCGCCCGCAGGGAGGGCCGGCCTCCCGAGTTCCAGGACTGAGCCCGGACCGGACGCTGTGGTAGGTTGGTGAGCGGCTGGCTGGAGACATGCCCGCGTCCCTTCCCAGCCCCGAATCCGACCCTCGATGGAGGCCCTCATGCACGATCTGGTGATTCGCGGTGGAACCGTCGTGGACGGCACGGGCGCAACCGCCCGGAAGGCAGACGTCGCCATCGACGGCGATCGCATCGTCGCCGTCGGGGACGCGGTGGGGGCCGGCCGCCGGGAGATCGACGCCGCCGGGCTGCTGGTGGCACCGGGCTGGGTCGACATCCACACCCACTACGACGGGCAGGTCACCTGGGACCCCCACCTCACGCCCTCGGGCTGGAACGGCGTCACCACGGTCGTGATGGGCAACTGCGGCGTCGGCTTCGCACCGGTCCGACCCGGGCAGGAGGAGTTCCTGATCCAGCTCATGGAGGGCGTCGAGGACATCCCGGGCACGGCCCTCTCCGAGGGGATCCGCTGGAGCTGGGAGAGCTTTCCGGAGTATCTGGACGCGCTGGAGCAGATGCCGCGCGCCGTCGACGTGGGAACCCAGATCCCCCACGGTGCCGTGCGCGCCTACGTGATGGGCGAGCGGGGTGCGAAGAACGAGCGGGCCACGCCCGAGGAGATCGACGAGATGGCGGCGCTGGTGGAGGAGGGTCTCCGCGCCGGCGCCCTCGGATTCAGCAGCTCGCGCACGATCCTGCACCGGGCGAAGGACGGCGAGCTCGTTCCCGGGACCACGGCCGAGGAAGAGGAGGTGCTCGGCATCGGGCGCGCCCTCGGAGCCGTCGGTCATGGCGTATTCGAGGTGGCGAGCGATCTCGCGCCCGAGAGTGAGGAGCTGGCCTGGATGCGGAAGCTCGCGAAGGAGACCGGCAGGCCCGTTTCATTCGCGTGTCTCCAGAACCCGATCGAGCCGGATCAGTGGAAGCGGCTCCTGGCCGTATGCGAGGAAGATGCCGCCGAGGGCGGGCGGCTCACCCCGCAGGTGGCGCAGCGGCCGGCCGGGCTGCTGCTCGGCTTCGAGAGTACGGCGCACCCCTTCCTCTTCAGCCCCACCTACGCGCCGCTGGCCGACCTTCCCTTCGCCGAGCGGGTGGAGAAGCTCTCCGATCCGGCGGTGCGCTCCGCGATCCTCTCGGGCTTCGGCGACCTCTCCCAGCTGCCGGGTCCGGCGCGACTGGTCGCCGAGGGCTTCCACATGATGTTCCCCCTCGGCGATCCGCCGGACTACGAGCCGGCACCCGAGAAGAGCATCGCCGCCATCGCCGCCCGCGAGGGCCGCGACCCGCGAGAGGTCGCCTACGACGTGATGATGGAGCGCGGAGGCCGCGGCCTGCTCTACCTCCCGCTGCTCGGCTACGCGAACGGCGACCTCGAGGCGATCCGGCAGATGATGCTCCACCCGCGGGCCGTCTTCGGGCTCTCGGACGGGGGCGCCCACTGCGGTCTGATCTGCGACGCCAGCATGCCGACCTTCCTGCTCACCCACTGGGTCCGCGATCGCTCCCGTGGCGAACGGATCCCCCTCGAGCGGGTGGTGGAGTGCCAGACGCGCCGGACCGCCGAGTTCTACGACCTGCGGGACCGCGGCGAGCTCGTCCCCGGGAAGAAGGCGGACCTCAACGTCATCGACTTCGACGCGCTGCACATCCACGCGCCGGAGATGGTCTACGACCTCCCCGCCGAGGGACGTCGCCTGATCCAGAAGGTGGACGGCTACCGCTACACGATCTGCTCCGGCGAGGTGACCTACGAGGACGGGAAGCCCACCGGCGCCATGCCCGGTAGGCTCGTACGCGGCCCACAGTCGGTTCGCGCCTAGCACCGCAGAATCCTGGAGGAAGGCCCGATGGAAGACCGTATCGCCCTGGAGATCCGCGAAGGCGTCGCCGACGTGCGACTCGTCCGCTCGGAGAAGATGAACGCCCTCGACGACGCCATGTTCGAGGCGCTGATCCAGACGGGAGAGCGCCTGAAGAGCGAGCCGGGAGTCCGCGCCGCCGTGCTCTCCGGCGAGGGGCGCGCCTTCTGCGCCGGACTCGACATGGGCAACTTCGCGAAGATGGGCGCGGTGAAGCCCGCCGGCTCCGGCGAGGCGAAGCCGGCCGGAGGAGGACGACTGGCCGCGCGGACCCACGGCATCGCGAATCGCCCCCAGTACGCAGCCTGGATCTGGCGCGAGGTGCCGGTGCCGGTGATCGCCGCCGTGCACGGGGTCGCCTTCGGCGGGGGCCTCCAGGTCATGCTCGGTGCCGATCTGCGCTACGCGGCGCCCGATACGCGCTTCTGTGTGATGGAGATGAAGTGGGGACTCGTGCCCGACATGGCGGGCACCCAGCTGATGCGTCACCTGGCGAGGGAGGACGTGGTCCGCGAGCTCACCTACACCGGTCGGATCTTCTCCGCCGAGGAGGCGCTGGGGCTGGGCTTCGTGACCCGCCTGTGCGACGACCCGCGCGCCGCCGCGCTGGAGACGGCGCGAGAGATCGCATCGAAGAACCCGGACGCGATCCGCGCGGCGAAGCGCATCCTCAACGACGCACCCTACGCCGATGCGGCCCGCGGATTGATGGCGGAGTCCACGGAGCAGGACCTGCTGATCGGCACCGCCAACCAGATCGAGGCGGTGAAGGCGAACCTCGAGAAGCGCGCTCCCGAGTTCCGCGACTGATCGCGCCTGCGGGACGTCCACCACGCGGCCCGACCCCCCGCCGGGATTCCCCACGTGTGGATTCACTCCCTGAATTCCGACGGCTCCTCTCGAGGCGGCCGGAACCCGGGCTGCCCCTCGGGGCTCGCCGTGGGACGTGACACTCCGAGATGTGATCCGCATCACACCCGGGTCTCGCGCCAGCGCGCACGCTCTCGCCTGCGCGCACCGTCAGCGGACGTGCGAGATCATGGGTGAGAACCGCGAGGGGAGGGTTCCATGAGCTGGGGCATCGAACGTCAGGGCGAAGTCGCCATCGTGACCATGACCGCAGAAGCGTCGGCGAAGGAGGAGTGGGGCTTCTTCCACGACCTGACCGAGACCTGCGATCGACTCGAGGACGAGCTCCCGCGCTGCGCCGTCATCTTCACCGGCGACGGATCCCGCTTCGCCGGCGGTCTCGACGGGGAGCGGATCCGCTCCCTCTTCGCCCGAGGCGACCTCGACGAGGTACGTGGATGGTTCGCCCGCTTCAGCGCGGTCCTGCTGCGCCTGTTCACCCTGCCCCGCCCCACGGTCGCCGCCCTGAACGGCGACGCACTCGGGACCGACCTGCTGGCGGCGTGCGCCTGCGACTTCCGCGTCGCCGTCGATCACGGTGCGCGCATCGGACTCGACCAGCTGCGACAGGGCATCCCGCTGCCGAGCGTGTTCCTCGAGCTGATGCGCTACGCCGTCGGATCGCGAGCGACCTCGATCGCGACGCTCTCGGGGCAGCTCTACGACCCGCACGAAGCCCTCGCCCTGGGCCTGGTCCACCAGCTGGCGGCCGCGCCGGACCTCATGGACACCGCCGAGCGTATCGCCCGAGGTGCGTCGGTCGCCCCCCGACAGGCCTACGCGACGACCAAGCACCTGCTCCAGGCGGACACCCTGGAGCGGATGGATCGCCTGTCGACGCGGCTCGACACGTCGCTCGGTGCGGCTCTCTTCTCCGAGGCGAACCTCGCGGCCCGGTCCGGAGTCTGGCAGCGACCGAACTGAGCGATGGATGGGCGCCGGGCACCCCTCACCCGCCGAGCAGGGGGATCACCAGGGCGTAGGTGAGCGCGGTGATCAGGACCACGCCGACGAGGTTGAGCCAGATCCCGACCCTGGCCATCTCGGCGATCGCGATGAAGCCGGATCCGAACACGACGGCGTTCGGCGGCGTCGCGACCGGCAGCATGAAGGCGCAGCTGGCGGCGACGGCCGCCGGAACCACGAGCGCGAGAGGGTCGATGCCCAGGCCCGGCGCGAGGCCGGCGAGTATCGGCAGCAGCGTTGCCGCCGTCGCCGTGTTGCTCGTCAGCTCGGTGAGAAAGATGACCAGGCTGACGACCGCGGCGGTGAGCAACACGGCAGGCGCCCCTTCGAGCCCTGCCACGAGGCTGCCGAGGAAGGCGCCCAGGCCTGCGGCGTCGATGGCGCTGGCCAGGCTGAGTCCGCCCCCGAAGAGCAGCAGGATGCCCCAGGGCAGCTGTGTCGCGGTCTCCCAGTCGAGCCCGAAGGTGCGGAGGCGTCGATCGACCGGCAGGACGAAGAGCAGCAGGGCGCCGATCATCGCAACGCCCGTATCGGAGAGACCGGCGAAGGGGCGAGACCCCCCGATCTCCAGCTCCACGAGGAGCGGACGCAGCAGCCAGCCCGTAGCCGTCAGCAGGAAGACGCCCAGCACGAGCCACTCACCCCGGGACAGTGGGCCGAGGGCGGCGTGCTCGGCAGCGACGCGTTCGCTGGCACCGGGAAGCGGGTCGCGACCCAGGGGATGCAGCACCCGCGTCAGGAGCCACCAGCAGAGTGGCAGGAAGACCGCGACGAGCGGAATCCCAACTCCCATCCAGCGCGCGAAGGAGATCTCGCGGCCGAGCTGGCTCTCGGCGAAGGAGGCGAGGAAGAGATTCGGCGGCGTACCGACGAGCGTGCCGACACCGCCGATCGAAGCCGCATAGGCGATTCCCAGGAGCAGGCAGACGGCGAAGTTGCGCTGCCGTCGCACGGCGGCCGCCGCGTCGACCGTCTCCGGCTCGGAGGAGCCGGCCAGCTCGATGACCCCGAGCGCGATCGGGAGCATCATCACCGAGGTCGCCGTGTTCGAGACCCACATACTCGTGCCGGCGGTGACGACCATGAAGCCACCGACGACGTGGGCGGGTCGCGCCCCCACGAAGCGCAAGGTCGAGAGCGCCACGCGCCGATCGAGACCCCAGCGCTGCATCGCCACGGCGATCAGGAACCCGCCGAGGAAGAGGAAGATGAGAGGATGGGCGTAGGGCGTCGCCGCCGCCTTCATCGTCGTCGCCCCGGCCAGCGGAAGCAGGGCCAGCGGAAGCAGGGCGGTGGCATAGACGGGGATGGCTTCCGTCAGCCACCAGACCGCCATCCACACCGCGACCGCGGCCGTGGCACGGGCGCCGGAGTCGAGGACCACCAGCTCACCGGCCGCATCGACGTAGTCCGAGGGCAGCGCGAGTGCCGACGCGACCGCCAGCACGGGAGCGGCGATCCAGCCGATCGTCGCGATCCGACCCCGCTGTATTCCCCGCTCCTCCGTCACGCAGCCACCGGGTTGGACGCGCCCTTCCCGCGACCTCGCCTTCGGCGCCTCCGGCGCACGTGGATGCCGTAGACAGCGAGCGCCGCCACGAGCGATCCGGCGCCGAAGGGAGCGTCGGACCGCAGCGGGAGGAGCCCCGGCGCCCGCCACACGCCGTCGCCGTCGACGTCCACGAAGACCGGATTGGTAAAGGCGGCGGCCAGGAAGCCCGGAGCGATTACGTCGGTGTAGAGCCCCCGGTGGGTCGCCCTCCAGATGGACGGATCCGCGTCGAGGGGAGCCCCCGCTTCCAGGGTGACGAAGGCGTCGCGGGCGAGCACCAGCTCCGTGCTGCCGGAGGTCTCCCTGCGGACCCGGACGACCTCGCCGTTTACCAGCAACCGCACCTCGTCGAGGGGAACCCAGGGCGCCGCGACGACCCGGTACTCGACCCGCACGCGGCCGTCCGGAGCGCCCACCGTATCCCCCATCGACCCACCGTTCACCGCGAAGTGGACCACGAGCGGCCCGGTGGTCCCGAAGGATCGGCCCCGACGCAGCGCCTCGTCCAGCGCTGCCGCATCTTCCTCGAGACCTTCGGGGACGCGCACGTAGTTCCTCGGCATGCCCGCCAGCTCGTCGGGACCGTGGGTGTCCGAGTTCGCGGTGGCCGTCCTGCGCAGGCCCTGGCGCAGCAGCCAGTGGAAGTCGTCGCGGGTGACCTGGTACTGGTGCCAGGCCTCCCCGTTCATCACCTCGATCGCGTCGAAGTCGATGGGGCGTGTGCCGTCCAGCGCGGCATCCAGAAGCCGGGCGTTGGGGGAGGCCGTGAGCGGTCGCGTCGCATCCACGGGCGCTCCCTGCGTGCCCAGGTGGGTAAAGAAGTTGCCGTCGTGGGTGCCCGGCCGCTTGCCGCGGGGATGGTTGAGCTGGACGACCCTCGCACCGTAGTCGGCGCGGAGCAACGAGTAGAGCTCACCCACCGCCATCTCCTGGCTTGGAGGCGCTCCGCGGCGGTGCGCACCCACGCCCCGCGCGCCGGCGCGACCTCGCCGCGG
>Ga0209536_100008612_pt1 | contig 15274 bp, 16 predicted proteins | sample DeeMarSeWOR28_12_FD_187461 | JGI IMG/M metagenome (GOLD analysis project Ga0209536, IMG submission 187461) | Marine sediment microbial communities from White Oak River estuary, North Carolina - WOR-2-8_12 (SPAdes) (version 2) | ecosystem: Environmental > Aquatic > Marine > Intertidal zone >...
GCTGCACAACCGCATCACCGGCATGGTCGCCATCTGCGAAGATCTGCCGGAAGAACACAACCGGGTGACTCTGGATCCGGACCTGAAAGACCCGGATGGCATCCCGGCGCCGAAAATCAGCTACACACTGAGTGAGAACAGCCGCGACATGCTCGCCTACTCCGTGGCCCGGGCAACCGAGGTTCTCAAGGCCGCCGGTGCCGTGGACGTGATGTCGGAGGCGCCGCTGGCGGTGAGCCCGTATTCATTTAATGTCAGAGTTAAAGTCCCCGTCAACTTCAACATCAACCCAGTTGTGGCATCGAACCAGCCAGAGCCCTGAAAATCAGAAGTATCGGTGATATTGCGCAAAGTAGTCGTTTTGTTCATTACAAAATTGATTTTTACGGCATTGTTGTAGTTGCCCGCCGGCACCGAAACCGGTTCGAACGCACTGACAGTAAGCGTACCGGATTCTTGTTCATTACCCACTACTTGTGCAGACTTGGAATCGAATAAAGTTGAGTCGTCTTCAAAGGTAAACTCGTCGCCAATATTTATCGCATCTAAATTCTCCGGCTCGTCAGTACCGGTTTTAGTTCGAGCATCGATTCTTTTAAAAGTGTCCAAATCGTCTTCAATGATTTCTTCGTCTAGCATACTACTGTATTCAAAACCGTCGATCTCTCCATCTTCCGTATCCACCCGTAGTATATAAGGCGCCGATATAGCACCGTTATATGAGTATTTTGACGGTATGGTACTCACTAGGCCGTAGTACTCCCTTTTGATCGAGTCTCCGCTGGCTCTCTCTCCATTCGAGTAGGTCGCTTCAAAATGATCGTTGAAGGTTATAACATCGCTTTGCTGGTCAAAGTACGAGGATATATCAAGCCCACTTCCGGGAGTGTAACTATCGTCGCTGCTAGAACAAGCTATCAATGTAATGCTTCCAACTAATAATGCTAACCATCTAATCATTACGAACCTCGACAATTATTTAGCGCCAATGGAATGTTATTATGAGTTAAGACAAACTTGGGATCTAATATTTTGTGCACTTCGTAGTACGGCGAGTAGAAATCGATCCGAGCACTGAAGTTTAGTTCCGAAAGCTTAACCTAAGGTTAAACTCAATAATGACAGGGAAGCTAGAACCTATATCCTAAATTGTGATATTAAAACCAATATTCTACAACCTGGATTGTTCTCAGTGATATGCCCCCTCCGACACCATATGTTCGGGCATTTTTACCGTTACGCAACTGACCATGGCAGCATTCAGTAATACAACAATAATGTTTTAATTTTAATGCTCGTCAAATAATCCGTTGGCTAATAATACCTTTGGTTTAGAATCGCGCACATGACTCTAACCCGCTGGAACGCTCAATACTTTTTACTAGCCCAAAAGCCTGCAGTTTGTCACATGCGAAGCTCGAAACGCTCAATCCGAATCCTCGCAATAGTATGCAACCGCCTCCCCGGTTTGCGCTGGCGGAGTTGCGGCATTTATTCCTAAGGCGCCTGCCACGGCCGCTTCCGGCACTCCTTCCATCACCTCTTGGAAGGTTGTGCGCTTGAACCCAATAAGCAGTAAAGTATTTGCGCCTAATTTACCGGCCGCCTTACGCAGTTTGTATAGCATTTTCTCCTCAGGCTGTTCACCTTCGGCTTTTAAATAGGCCACTTTGCGGCATTGCGAAACGTCGTCTTCGTGCGTAAACGTACGGACTTGCTCAGGCGGAACCGGATTGGCGGCATATTCCCGGGAAAAAATTTGCCGGTCTATGGAAGTGCACGCCGATAAGGCAAAAATAATTAAAATATGCGCCAACATGGCGATCGCAACTTCGACTCGCGCTTTGTTCATCAATTGATCCCTGGACAGATGGCTTTGTAAGTGGCTTCTCGAAAACATCTATGTATCTGTATTCTGGTTGTTTTTGCCAGTATGGATTTGTATGTGAAAGGTTTATATAACCCTATCAAATTTCATTTCTAGGCAGTGGCACACTATTCGCATTTGTGTATTAAACCACAATTCACCCTATGTCAAAGGATTCGCAATGCTGAATTTGCTAAAGAAGTTGTTAAAAAATTCCACCTTTCTGATGTTTATGAACATTGTTATTGCCGAAACTGTCATTACCGCAACTTTCGTGTATCTCAATCAAATGCCTTCAGAAGCCATTCTGAGTACCAACCTGGTGGAAGTAATCAAAGTCTTCGAGGGGTAATAGCCCGCAAATAGGAACGGGGATCACACTCGGCGGGCGAAGGGGACAATACACTATTTTTCAGGACTATTTTTTAAAATAGTAACGAGTTTTCACCGATCTTCTTGCCCTGTCGCACCCTCTCATAGTCAGGCAACACATCCATACTGGGCCAAAGACCGCTCGTTAACGCCTCCGCATAGCCGTTGTTGAGCCCGGCGCTAAGCATATGGTGTTTTGCGCCGGCAGCGTTATAGTGCAAACGATGGTGCTCAATACGGATCTTGTCGCCCGCGGGCTTCCAAAGCGAATACCAACCTTGCGTCGTGCCGTCATTGGCCGGCATGCCAATAACACCGGGATTATGCCAGAGTTTGCCCTGTAGCGGTTGCGTAAAAGGCAAACCACAATGGCCCGCGATCACGCCAGCGGCTTGGGCCAGCTGTATTTGTTCTAACTTGATACGCTCATCGGTGGAAGCAAATATAAACTGATTGATTTGCGTAACGCCGCCGTGAATAACTATAAAATCTTTACCCTGATAAAGGAATCGTATGCGGCGCGGCAAGGCCCCCATCCACTGCTTGTGCTGCTGCTCAACTGTTGTGCTAGCGAAACGGTACCAATCATCAGATAATAAATCACAAGTGCTGCCCGTTTCGAAACCGCAACCGCAATCTTCGGCATTAAACGCCAAGGATTCTTCGCAGTTACCCATCAACAACGCAATCCCCCATTCTCGTATCAGCTTAAGTGTCTCGTTAGGCTGAGCACAATACGCGACGCTATCGCCCGTACAGATGATATTCCCGGGTGCGATCTGCAGTTGTTCGGCGCGCTGCCGCAAGGCCAGGATTGCTTGCAAATTGCTGTAAGGACCTCCGAACAACAACAACGTATCTTGCAATTGACCTAGATCGAGCTCACTCACACCGCGGCCTCGGCGACAGCTTTCGCTCGTGATTTGAATAAGGAGCCCAGCCAAAACGCCAATACGCCGCCCAGCAACACTATCACCGATATCAACAACAACTTGCTGTATTTATGTTCCAATCCAAAGGCCATATTGAACCAGGTGGTGTATCCGGATGACTCGGTGAAATACAACACGGCCCCGGTGATGGACAGTAAAAAGGCAGCCATATAACTCCACAGCGGTATGGATTTGTTGTTACCCCACACACAAAAGAAGATCACCGGCGCCAAATACATGGAAGCTGTTCCCGACACCGCTACTGCAGAGAATAAGTCTTTATTGCCAAAAAACACCATCAGCAAACCCAGCAGCATAAACGCCAGCATGACCCAACGGCCGTTGGCCAGGGTCGGCTGCAATACCTTCATGTCCACGGCGATTAACTTCGCCGAACTCGACAAAGTCGAATCCAATGTGGACATGGCCGAAACAATCAAGGCTATGCTGAACAACAACATGGGCCCTTCCCCCAAAAACCGTGTCAACACCGCGTTCATGGATTCTTCCGCCAGAGCATGCGCACCGGCAAACACTCCCAGACTGCCAAACAAAATAATGCAGAGCGCACTGAGCCATGCCGCATGGTGGAAACTGCGCCAAGTGGTATCTCTATCGGCAATAAATCCCCGATCCATCATCACCGGATCGTGCATGGGATAACTCCAGATCTGTAATAACGCCACCATAATTAAGATGGGACCGGGATCGTTGAGCTCAAAAGGCTTAAAACCCAGATCGGTCAGGTTGAGGGCGGGATTGACGATCACAAAAACCATTAATACCGCCAGCGTCAGCAGGAACAACACCATTTGGAAGAAATCGGTACGCAACGACGCTTGCAAGCCCCCGATGGCCGAATACACCAGCGCCACCAATGCAAAGGCGATAATCGCCCATACATAGGCGGTGGACCCCGCGACGCCAAACAAAACGCCGATCACCAGCAGATTGGCAAACACTTCGCTGATCAAACGTATACCGATAACCAGGTTATAGGTTTGACTTCCCACCGTGCCGAAACGATCGTAGAGGAAAGATTGTATGCTGTCGTAGTTATGTTTAAAGCGAATATGATCGACAATGCGCGCACCGGTCAGAAACGATAGGTAATAAGCCGCATATGCCAGAGTGCCCCAAATGCCGTAATAAAAACCCAAAATGGCGGCATTCATTAATGAACGGGCGAAAATCCAAGTCGTGACTTGGGAAAATGTCAATGTCAGTAAACCAGGGGCCCGGCCGTCTGCCGCATGCCCTTGGAAAAAAGATTTACCCGACTTCGCCAGCGGCGACAATAATAAACACGCCGCGGAAAACAAACCCAAAATAACCGGCAACCTATAATCCATACATGACCTCATCGACTCCAGATGTATGACTGATGCGCTAGCGCCCCCTACCTTTTGATCAGATGCACACCATACGCTTTTGTTACAACGTCAATAGTCGCAAGCGCCCCATCATTACCAGATTTCTCCATATTTTTCAATCTATTAGAGCGATCTATCCCGGCGTATGAGCACAACCATAAATAAGTGATAATACATTTTTATCTATTTGCAACTTAGTTTGTTTTCTGGCGGCAACACACACCTATGTTTTTAGATAAGTGGTGTATGGATACGGTAGCGCAGGGAAAGCCGCGTACGATTATCTGGGCCAACACTCCACCGACACGAGTCATCGCTCCTCCTATCGCCCTGAATAGGGATGTAGTTTGGCGGTAAACACCGTCTGGATAAAATCGGATTTTTATTGTACCTTTCCTATAGCTCTCGATTAAGGCAAGGCCGGACACGGCGAGATAAAGGAGAATCTCTATGCCAGACGTCTCATTGGTCATTACCACTCTCACCGTTGCAGCGGCGTTGTCGCTAGTGGTTGAGCGGGTCTTGGAAGTCATTAAGCACTTTCGTGACGAAGACAACGCGAAAATCGAAAAAGACCAAGTCACTAAATCCGCCAAATTCTCCGTCAATGAAGCCAAACAACTCATAGAGAAATTAAAGACCGCCCTGAATGCCTACAAGGAGGTCAAAAAGCTGGATGCTTTACGAACGGCCGTTCCGCAGGCGACTCCCGCGCTGTCGCCGCCACCAACTGCGGATGAAACGGCCAGCGCCGATGAGCAACCGGAATACGCGGAGTTTGAGCGCCACGACAACGTAGTCATTATTACCGCCATTGGCAAACCCATTGAAGAGGCGCAAACTGCGCTGGTGCTCGCGTTGTTAGCGTGCGGATTCGGCATCATTCTCGCGGAAATTTTCAATCTTAAATTGATATCGCTGTTCCTCGGCACTGCAGTTCCTCATTGGGCGGACATACTGTTTACCGGAATTGTAATCGGTGGCGGCAGTCAACCCATTCATGTACTACTGCGCTTTTTGACTTCGCGCAAAGTATCCGCGAGCGAACTAGCGCCGGAGACTGAAGAGGCAGCAACCAAACCAGAAGCCGTAACACCAGTGCAGCCCACCGCTCCCCAACAAGATGATAGCTATTGGCAACCCATTATATACAATGGCGGCGTCAAACCTGAGTCGTTAGAACAATATCATCAGCGCCCCGCAGAGCCGAATTTAATCGTCTATCACCACACCGCCATGTCCAGTAATATTTCCTTTCAAGCAATAGTTGATGAGTTTCTGGTTAACAAAGGCTGGTTGACAGGTTATCACTGCGTGATCATGCCCGATGGCGCCATTCACCCCTTCTGCCGCTGGGACCGTTACGGCAACCACGCCAAAGGACTCAACCGACGCAGTTTAGGCATCGCCTTTCATGGCAACTTCCACACCTTGGCCAATGATCGCTATTCCAATCACGACGGTCGATTCGGTTTTCAAAGACCGACAAGCGTGCAGTTGGATGCCGGCGCGCGTGTAGTCGCCCTATGGGTACATCTTTATCCCGATATTCAGCTGGATTTCGCCATGGATATACTACCGCATAAGACCGCGATGCCGGGTCATACGGTGTGTCCGGGATCAAATTTTCCCCACGATGAGTTTAAGGAAAAAGTCAGCTTCTATTTTCAAAAGTGGGCGCAGTCGCAAAGCGCGCAACAACAGATCGCTTTGTTCAAACAAAAACCGTTTATCTACGCCACCGTGTGAGGACTGTTATGGAAGACGCGAATGCTGCATTAATTTTGTTAACCGCCGCTATCTTTTTTTCCCTGATCATAGAGCGTGTGCTGGAAATCGCCAAATGTATCTACGATTACGTGGAAGCCAAACAGGACTTCAGCGGATTTTGGAACCGGCGTGCCATCAGTATCCGCGAACGGCTGCAAAACCGCCTTCAGAAAGCCAAAGACAACACCATACAACAGGCTCTGGTCAAACATTTGGCATCGGGTTACGTGAACACCAACCACCCGGGATACGAAGGCACCGCCGTTATATCAGCCAGCAAATTACGCGCTTTCACTATAAAAAGCGTGAGTAAGACCATTGGTGTATTACTGGGCATTGCTGTGAGCTTTTCCCTGGGAATAAATGTGTTTGAATTGATCGCCCAATGGACCAATTCCCCCGACACCATGGCCTTGGGATTGTTTGAGGTAAACTTGCCAAGCACTTTGGAATATATCATTACCGGTATCATTATGGGTTTGGGTTCAGGCCCTTTGCATAAATTTATCACCGCTCTGGAACGCGCAAGGCGTAAACGCCGATCCACCGAAGCCGTTTAAGCCGATCAAAGAGGACAACCGCCATGCTGAGTATTTTTTTAAGTGATCCCGGACTATTCATCGGATTGGGTTTTGTGATCTTAGCTACCGTGTTACTGCCAGCGCGGGTGCGCTGGTATGTATTCACCGCCGGCATAGCCGTTGTGGCTTTTCGCGCCTACCAACTGTATTGGGCCAAGGGGCGGCTCAAAGAACTCGATCACGAGCGGGAACAACTGCGGGGCGAATTGCAAAGTTTACGCGACCGCCATGTTGAGCTTGAAGACACCCATAAACAATTGGTCGCGCAACTTGAACAAATCAAAACCCAACGCGATGAGCTGATCAAACAGCGCGAAGTCTTGGATGAGAACGCCGCCAACTTCGACTCTGAGAAAAAACGTTTGGACGCTGAACTGGAAAAGAACAAAACCGAGGCCCAGCAAGTGCGCGAGAATACCCAGCCCATCGTCGATTTTCTGGAAAGTTTTGCCGATGCCGAGCGTCTCACCGCCAACGTGCCACAGAATATTTAAAATCAAGAAAGTCTCTTATGGGGGTTATCATGCGTCGATTGTTGATAGTGTTGTTATTCTGTGTATCCGGTAGTGTATGGTCTGAAGAATGCCATGTTATCGTGAAAAAAGATGCACTATTGAAACAAGTTGTCGAAGGTCAAGAAATGTTTGTCGTCGCCGTCGAAGACGTCAAACCCAATCAATGCTTCAAACCCGTGGAAACCGCCCAGCACATTAAAAAACTACAACAGCAAATCGACGACAATCTGCAACTGGCTGAAGCTTACAAACAGAACCAGGAAGCGTTACAGAAGCTCAACCAGGATTACCAGCAACTGATTCAACGTCACGAACAAACTTTGGATAAATCCATCAACGTTTCGGAGAACTTCGAAAAAAACGTGGAAAACTATAACCAGCTAGCCAAAGACTACGATCAGCTCACCGTCAAATTTGACGACTTGGCCGGCAAATACCGCGATGTTGCACTAACCTCTGGCTCTCCCATCAGCGTGGAACTGGGCGCGGGCCTGACCGACCAAGGCGACGGTATTGCGTTATTGGGCGCCGGATTTAACGTCTATAAAACGTGGGACGTAAAAGCTTGGGGCTTAATGCATAAAGATTTCTTCGGGTTCTTAGGCGGTGCCAGCTTCAGATTCTGAAGAGCGGAATTTTCCCGGAGAAATTCCCAGTCTTCTCTTAAATGCTTTGTTAAACGAAACATCGGATTCATAGCCGCTTGCATGAGCGATCTCTCCAATGCTCATATTGCTCTCGCGCAGCAGCCGCGTCGCTTTGTGGATACGGCAACGCGTTAGATATTCCATCGGCGCCTCCCCCACCACAATTTTAAAGCGCTGCGCAAACACCGAGCGGGACATTCCCACTTGTTTGGCCAATGATTCCACACTCCACGCTTGTTGAGCGTCCTCATGCAGCAATCGTAAAACCTTGGCGATTTGCTGATCGGCCACCGCGCCCAGCCACGCGACTGCTTGATTTTCACCGGCATTGATATACGCCCGCAGGGTTTGCAAGAAGAATATTTCGGCAATGCGATCTATCATTCGCTGTGAACCCAACCCCGATGCTTGTGCTTCCGCTGCCAACAGCTGCATAGTGGCTTGCAACGCCGGTAACTCAGCATCGCTCACCTTAAAATGCACTAAATTAGGTAAAATATTCAACAAGGAAGGTGTGTGTCCCTCCGCAAAAATAAACCGCCCACCTATCATTGTCATCAACGGTCCACCGCCGCCAAAGCGTAGCACCCGTCCTTCCAACAAGTGCAGCATATCTTCAAAATTCACCAAAGGCGTAGCTTGACTGTCGCGCAAGGTGAAGGGATTGCCCCGCGGCAGCAAATAACAACTTCCGGTGGTAAGAGCAATAGACTCAGTCGCGCCCTGGACGCTGATCCAGCACTCACCTTGTAAAATAATCCCAAACTTCGCGTGATGGTAAGCATCGAAATCCAATCCCCACGGCGCCGTCGCCTCAAGGCGGGTATACGCCGCGGCTTTCACTCGCATAGCCGGAAGAAAGTCGGACAACGGATCCATTTTACGTATCTCCTTATAACTAAACTTCGAAAAGACGATAGGACAATAAAGCAGGACGCTCGGCCATTGAGCGAGCATCGCACCTCACTTATGGTAGCACGGTAATCGTTTAACAACAGCAAGGAGGAACACAATCGATGCACTTTGACTTAACCGGCAAAAATGCCATTATCACCGGCGGCACACGGGGTATTGGCCGCGCCATAGCCGAATTGTTTGCCAGAAACGGTGCGCACATCGCGCTAGCGGCGCGCAATGCCGACACATTGAAAGAAACTACTGCCGCTTTTGACGCCCTGGGTATCAATACTTATGGCGAGGTGGTGGACGTTGCCGATAGTGCAGCGTTACAAACCTGGGTACAACACAGTAACGAAACGCTCGGCGGCATAGACATTGTAGTTACCAATCCCAGCGCCTTTGGCATCGGCAATAGCGAGGATGATTGGCAACAAGGCTTCGACGTGGACTTGATGGGCACTGTACGCTGCGTGCAGGCGGCATTACCGTTTCTCGAACACGCCGCCAATAGCCATGGTGACGCCGCCATCATTACCATGTCATCGGTACTAGCTAGCGCTACGGATATTGATTCGGCGTATGGTGGCTACAAAGCCGCCCTCATCAATTACACTAAAGGCCTGGCTCGCCGCTTGGCGAGTAAAAAAATTCGCGCCAACTCCATATCACCCGGCACAATCTATTGCGAAAACGGTTTTTGGGCAAACGCCAAGAACGCCATGCCCGAAGTCTATGAAGAATTTTTCAACCGTAATCCCATGGGCCGTATGGGCACGCCGGAGGAAGTAGCTAATGCCGCAGCGTTTCTAGCATCACCGGCGGCATCATTTATTACCGGCACTAACTTGATTGTGGATGGCGGATTTACCGATAAGGTGTATTTCTAGATTTGCAGACGAGGAAGCAAGAGTCCAGGGATGGACGCCATTGAGATCTTAAAACTATCGTAACTTATCCGTCGTTTGTAATAACTTCAGGAACGATTGTAATAATCGAGCTTCCACTGCTCGAAATCCTTTATCAGTTGCTGAATGGTATCGTGTTCGTATTCACGCAACCCGCTCAATACCAACTTTTTAATTCCCGCACCGGCGATTTCACCGCTGACTTTTATATTAAAATACAAATATGCATCGCCCCGCTTGCCGTTCACCTCTAACCGGCTCGAAGACAGCTCCAAAACAGGATCGACTAAATCGAGGCGCTCCAAATCCAAAGACATACTTTCATATATAATCAGCGGCCGTTGCGTGTTGATCATCACCTTGTGCTCAGCCATAAGCGGCACAAGAATATCCGGAAAATTATGACCGGAAAACGCCACATAGCTTCTGGCGAACGCATCGATCACATCATCAGCCGTTGTACGTTCGCCGGCGCGCGTTACATGCAGGTAAGCCTTACCAGCGTCATCGGCAATATCGAATTTTTCGTTGTCGTTTTTTAGCAGGTTCAACTTTACACCGCGGCCGACCATGCCGGAAAAATTAAATTCCATATGTTGGCTAAGGCCATATTTCGCTAGCACCAGGGAAAACAATAAATCACCCGGCACACAAAAACGCTTGGCGTCGGGATTATGGATGGGATTAAAGTCTCCGCAAACCTCCTTGGCAAAACGGCTCGCTTGCTGTTCGCTGATCAGGATATTGCCGTTTATTTCGGAGTAAAAATCGTTTACAAACATACTTGTATTATTGCTCTAATTAGGTTTCTGAGTAGTTCGAGGAATATCAAGCCTAGGCCTCCTAGGCGAGCGGTCAATTATATAATCAATTAGCCACTGATGGTTACTAGATTTTTGGGAAATTTACACCCAACGGACAAATTTTCCCAATTTTGGATTGGAACGTACGTAATTGACTTTAAACGCTATTTAGTTTTAAGCCTGGAGGAAAGGGCTAGCATGGCTTTTACACAAATGCGGCATGTGCTCATTCAATATATTAAACCGAAGAAAGCGTATATAAATCGACTAGACCTATTACAATGGTTTGGGATTTTTCTCATACTTGACGCGCCACGGCATCGAAACAACGTATCCAAGCAGCACCACAAACGTCGCTCGACTCGCCCATAGGAAAACCTCCCACGGTTCATACGTACCAACCCACGCTTTTGAATTATCAATTGATAACCACTCCAGTAGTAGCACTACCGACCTTTCTAGTAATATCCAGGTAAAAATCAGAAACAGTGTATAGGCCATTATTGTTTGAACAGTTCCATAACGTCCCCGCGGGATAAGCGTCCATGCGCTGCTCATGGCCGGATCGTTGGCAATAGCTTTGTCGAACTGTTTACCATGTATGTAAATTGTGTAGTGCCTTGTAAGGCTCACACCGATGGCGATCACAGCAATAGCGATGCTGAGCAACATAACAGGCAGCAACTGGATCACCTGCTCAATGGTCAAAAGCCCACTTATCCATTGAGGCAAAATCTTCTGTAGCTCTTTTTCCAGATCTTGTAACTGCTGTGATTCATTGTTTATCTGCGTACTCAGAGTCTGCAGCTCGTTACTCACCGCTGTCCTGGCCTCAGTGACATTAGCAAGCTCTTTGTTCACAATGTTGGAAAACTCATCAAGCCGCTCTCGTAGTTTCTCCCACAATTCCCGCATTGCAATATCTTTCTCAGCGATTGTGCTGTACCACTTCTTGCCTAACAGCTGGCTTTCCCATTCTTTGATAAATCCATTCAAAGCCTCGATTTCGGTTTTCAACCAACCTAGGTCTCTATGCCGGCCACCCCATTCTTCGATGCTACTTTGCAAAGGATCAGCTATATTTGTACGCAACATCTTACCGATTTCCCTTATCGAATCGTCGGCTTCCTGCTGATAACGGCTTAGTGAATATCCTTCCGCCGGGGGCGATACGCGCATACGCTCGTAACGCTTAATGAGGTCTCTCTTTTCCCGTTCCCATGGCTTGTCATCAATGAATTTATTTACCTCTTTTAGTACACTTTCCGTTTTCGCGATGATCTGGATTTTTTCGCTGGCAATATCGACATCTTTTTCGAGAGCTTCGATTCTCTGGGTAGCCTCGGTCTTTTTCCCTGAATCATTCACAAAGGGCACTAGTACTTTTACAACCAATGCAAGTGATATTACGGCAGTCAAAAACACGATGCGCTTAATTAACTTATTATTGTCATCCCATAACTTAAAATGGCGATCCAGGCAAAATTCTTCCACGGTACCTCCCCTATAGAAAAGGTAATTTTAATTTCTATTATAGTAAATCTTGGTCAACTTGAGATAACCAACGCTAAACCTAAGAAATTACGACATGACCATATTTACCAAAATATTTGCCAACCGCACATCGGTTCTAACACCCTGATGGAGAGCCTTCTCGCGTGAAGTTGCTTGTCGTGACTTCTTAAGCCCATCTTAAGAATCCCATAAGAATCTCTAAAGACTCAATGCCTAGTCTTTGTAGTATCGGTAAAGAAATTACCTTGGCTGGAAAATTAATATGGAGGTTGTCATGGATAATAGTACGTATACCGTCAGAAAGTATTTAACGTTGTCCCAACGCATAGCTCGAATCCTGGCGAGCATAATATTAGTCGTCGTTGTCACGACGGAAGCATTATTACCTTTATCGTGGTCATTAACACTGTCAGCGATTGCCGTTTATACCATATCAACCGGACTATCAGGATGGGATCCGATACTAAAACTCCTGAAACAATCACAGCTCTTACAACCCGATCAAAAACTCGGCATCGCAGCACAATTTGAGTGCGCAGCCATTGGCGCTGTCTGCGTCACAGTGGGATTTTTATATAGCAGTTCGGATTCTGTAGTTCTACGTTTACTACCGTTTTTTGGTATATATCCGATCTTAATATGCGCCATCAAATATGACCTACTGTCCTATTTATTGCATTCCTATTTAGATGGTAACAATCCAAAGCACACGGATCAGAAGTAACGTAGGACATCATTGACGTAGAGCGCTAATAAAATTTTTATATTTGAAGGTATTTGTATATTTTGAATAAAATATTACTGGCTACTAGCGGACGCTCGCTAATACTTTGTCAGATTCTGTTCACGCCATAACCGGATGCTTAAAAACATCGAATATTATCATGTGCGACTGAGTAAGAAACAATTAAATTTATTACTCACTAAATTTTTCCACAGAGCAGACTCTGGCTATTTCACGATAAAACGTGTGAATTTCTTAGAAGCAGGCGCTATATAAATTCCAGATTGCTATTTAACATTCTAATGTCAGCTTACGCCTGTTTCCGTAGTACATCCTGATGCTTTTATCTTTTTCGTTTCATATTTTCTTACTGCTTCTTTTTGACTTTCGCTGCCGTTTAACATCTGGAACCAACCACTCCCGCGCCGCCTCAGTGATTTCGGCTACAACCGGATGGGAGATCTTGCGTTCCACGGAAATCGCATAGAAGTGGTCGAGTACTTCATCCGTTTGACCAATGGTCACGACGTCGTACTGTTTTACTACTTCTGATGCAGTGGGTGCAGGCGCAATAAACACTCCTGTGCCGGCCCGTCCGAAGACCTTCATCAGGGCGCTGTCATCGAACTCGCCGACGATCTGCGGATGAATGTGTAGTCTGTCAAACCACTGCAGTAGACGGTTCTGTACCACCGTCATTTCGCTCGGTAGCAATAAGGGTGCACTATTAAGGCAGTGCGGAAAACCGTTACTTAACTTTCGCGCCAGACGGGGAGTCGCGAAAAAAGTAATGCCGCACTCACCGAGTGAGTGGTTAAAACCGCGTACGTTCACGCCCTGTGGAATAGGGCCGTCAGCAATGACCAGATCGATGCAGTGTATGGCAGTTCCGCCAGTAGAGCATTGATGGTGTTTTCCCGGCAGACGATCCGCACGGGCTCCGGCAATTGCAGTACCGGGGCCAACACGCAATAGGCAATGGATTTCGGCACCATGTCCGCTACGCCCACCTTGAAGACCAGCGGTCTTTTGAGGGAAATTGTGTACCATCTCTTCCAGTTCATTGCCCAATGAAAAAATCTCATCGGCATAGCTCAAAACCAGGCGCCCGATTTCTGTCAGTTCCAGGTTGCGCCCCACCCGAGGAAACAGGGATTCACCCAGACTCTCTTCCAGTAAGCTGAGTTTTCCGATGATAGTCTGGGGTGTCTCGCTGGCTCGGGTAATGCCACTTTCCTTTGCCACCACCCAGAAATAGTGCAGGTGTTTATAGCAATCATCGCTCTACCATTACTTCGGTAAATACGAAGGGTATAGCAATATTTTTCGACTATTTCTTAGTTTTAAACCAGGCTAATCTTAGGTTCGACCTCAATTAGATAGACCTCGGCTCGGGAGACAATGATGCAAATCGACATTCAAGCACGCAACTTTCCTATGACAGATGGCCTGCGCAGCTATATTGAACGGCGCCTGAGCTTCGTCCTTAGTGCCAGAGACGACCACATCCAGCGCGTGCTGGTGTGGCTGTCCGATGCCAATGTCCCGCGCGGCGGCACCAACAAATGCTGCCACATCGAGGTAGCGCTCACCCACGATGTAGACGTGGTGATCAAAGATGCTGAAGCAGACCTTTACGTCGCCATCGATCGAGCGGCTGATGGCGCCGCCCGTGCAGTAGGATGTCTTGTTCATCGACCTGTTACACCTGCTAGGGTTCATGAATGGTATGAATGGTGACGAGTAGCGACATCACACAAAACCTGATTAACTTATCTGAGTGGAGACCATTCATCATGCATACAACAATGACAGATACGACGGCACGTACACAAACAGCCGTTCTCGCAACCAACAAAGTGATCCGCAACACTTATTCGCTGTTATCAATGACTCTGTTATTCAGTGCGTTGGCTGCGGGTATTTCGATGGCGATGAACCTACCACATCCCGGCTTGTTGCTGACATTGGCTGGTTACTTTGGTCTGCTGTTCGCTACCACCAAGTTCCGCAACAGCAGCCTGGGACTCGTTTTCGTGTTCGCCCTGACCGGCTTTATGGGTTATACCTTGGGGCCAATCCTCAATGCCTATATGGCGTTGCCCAATGGTAGCCAGGTGGTAATGACCGCCATGGGTGCCACCGGCGCCATCTTCCTCAGCCTGTCAGGCTATGCGCTCACCACGCGCAAGGACTTCAGTTTCATGGGCGGTTTTTTGATGGTCGGAATTCTGGTTGCCTTCCTGGCTGGTCTAGGTGCGGTATTCTTCGAGATGCCTGGTTTATCCCTGGCTGTATCTTCCATGTTTGTGCTGCTCATGGCAGGTCTGATCTTGTACGAGACCAGCAACATTATCCACGGTGGCGAAA
>Ga0209536_100008613_pt1 | contig 15274 bp, 12 predicted proteins | sample DeeMarSeWOR28_12_FD_187461 | JGI IMG/M metagenome (GOLD analysis project Ga0209536, IMG submission 187461) | Marine sediment microbial communities from White Oak River estuary, North Carolina - WOR-2-8_12 (SPAdes) (version 2) | ecosystem: Environmental > Aquatic > Marine > Intertidal zone >...
CCGGATCAGTCGATACCTTCAGATGATCACCCTGGTCCAGTATCTCGAGTGCACGGACCAGCCGGTACTCGTCGTTGAGGTGAGTATCCTTGTAGGTACAAAGCGCTATCTTCTGGCGAAACTCGAGATCCAGCGCATCGTTTTTCGTGACTTCATCGGATTTCCTGAAGTGCTCCAGCAGACGCCAGGCATAACCAAATTCATCCAGGTCTTTCAGTTCCCTGGCGAGCTCCAGTGCTCCGCTGGCATCGAGAGTACCTGCTTTAATTGCAGCTTTAGCCCTGTTGATGCATTCCTGCCTTTGTTCCTGTTTTGTTGACATGTCGCTCCTCCCTCATGCCATTTCGGCTCGTTTTTTTTGTAGTGCTTCGATTACCTTGATTAACCATCCTGTTTCTTCGCCGCGCTTGTTGCGGGCATCGGCGATGAGCTTCAGGTTGTTCCCGGTGGTTTCCGGTTCCCACGATTCCCGGACGTCTGCCAGCGCCCGGCCCAGGTAGTCGGCCGCTTCCCCGGGCTTATTCTCGAGAACTGCCAGCTCGAGCATGGTTGCGTGATCCCAGTAGTCCGCGGTCGCGCCTTCGAGGCGCCGAATGACAGCAAAGCGGACCACCGGAAGTAAACGGTCTTTTGTCTGCAGCGATTCTGTATCGCCCTTGATGTCCAGCAAGGTGACAGCGTTGATACCAGGGTAGGCATCACGCTGGTCAGCCATGAAACCTCTCAGGTAGGCATCGATCGCTTTATTGAGGTGCCCTGTTGCTTCGAAGTCATTGCCACTATTGACAGCCTCGCTCCAATAATCCTTGTGAATTCTCCCAATAAGGCCGCAGGTTTCGGAACTCGGCCCCTGTCGCTGCTCGACTTGTTTCAACACCTTCAGTGCCTTGCCACGCATTGAAGGATCCTTGCCAGCGCATCGGTTCAGCGCAAAACCGAGCTGTTCCTGCACGAGCACCTGCTCCGCTAGAACTTTTGGCATGTCTTTTTGCACTGCGATCATACCCTTCCAGTCACTCAACGCCCGATAAGTCAGCATCAGGTCGATTACTGTGCCACTTTCGGCGGTATCCAGCGCACCCATGTCATCACGGACCCTTGCAAGGAGCTGCTGTGCTTGAGCTTGCGTGGCTTTCTTTTTGGCCAACTCACGAACTTCGCCAAGTCGTCGCTTTATGTCTTCGTTGTATTGAACCTGCTCACGAAAGGTATCCGTCTTGAGGCGGGCGATCTTACCGGGTCGCCATTCTCCGATTAGTTGAAACAATGGACTGTCAACAGGCTCGGATTTCGCCGCCAGATCGCGCAGCTCCTCCAGTTTCTCCTTCAGCGCCGTCCGCAGTTTCTTCGCCATCGCCGGTGAAAACGTATTGTTCTTGCCCAGACTATAAGGCAATGATCTAAGGAAATTGATATCAAAGGGAATCGGCTGTTGCCTGGCGAAAATAGTTACCGTGGTTGCAGGCCTCGCCGTGTGTCGGACACCGAGTTCATAAAAGACGTTGGCGTTCGCCGTCGTCAGATCCGCGACGGCGAAATCGCAAAGCAAAAGACGCTCAAACATCGGTCCATGAATGATGCCGCCTGTTTTCTCCTCGTCCGCGCGTATCGGTTCCATTCCGGCGTCGATAATCGCAGGTTTAATCCCGGCTTCGTACACGCGATTGAAATCAATATCTTTACCGCCGGTAGGATCATGCCTGGTGCCAAAGGGCATCAGCACAAAGCAAAGTGGTTTCATCCTGTATCACCTGTTGGTCTCACATCATTCAATCCCTGGGTTTCCATTATGTGGCAGCATCGCCACACGACTGATCGCGCGAAGTATTGAGGAAGTATAATCCCCCTTTTTCACTGACATCAAGCCCGCGACTCATTAACAAGTCCGGCCAAAGCTCTACGCCTTGTGATAATCACAGTCTCCCGGCTTCTCTTCTATAACATCAGACTCACTGCTGTCCCACTTGCACGTAATTATTTTGATTATAGTTATGGTATTACAAAGTCAGCTTGCCCTGGTATTTCCAGGTTTCTCATCCTGAAAATCTTTGCGTGGATCTGTCGCCGGGCTCAATCTGAATGTATTGATGTCGACATGGCGTTTCAATACGATATCCAGTAGTAGAGTCTCATTATCTTTGATCAGATTCTCGAGTGGTATATCATCCGAGTGGAATTCTCCCGGTGTGTAATAACTGAAACCTTCTGACGGGCGGGCAATAATACGGAAGCCAAGTTTGCCGTCCTTGATCTTCAACATCCTGGTTGCATTCAAATACAGAGTCAGATGGTTATTGTTAATCCGGTTCTTTTGCTTATCGACAAAGAAGCCCTTGGGTAATATTCCCGGACTGTATTGATTGCCTGCAAGCAGGTAGAGGTCGTAGTCCTTGACTTGATTTCCCTGATCATCAGTAACGCGTACTACGACCATGGCATATTTATTTGTGGATTGTGTTTCACCTGTTCGAAGCTCCATTTCCTGACTCAAAATCGCGTATTCATCGGCATCACTGACTTGAAGACTGTCTATAACCGCCCTCACTACAGGGGATTCGATATCGTCAGTAGACTTGACGGAACGCATTATTCCCATTTTTTCACCCGAGTGACTGGCTTTGGGTATAACCTCCAGAGCACAAGGCTGAGATACTCCGGGATCAGTTTTACCCAGCTCCAGCGGATACACTTCTAGCATATCGCCGTTATCCTTTACAGTGAACGGCGATTGACTGGTGTTTTGGCTCAGGACTATATGGCGATAGTTCAGATTGGCGGCCGCGACCCTGACAACGCCGTCTGAACCTTTCTCGGCAGTGTAAGAATTGAGATAGTCGTATAGTTTTTTGTCAATGGTCTCACCGGTTATTACTATCGGGTAGAAACCCAGTTCAGCGGTTTTATAATTCATCCAGGCAAGGTTGAGATCGCGTTGGCCATCGCTGCCAAGTTCAAGCCAGTTCAGCACTCCCTGGCCCGGCTCAACGCCGGCCCACCAGGCCTTCATGCGCCCGACCCTGGCCTTGCCGAGTTGTGCCAGCGCCGAACCGTGATTGGCAGGTGCCAGCATGATCAAATGCCGCAGGGGTAAACGGTCCAGTTTACGTTTGTCACCGTAGTATTTTTTCACCCATGCACGTATAACCGGGCCGCCAGTTGAATGCGTGATACAGGAAAAATATGTATCGCTACCCAGTTGTTCCTTGCGTGCCTGTTCGAATGCGCGAGCAATATCATCCACTGTAACCTCGTCGTGAAAGCTGATGTATTTACCCAGATAAATATGCTCGATACTCAACTCGAGTTCTTCCGGCGACTGTCGGCTCAATGCTTCCGGCAACTCGCCATATGTATTGGTGTGCGTGACGCTCCATCCGTGTACGAATACGAGTTTCATATCCTACCTCCTGATTATTATTATTTTTATAGCGGGCTTGTTTGAGTAGATTCTATTCTGTATGAAAAAACCAGGTCAAATAAACCGTGATCGAGAGCAATTGTTTCTAACATGAGAGAAATTTTCGATCTGGCCACACATATTTTCAACCGTTTTTCGAACAATCTTTCAGTAATTCCATATATTGGGAGGCCACGCCAAAAAACTCTGTTACGCTTAAAATTGATTTTCCCGAAATATATCTCTTAACAGGGCTTTGGTTTTATTCCGGTTCGTATCATTTACCAGATCGATGAATTCTTCAACAATCCCCGCATTGGCTCTTAAAGTTGATACATTAAGTGAATTGAGTACAACAGCTGCGTTATATACCCCGTTCACATTATCAAAATTTAATTCAGCGTAATCTATCAAATCTGACACCAGCAAAGGATCACTCTTCCAGTTTGTCACTATTTCGTTGGCCGATTGAATTCTGGCTGCCTTATCATCACTAAATATATTCTGTATTAATTTCGCTCGAGTTGCAGCTATCCCGGCCAAAGCCAGCCTGGCTTGTTCCTGGGTTTTTGTATCCTGGCTTTTGGCAAGCTGATTCAGTATGACGGTTGATTTGTAGCTTTCCGCAACATCAATAATATATTCATCATCAAAGTAGTTTCTTAACGATTTTATTGCCAGGTCCCTGCTGTCTTCCCGTATTAAATGAGGAATATATTGTTGTACTGTTTGCGCTTGCGATAATTTCCTTTGTTCAATAGAAACCCAGACTTGGAGGCCAGATATTACTAAAGCCAATAGTGACACTATCGCCGCAATACTGAAGCGCTTGGATCTTTGGAATTTTAATTTTTCTTCCTGGAACGCTGCTTGATTCGCCAGAAGCTCCAATTCCAATTTCTTTAATTCGCGTTCATCCACTGCTATTCTCCTCTATCGTCGCACTAGCCGGTTGGCGTGTACTGACCCGCTATGTAATCTAACTGCGAATTCACCACCCATACCCCGAGAGGGAAATCGCCCTCATGCCCGGCTTAACATTGTCTGTCATCTTCCGTTCTTCACTGGATGAAAGCGTCGGAGATGTTAATCAGTAGCGTAGAAGCTCACCTGCCGTTCAGGCTTAGCCTTGCATTGATCAGCCGGGTGGCTTCGTCCGACCAGCGTTTCTTCATTTTCTCCACATCATCCGCTTCGCAACGGTACATTGCAAAATGCTTGATTCGTGCGTGAGCGCCAGACTGGATCTGGGCAAAGTTTGTGTCATAGAAATGACCCTTGGCAGTGTTCATTTCGCTGTCATCGAACTCGATGTATCCTCCACCACCGAAGGTCTGGCCGTGCAGTTTTTCGTGCCCGCCTTCCCACCTGTAGTGAATTTTCGGTTCATTGCCGAGAACTACGCCAGTAATAACAGTCCACCAATCCGCCAGCGGTTCTCCCGATTTATCGTACGTCCAACCGCGCATATAAGGGGTGTTTGTTACTTCATTCACCGTAACTGTAACGTAACTGAGGGCCGACATATCATCCTCCCCTTTGCGCATACGTTCCCACCAGTGACCAGCAAAGCGATGACTGAATCGCCAAAAAGCATCCTGGTTCTCGCGCACCTTGGTCGATGGCGCGTAGCGTTTACCTAAAGCGCGCATCTTCTTCGTGACCTTGGTAGCCTGGGCGGTAATGTCGGAGCTATCTGGTGACTTCGTGTTGTAATCAAAGTCCACTAACTTAACACCTGAAAGATCAGAGGCGATATGCGTGCGTGAATCGCGGGCCACGAAAAAGAAACAACGCTTGCGCCCCAGGCGCCCCATGAACAGACCCAGTTCGAAAATAACGTTGTCACGAGGCAAATTGATTTTCTTTTTCCGTACATTAGCGGGATCATCACCTGTAAGAATAACGATGGCGAAATCGGCGCGTTCCAACTCTTCTTCCAGCGACTCGATGTAGGTGTCACTGAAATTGAAGGTCTCTTCATCCCAGACTTTAACCTCAAGCTGCGGCGATTTCAGCGCCTCCGCGACGGCCTTCGCTACCTCAATCTGTTCCGAAGAAGAAGCTACAAATACCCGCAACGTGTCTGTCATACCAGTCTCCCGTAATGGCGTCATTTCCGACAATTCGTAATGTTTAACAAGCTGAAGCTTTGTTAGCAAGTCCGTCAATCCGCAGAAAACTCTTGATCTTTGCTTCGTGAATAAATCCGGTACAGCGAGATCAAAAAGTTTTTTCCTTTTCTGATTCTCTATATATTATCAAGGCCTGCCCGCAGCAACTTCGCGAATTGTTTCATCTGCCGCGGCTTGTCGCCTGTGTAGGCGAAAATCTTTGAGCCATCAAGCAGTGTAGCCAATCGCCGTTCTATATTCCCATCGGCCTCATTTCCGTCAGATAACCGGATAAGTGCGTCATGCTGCCCTACTAGAATCCACTGATGTGAATGCTGTGCTCCCAGGTTCTCGATCTCCCACAGTAAGCCCTCCCCGGTTTCGGACACATCGATCAGCACGGCGTCGGAAGCAGATGCCAGTTGGGTTACCACGTTTTTCCAGATCGCGTGCGCCACGCGCACGACCACCAATCGCGGTGCCAGAATTTTTCTGCTTCGTTTGAGTATCGCCATTATGACCGGCCCTATCTGGTCAGACCGTTCAATGCTGGTTGACTTTCCGAGTTCCGCCTTTTTATACGACCGATATGAACCCCACGAAAAAAGCGCCGTCGCACCGAAGAACGCAACGACGATGAGCACAAAACCACCGACGAGCAAGCCTGCGAAAATCATAAAAATAAATGCACCAAAGATTCGACCCATCATCTCTTTCAAACCACCACCCTGTCCCTCCGCAATGTACTCCCTCGAGATACCACCGATGTGTTCCGCGAGACCACCCCCGAAGAGCCAGAACAGCCCTGCTACAACCAGGGTGAGCGCGATCCATCGCCACAACCCCGCCAGACGTCCCTTACCCGTTGAACCGTAAACCGGTGCGATCTCATTGTCGTCAAGGGTCACCAGTCGCCAACTGTTCCCCATCGCCGTGGTCACGGCAAAACTCAGCGCTTTGGTGGCGTCATCATATCCAAAGCGACGGAGAAACAGCGCCTGCCTTCGACGGCCGCGAATAAGTTTAAGTCCCAACCACAGGCCAACAATCGCGATAACAGTCGCTGTCAGGAATATCATAACCTGGTCCGGGTCCAGATCGGGAAAGCGGATTGTGGGTGAAAAAATCGATGCGATAATGCCGACGATCAATATAAGCGGCAAGCTTGATGCACCGAGACCAGCGAACAGAAAAAGCATGCCAAGCAACGTGGCGAATGCCCGCCTAAGCCGGCGAAAGAACTTTCGCCTCGGGGGGTCTACGATGATTTCGAATGGCACTGAGAATTCCGCTTCGCTGTTAAATACCTTGCACCGGGATATCCGAATTAAGATACCACAAGGGATTCCCGCATCAACAATAAAAGCCCTTATATTAAAAGTCCAGCCTCATTGTTCAACTGATGCTCATTTCGTGAATGTACAGTATTTTTGCCGTACCCTTAATACAGAAACTTCTCTCCGTTAATCCTCACATGCAGTGGAGGTTAGACTATGAAAGACCTGACCAACTACCAAGATCTGTAATAAACGAACGTCTTTCGATTGATTAACGGCAAGCACATTGCGTAGTGAAAAAGCCAGACTTCGTGGGTGGTGTACAGAGATAATGAATAAAAGCATAATTAACCGGCAGGAAAAAGCATGCGTACTGCACCTGGAGTTATAGCCTTGATTGAGCGTCGTATTTCGATATCCTTGAAAAAGGGATCAGCACACTTTCAGAGTCAGAAAGCTCATGGCAAACATTGAGCATATAAAGCTATTGTGCCAAGGCGTCAAAACATGGAATGATCATCGCAATAAGCATGACTTTACTCCCGACTTGACCCATGTTGAGATCCGAAACACGAATCTTAAGAACGCCCTTTTTCAACAGACTGATTTTGACGGCTCAATATTTTCAAATGTTGATTTCGGGGGCGCCCGCATGGAGAAAGCCCGACTCAATGGCGTTACCGTGTCGCGCACATCTTTTCGTCTCGCCTCTCTGACCAGTGTTGAACTCAAAGGCGCAGATTTCAAACGTGCGTGTTTTGAAGGCACGGACCTGAGCGGCGCCATTGCCTTCGACTTAAAGATACGGCATGCGAACTTGATAAATGCCAAATTCAATGAAGCCACGCTGCGCTACAACCACATCTATAACAGCGACGTGCGTGGAATCAATTTACAGGACGCCGAACTCGAGCACGTGATCTTGAAGCGAGCAACTATCGAGCAATCACGGATAGCCGATCTCAAGCATCTCGGATGCGGTATTGAGCTAGAAAATATCTCTACACCGAGTGAATGGACGGATTGGGACAATTTCGATGTTCGACAAGGCGAGGACGAGTTCGGGGTCATTATTCACAAGGGGCGTGCCTACTGGATAAGCGAGGGGCGCTGGGACTTTTTTATCAGCCATACAGGTGCCGACAAGGAACATATCGCACGGCCATTGGCAGAGGCGCTCAGAGAACGAGGACAGCGGGTTTGGTATGACGAGTTTGAAGTCAGACCTGGCGATAGCCTGGCACAGGTAATTGATTTTGGTACCAGAGCCTCTGTCTTCGGCGTAATTGTAGTGAGCAAGGATTTCTTTGGTAGAAAATGGACCGAGGCAGAGCTTGACGCTCTATCGAAGAAACGCCTCTTCCTGCTACTCCATGAACTCACTCCTGAGGATTTACAGCAATTAAGGCCAGACCTGGAAGACCGGGTCTCAATTTCTACCAGTGCCGGTATTGATAAGATCGCAGACGCATTGGTCGACGCGGCGCAACAACTACCACAGCACGGATAATACTCGTGATTAAATTACGGCGTATACCGATGAAAAACGAATGCGATTCGTTCTTAAAGCATTGCCGCTTATATAGAAGCGGGTCAGATCACAGTTGCTGCTTTTATCTCCGGCCCTACAGGTGCAACGCCCCGCGGTGCTATAGTCGCAACATAGCTCAACGATAAACGCAGCGACCGGTCGGTGACCATTTTCCAGATCTGACGGGCATCCTCGTCGCTGCGCCGAAGCTTTAGCTCGAGCGCCGAATTCTCCAGGTACATGCCGAAGTGGTTCTCCGGTATCACCGGGGTCCGTTCGAGTTCCGACATGGCCCAGCCGGCCAGAACGTACTCGATATCGCTCGCATGGCCCCAGAAAGACAAAATGAAATGCAGTTCGAGCAGTTCGGCCAGCCGTGTGATGCGATGAAGAAAAAGCGTGCCGTGATTACCCGTCATGTTTCCGAAATCGTTTGTCCCGATTGTCCGCCAATCGACCATCTGTACGGATTGATTTGAACTATGACCCGCTTTTTCGATCAGGTAATCGACAATCCCCCGGCAGGCGAGCTGGACGATTTGCGGGTTTGCAGTGACCTCGCTTTCAGCCGACATAGCGCCGAGAATCGATTCTATCTTCGGCAGCAACGACTGCATGTGTGAGTGAAAGTTATGGAGCACACCAACTGTCACGGCATTCTGAGCGGCAATGTCGGCAATTGCATCGGGAAGCGTGTCACGATCCGGCATTGGCGTATTCCCGATCAGCACCGGCAACACCGGTATGCCATTGACGAGAGCGGTTTCTATCTCCATGCAAACCGAATCGTTCGGCTCTGCAATCCGCTTGTGCCAGTCTGCACCGATTAGTGTGATCAGAACCCTGCTTTCTTCAATCGCCTCACGGATGAAATCGGAAAAACTGACTGCGAACGGGATAGCGGTTACGTCCATAAACACCGCATCGTTGCCAAACCGAGCAGTTAGCCAGTCGTAGATACGGCAGGCCTGCGGGCCGTCGGTCCGGCGGTAGCTCAGGAATATAGTAGCCATGATTAAGCATGGAAGTATAAACCCACTTTTTCACTGACATCAACCCAATCGCTCATCAGCTTACTCGTCAAAGCCCAATGCTTTCTTTACATCAGTCGAGCAAAAAGTGTCGGCAGCGGGTGCACGGTACTTCTTCGATCATGATTTAGACTTTAATAAGCCCTTGCAGATGATATGGTGTGCTGGTTTACCAAAAAATGGAACGGGGCCCGGGAATTTTTTTCACAAGTTCATTATATTCAAAAAATTTCCCTGATTATCAATTCATCCTTCTGAACTGCAACATCTGCATTGGTGGACAGGAAGGAGCAAAAGCAGGTTTTATACAATGTGACAGACTTTACCGGAAAGAACCCATACAGGTTATCGAAAGCATACGCGAGTATTTACCAGGTTGAAGCGCTGTCGAATTACCTGGCCAGACAGGAAGCCAGGGCCTCCCTGGTTATTCTCCGTTATTTTTATGTGCTTGATCCGTTGTTACATCTTTTTCGAGAGGTGTCATCTTTATGAAAATATTCTTCTTGTTATCGCTGGCATTCGACCTGACGCAATCACCACTGTAGGAAGCGTCATCCTGCAGCTTAAGGCTACACTCGTACAATGACCCTGTATCGAGTTTGAAGGTAAGCACATTCTCCTTTACCTCAAGATTGTCGAACGAGTAATCCTGGTCATTGTGTATCATGGCAATTGTATAGTTAATACCATCTTCAGCATCCACGCCCTTAACGTCAAATTTCACGAATTCTTTTTCACCCTCATCCGAAACGATAATGTATCCCTTCCAGTCCGTAGTGGTATCCAGCTCCTGTGAATTGCAGGGACTCACAGACAGGGAAATAAAAACAGTCAAAATAATTGAAATAAGCCTCATCACTCACAGCCTCCTTATGAATTTGCTCTAAAGGTGCCTGCCTTATTGCCCGGACACATTACTGTTGCCTACTTCGCTTCCAGCACCCGTAGTAATTTTTGCTTCAATGTTTTTTATTGATTTCTGCTGAATCTTTAAATCCTGTATTGCCTCATTCAGATAAGGCTTATCTCGCTGACTGGCATAGACCCCCGGAAACAGGACACCTCTTAGAACTAATTCACCCCTGTTGAAATCCTCCAGCACAATGGCAAATCGCTCATTATTGGACAGTCGTGTATTATCTATTAACGGGAAATTGAAATAATCCAGCGAAAACTCTATTTCCGCAGGCTCATCGGCAGCGCTCTCTTCATCCAGATCTTCGATGATCAGTTTTACCCGGACTGTTTTCTTTCTGTAATTGGCATCGCGCAACTGAATAGTAATTGAACGTGCGATCTTGCCGATCAACAATTCGTTATCCGGCCGCCCTTCTGCGTCGACAGCCTGATGATCAACAGGCCAGGTATACTGCCATTCTTCACTTGCAATGGATTCATTTTTTTCAATTTTTTCGAAAGGTATCCTTGCTTTTATTGTTTCAGCTTTTGATGCAATCGTTGACAACTGCGATGCTGCGACACGCCTCGCAAGCCCTTGAAGTCGCTTCTGATGTATGGCCGCATCAAACTTCCAGTCATCAATTTCTTCATGACTTGCTTTAAGGATACGTTCGATATCCTTTGACATCTCGCCGAACAGCGGCCCCAGGCTCAAGGAATCGCCAAAATTTAACGCCAGCATCTCCATTCTGAGTATTTTCTTCGAAATCTCATCGTTAACATCACACCCGCTTTTATCGATATTTGTACAATTCTCTTTTGGCCCATCAAAAAAGCCATCCATGATCTGCTGAAACATATCCTTGCGTAGCGCGCTTTCCGATTCCTCCCTGCTGCTTAGCAACTGGGTGTAAAGCCGCGCGTCCTGTTCACGATCAGCAATCCTGGCACGTGTTTCCTCCTGGCTGTTGTTAACCCTGGTTATAGCTTCATTTCCGAAATATCCGATTGCGGCAATTGCCAGCGCCGTTAACGCTGCAGAAATCGGTCTTACAAGAATTTCGAAAATATCCCATTTATCTTTTGAAGAAGTGACTGCCGGGTTATTATTTTCTGGCGATGCGTTCTGATTTGGTTCAGTCATTCCTTGCAGCCTTTATTAGTCATAAAATTTTTTTTATATCAGCGAATAACCACTTTCCAGCCATTGCCACTCTTGCGCAACTCCAGGTTCATACTTTTGCTTCCGCTACCTGAGTAGACATTGACTTTTCCCGAGCTGGAATCACCATGTTTAATCCAAAGCTGGCAATCAGTTTTAGAAGGCAGTTTAGTCAATCGGTAACGGCCATACTTATCTACAGTCGAATCTGTTTTGAAGCTGCCTGGACAACTAACGGAAACTTTTGCACCATTTGCAGGCTTTGAACCGGGTGAGACCCAGACCTTGCCGTATAAATCAGCTGCGAAGACCGTTACAGGACAGGCAATTATTAGACAAAACAGGCAGTTTCTTACATTTCTCATGTAGATTTCCTCATATACCAGGCCAGTACTGTCACTAATATATTTACATATGATCTGGTTATTGTCGTAATGGAATTAATGCTTACATGGGTGACAAACGTTCTATGTACAGCCCGGACTGTTAAACTGGCAAGGCATCCGCCTAGAGCTGACAACACCATCAATGCGCCCTCCCCGATAACCCTGTGCAATACGATATAAATACTGTACTACCTACTGCACACGAAAAGCAATTACCGGCTTCTCATCTTAATTACATTTTTTTACAATCTTACTCGGATCTATTTAAAGCAAGCTTGATATAAACAAGCATCGTCCATAATCGACTAATTTCTGAAACAGCCGGGTCATTAACCCCTGCCTGCTCAGGCTATTTGTTCGTTGAATTTACAAAGACGAAAGATCTGATTCAGACCGCACATACCTGCATGATTCAAGCTGATCAGGTATGTAAATAATCCTCATCAGTAATCAACATTTTAAATTATGCATCCTGCCCTGTAATCAATATCGCCTTGTAATCACGGCCCAATAGCCGGCACCCACTTGTATTGACGCCACCACTCCCTGTCAGATGCATGCTCATTTGCATCAGTGGGCAGGTACTGTCGTTGTATTATTTTCCCGATTTCGAACTGGTCACGCATGAACAGGGCGCGTAGATAGCAACGTAACCGGCCACGCTCACTAAGTGACTGTTCGAGCCACCCCTGAATTTCGGCCTGTAGCTCATCAGCCCTTTCGGAAGAAATCTTTCTTAATTCGTCCAGATATTTATTGAAATCTGTTTCCAGATCAGTGGATGTTTTTGTTTCTGACCCCCATAAATATTCCACACTCACATCCAGAATATCATCCGGTCCTATTAGCTCATCCTCGCTCGCTATATGCGGAACAAGCTTCAGCCTCTTCAGCTCATTCCAGTCAAGATGGAGACGCAACCTGTTGGCATATACCAGCCTCTTTTTCAGAGAGCCCTGGGCCTCTCCAAGGTCTTTGTCTAATTGAGAGACGAGCTCTTCAAATCTTTTGGGAGAGTTATAACTATAGATATTAAGCAGCGTTTCCCTCATTTTCGGCAGGGTGTTTGTCATCGCGATCACATCAACCGTTGCCTTTTTCTCATGGTATTTTGCCTCCATAAGGTCATCATGCAGCTGACGCAAGTAGTCTTCATAGTATTCTGAAACACCAATTGTGCGGCCATATTGTGTTTTGCCGAATGTAGATTTCAATAACGCCGGATATCCAAGACCCACGGCAAATGCGGCAGTCAGTGCACCCCAGCTAATGGTGTTCGATATCACTAAAAACAGATAAAGCAGTAATGCAACAAGTATATTGAACAACACCACTCTTCTTAGCGCCTGTTTTGTTTTCCTTCCCGGCGTCTTTTCTTCATTCCACTGCGACAGGTCACGCCTGGTAAGCCAGTAAACGAGCAGTACCACAACTACAATGTTCAGGCCGGGCAGGTAGCCATAGCGACGAACAAGATTTTCCAGGTAACGCCACGTCTCGGCAAAAGGCCCCCATATCGTCAGACGCACATCGCTCATGTTAATTAGCTTGCCGCTTTCGAATGCATATATGCTTGGTGATGCCAGGTTCTTACCCCTGTCAAAGAACATGCCTGTTAATGGCCCTCTGCCGGCTGAACCACTCATTAATCCGACAAAACCATCCTGGAATTGAGTTGCCCAGTTTTCCGGGTCATGCGAAATGGGATCCAGGCTATGGACCAGGTCGATTACGAACCAGGCGGTATCGTAGGCAAGCGCGTAAACCTCATTCATTTGATCCGACTTTGTTTTCATCGCCACGAAATGCAGATCATCCACTTGAAATGCACGCACATCGATCGTGGTAAACAGGAGGGGTGAGTAGGGGTTGAATCCGTGATTCTGGTAATCTAATGCGCCAATGAAATCCTTAACGCGCTGTCGACTTGCAAATATACCAATTGCACCGGGACGGTCCGCAATAAGCTGATCGATGCCTTGTGTCAGGTCATCCGTGCTGTTGAACCGGATCGACCGATAATGCTTGTCAGCATCGGAATCTCCGAGACTGGCACTGACACCTCCACGGAAAAGCCGTTCCGCCTGAAGACCGTATTCGTTGTCCTGATACAGGATACCAATGCTATCGACACCATGGCGATCGAGGAAGGTGCGAATCTTCGAGGTTCTGACACCAATATCGGGATTTGTAGTAAAAAGCCAGCTGTTCGCCGAGAATTCCACTTCAGTCGCCACTATAGGCGAAATAACCGGCAGCCTGGCCTCCCTGAATTTCTCGTAATTTTTAGCAGCATTTTGCAGAACACCGCTATCGGTTGGACCGAAAACCATATGTATCGCCGGCTTCTTTTTCTCATCGTTATCCTTAATGATGTCCTTTAGAATTTGATATCCATGGTTTTCGCTTCGATAAGGCAGTTTAACCCTGCAGATCCGGTGTGCCTGGCTTGTTTTGTAGTCCCTTAAAGCCGCTTCAAATCCATCGAGCTGGCTTCGCCCTGTAATACTTGGATCACGATACAAAACACCAATTCTTACGTACTTTGCAGCACCCTTATCCGTCTCCGGGCAGTCGAGTTCGTCCGCTTCGACCGGTATATTTGTTAACGCGAGAAATATAAATACAATCGACAAGCTAAAACGATTCATTAACCCTACCCCCTTGTAATTAATGACACCATCGGCTGTTTGTATATTTTTCTTTTGAATGTGACGGCATATCTAAATTTAGGCAAGGCGCCGCACTGGTTTATGAACAAGCCCCGGTTCCATTTAATGTTCTGATTATTTATCACACTGCTTACAGTAAAGAACCTGTGGCTGATGCCGGCTATTCATCAGCACTTATGTTTCATAATTCGGCTCCGCTGGCAGATTAGAAGGATTGTAGCCCGCCACAGTCTCCAAACGGTCTTTAATAGATATGTGTACTTTTGCAGACTTGGCGATCGGTCGTGTTTTAGTGCCAAAGGCCTTCCATATGCCATCGTATGAATCATGTAACTTGCCGCCGGGGTTTTTCTTCAATTTTCTGACAGCACTGGCTTTGAAGCTAACGCCGTGCTTATACGCACGATCGATCATCCAGTGCAATGCTATATCTGACAGCCCACATTCCTTGTAACCACCGCCCACATCGGAGTGCACACCGGGAAACCACGTCTGGTTTACGCGCGCCTCATTGTTCCATTTCAACACCGGGAAAAACTTGCGTTTCTCGTCGATCGCCATTGCATGGTAGCCTGCTACAACACACCGGGGTAATTTATGGTCGTCGAAATCTTCATCTGTGGTGGTTTTCACGGTGTCCCATACGCCCAGCATTTCAACTGGAATATCGAAAAAATCACCTCTTTGCTTCAGGTGATCTGCACTGTCAGAATCACGCTTCAAGTAAAGCTGCCATGCCAACTCGACATCACCGGCTTTTACAGGTACACCGCTGTGCGCGATCAGCCCGGCCAGACGGCG
>Ga0209536_100008614_pt1 | contig 15274 bp, 15 predicted proteins | sample DeeMarSeWOR28_12_FD_187461 | JGI IMG/M metagenome (GOLD analysis project Ga0209536, IMG submission 187461) | Marine sediment microbial communities from White Oak River estuary, North Carolina - WOR-2-8_12 (SPAdes) (version 2) | ecosystem: Environmental > Aquatic > Marine > Intertidal zone >...
GGGTCGGTAGCAGACAGTTTAACTGAAATTTTCCATCCCCAGAATCCGGTGTCAGGTTTGGGCTATAAAGCGGACATATCGACTCTGGAAACCGGTCAATACCAGAGAAAAGTATGGGCAAAACAGTATCTGCTTTTAACCCTCTCCTCTCAGACCCGTATAAATATATAGAGACCCACACCAATCATAATGCTACCGGTAATAGTATTGATTTTGCGGATAGCGCCAGCATTCCTGAGTACTGCGCCCGCCCGGTCTGCCAGTACTGCGTAAACCAGCTTGGTGCTTACAGCGATAATCGCCAGCGCAATGACGATGCCCACATCGACATACGTCGCCACTGAAATATCCAGCAATGCGGGTAAAAAGCCAAAATAGAACAAAATCGCCTTCTGGTCCGCCAGCGTGATGACAAGGCCCGCAACAAAACTGGAGGGTAAAGACGAGTCCGCTACCTGCTCGGGTTCTGTCGGCGAGGCTCCCGAGCGCCAAAGCGCGACTCCCAGCCAAACCAGGTAAATACCGCCCAGGCACTTGATTAGAACAAAGCCTTCACCGAGCGCCTCGGCGAGGAACGACAGGCCGAACAGGGCGATGACTATATATAGTATGTCGCCCAGTGCGATACCCAGGGTAACGGCAATACCGTGAGACAAGCCCGCGGCGGCCGTCCTGGCCAGCACGGTTAGCACACCAACTCCGGGAACGAGTGCGCCCGCGACCATGACACTGAACAGCCCGGCAATGGTACTGGCAGTCAGGGTCATACTTCGCTCGGGGGCCTATTCCGTTGTACGCAGTAATAGCGGCCGAGAATCACCAGCAGGATTCCGCCCAGAATCAATGTGGCTGAAATCGACAAGCGTAAGGTGATCATCTCGGATACGAACATTACCCCGCCAAAGGCAGCAATAATCGGCACGGACAGTTGTACCACTGCCGACTGGGTGGTCGAAAGACCTCGCAATGCCGCATACCAGATGGAATATCCGACGCCGGAAGCCAACGCGCCGGAAAGCATCGCCAGGGCAATGCCTTTGGTTGAGTAATGAATTTCCTGATAGGCCAGCAGCAATACAACGATCACCAGCGGCACGGTTCTCAGGAAGTTGTATGCAGTATCCGTTAGCGGGAACTGCGAGCCGCGGCCCTTGAGGGTATAGACACCCCAGGCGATACCGGCAACGGTCATCAACACGAAACCCGTGATCGAAGGCGAGGTAACATCCGGAAGGAACAAGTAGACAAAGCCGATAAAGGCAATTGCTACGCCCAGCCATTCCGACCAATGCAGTCGATTACCACTGAAAAGCGACAGCAGGATGATGGTTATCTGGACCGAGCCGAACAGGATCAACGCGCCCGTGGCAGTATCGAGCGTGACGTAGGCATAGGAAAACGCGATCGCGTAGAGAAACAGCATGGACCCGGCTGCCCAGCTGCCTTTGGTAGGGGCTATGGCTTTTTTCTGATTCAACCGAATAATCAACAGCAGAATGATTGCCCCTGACAGCAGGCGGACACTGGTGAAGCTCGCGGCATCGATAGTCTTGTCACCGAGCGCCAGCCTGCAGAGTACAGAATTGGCAGCGAACGCAATCAGGGCCAGCACGGTCAACACGCCGGTACGAACCAGGTCACTCACGGGCTTTACTGTCATCTTCCTCCCCCGCAGGATGGTTTAGCCAGCAAGCAACCACCGATATATGGAGTAAGCACTACCGAAGACAAATAGTACGCTAAATATCGATTTGTTGTGCCTGGCGAGCCAGGCGGGAAGATAGATATCGAAATTGTCGGATTCTTCGCCGGTATAGCGGGCCGCGACATCCGTCAACGGGCAGCGCCATCCATTCAGGAGTAACACCAGCCCTTCAATGATTACCACGCCAAACAGTAATGCAGCGATCAAAAACTCATCGAGGTGGCCAAAAACAGGAATTGCCAGGACAGTGCTCGCAAGTATTGCCCAGATCACCGTGTGGGTGATTCTGACGATACGCAGACTGGTTTCCGGTTTCATCTAGTGAGCCTACCATTCGCGGAGGGGATTAGTGGCGGCTTACAGTCGTTCTGAAATCTTCCTCGCTGCCTGCTTCAGCAACTCCGCCCACTCTTCCTTGCGACGTTCGATCGGTGCCGAAACTGACAGGCCGGCGACCACCTCTCCCGCGCTGTCCCGAATGAGAACGCCAATACAACCGACGCCAATCTCTGCCTCCTCATTGTCGTAGGCAAAATTCTTCGCGGTGGCTTCGTGCACACCTTCTTTCAACGCCTTCATTGAAGACAAGGTGTGCGGGGTATACGCCTTGAGTCCCGAGCGCTCGCTATAGGCTTTAATGAATTCATCGCCGAGTTCGCCTAGCATGAGCTTGCCCACAGCGGTTACGTGCAGCGGTGCGCGGCTGCCGATCACCTGCTCGACGCGCATCATGCGGTTCGGGGTAGCGCGCTCGATATAGATGACTTCATCGCCCTCGCGTACCGTCAGGTTGATGGTCTCGCCAATCTCGTCCCGCAGCTGTTCCATGATATCGCGCGATTCTTCACGCACATCCACCCCGCGCCGGACACTGTTGGCCAGGCTGGATATCTTTCGACCGATGTAATAGTGCCCTGCACTATCCCGCTCGACGAAGCCAACCTTGATCAGCGACCCCAGGATTCGAAACGCCGTTGACGGGTGCAACCCGGTTTCCGCCGAGAGAATTTTCAGGCTGGCGGGGCCGCGGGTTGCGGCAATTGCCTCCATCAACCGGGCGGAGCGGTCGATGACCTGGATCGATACAAAGGGCTTGTCCATAGATTTCACATTATGAAAACGATTGTGTATTGCGAAATATTAAATTAATCGCTATGGTTTACGCAAGTGGTAAATGAGCGGTGAATTAAGACTTTTGCCGCTTTTTGTTTAAACCCGATATTTCACATTGTGAAATGATACTAATTTTATGAAATCTTCGGTCCCAGGACCGGCGTTTTACCGACAAAGAGGAAATCGTGATGAGCCAGAATACTGCCGAGAAACTCAACCAGCTACCCGCGTTCTGCGAAGGCATCCAGCATTTTGGTACGCCATGGGCGGATTTCGACAAATATGCCGCCTCAGCCGTCATTGCCGAGGGCCAGGCTGCAATCAAGGATATTGATGACGCGGCGGTCTACCAGACGCTAATGGGCGCAGACGCCCTGCGCTACGTTACCTTGCAGCTCTGTGGCTCCAAGGGTTCCGGCCATCCCGGCGGTTTCGCCTCCAGCGCCGAGGCCCATGCCTCGCTGATGATGCTGGGACACACCAATATCGTCACCGAGGTGGGTCATCACGCCCCCGGCTTCTACTCGTCGATGTTCCTCGATGGCTCGTTGGAAGCGATGGGCATCCACAACATGAATGACATGCAGCAGCGCTTCCGTGAGAAGCACGGTCTGCTGGGTCATTTGTCCGGCGCCATCCCCGGTCTGCTCGCGCCCGCCGGCCCGCTCGGCCAGGGCCAGCACTTCGCCATGGCCGGCGCCTACCTGCATCGCGACAAGCTGTTCCCGGTCACCATCGGTGATGGTGGCATGGGCGAGCCCTACGTGCTCAACGCCATGATGCACTTCAATACCGCCTACCCGGATATCACCAACTTCCTGCCGGTGCTGATCTGGAACGGTTACTCGCAGGAGCACCATTCGATGGTCTCGCTGCACAGTAACGAGCAGATGATCGACTACTGGAAGGGGCACAAGTTTGAAGAAGTTATCCTGATCGATGCCAAGGACTTCGACGACAGCGGCCAGGAAGGTGCTTATGTTGATAGCAGCCACTTCTCGCTGGAACAGCGCCTGGCGTTTACCCGCGCGGTGCTCGAAGGCATGGACAAGGCGGCCAAATCGGCAATGGGCGGCAAACTGACTGCCTTTATCCTTAAGCAGCTGAAAGGCACGGGTGTTCATACCGTTGGCGCCAAGTCACATAACCTGTACCCGGCCGACACGCTGGATCAACCGCATATCATTGATGGCCTGAAGCGTCGCGCGCTGCCGGAAGCGGCCTGGAATATTGTTCACGAAAACTTCAGCCGCGCCGGCGGTGGCCCTGCCGTGAAGACAGTGGTGACCGAATCGGAACTGGAGATTGCTCCGTTGCCGGCACTGAAGATGCAGGAATTTTCGAAGGATGAGAAGGCCGTACCGTCTACCGCCATGGGCGCACTGGTTGCGCAGGTGGGTCAGGCGGACAAGCGTTTCGTGGTCACCAATGCCGATGGCAATGAGGCCTCGGCGATGAAGAACATCAATGATGCATTGAAGATTCGTCATCCGAGCAAGGATCCGCTGTATAACCAGGAGCCGAATGGCCAGGTCTACGAACCGCTGAATGAAGATGCCTGTGCCGGCCTTGCCGCCGGACTTTCCCTGTTCGGTTCACGTTCGCTGTGGCTGTCCTACGAATCATTTGCCATCAACGGCTGGCCCATCGTTCAGACGGTGACGCAGGCCATGGCCGAATTGCGCCGCAAGACGCCTTCGATCGTGACCATGTTTACTGCCGGTGCACTGGAGCAGGGTCGCAACGGCTGGACCCATCAACGCCCGGAAATCGAAAACTACTTCGCGGCCATGATGCGTAACGGTAACGTGTATCCCCTGTTCCCGTGCGATGCCAATGCCATGCAGGCGACCTACGAGTACGCCACCAACAGCTTCAACAAGGGAATGGTAATCATTGCCTCGAAGAGCCCGCTGCCGGTTTACATGAGCATTGATGAGGCCCGCACCGCTATCGACAAGGGTGCGGCGACAATCTACGAGTCGGCCTCGGGCGACAAGGGCACGGTTGTGTTTGCGGTGACCGGTGACATGATTTTTCTGCCGGTGTTCGAGGCCAAGGACAAGCTGGAGGCCGATGGCTACAAGGTGCGTATCGTAGCAGTACTGAATCCGCGCCGACTCTATCGCCCGACCGATATTGCCTGGGACACCGTGTCGCAGCCGGATGACAAGTTCATGAGCGATTCCGACTTCAATGCCCTGTTCGATGGCGATGTACTGATGGCGGTCAGTGGTGGTCCGAGCGCCTCACTGGAACCGGTGCTGCTGCGCACGACAGCACCGAAACGCGACACCATTTGCTGGAAGCGCGGCGAAACCACCGCGTCGCCAGCAGAGATCATGGATTTCAACGGCATCACGCCTGAAATCATGATCAATCGTGTTGCATCGCTGACGAAATAGCTGATCGCGTACCGGTCCGCCCCGGGGCGGGCCGGTCACTCGATGGGTCAGCTAATTTAATCAACGCTACTGATTCAAATCGGAACAGACATGGCGCAAACCAAGATAATCGTACTGGATGACGATCCTACCGGGTCGCAAACCGTTCACAGTTGTTTGCTACTCACCCGCTGGGACGTCGCGACGCTAAAGGTAGGCCTGCAGGACGAGGCGCCGTTGTTCTTTATCCTGACCAATACGCGCGGGATGGACGCCGCGGCGGCGGCCGATATCACCCGCGAGGCCTGCATCAACCTGAAGCAGGCGCTGGCGGAAATAGAGGCATCCGGGCAACCCATCAATCCGGTGGTGGTCAGTCGTTCCGACTCCACCTTGCGTGGACATTATCCGGTTGAGACCGATGTCATCGCCCAGGAACTGGGCCCGTTTGATGCCCATTTCCTGGTACCGGCCTTCTTTGAAGGTGGTCGCTTCACCAAGGACAGTATTCACTACCTGATGGTCGATGGATCGCCGGTACCGGTGCACGAGACCGAGTTCGCCCGCGATTCGGTGTTCGGCTACCGACACAGCTATCTGCCCGATTATGTCGAGGAAAAGACGCGCGGCCGAATCAAGGCAGATACTGTCGAGCGTTTTCTGCTCGACGATGTGCGCGGTGACAGCTCGGTACGCCTCATGTCACTGGAAAACAACCAGTGCTGTGTTGTGGACAGCGAGACCCAGGACGACCTGAATCATTTCTGTGAGCAACTCATGGTGGCTGCCGGTCAGGGCAAGCGCTTCCTGTTTCGCAGTGCGGCGAGCCTGTTAACCGCGCTGGCGCAATTGCCGCCGCAACCGGTGAAAGCGGAGAACATGAGCAACTACGTGCGCGGCCGAAAACCCGGTGCTGTCATTGTCGGTTCCCACGTGAAAAAGACCACACAGCAACTGGAAGCACTGCTGAAGATGCCGGCTATCGCACCGATGGAAGTCGACGTTGACCGCATCGCGGACGATTATCAACAGCTGCTCGAATCAATCTCGGCGAACATTGCCAGCGCCCACGGCGCCGGCAAGACGGCTGTCGTCTTTACCAGCCGGGTGGAAAAGACCTTCGCCACGCAGGCAGAACGACTTGCGTTTGGTGTTCTCGTTTCCGAATTCCTGATGGACGTCGTGCGAAATCTTCCTCAATCGCTGGGTTTCCTGATCAGCAAGGGCGGCATTACGTCCAATGATGTACTGAGCAAAGGCCTCAACCTCAGAACTTCCAGGGTTGTCGGTCAAATCCTGCCGGGATGCTCGGTGGTGCGTTGTCCTGCCAATCACCACCGCTATCCGGAATTACCGGTTGTCATCTTCCCCGGCAACGTCGGCGACGAATCGGCGCTGGCAAAGGCCTATGAGCATCTGGCCTTTCCCCGGGGCGTTGACGCTGCGAACCCGGCACGAAAAACCGCGGGCGAGGCTCACTAGTCCCTGCCCGGTGGTAGGGTTACCATTGCTGGCTTGAGCCAATTGTGTCGCTGACACCAAATCGCCCCAAATCGACTGACGTTCATGAAGCTGCAGAAACAGGAAATCATCAAGGCGCTGCTGGAGATTCTTCCCCGGGACTCGGTCCTGTTCGAAGACGAAGACCTGCATCCCTATGAATGCGATGGCCTGTCCGCCTATCGACGCTTGCCGATGGTGGTGGCGCTACCGAACACGGTCGAGCAGGTTCAGAAAATACTTCGCTTTTGCTTTCAAAATGAAATCGCCGTAGTAGCGCGCGGTGCAGGCACCGGCCTGTCAGGCGGCGCACTGCCGCATGAGCAAGGCGTGTTACTCAGTCTCGCCAAGTTCAACAATATTCTCGAGGTCGATGCGGACGCACGAGTGGCGCGGGTACAACCCGGCGTGCGCAACCTGGCCATATCCCAGGCCGTCGATGCACAGGGCCTCTACTACGCCCCGGACCCCTCTTCGCAAATCGCCTGCACCATCGGCGGCAACGTCGCCGAGAACTCCGGCGGCGTCCATTGCCTGAAATACGGCCTCACGGTTCACAATATCCAGCAGCTGAAGATCGTCACCATCGAAGGCGAACTGTTAACCATTGGCAACAGCGGACTGGATTCTGCCGGTTATGATCTGCTGGCACTTATGACGGGATCCGAAGGCATGCTCGGTGTCATCACCGAGGTCACGGTCAAACTGTTGCCGAAACCGGAACGGGCACAGGTGGTACTGGCCGCGTTTAATGATGTCGTCGATGCCGGTACCGCCGTCGGCGATATTATTGCCGCGGGTATTATTCCGGCCGGGCTGGAAATGATGGACAAGCTTGCGATCCAGGCTGCGGAAGACTTTGTCCATGCCGGTTATCCGACCGATGCCGAGGCAATATTGCTGTGTGAACTGGACGGCACCAACAAGGAAGTCTCGGAACAGATCCTGCGGGTTCGCGAGATTTTACAGAACAGTGGTGCCACCGAGATCCGTACCGCCAAAGACGAGGCCGAGCGCCTGACGTTCTGGAAGGGGCGCAAGGCCGCCTTCCCTGCCGTCGGCCGCATCTCTCCCGATTACTACTGCATGGACGGCACCATTCCCAGGAAACGCCTGCCGGAAGTATTGAAGACCATCGCCGAGCTCTCAACGGAATACGGCTTGCCGGTAGCTAACGTGTTTCATGCCGGCGACGGCAACCTGCACCCGTTGATTCTGTACGATGCCAACAAGCCCGGTGAACTGGAGCGCACCGAGGAGTTTGGCGGCAAGATTCTTGAACTCTGCGTCAAGGTGGGCGGTACCATCACCGGCGAGCACGGCGTCGGCATGGAGAAGATCAACCAGATGTGCGTGCAATTCGAGTCAGCCGAGCTGACACAATTCCACGCGGTGAAAAATGCCTTTGATAAGAAAGGTCTGCTCAATCCCGGCAAGGCTGTGCCGACACTGCATCGCTGTGCCGAGTTTGGCGCCATGCATATTCACCGTGGCGAACTGCCCTTCCCCGAGCTCGAACGTTTTTAACGAGTTGCCGATATGAGCGATAACGATACCAGCGGCGAATTGCAGCAACAGGTGGAAAAGGCTTACGCCTCAAGAACCGCGTTGCGCATCCGTGGTGGTGAAAGCAAGCGGTTCTATGGACGCAGCATTGCCGGCGAGACGCTGGATGTCGGCCGGCACCAGGGTATTGTCAACTACGAACCGACAGAGTTGGTGATTACCGCGAGAGCGGGAACGCCCCTGAAAGAACTCGAGCAGGTGCTGTCTGACAATCACCAGATGTTTGGTTTCGAACCGCCGGCATTCGGCGAGAGCGCGACACTGGGTGGCACCATCGCCTGCAATCTTTCCGGGCCACGACGGGCATTCTCGGGCTCGGCGCGAGATTTCGTCCTCGGTTCCCGCATCATCAATGGCAAGGGTGAGTCACTGCATTTTGGCGGCGAGGTAATGAAGAATGTCGCCGGCTACGATGTGTCGCGCCTGATGTCCGGTGCCATGGGAACGCTGGGCGTACTACTGGAGGTTTCAGTCAAGGTGTTACCGAAACCCGAGACCGAGATCACCGTTGTGCACGAACTGGGTGTGGCAGATTCGATCAGGAAAGTGCATGCCCTCGCGAGAAGGTCCTTACCCATCAGTGCAACCCGTTTTGACGACAATACCCTCCACGTAAGGATTTCCGGTACCGAAGGCGCAGTGCTGGCGGCACAAAAAACTATCGGCGGTGATGTATTGGAGATCGGAAATGATTTCTGGCAGCGATTAAAAGAACAGCAATCGGGCTTTTTTAAAACCGAAAGTCCTGTCTGGCGACTGTCGCTGGTATCCAACTCACCGGTGCTCAAGACGGAAGGACGGACCCTGTACGAATGGAACGGTGCGCAGCGCTGGTTCATTTCCGATTCGACCCCTGAGGCCATTCGCGATGAAGTCAGCCGGCACGGTGGCCATGCCGTGTGCTTCAGAAACTGCCCTGAACCGGTACAGGTTTTCCATCCGCTGGATAGCGGCCTGTTGAAAATTCATCGGCATCTTAAGCAGGCGTTTGACCCGGAGTCGATCCTGAACCCGGGCAAAATGTACGAAGAGATCTAGGCAACCCTGCCATGCAAACTAATATCAGCAAGCAGTATATTGATACCGCCGAGGGCCAGGAGGCCGACCGCATCCTGCGTGCCTGCGTGCATTGCGGTTTCTGTACTGCCACCTGCCCCACCTACCAGTTACTGGGTGACGAGCTGGACAGCCCGCGTGGCCGAATTTATCTGATCAAGCAAATGCTCGAGGGCAACGTGGTCACCCGCAAAACACAGTTGCATCTCGATCGCTGCCTGACCTGTCGTGCCTGCGAGACCACCTGCCCTTCCGGTGTGGAATACGGGCGACTGGTGGACATTGGCCGGGAGTTGAGTGAATCGCAATTGCGGCGCCCGCATATTAGCCGGCTAATCCGCTACGCGCTAAGAAACATCGTTCCTTACCCTGCTCGCTTCGCGGCACTGGCCAGGCTTGGTCAGATTTTCCGTCCTGTTATGCCTGCCGCCCTGCGCAGCAAGGTGCCGTCCCTGCCGGAAGCCGGTCACTGGCCGACAGGCTCGCACGCGCGACGCATGCTGGTTCTGCAGGGTTGTGCCCAAAGCGTCGCCACACCTCAGACCAATAGCGCGACCGCACGCATTCTGGATCGCCTTGGTATTGAATTGATCGCCGCAGACAAGGCCGGTTGCTGCGGTGCCGTCAGCCATCACTTGTCCGCAGTTGATGAAGGGCGCGATTTTGTACGGCGCAATATCGATGCCTGGTGGCCCCACGTTGAACAGGGTGCCGAGGCGATCGTCGTGACCGCCAGCGGTTGCGGCACCATGGTGAAGGATTATGGCCACCTGCTCAGAGATGACCCGGCCTATGCCGAGAAGGCGGAAACTGTTTCGCGACTGGCGCAAGACATCAGCGAGGTGCTGCGCGAGGAAGACCTGTCAAAACTGAAAGTGAGGGCGAGCCAGGTTAAAGTGGCATTTCACAGCCCATGCACCTTGCAACACGGGCAGCAACTGGCCGGTGTGGTTGAGTCCATCCTCACCGGTCTCGGCTTTACCCTGACTGACGTCACCGACCCGCACCTCTGTTGCGGTTCCGCGGGCACCTACTCGGTACTGCAGCCGGCGCTGTCGCAACAGCTGTTAAGCAACAAGCTGGACGCGCTACAGAAACCAGGGCCGGATGTCATCGCAACCGCCAACATCGGTTGCCAGATGCACATGTCAACCAGGGCCAACGTGCCGGTTCGTCACTGGATCGAGGTAGTCGACCAGGCAATCGATTAACCGGGATCGACTCGTCTCCATTTTTACATAAAGTCCAGCGCGCGCTTGTTTGCCTCCAGCTCGAGCGGTGCACGGCGATAACCCATTAGCTCATATTCAGTCATCAGGCGTCGCAGGAACGGTTCCCGGCCCATTTTCTCCTGCTGGGCTACATGCACCAGTTCGTGTGCCATGATCCAGCGTTTTTTCGCGAATCTTTCCTTGAGCATAATGACATAGCCCATCGTTCTCCCGCCTTCTGCGTTACTGCCAAGACCATACCGCCTCGCCTCAGCCAGCAGCGTTTCATTTTCGGGCAACGGGAATGCTGATAACACGACAACGCGCACGCGTTCGGGATACTGGACATCAACGGTTCTGGCGATAGCAATCTCCTGCTCTGAAAGCCGGCGTCCACTGTCCAGTAGTTTGGTCTCGACCTGGTTGACCCAGCGCAGCGCCAGCGGCGCCAGTTGATCCTGTTTCTGCCGTATTTCAACCGGCGGATTGTCGAGCAGGGCCAGCTCGTCCGGGGTGGGCGCGCGTACAAATACACAGGCAGACAGTGCCAGGAGGCCACCAAGCGCGACGCTCCAACGCAAATACATGGACAGGCTGCAGGTACTAGTATTCAAGCAGCAGACCGGACATCACTCCAGCGAGACAACGATTTTTTCATTCTTTTTGTGCTCTTCTACCTCAACGAGTGTACCGTGCGCTTCCGGATTCTTTGACAGCTTGATGATTTCGTCGAGATCGACTCCCTTCTCCTGTAGTGCCTCCGTGGCCTGATGAGGAATCAGCGCCGATGCCACCTTGAGAATACCACCGGGAATCGTCACCGTTGTCTCCGGCTCCTCGGCTCCACCCTTATAAACACGTATCTTCAGATCCGCCATCACTACCTCCATTCACGGTGTCAGCTCCCGATCGGCTGGTATCAACACAATGCGGCAAACAGAGACCGGGGCGCCAACATCGCTGACGCCTCGGTTCCGGCTACCTTGTAATCCATGCGTCTGCTAGAACGCGATATCAAATCCAACCAGGAAATACCCTTCCTTGGTTTCGTGGCCAACAAAATCTGCATCGTTATCCACTGGCAGGAAGTCATAGTTGAACTCCATTACGCCCTTTACATTACGCATAAAGTAATACGATGCACCCAGCGTAAGCGTCTGCATCTTTATGCCTTCGTAGACGGTTGCGGTGCCTGCAAAATCCCCGGGGTCTGCGTAATTTACCAGTGCCGATAGCGCCCATCGATCGTTCAGGACGTAGTCCACGCCAGCAAAGGCGCCGAACCATGCTAAGTTCCGGGCTGGATCGGCATCGAGAAAACCGTCCCAGCGATTCCACACACCCTGCAGGAACCAGTAGCCTTTCCCGCCCCAGTTGCCGCTAACATCCAGCCCAATCGCCTGCTTCGGGGTATCTCGGGTACCGGTACCAGCGATACCGGTTGCACTCTTTTGGTCACCGCTCAGCGCAAACAACCCGGTAGATACTTCGCCAAGCTTCACCCCGACGCGACCAAATATGCTTTTACCCGTGTTGTTGTCAAACAAGTGATCGGGTCTTCGATAGCCCGGACTGTTCACAGTCCAGTTGTCCGATATGCCGTTGCCGTTCACCGCGCCCAGTGCAAACGTGGCATTCCCGGCAGACTGGTTGAACAGCACACCCCGGTCATACGTGATGCCAGCCATCCGATAAACCATGAAATCCTGAAAGGTAAGCCGCGTCTCCCGCGGAAACATCAGGTCTGATGTCTGGAACTGACCAAACTGCATACCCGTGCCGGTACCGAGCACGTTGTCATGGCTTATCCAGGCATCCTCGATAATCGTTTCCCCGTTAGCCCCCTTCTCGGCAAAAATACCGTAGAAGTAGTAGCTCATGTGATCCGACAAGGGTGCGCTCGAAAACAGCTTCACCAGGTACGGTGCCTGAAAATCAACACTGGAGTCCGCCTCCGACACACCGGTGTCGGGATCAATTTCTTTACCTTGCCGCGCCTGCATGAAACTTTGCGCGCGGAAACCCAGCGGGGGAATCTTCGGCAAGGCCAGTTGCTTGTCGCCGGTATCAACTGTCGTTTTTTCCCGCCAGTTGGGCAGGCGCATGTTGCTGTCGCGGAAATGTTCGCCAAACGCATTCAGGCGCGGGAAGGCTGCATGGCAGGTGTTGCAACTCATATCATACTGACGTGCAAACACCGGATTCGCCCACACTGTCTGTGACCACAACCCGTTTAGACAAATCAGGAAAAAAACTACGAGAACCTTTACGATGCGACCTTCCACCAGCCCTCCCGTGAGACAAGCTCAGCAGTTTAGATCGCTAGATGATGTGCGCTTCCTTTTGTCCCTTCTTTGATTTTGGTCAATAGCGAAGCGGTTGTTGGCAAAAATGTTGACCGAATCCGGTCAATTCGGTCATGACTTTATCGACGGGGTGGTCGTGCGGAAGCAGCCGCCAGGTCTCCGACCCGCTTCCGGATACGCTGAATATCCGGAACGGCGGGATGCCCAGGCAGTTTTTCAGCTAGGGGGCGGTGCAGGTCATGTCCTGGCCACAGCATTGCGGTGACTTGACCTTGCCATGGCCGTTCGGGCATTCCGAGACATGAACCGTCGTGCCGTCATCCGTGGTGATCGTGCTGTGCACCAGTTCCGCGCCACACTTGCCACAGGTCATGGTGCCAATGCTCATGCCACATTTTTCACAGGTATAGACTGCCATTTGAAATCTCCTTGGATGATTCTGTATCTGGGTTTGATACTAAAACAATACTATATCGGCCTGATTTTCTCTCGATTCCGGCCTTAATAATTGTACGGAATTTTTCTCTACCTCGATTCCACGTATTTCGCGAAATTGTTCAGGATCGACTGCCAGCCCTTTTTCTGCATGGGGACGGGATTCGTCTCTTCCGGGTCGAACGTCTCGGTTACCTTGACGCCATCCGCCGCGGGTACGAACTCGATACGAACATGGCGACCGTCTTCCATGTTGTATTCAATCAACCGAAGCGGGATGATTTTCTGGTACATGCCCCTGAAGTCGAAACCATAACTGCCGTCTTTGGCCTCCATGCGGAAAAGGAACTCCCCACCCTCTCTCAGATCTACCTCGGCACGCGGTGTATGCCAGTCATCAGACGCGGCATTCCAGTGCTCGATATCTTCCGGTGTTACCCATGCGGCCCAGACAGCATCAATATCCGCTTTCACCGTCACGTCAACAGTTATTGGCTCCATGATGTCCTCCTATCGATTCGCCCTCTCAATCCTGATCGACAAACCGGATTTTGCCCAACTCCTCGTACTCATTTCCGCCCTTGGGCTGGAGCACGACGAAATCGAGATTGCTGACCTCTTCAAATGATACGGCACCGATATTCGGCTCATGCGAAACCAGTACCAGGTTTCCGGTTCCGGTATACGAGCCAATGACTTCGGTCAGCTTCCGCGTTTGCTTCGTGGCCTCGTCCGGTTCCAGAATCTCCAGCAATGAGAGATATTCAGCTGGAGTCACGTTTCCAAATGCATGTCTTGCGGTATCAGTGGTTCGGCAGAACGGACTGTGTCGGACCTCGGACACCGGTATACCGCGCTGTCTGAATTGATTGCCAACCGTTTCTGCGTCGCGTTTTCCTTCGTTTGATAGATTCCGCTCTTTCTTGCACGTCGGATCTCGAAACAAGGGGTTTCCCAAACCCTTCCCTTTCACCGTTTTGGCGTGACGCATTAACACCACCTTGCCGCCTTCCTTCAGCCTGGCCCAAAGCTCATCGCTGGCTGCCGCAGGACCAATATCGGAAAGCATCGCGAGCGACGCGATGAGCAGGGGAGTAACCATTTTTCTTCTTATTGGATTCATATATGTGTCCTGGTTGATTCCTGTTAGATCGAAAATACTATCATTGCTAGCAAACGAAAAGTGCTGGAAATCTTTGCCCGGCCCCGGTATTAACTCCCTGACTGAGCGAGCATTTCCCTGGCCTTTGCTATTGCCTCGTCCAGCGTACGGGAAAAGCGAATCCGTCCCGGCCGGGTACGAACCCCCGCTCTCCTGAGCTTTAGTAACATTCGTGTTTGAAGGTTATTGATAACCAGGCCAATACCTTTTTTCTGAAGAGTCTCGACGATGACCTCCATCGCCACGAGGGCACTCATGTCAATCATTGTCACCTCCGACATATCCAGGATAACAACCTTGATATCCGGCGAGTTCATCGTGATGTTTTTGATCGCCTTCTGGGCAGAACCGAAAAAAAGCGGGCCATTGATATCGTAAATCGCGATTTCGTTTGGTGCTTCAATGTCACGCTCGTGTCCCTGGGTAATCAGCTTGCTTTCCACCAGACTGACACTCCTTCGGATAAACAACACCGACGCGAGCCCCATGCCGACGGCAACAGCGATCGTCATATCGAATAAAACGGTAAGCAGAAAACAGGTAAGCAGGGCAATAATGTCATCTCTTGGCGCAATCTTGATGATGCGGACAAAATGCTTCGCCTCGCTCATGTTCCAGGCCACCATCAGCAGCAGTGCTGCCATTGACGCCATCGGGATAAGGGAAAGCATTGGTGAGAGGAACAGGATCGATAGCAGGATAAACATCGCATGAACTACCGAGGCGAGTGGCGAAGTCGCTCCTGCACGGATGTTTGCAGCAGTACGGGCAATTGCCGCCGTAGCAGGTATTCCACCAAATAGTGGCGCGACGATATTCCCGATCCCCTGCCCGAT
>Ga0209536_100008615_pt1 | contig 15272 bp, 12 predicted proteins | sample DeeMarSeWOR28_12_FD_187461 | JGI IMG/M metagenome (GOLD analysis project Ga0209536, IMG submission 187461) | Marine sediment microbial communities from White Oak River estuary, North Carolina - WOR-2-8_12 (SPAdes) (version 2) | ecosystem: Environmental > Aquatic > Marine > Intertidal zone >...
CCATCATTTCATCCCTGCCGCCATAGACTATTTGCTGGCCCGCAGCGAGTTTGCCACCGCCTATACGCCCTACCAGCCTGAAATCAGCCAGGGGACGCTCCAGGCTGTTTTTGAATACCAGACCCTGGTTGCACGTCTTTTGGGAATGGATCTGGCCAATGCGTCTATGTATGACGGGGCTTCGGCTCTGGCCGAGGCTTTGCTGATGGCCCTGCGCATCCGTCAGTCTAAAAAAACAGTGGCCGTGTCAAAGTCGATCCATCCGTTGTACCGGAAGGTGGTTAAGACCTATCTTGGGCCGACCGGTTTTAAGGTGGTTGAGCTGCCTTACCGGACGGACGGCCTGACCGATCTCTCCGCGCTGGATGGGGATGAGGATCTGGCCGCGGTAGCGGTTCAGTCTCCCAACTTTTTCGGCTGTATCGAAGATCTTCGAGCACTCGTCCAGCAGGCTCACGGCCAAAACGCCCTACTGATCACCTGTTTTTCCGAGCCGCTGGCTTACGGTCTTTTCAACAGCCCCGGCAGCCTGGGGGCGGATGTCGCCTGCGGCGAGGGCCAGAGCTTCGGGATTCCCCAATCCTACGGCGGGCCGGGTCTGGGGATGTTCGCGGCCAAAAAGGAATTCATGCGGCATCTGCCGGGACGCCTGGTCGGACAGACCCTCGACAGGGAAGGCCGGCGGGGGTTCGTCATTACCCTGGCGACTCGAGAACAGCACATCCGGCGTGAGCGGGCGACCTCCAATATCTGTACAAACCAGAACTTGTGCGCGATAACGGCGGCCATGTATATGGCGGCGTTAGGCGGCACCGGTATCCGCGAGCTGGCCCGTTTAAACTACGACAAGACCGAATACCTGAAAAACGGATTAAGGCAGGCGGGTTTTCATCTGCGCTTCGACAGCACCACCTTCAACGAGTTTGTCGTAGAAATTCCGGCCGGGGTGGATTCACTCCAAGAGCGTTTGCTGGAGAGAAAAATGGTTGCCGGATTGCCGCTGGCATCGGACTATCCGGAGCTGGCCGATCATTTGCTTGTGTGTGTCACGGAAACCAGCAGCAGAGAAGACCTGGACCTGCTGGTCAAAGAGGTGAAAGCATGCGCGAAGCCATAGGGACATCAGGATTGATACTCAACGAGCCTTTGCTCTGGGAAAAGGGGGTTGCGGGCCGGAGGGGATTTTCAAGGCCCCGGCGGGATGTCGAAGCGTATCCGATAGAAGAGCGGCTGGCCGGCCCGGGGCCGGATTTTCCCGACTTAAGCGAGCTGGATGTGATCCGGCATTATACCCGCCTTTCACAATGGAATTTTGGCGTGGATACCGGCGCGTATCCCCTGGGCTCCTGCACAATGAAGTATAATCCCAAAACCAATGAACGGCAGGCCGCCCGGGACGGTTTTGCCGGTGCCCATCCGCTGCTGCCGCCCCAGCTGGCCCAGGGGGCGCTGAAGCTGATGTTCGAACTGGAACGCTGTCTGGGCGAAATTACCGGTCTGCCGGCCGTCAGCCTCCAACCGGCGGCCGGGGCCCAGGGCGAACTGACCGGGATGCTGATATGCCATGCCTACCACCGCAGCAGGGGCGAGGCGCGATCTAAAATTATCATTCCGGACACGGCCCACGGCACCAACCCGGCCAGCGCCGCCCTGTGCGGGTTTAAACCGGTTTCCCTCAAGTCGACCGCCGATGGCATTCTTTCAGCCGCGGCGGTTGCCGAAATCATGGACGAAGAAACCGCCGGCATCATGATCACCAATCCCAACACCCTGGGGTTGTTTGAAAGTGAAATAAAGGCGATATCGCGCGTGGTCCATTCAAAAGGGGGGCTGGTGTATGGCGATGGCGCCAATATGAACGCCGTCATGGGAGTGGTCGATATGGCCGCAAGCGGAATCGACATCATGCAGCTCAACCTGCACAAAACCTTTGCAACACCCCACGGGGGCGGCGGGCCCGGCAGCGGCCCCGTATGCGTGACCCGAACGCTTGAGCGGTTTTTACCGATTCCGCGGGTAATCAACCAAGGGGAAAAGTTTTACTTCTCAGAGGATTTTCCTGATTCCGTGGGCAAGCTGAACACCTTTTACGGGCATTTCGGCATCTGGGTGAGAGCCTACAGCTATATCCGCTGCATGGGGGCCGAAAATCTCAAAAAAGCCAGTCAGCTCGCGGTGCTGAATGCAAACTATATCAAAGAGAAATTAAAGCATTCCTACCATCTGCCCTACGACAAGCCCTGCATGCATGAATGTGTCTTCAGCGACAAATCGCAAAAAGCTGCGAAGGTGACCACCCTGGATATAGCCAAGCGGCTGATGGATTACGGCTTTCATCCGCCTACGATATATTTCCCGCTGATCGTTCCGGGCGCAATTATGATCGAGCCGACCGAGACCGAGAGCAAGGATACCATTGACCAGTTTATCGAGGCCATGAAGCAGATCGCACAGGAGGCCGAAGAAAACCCGCAATTACTGCTAAATGCGCCCCGGACAACCAAACTCCGGCGGTTGGATGAAACCGCCGCCGCGCGGAATCCGGTACTGACCGGGTAGCTTGTTTGTGATCTTATAACCGTTTTTAAGGAAAGAGTCCGTATCGATGGCTGAAAAAGTTGTTGTTATAGGCGCCGGACCGGGGGGGTATGTCGCCGCCGTTCGAGCCGCCCAGCTGGGCGCCGCGGTTACGGTGGTTGAAGCGGAAAATGTCGGCGGAACCTGCCTGAACTGGGGCTGTATCCCTTCCAAAATCATGATCACCAGCGCCCGGATGCTGGATAAGTTCCGGCAGGCCCAAACGTTCGGCATCGAGGTGGACGGTGAAATACGTCCGGATATGAAAAACCTGATGGCCCGTAAAAACGCTGTTATCCAAAGCCAGATCAAGGGGATCGTCGGACTGCTTAAACACCATCACATCGAATACATTCCGGGCAGGGGGCACCTCAAAGGGCCCCATCTGGCCGGCGTCCGCACCCTGGCGGGCCAAGAACTCGAAATCCCATGGGACAAGCTGATCCTGGCGACCGGTACCCGACCGCTGGAGGTTTCCGCGCTTCCCTTCGACGGCCGGCGGATTCTCTCCAGCAACCACGCCCTGAGCCTGCGGCAGGTTCCCCCTTCCGTCCTGATCGCCGGGGGGGGAGTGGTGGGTTGTGAGTTTGCCTTTATACTGGCGTCGCTGGGCGCACAGGTTACCGTGGCGGAAATGATGCCGCGACTGCTGCCGGTGCCGGGCGTCGACGAAGAATGCGCTAAAGTTCTGCTGCGTGAGATGAAAAAGAAAAAAATAAACTGTCTGCTGGGTCAAAAAGTCAAGACGGTTAAAGAGGTAAACGGAAAGCTCCGGGCGGCCCTGGCGCCGTCTTCCGAAATTAGAGCAGAGCCGACCGTCGTAGAGGCCGATCAAATCCTGGTATGCATCGGGCGCCGGCCCAACACCGACGGCATCGGTCTGGAGAACATCGGTCTTTCCCCGGACGCCGGGGGCTGGATACCGGTGAATGAACGGATGGAGACCACGGCTGCCGATGTCTACGCGGTGGGTGATATTCTGGGGCCGGATAAGATCATGCTGGCCCACGTGGCTTCAACCGAAGGGCAGGTTGCAGCCGGCAACGCCCTGGGACGCAGGCAAGCCATGAATTATGCGGTGGTGCCCTCGGCCATTTTCACCACGCCGGAAGTGGCCAATGTCGGCCTGACGGAAGCACAGGCCAGGCAGCAGGGCCGGGAAATACGCGCCGACAGCGTTCTGTTCCGTTCACTGGGCAAAGCCCACGTCATCGGGGAAATCGCCGGACAGGTGAAGGTCGTTTCCGATGCCGCCACAGGGAAAATCCTCGGCGTTCATATCATCGGGCCTCATGCGACGGAACTGATCGCCGAAGGGACCTTGGCGATGCGCATGGGGGCGGGCGTTCAGGACCTGGCCGCCACCATCCACGCCCATCCGACGATCTCCGAAGTTATGCTGGAAGTGTCGCAGAAAGCCCTGGGACGGGCCGTGCACGGGTGAATACGGTCGACTGTTGTTTTTGGAGGTATCGCAACCAGCGGATCCGTTTAGCCTGTCCAGCAGACATTTCGACAGGAGAAATTAAATGAAGGTTTATATGATTTTGCTTTCGGTCGGCAAAGACCGGCCGGGAATCGTCGATAGTGTCTCCACTTTCCTGTTTGAACGGGGGGCGAACATTGAGGACAGCCGCATGGCCGTAATGGGGGGGTGTTTTTCCATCATGACGCTCTTTTCCAGTGCGCCAAAAGACGCGGAGTGCATCCGCCGGGATCTGAACACCCTTGAAAAAATGGGCCTGGCGACGCTGTTACGCGATGCGGATGACCCCGCAGTCGCCAACGCTCGGGCGGCCCTGCCGCTTTCCATCGATATCAGGGCCATGGATCACCCCGGAATCGTTCGACAGGTCGTCCATCTCCTGCACCATCACCAGGTGAACATTCTGTCTTTAAATACCCAGGTTACCCGGGCGCCCTTGTCCGGGGCGGACCTGTTCGATCTGAATATCGAGGCGGCGGTCCCGCCGGAAAAACGGGTTGCCCGGATCAAGGAGGAGCTGACCCAGCTGGCCTTTGATATGGATTTGGATCTTAATTTTAAAAAGCAATAAGACCCTTTCCAAAAATGTATCTTAAGCTAAATGAGTGTGCAGCGAATCTTTCAGGATGCTCGTCCGCCCGGCTTATTTGCCGGAATACCCTTTTTCGCTTTCTCCGCCGCGGCCCGATAAGTGATGGTGGCTCGGCCGGCCTCCGGTAGTGGTAGTCGGGCGCGATCGATTATGCTTGTATAACCGCTTGATATATTAAACACAGAGAGAATGAAATTAAATCCACAGGAAGGAGTTAAAAAATGTCGATTCCAGGCTTCAAACGACTCTTTACGATGGGACTCTCTTGGGTGATGATTGTTTTCGCCGCCGGCAGTGCTTTCGGTGCCGGGGATGAGGACACCTTAAAAAGGCTGGAGCAGTTGATTGCCCGGCAGCAGGCCCAGATCGAAGCCCAGGCCCGGGCGATCGAAGACCTGAGAAAACAGGTCCAGGCGCTGAGCCGGACTTCCGCACAAAAGCCGGTCGCGGCAGCGGCAGCGGCCCCGGCGGAAAAGGTGGTGCAGTCGAGCAGCGACAAGGTCAGCGTCAGGCTTTACGGCCAGGTAAACCGGGGGGTGCTCTACACCGATGACGGCAACGATACCTATCTGTACCATGTCGACAACGACAACTCCTCCACGCGCGTCGGCCTGATAGGCAAGGGCCGAGTGAACAGCGACATCCAGGCCGGGACCAAGATCGAGGTGGAATTTCAGGCAAACGACAGCAATCTGGTCAATCAAAATCTTCAAAACGGCGCGGGCAGCAATAATTTCAAAAAACGGCACCTCGATCTGTTCTTTGAGTCCAAAAAATTCGGCAAATTATCCCTCGGCTGGGGCGACACGGCCTCCAACGGCACTTCCGAAGTCGACCTCTCCGGCACCTCGGTAATCGGGTATTCAAGCGTGGCGGATATGGCCGGCGGACATATCTTCTTTGACGGCAATACCGGCAGCCTTTCGACCACGACAATCGGCGATGTGATGAGCAACATGGACGGATTGGGCCGCGATGACCGCATACGGTATGACACGCCGAAATTTTACGGGTTTACGGCCTCGGTTTCCAACGTTTCGGGCAGCGGCAATGATGTGGCCTTGTGGTACGGCGCCCAGCTGGGAACCTTAAAGCTGGCCGGGGCGGCGGCCTATGCCGATCCGGTCAGTACGTCATCGGTTGAAAATCAGCTCAATGGATCGATATCGGCCCTTCACAGCAGCGGTTTCAATTTGACCCTGGCGGCCGGCAGTCGGGATTTCAAGGCCGCCGGCCGGAATGACGGGACGTTTTACTACGGCAAACTGGGGTACAAACGCCAATTTTTTCCAGTCGGTGTCACCGCGCTGGCGCTGGATTACGGTCGGTTTGATGAGATTGCAGTCAACGACGACGAGGCCGACGCCTTCGGCGCCATGGTCGTGCAGGATTTTTCCAAATGGGGTACGGAGTATTACCTGGGATACCGCAACCATCAACTGGACCGCACGGGTGCGGACTTTAAATCCATCGATGCCGTCCTGACCGGTTTCAGGGTGAAATTTTAAAAGGAAAGCGATATGAAAGGAAATAAAGTGTTGTGTGCGCTGCTGGTAATCATTTTAGCGCTGTCCATCGGCGGCTGTGCAACCGCCCCCGAGCCGTTTGACTATCCGCCCGACCATGAACTGAAAAAGGGGCCGGGTTTGTTTTCCGGCGAAGAAGGGGCATTTACCATTTACCGCAAGCCGGCGCCGGCTGACGAGGTTTCCGAAGCAGGAGAAAAAAAATGAACAAACTGACGGTAGAAGATATAAACGTTGGGGGAAAACGGGTTTTGATGCGGGTGGACTTCAATGTTCCGTTGGAGAGAGATGAGGTCGCCGATGATAACCGGATCCGGGCCGCCCTGCCGACCATTCGTTACATTCTTGACCGGGGCGGACGCTTGATCCTGATGTCCCATCTGGGACGACCGGGGGGGAAACGGGTGCCGGAGATGTCGCTAAAGCCGTGCGCGGCATCCTTAAGCCGGCTCCTGGACCGCCCGGTCGCCTTTGCTTCGGATTGCGCCGGCCCGGCGGCTGAGTCGGCTGTTGCCGGCCTGGCCGAGGGGGAAGTGTTGCTCCTGGAAAACTTGCGCTACTACGGTCAGGAGACGGACAACGACCCCGACTTCGCCGCCCGGCTGGCCCGACTCGGCGAGCTCTATGTCAATGATGCCTTTGGCACCGCCCACCGGGCCCATGCCTCGACCGTGGGGGTGACCCGGCACCTGTCGCAATGCGCCGCCGGTTTCCTGATGATGAAAGAACTGGAATATCTGGGCAAGATCATGGAAAGCCCGGAAAAACCGTTTGTTGCTATTCTGGGCGGGGCCAAGATATCCGGGAAAATCGACGTCATCACCAATTTGTTGACCAAGGTAGACCGGGTTATCGTCGGCGGCGGCATGAGCTATACGTTTTTCAAGGCCCGGGGGATGGAGATCGGCGATTCGCTGCTGGAGGAAGACAAAGTGGACGTGGCCAAGAAGATTTTAACTCAAGGGGGGGATAAAATCATTCTCCCGGTCGACTGTCTGGTTTCAGACCGGTTCGATTTTAAAGCCCGCCAAACAGGGCAAATGAAAACAGTCGCTGTCGATGCCATCCCGCCCGGCTGGGCGGGGCTGGATATCGGGGCCAAGACCATTGCGCTGTTTGACTCGCTGGTCAAAGAAGCCAGGACCGTGGTTTGGAACGGACCCATGGGCGTTTTTGAAATAGAAGATACCGCCGGGGGGACCTATGCCGTAGCGAAAATGCTGTCGGAACTGACGGCCCGGGGCGGTACAACGGTCATCGGCGGCGGAGACTCCGCCGCCGCTGTTGAAAAGGCCGGCGTATCGGAAAAAGTGTCCCATGTTTCCACCGGCGGCGGCGCGTCCCTGGAGTTCATGGAGGGCAAAATTCTTCCGGGGGTGGCCGCGCTGAGCGACAAACTTTGAGAGACCTTTGTAAAAAGCCCCCTTTTGCCCGAATAGCGCTGCCGCTTCACTACGTGCCTGCGTCGGACTCAAATTTCAATCCTCGAAATACTCGGTGTATTCCTGCGGTTAAAATTTTCGCCTTTCTTAAACTCAAACAAAACCGGGCCTTTTTCAAAGGCCTCTTCTTGAAAAAACCCGCCGCTAATTTTTGGGGCAGCGGGGGCCGGCTCAATTTTCGGGCTTTTTAAACGGGCGGTCCATATCAAGAAGCATGGCCGGATTTTCACAAACCATGGTTCGGATATCCTTTTCCTTGACGCCGGAAATCAACAGATAGGCCACCAGCATTCTGAGAAATTCAGGTTCCGGCGGAACCCATTCGCCAAAGGCGTCACTGCTCAAAATGCAGCGGCCCGCGCCTATATGCTCAATGATCTCCACCGCCCGTTTCAGTTCGTGGCCGTAAAAAATATTCAGGGCACAGATTTCGATATAGGCGCCTAAATCGGCCATCTTTTTAATTTGATCCAAAGTGGCGCCCACACTGCCGGACAGCGGGTGGGTAAACACCAGCCGGGTAAATTTAATGCGTTTGGATTCCTTTGCGATCGCCAGGCTTTCCCGGGGAGAAATGTGTCCCGTACAAAGCACCAGGGCCATTTCCTTTGCCAGTTTGATAATGTGCCGCACCTCCGGCTTGAGTCGGCCCTGGTCGTCAAGACAGGCGATGCCGGGCTCTTGTTTTATGGAAGGAAACCATGTTTTCATCATGGTGCCAAACCCGCCGGTACCACTGCCGTGGCTTGAACTCCAGGTCGGCAGCCAAACCACCTTGGCGCCTTGTTTGGCCGCCATTTCTACGGCCATTGCACTAAGGCCCCCCGCGATGGAATTTAAGGTAATGCTCGAAAAGCATTCAATATCCGAAACCCGCTGCTTCAAGTGGTAAACCGGGCCGGTAGTGGGCCACATTTGAGATTTGAAAACAATGGCGCGCATACCCATTTCCCGGGCAAGTTCCAATAATTTTACATCTTCCAGGCGGGTTTTGACCTTGAGCGTTATTTCCGGATAACCATGATAATGCATGTCAATCGCGCCGTCCAAGAGGGGGGCCATCTGTTTTTTTTCAAGCAGTTTGGCGCGAAAGGCCCTGTCACCGATTGCCGACATGTTATTTCCTCCTAAAAAATAATTGCTGAATTGAACGTATCTTAACGGGTTGGTGCGGATTTTAAGAGTCCGCATCGTATTCCAATTTTTAAGGCTTAAATGGCGTTTTCATGATTAGAAGCTGTTTCAAAATTTCAGATCAGATTCGAGGGCAAGGCGCAGGCCGACGAAAAGGCGCAGCATACATAGAGGTATGTGAGCATTTTAAGGAGGTCTGCAACACTGCCATCGGAGCTTAGATGGGGTTTTGAAATAGCTTCTAAAGCGAGTCGATTTCAAACAGCTTCCCGAAACCTTCAATCCGGTCGCCCAAACCCAGCAATCTGAGGCAGTGCCACAACATGGCCTGGATGCTGGTGACCACCGGCAGGCCGGTGTCTTCTTCCAGGTCCGCGATGGTTTCAACCGTGGGCCATTTGGCGCAGGGAAGATAGATGCCGTTGACGTCTTTATCCGCCTGCCTAACCACTTCCCGGGCATGCACATAAGATTTTTCAGTCGGTAAAAAAGCCATTTCCGACAGCGGAACCGCCAGGCCGCCCATACCGCCGACTTGGAACCCGGAAGCTTCCAAATATGTTTTTAACTTGCGGTTCTGATGTTCATCAAAGGGACTTGCCAGGGCAAGTTTGGTTATGCCCAGCGCTTTTAAGGCTTTCACCGCCCCGGTCTGGCTCGTGGTAGACAGAATGCCGCTGTTTTTTTCCATACGCTCAATCAGCTTTTTTTCAGAATCTTTGCCGCCGAGAATAACGGGAGGAGAGCCCCCCAGATTGACGATATCGACCTTTTCTCTTGCGTATTGCTTGGCCTGCTGGTCCAGGGCCTGCAGCGCGCGTTCGATGTCGTCGTCGGTAAGGATTCGAATGCCCATAATGGTTCCGACCATCGCAACCCCATAAGGGGCCATCCGGTAGAATTCATAAGCCGGCGTATCGATGCTGGAAGAAGGTCCGATAAATCCGATTCTTGCACGCCATCCATACATTTTAATTTCCTCCTTTTCGATTTTTTTTATAAAAAACAGTCATCATCCGTATTATGTAGCGCGGTTGTCCATAAAACTCAAGTGCACGGTAGGCCGGCTGGAAAGATACGCCGTTTGTCGGCCTCTGAAACTTGTGCGTCAGTTCCGCCAAGGCGGGATAACGCCGAACCGGGTATGACGGTTGCAATACTTCGAAGCGTTGACCCCCCGGCCGGGTGCCTATAACCTGAAACTCACGACAGGACCGATTAAACACTTGACGGATGACCTGTCAAAAGGTATCAGAGAAAGGTCGATATTCGGCTTTATCTGCGCGCATCCATGTTTTTAGAACTGGAGCGAAGAATCTCTCCATCGGCAACTAATTTAGCAGCGCTATTTTTTTCCGCATGAAAACATAATTTCCCCGCAGGGGATAAGCAATAAAAATCTTCTACTTTTATCTGAATCGCAAATTTAAAAAATGAAAACTTGCCTTGGCCGTTAAGGGTCGGGCCTTGGATATATTTATGATTTACACCGCAGCAAGGGTGTTTTGAATCGAAGTGCGCGACCTCCAGGGCCCTTGTTTATCCGTCCATTCGCAGGGTTTTATCGGTTTTCCCAGTGGAACGATAGCCACATTTCGTTTAAAGGGCATAATTTTAACCAAAGGAAAGGAGCGTAAAAAAATGAGACATACCCGTTCAATTATAGGTCTTGCTGTTTTTACCCTGTTTTTCAGCGTCAGCTTGAGTTTGACTTTTTGCATTGTCCCCCGTGACGCCCGGGCGACTTCTGAAGATGCGGAACTGGTCGACGGAGCGAAACAGGAAGGAAAGTTGGTATGGTATACAACCATGACCACTGAAAGCAATGAAGCCATCAGGCAGGCGTTTGTAAAGAAATATCCCTTTATAAAGATGGAGGTGTTGCGGACACCGAATCCCAAACTTCTTGCCCGGATTGTCAACGAGGCCCGAGCAGGCAAGCACTTGTGGGATGCGCTTAGTATCGCCGGATTTCACACCTACATTATAAAGAAAAAGAATTTTCTTGCGAAATATACTCCCCCGGGCGCAAAATACGTCCCCGACAAATTCAAAGATCCCGAGGGATATTGGCATACCGTTTATCTGAACCCGCTGATTACAGGATTTAATACCACGCTGGTCAAACCCAATGAGGTCCCCAAGAGCTATGACGACCTCTTGGACCCCAAATGGAAAGGGAGGATGGCTCTCGACAGCAAGGATGTGGAGTGGTTTGCCAATTTCCTGAAGGTCAAAGGGGAACAGGAAGGCACGGCTTACATGGAAAAGCTGGCCGAGCAAGACTTGCGTCTCGTTTCCGGCCATTCCTTGGGCGCACAACTATTGGCTGCGGCGGAATTCAGCATCGGCATAACCCTCTATCCCTTTCGATTGGCACTCATGAAATCTGAGGGGGCACCGATTGATTGGGTCGCGCTGGACCCGACCATTGCCTATCTGTACCCGGCTTCGCTTTCCGCAAATGCGCCCCACCCAAAAGCCGCCAGGCTCCTGGTCAACTACCTGTTTTCCAAAGAAGGGCAGGAATTGGTGGCAAAATTTGGCCGGAATGCCGCGCGTTCAGATGTCCACCCCCGGTTTCCTCAAATGAGAATAGAGCATAAGTTCACTCCCAGCGATATTACCATGGCGGATAATTATAATAAATACACCCAACAATACCGGAAGATCTTTTTTAAGGGCAAACGCTAGCTTTAGCCCGGGTGGCTTTAAATGGCCGCTCAACCCGGCGGCAGCGGCCCACCGGGTTGAAAATTTCGGTTGTTGGATCAGCTTGGCGGAAAATCTTTTCGCGCACACAATCGGGAAGTATCACCGAGCGCGGGTTAAGTGCTTCGATTCGCAATTGCGGTGACGTATTGTATTGTTGAAAATCATTTAGAATGCTCACGCGATTGGACCCAAGCGCGTGGCCGAGGGCAGCACCTGGTCCCGAGGGCCTCGGCTGAGTTCGGTCGAAGTCTAAATAAACAGGTTGGCGTGTTTGTGAAAAGGACCAAATACCTCCGGGAAAGGCCTGGACCCAAAGGGTAAATGACAAAACCGGACGTGCGGCGATATTTGAGAATGGAAAATTCCAGCAGAGCGGTAAAAAATGACATTTAAGCTGAGAGACAAAGTCAATTTCCAGTCGATCATTCTGGCCGGGTGTGTGTTTATTGTGGCCTATCTGGCCCTCATCCCGCTGGGGATGCTGCTCTTTAACAGCATCCGAAGTGCACCGCCGGGTGAACCGGGCGCGTTTTATACCATAAAAAATTATTTGGACGCCTATCTGGATCCCGAGTTTTTCCCTCTATTGACGAATTCCATTGTCTACAGCATCGGCGTTTGCCTGCTGACCTTTTTCTTGGGCACGTCTCTGGCCTGGATCTATGAACGGACCAACACCCCCTTAAAAAAAGTATTTGCCGTAATGGCCCTGGTGCCCTTTATCGTCCCCGGTATTTTGAGCGCTGTTTCATGGATTTTGCTATTAAGTCCCAAAGTCGGTGTGATCAACCTGATTCTGATGAATCTTTTTAACCTGAAAAAGGCACCCTTGAATATATATTCCATGTACGGGATGATCTGGGCGGAAGGAATTCATCTTTACCCGCTGGTCTTTTTAATGATGTCCGCTGCGTTCCGATCCATGGATATGGCCTTGGAGGAATCGGCAACCATGTCGGGCTCGGGCAACTTTTCCACCTTTTTTCAGATCACTCTGCCGCTGATGCGTCCCGCGTTCTTTTCCGCCATGCTGATTATGTTCATCCGGGCCATTGAGGCCTTTGCCGTACCGGCTTTGATCGGGATTCCGGCCGAAATTGAGGTGTTCACCTCCAAGATTTATCTGGCGCTGCATGAATATCCGTCTAATTTCGGCCTGGCCGGTTCGCTGGCGGTCACCCTCCTTTTCTTCTCGGTCTTGGGTGTTTTTTTGTACCGGAAGGTTACCAGCAACGAAAAGCGCTTTGCCACGGTTACCGGCAAGGGCTACCGCCCGCGGCTGATTGACCTTGGAAAAATGAAGTATGCGGTGAGCGCTCTCTGTGTCGTATTTTTTCTGGTGACCATCGGTTTTTCGGTCTTTATCCTGCTCTGGTCTTCGTTCGTCCCGTATTATTCCGTTCCATCAACCGCCGCTCTGTCCAAGCTCACTTTAAAAAACTATCTTTTTGTTTTTAAATTTCCGCTGACCATGAGGGCCTTGCGCAACAGTATCATCCTGATGCTGTCTTCGGCCACGTTAACGATGCTGCTGACCTCGGTGGTCGCGTGGATTGCGGTAAAGTCCAAGCTTAAGGGGCGCGGGATTCTGGACTTGCTGGCTTTCATTCCGATTGCGATTCCGGGAATCGTTCTGGGCGTCAGCCTGATTTACGTTTACCTCACCCTGCCCATACCGATCTACGGCACGCTCTGGATTCTGCTACTGGCCTATACCACCAAGTACATGCCCTACGGCATCCGGGTAACCACCGCGACCATCATCCAAATTTCCGATGAACTCGAAGAAGCATCCGCCCTCAGCGGCGCGACCTGGAGCACGACATTTCGCAAAGTCACCCTGCCCTTGTTGATTCCCAGCTTCATGGCCGGTTGGATCTACATTGCGATGGTCTCTCTGAGAGAACTTTCCACGTCTATTCTGCTGTATGGCTATGGAAGTGAGGTGCTGTCCATCGTCGTCTTTGACCTCTGGGAGGGGGGGCAGTATCCGACCCTGTGCGCGTTGGGCATGATGATGATCGCCTTTTTGGTCCTTCTGGCTTTCGGGGCCAACAAGGTGGGAGCGAAAATCGGAATTAAGAGAATCGGATAGAATCAAAAGGGAAAGGTTTGAAAAGTAAGGACGTCAATTATAAAACGCTAAAGGAGGAAAGAGCCATGATGAGAAAAGCCGTTATCCTGTCGCTGGCGGCGGTATTTGTGTTTGGGCTTTCGGGGGCGGGGTATGCCCAGGAAGGCAAAAAGCCCAAGACGCACAAGGTAAAGGGGATGATCGTGGTGCATCCGGAGACCAAGGACATAAAGGTGGTGGACGAGGCGTATCACTACCATACGATTTATTACAACAAAAAGACCAAGGTAGAGGCGACGGTCAAAGCCAAAACCGCCGATTTGGAAAAAGAGATGAGCCAGAGCCGGCTGCCGAGTGCCACGGTGACATACATTGTCAAGGACGGCAAAAAGATCGCCACCAAGATCAGTTTCAAGTCCCGCGCAAGCTGGGGGCTTAAAAAGAAGAAAAAGAAATAATAACGAAGATAGACGATTATTCTGCGCCGGCTCGACCGGCTATGGGTTTATTGTCTTAAGGTCGGATCCAGACGATCACGGAGCCAGTCGCCGAATATGCTGATGGAAAGGGTGGTCAGGAAAATAACGATCCCGGGAAAGACCGCGATCCACCAGGCCAGCATCAGGTGCGAGCGGCCGCCGCCCAGCATCTGCCCCAAACTGGTCAGCGGCGGCTGAACGCCCAGCCCCAGAAAACTCAGAGAGGTTTCCAACAGAATGGTTTGGGGAAAGTTCAAGGTGAATTGTACGATCAGGACATTGGCGATATTGGGTAAAATATGCCGGCCGTATACCCTGAAAGGCCTTGCCCCCAAAGAGCGAACCGCCACGGCGTAGCCATGGGTCGTGGCCTGTATGACCATCCCCCTGGTCAGGCGGGTGTAGCGCTCCCATCCGTTAACGCCCATGATGGCAATAAAAAGCACAAAGCTGTTTCCAAAAAAAGCCAGTACCGCCAGGGCGATGAGCATAAAAGGCAGCGAAGCCTGGACGTCCACCAGCATCATGACGCTTTCCTCCACAATCCCGCGCAAATGGGCGGCGACAAAGCCGATGAAGGTGCCCAGCAAAGCGCCGATCAATGTCCCCAGGATCGCTACAAAAATGCTGAATCGAATGCCGTATAAAAGACGGCTGAACAGATCGCGTCCGAGTTCGTCGGTTCCCAGAAGATATTGCTCGGGGCCGCCCATAAAGGCCGGCGGCTGCAGGCGGTTGATTAGATCCTGTTCCTTGTAGGAAAAGGGGGCAAGGGTGTCGGTGAAGATGAAAATGAATAATATCAGCGAAAGAAAAAATATCGAACAAAGAACCAGCACCGGATATTTGGACAGCCGTTGCGGAGACAGCATGAATTTCGAGCGCGTAATTTGAGGCCTTTCATTTAAGCCTGGATTCGACATGTTTTTTTTCAGCTTCATATGCGCTGTTTATTCCTTATCTTCTACCGAACTGGTCCGAATCCTCGGATCGACCCAGCCGTAGGTGATGTCCACCATCAGGTTGGCGAAGGTCATGGTGGTCCCGACCATCAGGAGGACTGCCTGAACAACCGCCAGATCGCGGTTGACCACTGAGTTGACCAGCAGTCGGCCTACGCCGGGCCAGGCGAATACCGTTTCGGTTATAATCGAACCGGAAACCAGGTTGCCCAGTTGAAATCCGATAATGGTGATTATCGGAATGGCCGCATTGGGCAGGGCGTGCCAATGAATGCGCCGGGCGTA
>Ga0209536_100008616_pt1 | contig 15272 bp, 9 predicted proteins | sample DeeMarSeWOR28_12_FD_187461 | JGI IMG/M metagenome (GOLD analysis project Ga0209536, IMG submission 187461) | Marine sediment microbial communities from White Oak River estuary, North Carolina - WOR-2-8_12 (SPAdes) (version 2) | ecosystem: Environmental > Aquatic > Marine > Intertidal zone >...
GGTGGCGGATGGCAGGCTGGCGACAAGAGTGATGTCGCACTAAAGCCCAAGGTGCTGACCGAGCGAGGTTTTGTCTTCGTCTCGACGAATTATCGACTTCTGCCGGAAGTGAAAATGGAAGATCTGATCGGTGACGTAGCCAGGTCGTTCGGCTGGGTGCACAAGCACATCGCCAGGTATGGCGGAGATCCTGAGCGTATCTTTGTGGGAGGGCACTCTGCCGGCGCTCAATTGGCGGCGTTGATCTGCATCGATGATCGTTACCTGAAAAAGGAAGGCGTGTCGTTCGAGGTCCTCAAAGGCTGCGTTCCCGTGGACGGTGACACCTACGACATTCCCAAAATCATCATGACGGCCGAGCACCGCCAAGCGCTCTACGGCGGCAAGATGTTTACCTTTGGTCATCGCCAGAAATTCGGGAATGATCCGGAGAAGCACGTCGATTTTTCAGCCGTGACGCATGTGGCGAAGGACAAAGGGATACCGCCGTTCCTCATCCTCTATTTTCCCGGCAATCCTGATACGCGAGCCCAGGCGCGGCACCTTGAGAGCGTTCTCAAGGCAGCGGCAATCCCTGCCAGGGCCTATGGCAAGCGCGACAGCAACCACAGCCGGTTGAACAACGACCTTGGTAAGGGCGATGATCCGGTGACGCAGGAACTCTTCAAGTTTCTTGATCCGCTAGTCGGCGGGAAGCAGTGAAGAAGCCAAATAGACGGGGTAGTCATTGGCCGCACGACGTGCATCAACTGTGCAGAGCCAGAAGAAAGTAATCCGACTCTAGGGTGCTATGGCGAACCGTCGGCCCATCTCTACGATATGGTAGCGGATCTGCAGACCTTTCGACAGGCGCCGTTGAACATCGTATGTATATGCGTATGTCCAGAATCGGTTTCGCTGGGTGACCGGGTAAGTATCACGATGCTGCGGCAATATGTAGTCCGGTTCGAGTTCGTTGATCAGTGTGATAGAATCATCAATCTGCATATTGTGTTCGGTCGGCGACACGAACAACACGTCGACGTTTTTGACGAAAAGGTGATCCTCCAGCAGGACAGAATCACCTGGCTGCATAATTGACTTGCCACCCAAGTGAAACACATACCCGCAATCGTCGAGATTCGCTTCCCAGTACACGGCACCCTTGCGATTGCCGTGAAGCGCACGCAACGGTTCGACCTTGATTCCTCTGACCTCCATCGGTTGGCGCGGCCGCACGACAGCGAGTCGATTCTCCGGAATGCCGAAATCGCGTGCCTTTTCCAAACAGTTCCGTGGTATTACGAACAGGCACTTCGACTTCTTGGCCAACACCCTCGACGTGGCCGCATTGAAATGATCGCCGTGGCCGTGCGTGATAAAAGCGATGTCCAGTTCGTCGGCAACTTCGGCAGCAGAGATCGGGGACGCATATTCGCGGCTTAGATCGTCCAGTACGAGATCGGTCCCCAAAAGCAGGCCATCCGATTTGATCAGCCAACCGTTGTGGCCGGTCCACCAGATGGCTAGCCCATCCTGATGCTGGCGGATCTCGTCTAGGACGTTCTGACTCTTCGGAGAACCGGGTGCCGGCGTTTCCCCGTATGTCACGGGCAGAGCCAGAAGCACCAGTAAGGCATGAACAGTCATAGCCGTTCTGAACTTAATCATGATCGGTCCCATATTCAGACTGTCAATTGCGACTCTCCGAAAAATGCGGCGCAGCTGCCACCTGTCATTTCCCCATTTGGGGTCAACCTGAAACATTTCCGAGCTTCGAATGTTCGGGATTCTAACATCAAGCCTGCGCAGAGTCAAACTTGTGATGATTTGGCAAGCGCATTCTCAAGGCTGAAATCCAACCGGTTCCAGGAGAGCAGAATACCGAGACAACGTCAAGACCGTGACGATTGAGGCCAAGGAGCCACCTAAGTAGCCTGTTTCCTCCTTTTGCGCGCCGATGAGGGACGGACAAACAGGCGGCTGGTCAGCCATGGGGTGGCATAATGTGGACCAGCGGCACCCATTTCCACAAGCCGTACATGGCAAACGGACTATCATTTGGTCCGAGATTTCCCAGGTAGTGCGTGACAATTGAACTGTGTTTTGGTAATATGGAGCCCATGGAAACCACTCAAGCCGGTTTAAGCCATTCGTCACGGGAGAACCCAATGGGTGAAGCATGCAAAGAGCGCCTGAAAAACGCCAAAATGATCAATTCTCACCGGTTTGGGCGTATGTTGAAGGTCCGGATCACAAACTTGGCCTGGATCATAGTCAAAATCATTGAAACTGAGCCATATAAGGGGCCGGTGCAGATCGGACCATACAAAGGAACCGTTTTTGACGTCAAATGGTAAATGTCAGCTTAGAGGAAGACTGTAACGTCCCGCATTTGCCCGTGCGGTACTTGTGAACGAGAGACTTTATCTGGAGGAGAGAATCATGTTGCAGAAGAACCTTGTGAGATCCCTGCTGTCAGTGGTGGCGGCGCTGAGCTTCTCAGCCACTTTGGCTACCGGCGGTGACATACTGTTCATAGTGGCTGATCCGAGCGGGGCCACGTACACGGCCGATGCCCTGATAAAGACTCGCCTCGAAGGGCTCGGGCACACGGTGAGGTATTTTGATGACAATAATAATGAGGCGGCCATGGAAGACGCCGCCGCTGCTGCAGATTTGGTCTATATCTCGGAATCGGTCGGTTCCGGCAACGTTCATAGTAAAATCACGGAAATCGAGGTCCCGATAATTGTCGGCGAGCCTTGGGCCTGGGACGAGATGGGCATGACACTAGGCAGCGGTGAAACAGGCGCGGTGGCCACTAACGACATAGAGATCGTCAATTCCGGGCATTATCTGGCCGCAGGTCTCAGCGGGACAGTGCCCGTTATCAGCAACACCATGGGCCCGGAAGGTCCAGCCGAGTTCGCCAAAGGCAGCGTCGGCGGCGATGGCACGGCCATCGCAAAGGCCACCCTGGCCGATGGCCAGACTTACGACGTTCTCGTGGTCTACGACAAGGGAGCCAGGCTGGCTGCGGCCCCTGCAGATGGCAGCCCTCAGTTCGCAGCGGATATCCGTATCGGCATGTTCTTTCACTATTACGCGCAGCCCATATTGAATCAGAATGGCTGGGCGCTTGTTGAGGCAGCGGTGAACTATGCGCTGGGTATCAAGGAACCAGCGGCAGTTGCGAAGAATCCGCAGCCGGCCGACGGAGCGACGGACGTGCCGCGCGACGTGATTCTCAACTGGAAGCCGGGAGCCTTTGCGCCGGCGTCCAATGCGCACAGGGTCTTTTTCAGTGAGTTATTCACCGATGTCGACGACGGCCTCGGCGGTATTGCGCAGGATGCGAACAGCTATGATCCCGGTGGGCTTGATTTCGAGACAACCTACTACTGGCGCGTCGATGAAGTCAATGCACCGCCTGATTCGACGGTACACCGGGGCGCGGTCTGGAGTTTTACGACCGAGCCCATAGGTTATCCGATCGAGAATGTTACTGTCACAGCTTCCAGCTTTTACAGGGATAACGAGAAGCCTGAAAATGCCATCAATGGTTCCGGATTGGACGAGGACGACCTACACTCGTCCGATGGCGCAACTATGTGGCTAAGTGATGTCATGGATCCTAACATTGCCTGGATTCAATTTGAGTTCGATAAGAGCTATAAATTGTATCAGATGTTGGTATGGAACTATAATAGTACTGTTGAACCTGCCGTCGGCTTCGGCATCAAGGAAGCTACCATTGAGTACTCGGTCGATGGAGTCAACTGGTCCGTACTGGGTACTGCTCACGAGTTCGCTCAAGGTCCTGGAGAAGCCGGCTATGCCAACGACACCACTGTCGACTTTTTGGGCGTAATAGCAAGATATGTCAGGATCACGGCGAATAGTAACTGGAGTCCTTGGGGCCTTAAGCAATATGGTTTGAGCGAAGTTCGCCTTCTCTACACACCTATTTGGGCAAGAGAGCCCAATCCCGATTCTGGAGCAGCAGACATGCCTGTGGACGGGATTGTAAGCTTCAGAGCGGGAAGAGAGGCGGCCAGGCACGACCTGTACCTGAGCACCGATGAGCAATCCGTTATCTATGGGGCCTCGCCGCTTACAACCGTCACAGAGCCCAGTTATGCTGCCTCCCTTGACTTGGCCAGCACATACTACTGGCGGATCGATGAGGTCAACGAGGCCGAGACGCCCTCCACTTGGCAAGGCGATCTCTGGGACTTTGCGACGCAGGAGTATATCGTCGTCGATGGCTTCGAGGACTACAACGACTGGCCGCCCCACGAGATATACACCACGTGGGTCGATGGATACGAGGATCCTGCAAACGGCTCCCAGGTTGGCAATCTGACGCCTCCTTTCGCTGAGCCTGGGATTGTTCACGGCGGCGTGCAGTCGATGCCGCTGTTCTACGACAACACCGCCGGCGCTGAGTTTTCGGAAGCCACCCGCACGTTCGCCGCCGGGCAGGACTGGACAAAGCACGGCATCAAGACACTGTCACTGTGGTTCTATGGCGCCGGGGGCAACACCGGGCAGTTGTATGTGAAGATCAACGGTGTCAAGGTCCCCTATGACGGTGACGCCGGTAGCCTCGCGGCCGGATTGTGGCTACCCTGGAACATTGACCTAACAGCTGCAGGCGTGGACGTCCAAACGGTCACGACGCTGGCTATCGGGATTGACGGTAACGCCGCCGCCGGTACGTTGTATCTTGATGATATCAGGCTGTATGCCTACGACCGTCAGTTCATCACACCGGCCGAGCCTGACAATGCTGGTTTGGTCGGGCACTACAAGTTCGATCAGGATGCCAGTGACAGCTCGGGCAACAACAACCATGGCACGCTGGCTGGGAACCTGCAATGGGCGCCCGGGAAGATAGACGGCGCGCTGAGTGTTGTCGGAACTGGCGTTGGCGACCACGTTGGAATTCCGACGGCAGGTGTCTCCGTAACGGCCGGGACTATCGCAATGTGGGCCAAGCTCGCGCCGGAGCCGCACGTTCCGGATACCAGATACTTCTTCGGTCATACCTTAGGGCCTGGGTGGTCGAACAGAATTCAGCTATATATGGATGATTCTGATACCATACTCGATTTAGGGCTCGGTGATTCACATAACACACACAAAAACATCATCACCCTGGCCACTGACATCTGGTATCACATAGCTCTGACCTGGGACGGCGGCGACTATATTGTCTATGTCAATGGCGCAGCGATGGCGAATGGAAGCTATACCGGCTTGGATGCCCTTAGCACGGCAGCTGACATTGGCAATGATGGAAATGCCGGCGGCAGGACGGAGGCCTTCAACGGTCTTCTCGACGATGTGCACATCTACAGCCGCGTGCTGTCAACGACGGAGATTGCCGGACTTGCCGGCTGGACCAAGCCGTTTGATAAGCCGTTCTGAAACGGCGTCGAGTCGGTGTCTATTTTGCAGAAAGTCAGACCTGGATGTCACTTGGAAGTACTGGGAAGTACTCCAGAGGATTCTTCTAGGTTTAGTCTGTCTCGCAAATCGCCGGTGTATATTGCATGGGTAGGCAAACTCAAAGGCTTTGGTCGTATGAGATTCAGGGGCCCCCACATGGCCAATCCAAGTTGGTAGTATTGTAGTATTACTGACAGTGCGCTGCACAGGAGCACCGATTATCGAGTCAAGTGGGAAAATCAGGTTAGTACGAATCCCTAAGCAATGGAAGGACTGAGATGAAGAGTTCTATCTTCTTGAATCTGACTCAAGCACTGCGCCAGAAAGCTTTCGCTCCCTTCCCGTGCGCTGGAGAGGCCAAATGTCTTGTGGTTGGCTTCATCTTTGCGTGTTCAACCCTTCCAGCCTCCGCACAATTGTCTAAGAAGGTCGATTTGTATCACTGGATTGATTTCTCGATAGAAGCGCCAAAAGCTGCCACAGGCATTGTCAAATGGGACGTGGAAGGCTCATGCATGTGGACGCATGAAAATGGTGCTATCGAGCGCACAAGCCTGCTGTGGTACTCCGGCTTGGGTGATACCTATGTCTGCCGTTTCGGCGGCTCATTTCCCCAACTTGCCCGGTGGTTACAATGGCGCCCGGAGCAAGCGGATCACAACCGCTACATTGCCGCCCGGCTGGGCCCCCTCCCAGGCTGGTCCATGGGCATCGGCTGGGATGTCGAATTCTGGGTCAATCGGGCGAAACTCGAATGGTGGCTGGACGACCTTATTCCGCAACTTGACGGCTGGCATCACTGGATCGGGCACCGCTACTCAGACAGCGATATTGGTCAGGGAAGGGATCCGGATCCCGCAAATAAGGGAAACTATCTTTCCCGTGGCATCACCTGGAATACCCTTCGCTCCGGCGAAGAGCAATATGCAGGCTGGGAACACTGGTCCACCTCCACGAGCGACAGTGCGATTGACACCGGCCTTGTGGTGGTTCCGGACAGACCCATGATGAGCGAAGACCGTTTTCGAAGACGTGACAATGTCTGGCCGCAAAAGGACATGCATTCGGACGACGATATCTTGAAGGAAATCCCGCGCTGGGCGGAGCGAGGTGTTGCGGCGATGTGTGGCGGGCTTATCGACAGCAACAACAACGGCAGTGATATCTGGCCCAACCGAACCGCCATCAAAGCTGTGATCGAGGGTATTGATGAGTGACTTCTAAAGCAGGATCACTCGTTCTGCTGACATCCAGGGAAAGGCCCACATCTGTACTGTACGGATCTCCTGGTGAGGGTAATCGGACAACAAGTACTGTTGCCCCCTTTAGGCGCTATGAAATGTCCAGCCATGTGAGCATTTCGATCGGCCCAGAAGCGCCTGGCCGGGACGTATTCATAGCCTTTCCACGTGCTGCTACGGCCATAGGCGATGTCGCGAATAGAACGACGCGGCCAAAATCTGCGTGCTTGATCTTGTTCAGGTTTTCTTTGATGTCCGATTTGCCGGTTTCAACCTCGACGGCAATGCTTTGACCCGGTTTCCTCGCCAGGATGTCCACGGCCCCGTTGCCTTTTGTCTCAATGGAGAATTCTATGTTGGACCTACCTAATCGACCACATGTCCAGGGCTCTGGGCCTTTAGTTCAGCCAGACGGCATTGACAAAACCGGGGTTGCCGGCTGAGTCCCATACCGCAAAACGTACCCACGACTTCCCGGACGCGTCTAGCGGAATCGAAAATCGCTTGCTGCCAAACGCCGGCAAATCCGTAGTCGAAATGACTTGACGGTCAATGTTCTTGCCATCACCCCATACTACTTCGACAAACTCAAGCGGAAACGTCCATTCCACGTCCGCCGTTATCGTTCGCTGATTCCCTGAGCCCTCAACCGCATAACTACTTACTAGGATCTCCCCCGTCGTAATGAAATAGTCCCCATTGCGGATGGCCCGCAAAATCGGGCTCCAGTCCTCATCCGGACCGGGAACTCGGTCGAGCTTCAGGTACGTAACCTGGTATCCGGGATACAGATCGTCTTGCGGTCCTTGCTTGTAGGTGTCGATGTCGGTGAGAAAACCCTTGGGTTGCAGTCCCGAGTTCGCGTACATATTATTCATCCTGTCTACTGCATCGAAGGTCCGCCATTCACTCATGCGCTTCTTTGATAAATCCAAATCCATTGCCTGAGTGAAGTCGACACCCAGGTAGCGGTCGTTTTTGGCAATTGGCTTATCCCAATACATGTCCGGGTAGCCAACCGAGCTTTTGGTCCTTGGGTGGGCGGTGTTCCAGTACCCATCCTCAGCATCCAGAAGCTTCTGCAAGTCTTCAACGTTTCCGATGTGGTACACCCTGCCATATACCGGGTCCATCTCGGTGAACGGCTGCCCTTCCTCGCGGACTCTTGAAAAATACACATTCTTGGGGAACATGATGTTGATGTGACCGCCAACATAGAAATTTGGCTCCTCCCACGGCAACACAAGGAAATCCTTGTCGCACGCTCTGCGGCATGCCTCGCCGTAGTTCTTCTGGTCCTGAAACCGAAGCGGGCCAGGATCATTGTAATGCATGTCACCGTGAAAATCGCTAATCCCCACGATGTTCAGACCGAGTGCCTTCATGGCCACAATATCCTGCAGCGGTGTGTCAAAGGAACCCGTTTTCATCACGCGTTCGGTAAATGCTGTAGTGACGTTATCTTCCCGAAGATGCCAGTGGTTTGTGAAGATCTTATAGCCGGGCAACGGTTTGTACACATCCCCGTGCGTGAACGCCAGCACCGCCTGCCGCGTCGGCTCTGCTGCATCCAAACTTGCGTAAAAATACATCCCCATCCGCTGCCACGTCCCCGGCCGTGCGCTATAAAGCGCATAACAATCTTGATACAACGGTACGGTTGATCCTTCGTTTTCTGATTGCCGGACGCCCATACCAAACTCCTTGTCGGAGTCCTTTCGATACCAGACATATCCATTGTTTACATGTATCTCGCGTGCCCAGAAGAACTTGTGCGGCATTGGGAAGGTCGCCACAGAACCACCTTTTCCCTCAGTTACCAGCACCCGGTTGTCGGCCTTCACCGGCACCCGCGTATCATTCTTGACTGTGCCGAACTGGTATTGCTGCGGATTGCCACCCGTATCGCGCCAGCAAACCCTTGTCATTGTGTCTGTTGAGAAGCCATTCAGGCCGGCATCATACTTGTAGGCGACCCACTGCTCGTCGGTCTTGGCAACCGCATCCATCCGGATCAAATTGGTGCTGCGATACACGGTGAACTGCAGACTGCCCGAAAAAATCCCCATCGATAGACCCGGGAACATAACCTCAAGGCGCGCGCCGTCAGTCTTCACACTGCATCCGGTCGCATTGAAGTTCGCATCCATGCGGCGAACCTCCTCGGGTTTGCGTGGTATTTTCTCTCTCGCCCCGGGAATATCAAGCGGCGCGTCATGGAATTCGAGCCACCTTTGATTGTTGATGACCTCCTTTGAGAACTTCATATCAACGCGACGTTCGAGCTTCTTTCCGCCTTCCCCTCGGCGTATACCACTGACCACGTTATACTCTGGTATCAGATTCTGTCCAAGAATGGTCCATCGGCCACCCTTTTTCCGGATCGCCAGGTCGCGAACCACCGGCTGGCCGAGCTCGATGGCAAACCGCACGCGCAACTCCGCATATCCCTGCCCCATCCAAGTGACGACTAGCAAGTCCTTCTCGACGTCTGCCGTCAGACCCGTGCTCTCTTTGTACTGCGTCATATCGCACTTGAGCGCTTGGGCAAATGTCAACGAGGCCGTCACAAACGACAGAAACATGATTGATAGCAACAATAGCATCTTATGACTCATTTTCTCTACTCTCATTATTTTGTTTTCATTAATACGCTAAACCAGCCAAGGGAGTCTACGGGCCTACCTAAGTCAAGCATCCTATTCAAAATTGCACAGCCAATCAAGATCTCACGTTCCTGAGCTTCAGTATGCTTGGATCTCAGTGGCACCGACGCACGGATTTTTCAGTCCGTTGCTCAACCTGTGAGTGCTTATTGTGGTGCCGATGTGAATGCTAAAGACAACCGGCCGAATATCCGCTGGTGCCTTGAATATCTATACCATGTCTTCTGAGGACCTGTCCATGAGCGCAGCGATAACATCAGATGAAGCCATCATATATATACAGCAATCTCCCCAGTCCTGGGAGAGCAGAATAGCGAGAACAACTTCAAAACCGTGACGATTGAGGTCAAACAGCCTCTCAGGTAGTCTGTTTCCTCATTTGATGCAACGAGGAGCAACGGACAGGCAAGCCGCTGGTCGCCCTTGTGAGTGATCTCACTTGGAATTCAATGTATCAGAGGTATAATTGTATTGTTTTAGACGCAATGCAGTGTTTTTCGCGGAGATCCAGGTATGTTCGTTATCCAAAACAGAATCCTAACGAGTCTTCTTCACCTCACATTCCTTGCCAGTGCCGTCATCATCAACACACCCATAGGAGCAACGTATGCCCTAAGGCTTTCCGTTGAAGACTTCGAGTTCGACGGTTCACTGGGCCCTGAGGGGGCTACAATTGAACGGGCGGACACCAACCACTTCAAGGTCGTCCTCGGTCACGTCCCGGAACATCCCACATGGTGTAACAGGCTCCAGTTTCAAATCCTGCAAAATTCCGAGGGGAATCAGCTCCAATTGGATTTCACCGGTTCCATTTCCGGCGGCGAAGTGGAGTACTTGAAAGCAGAAGCCGTCGAGGCAGTAAGAAGAATTCAACGAGATAGACCCGTAACACCATCTGCGGTGGACAGTCCGAATGCAAAGTATGTCGGAATCATCGAAAACGACACCGTTTGGAAAGACACTGGTGGCAATGAGATTTGGTGCAACGGCGGACACATGATCAAGGAAAGGGACACTTTCTACTGGGTCGGTTATGAGACCAAACCGAAAACGGGATTCAGGAACATCAAGCTGTATTCTTCCACCAATCTGGCAGATTGGAAGTTTGAAAATAATATCATGAAGCGTGAAGGTCCCTTTTCAATCCTCGGTTGGGCGGGACGACCTGGACTACTGTACAATCAGGCGACCAAGCAATACGTATTGATCTTCGAAGCTGATTCGAGGCAATGGGAGAGACACAAAGTTGGATTCGCCTGTTGCGATACTATCAATGGCAGCTACAGATTCGTACGCTATTTGTATCCAGAGGGTAATAGATCCACGGGCGATCAGTCTGTTTACCAGCAAGACGATGATGGCTACCTTGTCTGCACGCTTGATAAGACAGTCAACGGCAAGCGATACCTCAACCAAAGTCTGGCCATTTTCAAGCTAACGCCGGATTATTTTGGCATTGAGGCGAAAGTATACGAGGGGTTCGACAATGTTGACGGTAATCCATCCATATACCCACGCCATCAGACATCAAGAGAAGCGTCACACATTATCAAAGTCAATGAAACCTATTACTGGTTTTCGTCTGGCTTGCAGGGATGGAACTCTACTGAGACGAAATATGCCACAGCCAAATCCTTGTCGGGCCCATGGTCTGAGCTGAACGTGCTTGCCACGGAACCTGTATCCAGAGATTCGTACAATACCCAGCACGATTTCATAATACCGGTGATCGGGAGCAAAGCAACAACGTATGTTTATGTAGGTGATAGATACAGCCAACATCATGGACGAGGAGTTGGCCAAAATGTGTTTCTACCTTTAGTTTGGGACAACGATGAGCCGCAATTGGTATGGTTTAGAGGGTGGACTATTGACACCGCAACAGGGCTTTGTGACGCTGATGATACTCCCAGTCACTGACACCAGCACTGCAACCAAGCCTTCAAAGGCATCTGCGTTCACTCGCGGGCTACAAAGTGTCACCATGCTTAACAAGAGCACGAATCCCGTTCGCGTTCCGACACATTCTCTTCTCGTCGTATCCGCCCACATCTTTTTGCACCTTTCGTTTCCGGAGCACGCTGGTCCTCAATCTTTTTCTCCTACCGCATAAGAATATTTAACCCGATTATCCAGCGCAATGCAAAATCGGCCGCCAATCAGCTACCTTGGTGTAAACGCACATGGCTCCGCAGCATCCTCGCAAAGTGTATCAACCCCCAATCCACCCAATCCACCCAATCCAGCGATTAACCTTGACCGGCAGGTAGTCTATTTAGTATAAACAAAGTATGTAAAGCCTGCCAGATTCTGGCATTCCAAGGGGTGGAATTGCCACAACGTTTTTGGGCTTGTGAGTGAGGTGCTGAATTTTGAGACAATTACTTCGCCTCTGGGCACGCTGCATCCCAATCAACACTCGATATTCGGTCTACGAAGGAGGATTCTCATGTGTGGAAGGTTGATTTGTCTGATGTTTGTTTCGTTGGTCCTGGCCCTGGCCCAAAGTGGACGGGGGACCACGAAGATCGTCATCGTCACAAACAATCCGGGCGATGAGGCCGAATATACGCCCTTTTTGCAGAGCATCCTTGGTCTTGACATTAGTGTCGAAACAGAGGATGACAAATACATCGATCCCTTGGACGCTGCCGCGAAAGCCGATCTTAGAGCGGCGGATCTCATCATTGTTTCACGTCGGACAAGCAGTGGAAACTTCGATGCAGAGATCGAATTCTGGAACGGCCTGGAGATCCCGACGATTCTTCACAGCGCCTTCCTAATAGGAGACAGTCGCTGGAGATGGATGCCCGGCGGAAACGAGAACGTGGATCTCACACACGTGAGCGTCGTTGACCCCGCGGATCCTATTCTCGATGGAGTGAACATCGCAGACGGCCAGGTGGAGATCTTCTCAACACTTGTTACGGGACTTGATGTTTCCAACCAGGACTCGGTCGGTAGCGGTACGAAAGTCGCAACGCCGGCGGGCAGTGAGTCGGTCATGGTTGCCCGATGGGAGGCCGGCACTGAATTCTATCCAGGCTCCGGGCAAATCGCCGGAGGACCGCGCGTCTTCTTCGGCATGCGCACTGATGAGTTCTTCCCGTTCGTCAATAACGACGGAAAGAAGATGCTTGAGAACGCGATCCTCATGCTGCTGGGGATTTTCCGTGGCGCCCCGATAGCGATGGATCTGGTCCCCGTGGATACGGAAGCAGACGTCGCCCGAAACGTGAGCCTTGCCTGGACGCCCGCGGATACGGCTGGCGCACACGATGTCTACTTTGGCACGGATTTCGACGACGTGAATGTCGCCGACAGAAGCAATCCGTTGGACGTATTACGCAGTCAGGGCCAGATCGCAAGCATGTACGCACCCGCCGATCTTCTCGAATTTGGCCGGACGTACTACTGGCGTATCGACGAGGTCATGGCGCCACCCGATTCCACAATTTTCAAAGGGGATGTGTGGAGTTTCACAATCGAGCCGTTCGCTTATCAGGCCGAGACTATCATCGCTACAGCCTCCAGCTCCTCAACAGGAAAAGGGCCGGAGAACACTGTTAATGATTCAGGCTTGGATGCAAATGACCTGCACTCGACGGAAGATGGGGCTATGTGGCTCAGTGAGCTGGACGTGGCCGGTCCGACCTGGATCCAATATGAATTCGACGAAGTCTATAGGCTTCACGAGATGTTGGTATGGAACCATAACGGAGCGTATGAGAAATTGATAGGCATTGGAGCCAAGGATGTGAGTATTGAGTATTCGGTTGACGGGATTGACTACCAGAGTCTGGGGACTGCTCACGAGTTTGCCAAGGGGCCCGGCGAGCCAGACTATGCATACAATACTGTCATCGATTTTGGCGGTACGGCGGCAAGGTACGTCAGGCTGACCATCAATAACAACTGGGGAGGTCTCTTTGCCCAGTATGGCCTCGGTGAGGTCCGCTTCTTCTACATCCCCACGCATGCGAGAAAGCCGTACCCGGATTCCGGAGCGACAGATGTGGATATGGATCCAGTTCTGACCTGGAGGGCGGGACGAGAAGCCAGCGAGCACAAGGTGTACTTCAGCGCAGATCAGCAGGCGGTCGCAGATGGGAGTGCCCCTGTCATGACAGTGACTGAAGCCAGCTATGCTCCTTTGTCGCTTGATTTAGGCACGATCTATTATTGGCGCGTTGAGGAGGTGAATGACCTCGCGATACCTTCGACCTGGGAAGGCGATGCCTGGAACTTCACGACCCGCCAGTATCTTGTCGTTGATGACTTTGAATCCTACAACGATATTCCTGAGGGAGAAGAAGGCAGCAATCTGGTATATGTGACGTGGGTAGATGGATTTGGCGTTGCGACGAACGGCTCGACGATGGGTTATGTTGAGCCTTTCCAGCCTTCCATGGAAACCGGCTTTGTATACAGTGGCAATCAGTCAGCCCCGCTGGTTTACGATAATAGAGCAGCAAGTCTGTCCGAAGTCAGTGCGAATCCCGCGGATCTTCCGATTGGAACAGACTGGACAACAGGTTCTCCCCAAAGACTGGTGCTATGGTTCCACGGCGATACGGGCAATGCCACCACCGAACAATTGTATGTTAAGGTCAATGGTGTCAAAGTGGATTATCCCGGGGATGGAGGGGACATAGCCGAAGAAGCATGGAAGCCATTCGATATCGACCTGACGGCTTTGGGTATCGATCTGAGTGTTGTGACGCAACTGAGCGTCGGCATCGAGAGGGCTGGGCCCAGCGGGAGCGCAGGTATCGTATTCATCGACGACTTTCGACTTTATTGATCGTCTGATGTGATATTACGGATAGGTTGGACTTGGTCCCTGCCGCACATGACCAGAGCACAGCGGACATGAAAACAAAGCTCTCATTGCTGTTCCTGTTGATTTGCAGTGGATTCGCATTTGCCGGCTCCTAAGAGCAGAGACTAACCCGTTGGCTCAAGAAGTACCCGGACGCTGATGTGAACGGCGACGGGCGTCTGACCTTCGAGCAGATCAGAGCATATCCCCAGAAGCTGCGGGGCCAAGCGGCTCCAGACAATCTTAGCACCCAGCGGGGCGCTCAGAGTCAGTTCGAGGTCGACTCTGGGTGGGACCGCGACCGATTCCACGATCACGCGATCTGCTATCGCTCGTCACAGGAGATCAAAGCGATATATACAAAGACTGTGGTTGCCGAAGATTTCGTCCGAGCAGAGAAACGTTGTGGGTTCCTGCGGTGTGAACGCATCAACTGATCGAGCTGAAGTTCATTTGATCCCTCAATACTGGTTCATGTCGTAATTGCGCCTGGCAGGTTGGACTGATTACGCGGAGATAGAAGGATACGATTGCTCGGCAGTAGTGTGAACTGATCGCGGGATCAAGCGATTCTCTTGTACTGATGGTGCAATCCGCCAACGTGAGCAATCGAAACGATCCTTCCTTGTGACGGTAGCTGCGTTGTCCGAGGCACGGGTGAATGTCGGTCGAGTGACAGATGCGTCCGGGCGTTGTTATAGTACTCAACATATGATCCAAGGACCTGATACAAGTGCCTCTCGTTGAAGATGATGAAATGATCCAGACATTCTCTTCGCATCGAGCCAATAACTCTTTCAGCAAAGGGGTTTTGCCATGGAGATCTGGGTGCTATAAGCACTTCTTCGATATCCAACGCCTTCATCCGGTCGATGAACATTTTCCCGTAGATCTTGTCACGGTAGCGTATCATGTACTTTGGCTTGCTGTCGCAAGGAAATGCTGCGGTGATCTGGTGAGCCGTCCAGCAAGCTGTTGGATGACGCGTGACGTTGAAATGGATGATGTCCCGCCTTTAGTGTCGGAGGACGATAAAGCAATACAAGATGTGGAACCGGACCGTGGGGACGGTGAAGAAATCGATAGCTGCGATCTGCCTGGTATGGT
>Ga0209536_100008618_pt1 | contig 15271 bp, 14 predicted proteins | sample DeeMarSeWOR28_12_FD_187461 | JGI IMG/M metagenome (GOLD analysis project Ga0209536, IMG submission 187461) | Marine sediment microbial communities from White Oak River estuary, North Carolina - WOR-2-8_12 (SPAdes) (version 2) | ecosystem: Environmental > Aquatic > Marine > Intertidal zone >...
CCTCAATGGGATTTGAACCCATGACCCCGTTCTTACCAAGAACGTGCTCTACCGCCTGAGCTATGAGGGCAGTCTCCTTACATGGCTACGCGCTGACCATAAACTGAGTTCCATGGTCAGCGATGAATCCAAGTGGGCGGTGAAGGATTCGAACCTCCGAAGGCGTACGCCAGCTGATTTACAGTCAGCCCCCTTTGGCCACTTGGGTAACCGCCCATTCTGTTATATTTTTTGCCAGCCAATGAGCGAGAAATTTTTCTCAACCCAACCGCCAAAGCAAGCCGACGATGGGAATTGAACCCATAACCTACCACTTACAAAGCGGTTGCTCTGCCGATTGAGCTACGTCGGCGGGTACACCAACCCATTGGGAAGGCGAGAGGCATTATACCAGAGCCCAAGTGAAGGGGCAAGGTTAATAAAAAGCGCCCCTGCAAGGGCACCGGAAAAGGAGTCTATCAGGATTCTTGACGAGCGTCAAGCCGAATTTTGGCGATAAATCCCTACTCTTAGATTGGCGCCAAGCTACGAGTTGAAGCCGCGAGTTTGCCAGGCGAGATAGAGAGCAATTGAGCCAGCAACAGCTGCGTTCAGCGACTCAATCTTGCCGCGCATAGGCAGCTGTAGCAGGAGGTCACAAGATTTGCGTATCAAAGGCCGTATGCCTTGTCCTTCAGCACCGATGACAAAGGCTATAGGTCCATCAAGCACGCTTCTATTGACTGGTTGGGCATCCGGTGCGTTGTCGAGACCCACCACCCAGATACCCAGTTGCTTGATGGTCTTGATGGCTTGTGCGAGGTTAGCCTGCGTTACAAGTAAATGTTCACTGGCACCTGAGGAAGCGTTGACGACAGCTGGGGTAACGGTCGCTGTGCGGCGGAAAGGAAGCAGTACCCCATGAACACCAACCGCCTCTGCAGTGCGCAATAAAGTACCTAGATTCTGGGGATCCTGGAGGGAGTCAAGGAGCAGTATCAGGGGAGTTTCAGCACGCTGCTCAGGCAGATCAAGTATATCAATCAGCGTGACATAGGGATAATCGCCTACCTCCAGGAGTAAACCCTGATTTCCTGGCTGGATGCGATCGAGCTGAGTACGTTGTGCCTGTTCTACTGGAGCATTTATCTTGTTGCAGAGATCAATGATTTTGAGCAGTTGACCCTTTCTTTGCGCTCCCTCAGCAACCAGCAAGCGGAGAACTTGCCGTCGTCCAGCGCGCAGTACTTCATAGACTGGGTTGCGGCCATAAATCCATTCGGTCATCAGATATGTAATGAGGTGAATAATTCCAGGTGGGAACTATTTCCAACGCCAGCTGCTGCCATCCTTGGTGTCCTCAATCAGGATACCTAGTTCAGCCAGCTGTTCCCTGACCTGGTCGGATAGCTCCCACTGTTTTTGTTCACGCAGCTGTTCACGGAGAGTTACCAAGAGATCAATGAAGGGAGCTGCTTGCTGATTCTCTATTTCAGGTCGTTCCAAGCGTAAACCGAGGACATCGTCGGCCAATTCTCGCAGCAAAATCTGGGCTCCGTTCAGGGTAGATTGCGTTGCACCGGAATCACGCGCCTGGTTCATCACCCGCACGAGATCAAACAAGTGACCCAATGCTCCCGCAGTATTGAAATCATCATCCATCGCGGCGATGAAACCTTGACGGGTAGCCTGCACCTGCTCTAAAAGAGCAGCCTTGATTCCTTCTGGGATTTGGCTATCTTGTTGGGAACCCGGACGCATTGCCGAGCGAAGGCGTTCCAGATTGCTTTCAGCCTGTGCGATCACTTCATCGTTGAAGGTTAACGGTGAGCGGTAGCTGGAGTTGAGAACCATCATACGCAGTGTGTCCGGGTCGTGTTCTTCTAAAAACTGTTCTATGGTGACGATATTGCCGATCGATTTGGACATCTTGTCACCTGAGAATTGGAGCATGCCGTTATGAACCCAGTATTTCGCAAAGGACTTGCGGGTCAAACTCTCAGTCTGGGCGATTTCATTTTCGTGGTGGGGGAAGATCAGGTCATTCCCTCCACCATGAATGTCTATCTGTTCCCCAAGATGGTGCAAATTCATGGCAGAGCATTCAATATGCCACCCAGGACGACCCTTACCCCACGGGCTATCCCATGAAGGTTCACCGGGCTTAGAGGCTTTCCACAAGACAAAATCCATGGGGTTTTCTTTTCTCTCGTTGACATCGATACGTGCCCCTGCTTGCATATCTACGAGTTTCCTGCCTGAAAGCTTGCCGTAGTCATCTTTGCTGGTAACGCGAAAAAAGACATCACCGTCTACTTCGTAAGCATGATCCCGGTCGATCAAATCAGCAACCATGGTGATGATGTGTGATATTTCTTGAGTGGCACGCGGGTATTCCGTTGCCCGGAGAACATTTAAGGCTTTTATGTGGTTGGTATATTCCTTGATATGTCCTTCAGCTAATTCAAGTGGATCGACGCCCAACTCGTTGGCGCGAATGATCACCTTGTCATCAATATCGGTGTAATTCATCACGTGGCGGACTTCAAAATCTTGGTATTCCAGGTAGCGGCGGATGATATCGTAGACCAGGGTGGACATGGCGTGACCAATATGTGCCTTGTCGTAAACCGTGGGTCCGCAGACATACATCAAGACGACATCCTGATTCAAGGTTTTAAGCGGTTCTTTCTTGCGGGTGAGGGTATTGTAAATCTGCTGTACCATGGGAGTTATTCCTCTGACCTAGTGATTGATTTGAGCGAAGATCATGCGCCCGGCAGCAGTTTGGAGCACCTTGGTGACCACGACGGTGACCTGCTGGTTTATCTGCCCACGGCCATCTTCAACGACAACCATGGTTCCATCATCCAGATAGCCAACGCCCTGACCAGGTTCTTTTCCTTCCTGGATGATATCGACCAGGAGTGGTTCACCCGGCAGAAGCACGGATTTTACTGCATTAGCCAGTTCATTGATATTCAATACCGGGACTCCCTGCAGCTCGGCGACCCGATTAAGATTGTAGTCGTTGGTCATGATGGGGGATTTCATCTGGCGGGCAAGCACGACTAGTTTTTCATCAACCTCGCGCACACCATCGACATCGATATCGCTGATACGTACTGGAACTGTGGCATCTTTCTGCAGTTCAGAGAGCACCTCCATTCCACGGCGACCACGCTGACGGCGCATACTATCGGCTGAATCGGCAATATATTGCAGCTCGTTAAGTACAAACCTGGGAATGAGGAAAGTGCCATAAAGGAACCCTGTTCGGCTGATATCAGCGATGCGACCGTCGATGATCACGCTGGTGTCGAGAAGGATTGTACGCCCTTCATCAACCAGATCACCAGCCGCATCTCCTGCGCGTCCTGGCAGATTCATGCGAAAGACTGAAAAAATGTCATCCTTGCGCATAATAAACACGGCAATACCCAGGTAACCGAATAATAGGACACCTACAAAAGGTAATACTTCTCCAAACGGTGATGGCAGTGCTGAGAGTGGAAATGCAAGCAGGGCAGCCACAAGTAACCCGGCGATCAAACCGATGAAACCGGAAACCAGCGTTTGAGATGAAACCCTGCTCAGAAGACCTCGCAGGGCACGTACAGGCCGGGTACTGATGTAAGGTGTGATAATTAAGCCAACCAAGGCGCCGACTAGCGCGAAAATGACCGCATAAAGGGCTTGATTTTCCCCGCTTAAATCACCGACATAGATCCCCCAGTATACGCCCAGACCGGCAAAGACAACCATGCCGATCAGGCGAGCGATAAAATCTGCACTCATGATAATAACTCCCAAATGATAAAGAATAAATTCTCGTGATATGACAGTCGTTCATATCCATAATAAATGCACTCATCTCAGGGTTGTTGTTTGAGGTAGATCAAAATCCCCGCATCTGGTGGAGTAATAACTCGTTTTCATATGAAAAATGGTAGATAAGTGCTCTAAAAACTCATGTAAAACAGTACAGGAAAGAATGATGCGAACAAACGAAAAGAGGTTCTGTACTAGCAATTATTATACTATAATGATTTATCCAATCTCGAGAAGCATAAATAATTACCAAGCTTGCGTTTCATAGATGAATTGAAATGATTTTCACTTCAAATTCTGCCCAAAGGTCTCAGCTGATCTTGGGCAGCTATGAATCTATCTCAGGAGGATCAAATGACCGTCACAGCATACCATGGGATCAGCGATCAGGAATATAAGCGCCGCATTCGGGCTTGGACGCTGTACGACTGGGCGAATTCAGCCTTTGCGACCACGATTCTGGCTGCAGTATTACCGATTTATTACAGCCAGGTAGCAGGCAGAACCCTCGCCAGCCCTGCAATTGCTACTGCATATTGGAGCAGAGGACTCAGCATTGGAATTTTGATCGTTGCCATCGTATCACCGGTGTTGGGGACGATATCCGATATCATGCGCGGGAAGAAGCGTTTCCTGGCGGTGTTTGCTGGGCTCGGTATCCTTAGCACGGGGCTACTGGTGCTGGTTGAGACTGGTGATTGGATGCTGGCATCGATTCTGTTTGTTCTCGGGAGAATAGGATTCAGCGGGGCAAATGTTTTTTACGATGCATTGCTTCCCCACGTGGCACGCGAAGAGGATCAGGACAGGGTATCGACGCGAGGCTATGCGATGGGATACCTGGGCGGGGGTATTTTGTTAGCGTTGAACGTGGTCATGATCCAATACCTACCTGGTACCTGGGGAGCGAGATTATCCTTCCTGAGCGTGGCGCTCTGGTGGGCGATCTTCTCTATACCGATCTTCCTACGGGTTCCAGAGCCACCCGCAGCTACCAAGAAATTGGAACAGGGGGAAAATGTGATTTCAGCCAGCTTCAGCCGCCTTTGGGAAACCTTAAAGGATATCAGTCAATACCGGGAGCTATTCAAATACCTGCTGGCATTTATTTTGTATGTAGATGGTATCGGTACTATTATCGGGGTAGCGGCAATTTATGGGGCCGAATTGGGTTTTGACAGTGTATCCCTGATACTGGCATTGCTATTGGTGCAATTTGCCGGTATTCCGTTCAGCTTGATATTCGGCCGCCTGCCAAGCGCGCAGGAAAAACGCAGGTCGTTCTTTCTGGCATTCGTGGTGTTCAACATGATCGCTCTTCCACTGGTGGGTATCCTAGGTTCGAAAATGCTGCCCTCGGAAACAATCGGAAGCCTGCCAATGCCTTATGAGGACACTGCCAGCGCGGTTGGGCAGGGGACCTACACAGCTGATGATGTTAAGTTGAGCTATGCTGGATCCTGGGAAAGCAGGGAAATTGGTCCGGAAATCCTCGGGGGGGAAGAAAGTCAAATATACCGTTTCACGGAGGAAGTAGATGCCAGTTACGCACTGGCATTCAACGGGCAGAATGTAAATATCGTTTTCAGTACAGGACCCGATTATGGCATCTATTCAGTGGAATTAGATGGAGAAGTTCTGGTTGACCAGGAAAGCGGCGAGCCAGTACTGATTGATGGATATTTCTTCACGGACCGTTTCATCGTCACCGAAACAATCGAAGTAGAAAACCCGGGCGAGCATCTTTTGCGGGTAATCAATACCGGGGATAAGAATCCGGAAAGCCAGGGAACGGTGATGAGCATTACCAAAATTGAGGTCTGGCCGCCTGGGCGGGAGAGCAATTTGTTGCTCATCCTGGGCATGATCCTGGTGTTGGAACTCGTTTTACTTGGATTAGCCTGGTTGCTGGGAAAGCCACTTTTCAGTGGTTTGGCCGAGAAAATGGATACCAAGAACAGTATCCTGCTATCGCTGCTGGTTTACTCATTGATTGCCATCTGGGGTTATTTCCTGGTGTCGGTGATCGAGTTCTGGTTCCTGGCGATGATGGTCGCTGTCGTGCAGGGTGGCAGCCAGGCATTAAGCCGCAGCCTGTTCGCCAGTATGTCACCAGCTACGAAGAGCGGTGAATTTTTCGGCTTGTTTGGCATCATGGAGAAGTTCTCGACGATCCTTGGACCACTGGTCTTTGCTTTTGCAGCGACGACCTTCGGGAGCAGTCGTCCGGCTATATTGACCCTGATCGCATTTTTTGTGATCGGAGGCTACCTATTGACGCGGGTGAACGTTGCAGAGGGAAGGCGTGTAGCTCATGAGGAGGATGCGCTCTATTTGACTGCCGAACCTGGCGACTGATATGGAAAGCACCAGCAGAGGGGATCGGGCGGGTGATGTCCAGCGCATGTTTGGACGCATCGCAAAACGATATGATTTAATGAACCGCCTGATGACTGCCGGCCAGGATGTCCGCTGGCGGAGGGAAGTGATCCGGAGGTCAAAATTACCGCCTGGAGGGCATTTGCTCGACCTGGGGACGGGTACCGGGGACCTGGGGCGAGAGGCACTCGTGCAGGTGCCTGAATGTGAGGTGTTTGCAGCTGATTTCACCCTCGAGATGATGAAGGTAGGTAAGTTCCGTACCCCCAGCAACAAATTGAATTGGACGGGGGCAGACGCACTTCACCTGCCATTCAACGAGGGAAGTTTCGAGGCAGTGGTGTCCGGATTCCTGTTAAGGAATGTTGTGGATATCCCGCAGTCCCTGCAAGAGCAGCGGAGAGTCCTCAAACCAGGCGGCTCTATTGTTGTTCTGGACACAACTCGTCCTGCGGAGAACAGTCTGCAGGTGTTGATCCATTTCTATTTGCATGTCATAATTCCAAATCTGGGAAGGCTAATCACCGGTGAAGCAGAGGCTTATACTTATCTGCCTGAGACGACCGAAGCATTTCTTAAAGCTGAGCAGCTGGCTTCGCTCATGGCAGAAGCCGGGTTCCATCAAATCGGATTCAGGCGTTTGATGTTCGGCACAATCGCAATTCACTGGGGAATTAAGTGAAAAAGAAAGTCATACTTCTATGGGACAAGTCTGGAGATCAGCGATGAGTGAACGGGCTAAATGCGTAGTAATCGGCATATCAGGAGCTTCTGGAGTGAGCCTGGGGATACGCACCTTGGAGGTGCTGCGGGAGATGCCAGTTGAGAGTCACCTGATCATATCCCCTGCCGCAAAGACAACGATCGCTGAAGAGACTGACTGGAAGGTCAGCGACGTTTTGGCCCTCGCCGATGTAGTTTACAACCACAGCGACATCGGTGCCAGAATTGCTTCTGGCTCATACAACACCCTGGGAATGCTGGTGATCCCCTGTTCGATAAAGACATTATCCGCGATTGCCAATTCATATGCCAGCGATCTGCTTGTACGTGCTGCAGATGTGACGTTAAAGGAGGGGCGTCCATTGATCCTTGTTGTGCGAGAAACACCGCTGCACCACGGTCACCTGCGATTGATGCATGAAGCATCTCAAAACGGGGCCGTGATTTTTCCTCCGGTGCCTGCATTTTACACACGCCCATCCAGTATCGAGGAAATGATTGATGATACAGTCGGGCGGGTGCTGGCCAGGATGGGGATTGAGAATGATATTTACACAAAATGGAAAGAGTCGTAAAACCAACGCAGCTGAGACACTGCATTGAAGAGCTGCTCAAGTTGAGCACGATGACCCTGGCAACAGTTGGTTCCAGCGGTGCAGTTCACGCAGCGGATGTGTATTTTGCATGCGACGAAAATTCAACATTGTTATTCTTTTCTGATGCATCCAGTCAGCACAGCAGGGATATGCATGAGAAACCACAAGCCGCGTTGACTATCCATACAGACAGGGATGGTTATGAACAAATCCTGGGGTTGCAGATGAGGGGCACCGTAAGGGAGATAACATCCGAATCAGCATGGCAGCAAGCCTGGGGGATCTATGTGAAAAAATTTCCTTTCGCCCGCGATCTGGAAGAAGTGATTAAGGTGAACCAATTTTATGGTTTTTCTCCATCCTGGATCAGGCTGATGGACAACAGCCAGGGTTTTGGGTTTAAACAGGAATGGCAGGAAATTATTTCGGAACAAGATGGCAAGGAAATTCGGTACTGGGGGCTATTAGCAGGATCAAGGCCAGAACCAGGATCTAAAAATGACTGAGAGAGATCTCGAGAAGGCAGCCCTGAGGGGAGAGCCATCTTATATCTGGCGGAGCGGTCAAGAACGGCGCTTGCAGATGATCAAAGATGCTGCTGGTGAGTGCATTAATCAACGGATTCTTGAAAATGGCTGCGGGGTCGGTGTGTACCTGGAAAGGCTCTCAGTACAAAGTCGGCTTGCGATTGGCCTGGAATACGATTTTGCCCGAGCGCTCGACGCACACGTCGATAACCCGCATATTTTAAACGCTGCTGGCGAGAATTTACCGTTTCCAGATGGGAGTTTAGATTTCATCCTCAGCCATGAGGTTCTGGAACATGTCCAGGATGACCGCAAGTGTGTGGAAGAGATGGTGCGTGTATTGGCCCTCGGCGGCAGGATGGCCGTCTTCGTGCCCAACCGTGGGTATCCATTCGAAACCCATGGCATTTACTGGCGGGGAGAATACCATTTCGGCAACATCCCATTGGTGAACTACTTGCCACGCAAGTACCGCCAGCGACTAGCACCACATGTCCGGGTCTACAGCGGAAAGGATATGCAGACCTTATTCTCTGATTTACCAGTAGAAATCAAGCAGTGCGAAATTATTTTTGGAGCGTATGACAACATCATTGCACGCTGGGGGAAATTTGGCAGGGCATTGAGGGGGATACTGCAAGATCTGGAAAACTCGCCCGCCCGGATATTCGGCCTGTCGCACTTCTGGGTCCTGGAAAAGATTTAAAAACTAACTTTCCTCAAGCCGAAAATCGTATATTCCGTTCTCGAAAGTCCAATTTCGACCGCAATTGCTGCAGATGATAGCAGCTGGAGCATCCTCAAAATCTGCATGGTTACAAATCAGGCAACGGAAAAGCTCATCCGCCGCTGCTGCAGGTGTATCCCCGATGGCGGTGCTGGCAACAAATACGCTGGGGGTGAGCTGCCACAACCCACCAGTATATTGGGCTAACCCATCCAGTTTGACTAGCAAGTCAAGAGGGATGTAACGTTTTATCGTACGTTCCCGGAAATGAGATACTGTCAGCTGGCGCGTGACCGAGAATCCACTGCTCTCGAGCCAGCGGTGGATGGCCTGGGGGTGAAAATCAAAATTAAGTTCAGTGAATTCGACTGGCTCGATAGAGAAGGGACTCCATTGCTGACGACCCAGTAAATAGCGGAAGATGGCCTTCAAGTTGTGCTTGTTTGCATACTCAAGGATGAAATTTGCTCCCGGCTGAAGCGATGCGCGGACCTGCTGCAGCGCCAGCAGTGGCTCTGCCATGTGGTGCAGGGTGCGGATCATGGTGGCACCATCGAAAACCCCGGGCATAAATGGCAGCTGGTAAACATCCGCCGCAACGTAAGTATAGCGATCGCTGGTACCCAGGTTTGCCTGGGCTTGCTGGAGCTGGGTGGTCGAGTAATCAACGAGAACGATACGCTGGTATGCTTCATAACGGGGAGTATTTCGTCCGGCACCGACACCAATCTCCAGCATTAATGAGCCAGCATCTGGAAGCAACCGGCTCAGGGCAAGTGCTTCAACCCGATCTTCGTACTCTCGGTCTCCCTCATCCCAAAAACTGGTCTGGTAGTCGGAACCTTCGTAATCACATACCGGTGGTTTTTCAGGTGTTTTCATAATAGAAAAAGGGCTCGCAACTTCATTAGCTGGTAGTTGGCGTGCCCTTTTATAGCACAAATTTGCCAGATAAGTGAGACCAGGTTTGTATTGACTATGCAGGAGCGACGATCACATCCTCTTCGAATTTCGTTTCAAGTTTGTGGCCATTATAGCCGCGCCCAAATGCACGGTACCTGAAGCCTAGCCCACGCAGCTTATCGGGTTCATAAATATTACGACCATCGAACAATACAGCCTGATTCATCGAATCCCGAATACGTTCCAGATCAAGGTTCTTGAACTCATTCCACTCAGTTACGACTACCAGGGCGTCACAACCTGCAGCCATCGAGTAGGGATCTGCAGCCATTTCTACGTCCGGCAGCAGCGGTTCTGCGACGTTCATAGCAACCGGGTCGTAAGCACGAACTTTAACACCCTGCTTGAGCAGCGATTCAGCAATGTCGATGGCTGGCGCATCGCGCATATCATCTGTATTGGGTTTAAATGATAATCCCAGCATCCCGACAGTTGTGCCTTTCAAATCATCCAGCATCTCCTGGAGTCTATCCACGACCATTGGTCGGCGGTCATTATTGATTTCCATCACGGCATTAAGTAGCTGTGGATGTCGGCCTTTCTCGGCGGCCATATAGGCCAGGGCTTTGACATCCTTCGGAAAACATGACCCCCCATAACCAAGCCCGGCGTCAAGGAAGAATGGGCCAATGCGCTTGTCATAGCCCATACCCACGGCAACTTCCTTGATGTCTGCCCCCAGCTCCTCGCAAATATTTGCAATTTCGTTAATGAAAGAGATTTTAGTAGCCAGGAAAGCATTGGATGCATATTTGATCATCTCGGCAGTACGTAGATCAGTGATCACGATTGGGGCTCGCAGCGGTAAATGCAGACGAGCAACCCGTTCAGCAGCCTCATGATCCAAAGATCCCAAGACAGTTCGGTGGGGATTCATGAAATCACTGATTGCTGAACCTTCACGCAGGAATTCTGGGCAGGAGACTACCGAGAAGGGGATGGGAGTGACCTGGTGGCTGGAGACAATTTCCGCGACCCAGTCACCGGTACCTACCGGCACCGTTGATTTATTGATAATAATCAGGGGCTTGGTCATTTGTTCTGCAATAGATCGGGCAACAGCGGCTACATGCCTGAGATCCGCTTCGCCGTCTACACCAGAAGGCGTGCCAACCGCGATGAAGGCAAATTCGGTTCCGTTCAGAGCATCCGAATAGGATGTCGTGAACGATAAGCGTCCAGCGCGCACATTGCGCTCGACAAGTTCTTCAAGGCCGGGTTCATAAATAGGCATTTCCCCGCGTTTTAATCCATTTATCCGCTCTTCACTGATGTCGAGGGCTACGACCCGGTTTCCTAGATCCGAAAAACAAGCCGCGGTAACCAGGCCCACATAGCCGACACCGATGACACAAATTTGTTTCATAAAATATCCTCCATATCAACGCCAGTAAATATTCACGGGGAAAATTACGTCGATAACACGACGAATCTTAGCAAGATGTTCATTTTCCTCCCCATATTGACCTGAAAATTTCGAATTTTCATCAATAAGTATAACGATCATACCATGCTTTTATTACACAAAATAAGACAGGATTACACGTAAAAGATCATCTGCTTGGAATGACCTCTGTCACTTGTAAATCAACCGAAAATACTCTAAAATATCGCTGATAAAGAAATATTTTAAGACCTGAAAAGGATGAAATTACCATGCAGATAACTCGCCAAGCCGATTATGCCATGCGGGCAGTTGCTTACCTGGCGAATCTTGGACCTGACCAGAGGGCAGCAACCAGTCAAATCGCTGAGGAACAGCAGATTCCACCCTCATTTTTAGCGAAAATTGTCTCCCAGCTCTCTGTAGCGGGCTTGCTGCACACCTCCCGCGGAGCAAGAGGCGGGGTTTCTTTAGCACGAACCCCCGAAGATATCTCCTTCCTCGAGGTAGTAGAAGCGATTGATGGACCGATTTTGCTCAACGAGTGCGTTGCAGATGGTTCAGCCTGTTCGTTCGGTGAAACCTGTGCCCTGCGACCTGTGTTCTGTGAAGCCCAGGCTGACCTGGTTAACAAGCTGGAAACTACAACTTTCATAACTGTAATCGAGACAAACGGTAAAGGGGCAGCATAGCGCAGCTAACAAAATAATAAGGTTCTTCACAGATCGGCCTTCCTAATCCGTATTTTGCGGTATGATGGTATGAAGCGAGGTATGAAATGCCAAGTGGAGTACCGATCGATCGCCAATGGATTTTTGTCCTGGATGATGGGAGGCCGGTTGTTGATTGGGGAGATGACCTGGTTCAGGACCTGCTCAGTGGTGATTTCCTCGGAAGCAACCGTAAGGATCCCGGTCATCCAATTCGAGATGATGAGCTGGACATGCTGAAGAGGGCCGGAAGGATTGAGCGCTACGATACCCGCCATGTCTATATTTACGCTTTGCCAGAGCGCCCCCGTCCGACAATCGAATAATAAAACCTACTAATTAATATTCAAACCCCTTCCGGCGTATAATTTACCGGGAGGGGATCTCTTTTTTCAAGGAGCAATAAATGCCAGGTCCGAGAGTTGTGCGTGCTCCACGAGGAACACAATTGCACTGTAAATCGTGGTTAACGGAAGCTCCCTTTCGCATGATCCAGAATAACTTGGATCCGGATGTGGCTGAGCTGCCAGAAGCACTCGTCGTATATGGGGGTCGCGGCCAGGCTGCACGATCCTGGGAAGCTTTCGACGCCATCCTGGATAGTCTGCAGAACCTGGATGCTGACGAGACATTATTGGTCCAATCCGGCAAGCCAGTCGCAGTATTCAAAACCCATCCCGATGCACCCCGGGTGTTGATAGCCAATTCAAACCTGGTCCCTCACTGGGCAACCCAGGAGCATTTCGATGAGTTGGCTGCCCGGGGATTGATGATGTTCGGGCAAATGACGGCAGGATCCTGGATATATATTGGCACGCAGGGAATCCTGCAGGGCACATACGAGACCCTTGGCTCGCTGGCGCGCCAGCGAGGTTGGGAATCTTTGAAAGGGAAGTTTGTACTAACCGCTGGCCTGGGGGGTATGGGAGGTGCCCAACCATTAGCGATCACAATGAACGAAGGCATTGGTTTAGTGGTGGAGGTCGATCCTGAGCGAGCCAAGCGGCGCCTTGAAATCGGCTATATCGACCTCGTGGTAGATACTCTCGAAGAGGCGATGACGCTCGTGGAAGAATCAGTTGAGATGGAAACGCCCCGTTCAATCGGCTTGATCGGCAATGCAGCAGAGATTTACCCGGAACTGGCGATCCGGGGAGTTGTTCCTGATGCAGTGACCGACCAAACACCGGCTCATGATGTGATGATGTACATCCCTACCGGGTTGAGTGTGGAAGAAGCTGCTGATCTGCGTGAAAACAACCCGCAAGAATACCAGCGTCTTTCGATGGATTCTATGACCAAGCACGTGGAAGCAATGCTTGCATTTCAGAATGCTGGATCAGAAGTTTTTGATTATGGTAACAACCTGAGACAGAGAGCTTATGACAATGGTCTCAAGCAAGCCTTTGATTTCCCAGGATTTGTCCCTGCTTACATCCGCCCATTATTCTGTGAGGGTAAAGGTCCATTCCGCTGGGTGGCTCTCTCGGGGGAGGCAGAAGATATCTATACTACTGACAAGGTGATCAGAGAGTTGTTTCCAGATGACCAACACTTGAATCGCTGGTTGGAAATGGCGCGTGAAAAGATTCCTTTCCAGGGTTTACCGTCACGCATTTGCTGGTTAGGTTACGGGGAAAGGGCAAAAGCGGGTCTGGCGTTTAACGAATTGGTGGCAAGTGGACAAGTGAAGGCCCCGATAGTGATCGGGAGAGACCACCTCGATTCAGGTTCTGTTGCATCGCCCAACCGGGAAACTGAGGGTATGCTGGATGGAACAGACGCGGTTTCTGATTGGGCGATCTTGAATGCGCTGATCAACGCGGTCGGTGGTGCGACATGGGTTTCTTTCCATCACGGGGGTGGTGTGGGGATCGGATACAGCCAGCACGCCGGGCAGGTGATTGTGGCAGATGGAAGTCCAGAAGCTGCAGCGCGTCTCCAGCGGGTATTGACGACTGATCCCGGGATGGGTGTAGTTCGCCATGCAGATGCAGGTTATCCACAAGCGATTGCAGCCGCAAAACGGCATGGGATCAAGATGCCGATGTTGGGGGAGTTATGAAATCTGCACTCTTCTGGTTTGTGCTCAACTTGCTGGCAATTATTGTTGTGGCAGCAATCGGCCCGGCTGAAAAGTCACTGGGAACCAATGTGCGCGTGGTTTATCTGCACGGCGCCTGGGTATGGGCGGCTCTGATCTGCATTTTTGCTGCTGCCGTGGCCGGTATCGCTGGGTTGATCAGCCGTCGGCAAGCTGCTCATTACTGGTCATTGGCGTTAGGGCGAGCTGGTTTGATATTCTGGATTACATACCTGCCATTATCCCTGTGGGCGATGCAGACTAACTGGAACGGATTATTTCTTTCCGAGCCGCGCTGGAGGGTGGCAATTGTCTTTGCCGTTGGTGGGCTGGTGATGCAGGTTGGGATCAGTATGCTGGATAATCCAGCCTGGGCATCTGCTTTTAATGTGGTTTATGTCCTGATCTTGACCTATGTACTGCAGACAACAGATCAGGTGATGCACCCAGGTTCACCGATATTTGGATCAGGTGCTTGGCGAATCCAGGTTTATTTCCTGGTACTGGTGTTGCTTACTTTGCTGGCTGCCTGGCAGATGGCGCGCCTGCTTTATTTTTCGAGAAATCCATCGACAATGCAAGCTGCGGAGGTTGAATAATCTCCTGCTAATCTGTCGAATCCCGCCGATATCCCACTCCATATACCTGTAAACACCCATTTGAAAACAAATTGAGAACCCGACTACGCTTTCAGGTGTTGATCTTCACCACCACACGGGTGGTTCTAAATACGATGTTCCGCATGGTCTACCCGTACCTGGCTGTGTTTGCCAGGGGATTAGGGATTGATCTTCAGACGATTTCCCTGGCGTTAACCTTGCGATCATTAACTGGCGCATTTGCTCCATTCCTGGCATATATCGGTGACAGTCGCGGACGTAAGGTGGGGATGCTGGCTGGCCTGGGAATATTTATCATCGGATTAACCCTGGTGATAATCTGGCCGACATTCACCACTTTCATCCTGGCATTAATCTTCTCGATGTTGGGTAAGTACATGTATGACCCTTCAATGCAAGCCTATCTGGGCGACCGGGTAAATTATGATCGCAGGGGAAGGGTGCTGGCTATCACTGAACTCAGCTGGTCTCTGAGCTTCCTGGTGGGAGTACCAGTGATGGGTTTCTTGATCGGCAGGTATGGCTGGCAAGCCCCATTCCCGTTGCTTACCTTGCTGGGCATCGTGGCTTTTGGTGTGCTGGCATGGATGATCCCGCTGGATGAAGTCCAATCCAGGCAATCTGAGGGGTTCAGGAAAAATGTGAGCAAGGTGCTATCAAATCCCCCTGTACGGGCAGGATTGCTGATGGCATTGTTCTTCAGCTCAGCGAATGAAGTGATCAACCTGGTGTTTGGCATCTGGCTGGAG
>Ga0209536_100008619_pt1 | contig 15270 bp, 14 predicted proteins | sample DeeMarSeWOR28_12_FD_187461 | JGI IMG/M metagenome (GOLD analysis project Ga0209536, IMG submission 187461) | Marine sediment microbial communities from White Oak River estuary, North Carolina - WOR-2-8_12 (SPAdes) (version 2) | ecosystem: Environmental > Aquatic > Marine > Intertidal zone >...
CTTTTGAAATGACAGTAATTATTCTTGAAATTTCGGAATAAAATGTAGGCATTCGTTGAGCCGTAACTACAACTTCAGTAATATTTAAGGTGTCAACTTGAGAATGAATATGAACAGATACAAAAATATTAAAGCCTAAAATCAGAACAATAAATTTTGAAGCAGCGGATTTCATAATTTAAAGTAAATATTCTTAATGTGTGATTTTACTGTTTCTTTGTGAATAAATAATTCATCAGCAATTACTGAATAACTTTTCCCTTTTGCCAACAATTCCAAAACCTCCGTTTCACGTGAAGTGAGAGGTGAGTTTTGATTTTTCTGGAAGGAGGAAACAACCATCCTGGCGATCTTGCTGCTCATTGGAGCCCCACCTGATTGCACTTCATCAATAGCATCCAACAGTCTGGAATGATTGGCATTTTTCGTGATATACCCTGAAGCTCCTGCACATAAGGCTTCAAAAACCATTTCACTATCTTCATGCACAGTAATGACAATAATGTGAATTTCAGGACTTCTCTTTTTTATTCGTTGAATACCCTCAATCCCGCTCATTCCGGGGAGATCAAGATCCATTAAAACTACATCCGGCATATCCTGATCAAGATTCTTCAGTGCCTGCTCGCAGGACACGTATGCCCCCACAACCTTGTGGTCACTCATGCTATTGATAAGTAATTGCAAACCATCCCTTACGACATCGTTATCTTCAACAATTTCAATTCGGTTTTTCATTTCGTGTTCACCAATCATTTTGTATGGGATGTAAGAAAGAAATATAGCATGTATTTTCAATCACCCAATTTTAGGGATTTTTCCATTGACATTAAATCACTATTTGATGATCAATCATATAATCATTTGGACGGTTTGGAGTAATTATGGAATAATACGGAATAAATACAGATAGCTCCGTTAAAAAAAAGCTGGTACGTGTTCAATCTCATTTTATAATAAATGGAATATTATTAGACATTAAAGTATTTTGGAATTGTTATAATCCACAATATATTTTACCGATAAATTAATTTTAGAATGCCGATCCCTGAATCCTCGGTATATATATTCAATTAAAATAAAAACTGATACCACTGATTTTCATCAAATTGGGGTAAATTATTGATATATCTCTGCTAAGCACAGCATCAAATATCCCCCTGTCTTAGGGATTTACTGGTTAATAAATATTCATAATCTTTGTTCTAAAGTTAAGGGTTAGAGATCTTCCCACCGTCTGTAGAATCCTCTTCATATCCTCTTCATCGGCTGGGAAGATTTTTTTTATTTTTTGCCTTCGTTACACGACATTCAATGCTATATTTATACGTGTAAATTGCCTGTCATATGAAAATATCTATTGTAGGTATTGGTCATGTTGGGTCTACTATAGCATTTACTCTTGTATTAAAAGATCTTGCAGATGAGCTGGTTCTGATTGACAAATCCGCGGTTAAAGCTACAAGCGATGCTCAGGATCTGACGCACGCACTTGCATTTACTGATCATATTATACCAATCAAAGGAAGAGAAATCGATGAATCAATGGATTCTGACATTATCATAATTACCGCTTCAGTCGAGTGGCGGGATGATTATACTTCCAGGTTTGATCTTGGACCCGGAAATGTCCGGCTTTTTAAACAGCTATTACCTAAAATTTCCGAATTAAGCCCAAATGCTATCTTAATTGTCATCACAAATCCACTGGATATTATGACTTATTTTGCCATAAAATATTCCGGATATTCTACAAATAAAGTCCTGGGAGTTGGTACCTTGATCGATAGCGCACGTTTTAGAAAAATCCTGTCTGAAAATTATCTGATTCATCCCGATGACATACGTGCCTACATCATTGGAGAACATGGAAATACTCAATTTGCTGCAATCAGCGCAGCATATTCGGGTGGTGTAAAAATCAAGGAATCCCTCAACATTGATCGTCTTTTTCGATCCTCAGAATTGTCTGCCTATAATATTGTGAAGGGCAAAGGATATACCAATTATGCCATTTCGATGGCAACAGCGCTTATTGTGGAAAGTATTGTGAAAAATGAAAATCGTACGATGCCCATAAGTACGATGATCGATGGATATTTAGGAGTTCATGACGTGTGCCTATCGGTTCCGGTAGTTATTGGGCAAAACGGTATTACGCAAAAATTAGAACTGGTTCTAAGTAAAAAAGAGCAAAAATTGTTTCGCAAATCTGCCAATCTGATACGCACTGAAATTGACAAGTTAATCAAATAGGGTATCGCCCGGATTGTTCTGCAGATAAAACATATGGGCCACCTGAGACTTTGTATTTCGGTTTGTAGAAAGCTCAGGCAACTCATCGATGCCAAAAAAGTCAACTTCGCTGGTCTCCATCCCAGATTCCAGGCTACCATCAATTTCATTGCACAGAAAGAACATCTTGTACACATAGTAAAACTCAGGTGGGTGTGGATGGCACTTTTTATCGAACACAGCAAGAAGTTTTACTGCCTCAACCACAAGCCCGGATTCTTCTTCTACCTCTTTAATCACAACCTCCGAAGCTGTTAATCCAACATCCGCCCAGCCACCCGGGAGTGACCATCTGCCATCTAGTCTTTCTTTTACCAACAAAATTTTATCTCCCCTGAAGATCACTCCGCGCACATCGACTTTAGGTGTTAAGTATCCCTGCTCCAGGTTAAATATTTCGTGGAGTTTTTCCATTTTCATTTCAGAATATTCTGCAATAATATCTTTGCTCAATTGCAATATTTGATTGTAGCGTTCTAGATCGTATTTATCTTGGGCATAGGTAAGACCTGCCTGGGCAATAGATTGCAGATTATGAGCTATTTCAAGCCATTTGTATTTTGAATACATGTAAAATTTTGTTTATTTATGTCAGGACAAAAATCCTAATTTTAAAGAACAATCAACACGAATTGAAAGAATTATGTTTATTTTTGAAGTATACCAAACACGTGGAAGATGTCAATGATTAAAGAAATAAAAGAAATCCCCGATAAAGCAGAGAAAATCCATTATTCTACCAAAAATATAAAATTACCTACGGATGTCCCATATATAGGAATGGGATCATCATATTATGCAACTCTGGCAATGTATTACCAGGGAATTCCTATTCGGCCAAGTAGAGCGTCGGAATACTATAATTATTTATCCAAGAAACAGGTTAAGGATCTTGGAGTACTCATATCTCAATCCGGGCGAAGCAGTGAGGTAATTTGGTGCCGTGAATTATTTAAAAAGTTTTATGCCATAACTAATGTCCTAAAGAGTCCGCTTTGTGTATCAACTAATTTGGAAAGGGTTTTTCCGCTACTAGCTGGTGTAGAATTAAGCTCATCCACCAAGACATATATCAATACATTGATCACCCTTTACAATGGTTTGGGAGTAGACCCGACAATCGCAGTGGAAGCATTGAGAGGTAAAATGTATGAATATGAAAAATGGGGGAATGAAACCGCGGGGCTTATTTATGAATTGATCATAGGTGACAATTATAAAGGCAGTTATATCATTGGAAATGGGCCAAACATATCCACTGTTCATCAGGCAGCTCATATTCTTAGTGAATCAACCAAATATCCATTTATCGGCATGTCGGTTTCGGAGTATGATCACGGACCGAAAGAAACTGCAAAAGGAAGTGTAGTCATTGTAATAAAATCTGATGGCGTTTCATATCGAAGGACAAACAAACTTTTTGAATTAGTTGAAAATGCAGGAGCTCATGTTTTTTATTATGAAGATAAAGATGTCCCGGAAGCATTATCACCTATTACTTCTGTAGTACCATTGATGTTCATGACATATTATCTGGCCAAATATTTGAATATACCCAAACCGTTTATGGTCGGATCAAAAGTCACCGAACTATAAGCATGCACAATCCAAAATTTGGTTTTTCCAAAAAATTTTGATGATGAATGCAACGTGTTGATGTAAAGGAATTTTTACTAGCCGATGTAAATACTCCCATTATCGATGTACGGTCTCCTGCTGAATTTGAGGAAGGACATATTGTAGGGGCGATCAACATACCTCTGTTTTCCGATGAAGAAAGAGCGAGGGTAGGCACGATGTATACAAAGGTAGGCAGAGGCGAAGCGATTGATCTTGGGCTTGAGATTGTTGGGCCAAAGCTGAGCCAATTGGCTAAAAAAGCAAAATCAATTGGTATCAATGGTAAACTTAAAACGCATTGCTGGCGGGGAGGAATGCGCAGCGAAAAAATGGCCTGGCTTTTCGAATTGGCGGATTTGGAAGTTACCGTATTGGAGGGAGGATACAAGGCTTTTCGGCAACAGCTTTTGCAGGATTTTACAGGACTTGAACATCTGATCGTGTTACAGGGAGCCACCGGAAGTGGGAAAACTATAATTTTGCATGAATTAAAAAAACAGGGTGAACAAATTCTTGACCTGGAGAAAAGAGCAAATCATAAAGGATCTGCATTTGGCGCCCTGGGATTGAGTGAACAACCAACCACAGCCCAATTTCAAAATTTGTTGCATCATGATTTACTACAACTTGATCTGTCGAAGCGCATATGGATAGAAAGCGAAAGTCTATCGATCGGAAAAGTCTACTTACCGGAGACGTTATGGGAATCAATGAATAATTCACATGTTGTAGAAATTTCCCTCGATAAAAGCATTCGCGCAAAACGGATTGTGAAAGAATATGGACACTTTGATATTGAATTATTGGCAACATCAATCGAAAAAATAAAAAATAGATTTGGGGGTGACAGAACTCAAAAATCACTGGAATTGTTAAAGGAGCAAAAATTGTTTGATGTCACCATGCTACTATTGGATTATTATGATAAAGCATATACATTTTCAAAACACAAATACAAAAAAAAAGAAACTGGGATCTATAAATCTGATACCGGAGATCCGGCAAAAAATGCTGCCGAAATTATCAAACTGGCCAATAAATTAAATCTTTGATGAAAGACATTCAACTTACAAAATACTCCCATGGGGCCGGTTGTGGATGCAAGATCTCACCAAAAGTCCTGGATGAAATCCTGTCTGAATCAGAGCAAAATAATAAGATGATTGATCGGCACCTGCTGGTTGGAAATAAGACAAAAGATGACGCAGCTGTTTATGCCATCGATGATAAATACGCAATCATAAGTACCACCGATTTTTTCATGCCAATTGTGGATGATCCGTTTGATTTTGGGGCTATTGCTGCCACAAATTCCATCAGTGATGTCTACGCTATGGGGGGACATCCTTTCATGGCAATATCCATTTTGGGATGGCCAATTGATAAATTACCGGCAAGTGTTGCGCGGGAAGTCGTGGCTGGCGCAAAAAGTGTGTGTAAAAATGCTTCCATCTCTCTCGCAGGAGGCCACAGCATTGATGCTCCGGAACCAATATTTGGATTAGCGGTAACCGGTAAAATAGAATTGGACCATATAAAAACCAATGACAAAGCCAAAATTGGTTCAAAATTGTATTTAACAAAACCACTTGGAATTGGAATTTTAACCACCGCACAGAAACGAGGGATTCTTAAACAATCAGACCTGGAGATTGTAAAAAAACTCATGCTCAAACTCAATAATATTGGTGAAGAGCTGGGTAAAATTAAGGGAGTATCCGCATTGACAGATGTAACAGGCTTTGGCCTGCTTGGCCATCTCATCGAGATTTGCGACGGAAGCCGGGTTTCTGCAAACCTGGATTTTGCTGCAATTCCGATAATGGTGGAAATTGATTCTTATTTAGAAGAAAAATGTGTTCCCGGTGGAACTAATCGTAATTTTGAAAGTTATGGTTCAAAAGTAAGTTCTTTGACTGAAGATCAAAAGAATATCCTGTGCGATCCCCAAACCAGTGGGGGTTTATTAGTTGCCGTAGAACCTGCGGATGCAGCTCATGTCGAAAATCTTTTTAAAGCTCATGGTCTTGATCTTCGACCTTTTGGAGAAATCGTTCCCATGGAAAAATATTCAGTGATTGTTTGTTAATAATGGTTTATAAAAAAAGGCAGCCAGGAAATTCCTGACCGCCTGCCAACCATTAATTTTATTCTAGCTATATGGACACCTCTTTACTGGCTTCTCCAATTGAGATTGTGAATTTATTATCACAATCATTATTCCCATAATTTACAGTAATGACGGGTTTCTCAGGAATAGTAATTGTTTTAATTCCTGAAGCCGGTAAATATACTGTATTGCCACGGCAACTGCTCTTGAAAATAAGTGGCTGAATCACTTCTGACATATATTCGACACCAAGCCTTGTTTTCCCTGATGCAACTCCTTCAACATGTAACTGAAAATCATCCAATCCATTCCCAAAAATCCAGGTATGTGTTCGATCACTTTCCCTGGTCAAAAAGGTTTCATCCGGCCATATAACTTTCCCCCCAATAATTTCAACCATATATACCAAAGATTCCAGATCAACACTAACATTGGTCAATATCCTGGTCCCCTCAATTTTCAAATCATCAATGAAAAAATTCTTAAGCACAGTATAAATTTTTGCATCTTTTGTTAACCAATGTCCATCATATTCTACTACAATTTCTCCCTTTCTTATTCTGCCATCCGGACCTTCACAACCGTCGCCGAAATTAATTGCAATTCGTCCACTTTCCCTGGTTCCATCAAAGGATACAGTGGCACAAGCTAGTTCAGGATCTTCAGTTTCAGCTATCCGACCTCCGGTATTCGCTTCAGCCACATTAATCGCTGAAGTTGTGATAGATTCGACAACATCAAATAAGTTTTCTGTTGATTCTTCAGCTTCATACGCTGATTTTTCTTCCTCTTCAAAATTAACTTCCGGTTTTTCGGTATCGCAGGCCATGAAAAAAATAAAACTTAAAAAAACTACTACGCCTGCCCATGCCGGCATTTCATGCTTAGATATTGTGTACATTATGATAAAATTTAGATTTGTTATTAAAATTCTTTCACCTTAAATACGGATGGAAAGAATGATCGTAACCAAAATTATGGGCTAATAACCATGAGCACTTATCAATGTAAGAAAATGAGGCATTGAGAAAATTTAAATCGTCTGCCTGTATACTAATCTGCTGAATTGTAAAAGTTTACAGCCAAACAATCATTGGGAACAGAATGAAATAGATTAAAAAAAATGTTGGTTTTAAACCAGGTGTTTATAAAAAGCTAAATTCTAGTGGACACTTCTACATTTCACTCGAACAAATCATGTAGGTTAGCACGGTAAATTCAGAAAGAAAATCTTTGTTAAAGCCATTATTTCTCCAATTCTTTAAACTCACCAAGAAGCTTCACATAAACATATATAAAAATAATTCCGATGAGTTGATGACCAGCCAATGTATACCAGATATACTCTACATGCCCCAAATCATTGTAGTATCCATAGAGTGAAGTATACGTGATTCCACTCAGTGCTCCTCCCAGACCAACGGCCAAAAAATTTGTGCCCATATATAATCCTGCCTTTTCTTTTGGCGCTATCCACGTGATGTACTCCTGAATTCGGGGAGATGAAACCATTTCTCCAATCGCAAATAATAATATCCCTAAAAACACAATGGATGCCGGACCTACATTCGCATAACCCAGGACCAAAAATCCGAACGTAATAATCAACAAACCAGTAAGAAAAGTAGGGATCGCTTTAAAAGGTTCGGCGATCCTGGAGACAAAAACCTGAAAAATGAAAATAATGTATCCAGTATGTGATATCGTTTCTCCAAGAATTCGCTTCTCACCATTTTCATCAACTTTTGATAATATACTAAGAAATGTTTCACCAAATATCCCTTTCAGGTTTTGATATAGTTGGACCGTGTCAAGACTCGAATCGATATACATGGCCAACATATTAAAAAATGCCCAGAAAGGCAGCCAGAAAAAAGCTCCAAGGATAAACAGAAATACGGAAAATTTGACATCCGATAATACTTCCCAGATTTCTTTCAATTTATCAGAAAGTGTTGCCTGCTGCTCCTCGCGTTCCGGTTCTTTATAAAAAAAGATGGTGATCAACAACATAAGGACAATACAAATTGCTGCTGCCATGAAGGCATAATTCCAGGAAATCGCCCTGAGTTTACCTGCGATGACGGGACCGATAGAAGCACCGAAATTGACCATGGCGTAAAAAATACCAAATCCCAGTGTTTTATTTGTTTTATCTGTGACTGCACGAACTGTTCCCGAAATCAAGGGTTTGAATATCCCAGCCGCTAGTCCAATGGAAAGCATGGTTAAGGCAATCCCTGAAAAGGATTTTGTGAGAATGAGTAAAAGTATGGATGGCAGGTAGGCCAGGTAAGATATGATCAATACCTTTTTAAATCCATATTTGTCTGCAAGTGTTCCGGAAAAAAGTGGTATAACGTACGAAAAAAGGAGGAATATACTTTGTACAAATCCAAGCTGACCTTTGCTGTACCCAAGATATTCCATGTATATCCCAAATCCCATGTAAATGCCGTAATAGGCAAAACGCTCTAATACTTCTATCGAGTTTGCAACCCAAAATACAAAGGGGAAAGCTGTCCTTTTGTTCATAATCGAGATATCTAGGTAAATCCACTTAAAAAAACAGAGGGCGAATAAACGCATTAAAATATGATTATACAATGGATATAAATAAAAAATCTGCCTTAAAAAGGTTGGATAAATTCATGTGAATAATTTATTCATCCATTACAATTGTTAACATGTTTTAAAAAATTGGAATCGGAGATTTCATTTTTTCAACTGGCAACTGTTTAGAAAAAATATTTTATCTCAGTCTCAGTATTTTTCCAAAATTGCAAAACCTGAGTGAATGGTCTGGAAAACGCTATACTTAGGCGAACAAAATCAGGTCATCCAAGACTTTCATTTTTCGCGACCGGGATTTAGGTTAATTATGATCAAAATCATAATTACTTTTTAGGAATACCTATACTTTTGTCCAGCTATTAATTTTTGTTATGGAAAATATACGACACATTCATGAAGTTTTACACCTGTTGTTTCACTCGCAAAAAGAATATACCGTTGAGGAGCTTTATGATGATTTGGAAAATCTTTTTGGTGAAGATGTTCATTTTGTGAATTGCGCCGACAATGTCTTCCCTATTCGTGAAGTGGTGCCATTTTTATTGAGCAGAAATAAAATACGGCTATCTGAAAATCAAATTATTCCCTTGATACCGGCTTGCGATCATTAAGACAATTTTGAAATCTTCATTGTAATACACCAATTATCAATGTATAATTGTTGTCAATAACTATATTGACGTACACTTTTTTAATTACATTGATATGAAAAATATAGTCCTGCCACTAAGTGCACTATTATTTTTTAGCCTGGTTTATGCTCAGGAAGATTTATCGTTGAAATATGCCAATTCGATCACCTCAGAAGAGCTTAAGGATCATTTGAGTATCCTTGCCTCTGATGCCCTAGAAGGCAGGGAGACAGGTGAACGCGGACAGAAGATGGCAGCAACTTATATTGAACATTACTTTAAAAGTAATAACCTTGAACCCATTGTTAATACACCTTCCGGATTTTCATACCTGCAATCTTTTGACCTCGTGAAAATTATGCCTACAGTTGGTTGGATTAAGGTCGTAGATGAAACTTATAATATATTCGAAGACATAGTCTATACGGGCAATCGCAACTTCAATGAGCCGGTTAGGTCAACTTTAGTATTTATCGGGGAGGGCAATCCAAACGATTATGAAGCATTGGCGGCAGAAGGAAAAAATGTACTTATCTATTCCACGGGCGACCGGATTTATAGAGCTCAAAAAGCTGAAATGGCGTATAAGAAAGGCGCCAAAAATGTGTTCATCATCCAGGAGGGTTCATCGGATAACTTTAATCGAATGGTGAATATGTATAAACGGTATGCATCAACTGGCAAATTGACACTTACTCCTGAACCTGAGGAGGCTGAATCTGGTTATTTCCTCATATCAGAACTTTTGGGCGCCTCCATTTTAAACACAGATGAAAAAATCCTTAAAAATGCTGTAGAAAAATCCAGGCAGGGAAAATATGCCTCTCTTATTAAGCTTAAATCAAAAGAAATTACCTTTTATGCCAGGCAGGAAATTGAGCAGGTAAGTACAGAAAATGTTCTTGGATTCATCGAGGGGACGGATAAAAAAAATGAATATATTATTATTACTGCTCATTACGATCACGTCGGAAAGGACGGTGAAAAGATTTATAACGGTGCAGATGATGATGGCTCCGGTACAGTGGCCGTAATGGAAATTGCCCAGGCTTTTGCCTTTGCTATGAAAGAAGGGAATTCACCAAGGAGAAGCATTCTATTTATGACAGTATCCGGGGAAGAAAAAGGGCTTCTTGGTTCATCCTATTACGTTACCCATCCCCTATTGCCCATTGAACACACCATCGCTAATCTCAATATTGATATGATTGGCAGAGTTGATGAAAAACACGTGGAAAATCCAAACTACATCTACCTGATAGGTAGTGATAAACTTTCTACGGAACTACATGCATTAAGTGAAAAAACCAATGCAACATATTCTAAGTTAGAGCTTGATTATATGTATAATGCCGACAGTGATCCAAATCGGTTTTATTACCGGTCAGACCATTACAATTTTGCTAAAAACAATATTCCGGTTATTTTTTATTTCAATGGCACGCATGAGGATTATCACAAACCAACTGATACTGTCGATAAAATTGAATTTAATATCTTTGAGAAACGTGTAAGACTGATTTTTCATACTGCATGGGAAATTGCCAATCGTGAAGATAGAATTATGGTGGATGTAAATCCTGAAGAACTGTCCATTGAAAGTTCAAATTGATCAGTCATTATATCTTCGACTTTTCATTTCTTGAAGTTTCATGATTCCCGGCCAAATATTTTGTTATTTTGTTGGATTGGAGCTTAAAACCAACTAAAATAATTTATGGGTAAAATTGGCAAAAATAAAATTGCTGGGGAATTCGAGAAATTATATTTCGAAACTTATACCCAGTTATGCCAAAGTACCTTTCGGTTCATTAAAGATCAGGACATTACAAAAGACATAGTCCAGGAGGCCTTTCTGAAATACTGGCAGAAAATAAATGAGCTACACATTCATCAATCACCTCGGGCATATTTGCACCGGGCTTGCATCAACGGAGCATTAAATTACCTAAAGGAAAAAGAACGACGTGAAATTCGGGAAAGTACATTTGCTGAAGGTTCCAGTGAATCCTCATCAAAGTCAGCACAACCTGATGTGAAATACCTTCATGCAGAAACATCAGCAAATCTTCAAAACGCTATTGATCAGCTACCTACAGCCTGCAAAAACGTTTTCCTGCTCAGTCGTTATGAACAGAAGAGCTACAAAGAAATTGCCGCTCTATTGAATATTTCTGTAAATACAGTAGAGAAACATATTGGAAAAGCATTGATGATCCTGAGGAAGCAGATTAAAGAACTATAATTAAATCGCTGTTTCACTTAATATTTTAGGCGTTTAATTTGTCAATCAACCTCCTCAAATTCCCCCGGATATTGCACCACCCCGGAAATTCCCGTTAATCCAGTGGGAATTAATTCCAATACCATAAAAGCTTCATCAGCTATATCAAATGGGGCTTTGATTCCATACTGGCTGGCAGGCACAAACCCAAATTTTGGATAATAGGTGGGATGTCCCACAACAATCACAGAAGTATAGCCCAATTCCCTGGCAATCTTTAGCCCGCGGACAACTAAACGACTGCCAATTCCAATCTTTTGATATTTTGGTAAGACTGACATAGGAGCCAATGCGAGACTTTGGTGTCGGGAATTTTCATCATAAATCCAGATTGGGAAAAATAAAATATGCCCAATGATGTTTCCTTCAACTTCTACGATCAATGATAATTCGGCAATAAATTCAGGATTAGATCTTAACTTTTCAACTAACAACCCTTCATTGGGTTGATTAAAGGCAAGATCATGTACTTTTTTAATCTCAACATAATCCCCGGGATTTTCATGTCTTATCTTAATTTTCATATTTGTGTACTGAGAAAAAACATCATGACATATTTTTTAGCCAAAATAATACGTGTTCTTATTACCTTGATTAAAGTTATTTCCCTTTATTAAAATAATCAATGAATCCTCTCACAACACCTTCGCCGTATTGATGATAATCCTCAATGGTCAGATATTTCCCTTCTTCAATGAATGACTGGGAAAGTTCTACGGAACCGCAGGGAATCCCCTTTTGATAAAAATAAGCACAGGAAGAACCTTCAAATTCCGAATGCCAGATTCGGGAAGGCCAATACTCATTCATGTCAGGAACCAGGCTATCGATCTCATGGTCTTTGAAAATAAATACATTATATCGGTAAAACTGAGTGTGATTGTGAATATCCAGGAACATATCAATCTTATTTCCTTCCGCATACCATGCCTCAACCCAGCCCTGTACTCCCTGCACTTCAGGTTGCATTTTTTGTTCGTTCAGCCAGATATTATTGAGGTCCTCCATCTCCATATTATACCGGGAGGTTCCATTAAAAACACCATCCGGATTCATCATAATAATTACTTTATAAACAAATTTTGCCCTGGCTGTTTTTGCCGCTTCATCTTCGGAAATCAGGTAATTGACCAAACCTTCCAGCAGAAAGGAGCCTGCATCTTCACCGGCATGTTGCATGGCCATTAAAAAAATCGTTTTCTTCCCTGAATCAGCTACTTGGTGATCCGTAATTGTTAACATTTTGATGGGTCGACCTTCCTTGGTTTTTGTCACTTCCTCAACCTGCACGTATTCATTATTTTTTAACGAATCATGAAAATCTTTCAGACGTAGATAAGAATATGGATGAGCGTAAGCAATCCAGACAGGCTCCTGATTGAATTTATGTGTAAACCAAAAATTACGGGTAGCACTATCGTATTTTACATCGGAAATTCTCTCCCAGCTTTCCTGATCATAGCTGTATACAGGTTGGGTATAGTCTGTATAAACGATGTGCGGATTATGGCGATAAACTCCCTCTAGGTCATTGAGTTCAAACGTAATGGTCTTGTCCCTTACGCGGTCAGCCTTGAAATAAAACCAGTAGTATTGATTGCCTATACTATCTCGTTTTAACCAGTGCCTGGTTTTCCCCTGGAAATATCCCGGTTTTATTTCTTTCAGGTCTCCAATACTGCCGTGATCAAAGTCACTGGATACATGACTGGTGAGTTTGGAACAAGAAAGTGAAAATATGAGCAGGATTAAATTGATCAACGTATTAAAAGTTTTCATGACAGTACAATTAAATACTATTTTAAGGTACATAATGTACTAAATAACAGATTCACTTACACTTCATGGAGTAAATTCCGGCAGCTGGATGAATAATGAATAACATAAAAAAGCTCCATAGAAAACCGGATACCCGGATCCATGGAGCAACTACTGATAGTTAGGTTGATAATTCTTAACCTGTGATTTAAGCAAATAAGTTTGAAATCACCAGATCGCATCTCGCCATCGCCTGGTTGGCGAATTATGGATGAATTAAATTCTATTGCTGATTTTAGTTGACCATGCTCACCGGTGGAATGGGTGCCGGAACCAGATTGCTGATTGGTTTAAGCGATTTTAAGTAGGCAAATACAGCTTTCATTTCATCATCTGTCATGTGTCTGTACATTTCCCAGGGCATAGGAGGGAGTAAAGGTCGCGCGCCTGGAAGACCTTTAAACTTACCTTCTCGTAGCGCATACATAAATTGTGCTTCATCCCAGCTTCCAATTCCGGTGGGATCAGGAGTGAGATTGGCAGCAAATGAAACTCCCCAGGGCCCTACCCATTCCGTAAGGTCTGACGTAACGGCTAATCCCTTACTTTCAAGTTCTTTTCGATCCACATCAATCAATGGATTTTGAGCAGGATGACCGGAGAGCCAGCGTGCCGAATCCAATACCGGACCAAAAGCCGTCATCTTTTTGGGTGTATGACAGTCATTACAACCGGCAATCACGACCAGGTGTTCTCCCCAAGCTACCTGGTTGGCAAAACCATTAACATTTGCAGCATTTTTAGGAGCAGCATTTACACTCATTGGATTTCCGGGTTGGGATTTTTTTTCACTGCAGTGCGAAAAGACAAACAGCCCCATGACCATAAGGGTCATAGGTGCAATGTGCAATTGGTTTTTCATAGTTGTTGTAGTTAATAAATAATGGTAGAATGATTGCTTTAACGTAAAAAGCTGAAAAAGTTTTCACTTTACACCCCATATAAAAAAATATATTTTGCTCTTGATGAAGATGGATAATATATAGGTTCAATTCTTGAATATCCGGGCAAGTGGTGAAGTAATACGGTATTATAAAAACCATCAAAATAGTCAATAGACCTTTTTATTTGAGCTTTATACAAAATAATGAGTGATTTTTATTATATGAGCATATTATGTTTAAATCAGTTCCCATTTTAGCCTTAAAATGTAATTTGCATTTTACCAATTATAAAAAATTGAAATTTACAGAATTATAGGATGGCGGTAAATTGATTTGGTGTTGTCATATATATGAAAGCAAACAAACATGATAGAACAATACACAAAATATTGGGAACTTTTTATCAAGCAAAAAGAAAATAGTATTAATCCCTCAGAGCTGGATGAGTTTGAAGCCTGGATTGCAGCAGATACCGGGCATACATCAATAATGCAAGAGTTCGAAATGATATTTAAAGCCTCAGCATCTGGAGAAGATATTCCTTCATTCGATCCTCAGGCTGATTGGGAGGAGTTACAGACAATGATGAAGGTTAATGTCAGTGATCGCGATAGACAGTCAGCTCGTATTTTCCCATGGATGGCCAGGATAGCCGCAGCAGTCATTTTAATCCTGGGTTTCACCTATATATTTTATCAGTATAAAAAATTAACGCCGGATCATCTGAACCTCCAGACAATGGTGCAAACTGATGATGCTAATCAAAAGACCATTGATCTGCCAGATGGCTCAACCGTATGGCTAAATATAAATTCAGAGTTGCTTTTTCCCGAGGAATTCAATGGGGATGCACGGACCGCATACCTAAAAGGAGAAGCATTTTTTGAAGTTACTCCTGATGAGAATAAACCGTTTATTGTTCATTCCGGAATCTCGAAAACAACAGTTTTAGGTACATCCTTCAATTTGCGGGCATATAGCAAGGAGGATGAGGTTAAGCTGACAGTTGTTACCGGCAAAGTGGCATTCACCCTGGCTGACGAACTGGAAGGG
>Ga0209536_100008620_pt1 | contig 15270 bp, 10 predicted proteins | sample DeeMarSeWOR28_12_FD_187461 | JGI IMG/M metagenome (GOLD analysis project Ga0209536, IMG submission 187461) | Marine sediment microbial communities from White Oak River estuary, North Carolina - WOR-2-8_12 (SPAdes) (version 2) | ecosystem: Environmental > Aquatic > Marine > Intertidal zone >...
CGAAAACGAAAGGAAACGCCGCCGTAAAATACCGAAGGACCACCAACACAGGAATATGATCCCATAATTTTCTTATTTCCTCCGGCAGTCGCACGGTAAGGCGATTCCATGCTATAATACGGGGTCAAGTCCAACGAAGCGTTTTCCGCCCAATTGTGCGGTCCGCGGAGAACCCAATCGCCGCGTTCCAGCACCAAGACTTTTTTCCCGGCATTAACCAGTTTATGGGCAATCATCGAGCCGCCGAAACCGCTTCCGATGATGACTGCGTCGTACACTTCTTTGGACAAATTGGTCGGATTCATACAATGAAAATTATCTGGAATAAAAAACGGAGAAAGTTAATGAATTATGTGGTTTCTATGAAATGATTATTTCATTTAGTGGGACAGTCACTTTCCCTGAGACCTAAAGGCAAATGTTACCCGAAAATAAGGAACAAAGAATTGAGATTCGATCTCTCATCCTCTATCTTTCGGCAAATCACCCAAACAGATCCGCGTCTGAAAAACCCTCTTCTTTCTCCCTGCTTCCTCGCGGGCTAAACATGCTGCTAAGCAAATCCTTAAACTGCAATCCTGATTCCAGTAAATGTTTGCTCAGGAAGGAATATTCCGCCAGTCCGTGCAAGGCAAATTCCATTAGAAGTAAACGGGTATTTTCATCCACATTGGGGTGATATTTTTTTACCAGGTTCTCTAACCCCGGTACGCTGTCCAACAGTTTGGCATATTCAGCTTGAGGAATATCATTCATAAGAGAAACGGATTTCCCCTGATCAAACCAATCGGTGATCTCCTGAAAAGGATGATTTTCTGTTTTCCGTTTTAAAGATTCGGGATCCATGAAATAATTAGGGAATTGCGCCCGGATCCCTTTCCCGATCAGAATTTGGGCAACCTTGAAAGGTCCCTCTTGCTCCCCTTCATAAACCAATTCAATCTTCCCAGTGATGGAAGGGATAACACCCCAGAAGTCGGAAATGCGAATAAAAGTTTCCTTCTCTTTGTTGATCATAGCCCGGCGCTCCGCAGCGCTGATGAGATTTTCAAATGCCGATATGGTCAACCTTGCAGAAACGCCGCTCTTGGAATCCACATATTCACTCTGCCGCGCCTCGAAAGCAATCTGTTCAACCAAATTTTCCACCAATTCATGTCGTTTGATAACAATATTCTGTTCCTTGGCAATCTTAGCTTCCTGCTGCGTAATCGCCTTTGATACTTCAATCGATTTGGGGTAATGGGTGATAATCTGACTGTCAATTCTATCCTTTAGAGGAGTGACAATAGCGCCGCGATTGGTGTAGTCTTCCGGATTGGCAGTGAATACAAATTGGATATCCAAAGGAAGCCTTATCTTAAATCCGCGAATCTGAATGTCGCCCTCCTGCAAAATATTGAACAGTGCTACCTGAATGCGCGCCTGCAGATCTGGCAATTCATTGATAACGAAAATCCCGCGATGAGAGCGAGGCACGAGTCCGTAGTGAATAACTCTTTCGTCGGAATAGGGCAGTTTCAGACTGGCAGCTTTGATAGGATCCACATCGCCAATTAGATCTGCGATTGACACGTCGGGTGTGGCCAATTTTTCGGTATAGCGCTCAGAGCGGTGTATCCATTCGATCGGGGTGCTGTCGCCAAGTTCCTCAATTAAATCACGCGCATACTTCGATACCGGGGCCAGCGGATTATCATTAAGCTCCGATCCCTCAACAACGGGGATATATTCATCTAATAAATCAACCATTAAACGGGCAATGCGGGTCTTGGCCTGCCCCCGCAGTCCCAACAGGATGATATTATGTCGGGATAAAATGGCTCGTTGAATGTCGGGGATAACGGTTTCATCATACCCAATCACTGTCTTAAAAGACTTTTCCTTATTCGCTAACCTCCTAATAAGGTTTGATCGCAGTTCATCTTTTATTAATCTTGCTTGATAGGCGGAGGCCTTCAGATCGCCTAAATTTCTAATATTTGTTCCTTGTAACATACTTCAATTTCCTTTACAAACTAAAATTCAACACTGACAAACACCGAAACCGCACATTCAATCAGATTTTCTTTTGCAGATCAAATCAGTATTTTGGTGATTAGACCAGAAGTTATTTTAATTTAGCGCATACGCCGACGGCGGTTGCGTACATAATCTTCAAACAGATATTCACCCAAACCTGTGGGATTGGTATAAAACGCTTTTCCATTATTAACTTTGGTGAATTCCCGGACGAATTGCTGCAAATAAGGGTCTCTCGCTACCATGAATGTTGTGATTAGAACATTAATCCGCCTACACTGGCTTGCCAATTTTAAAGTCCGGTTAATAATTTTGCGATCTAACCCGAATGCATTTTTGTAATACTTCAACCCCTCTTTCAAACAAGTTGGTTTTCCATCGGTGATCATGAATATTTGCTTGTTGTGATTTTTGCGGCGGCGCAAAATATCCATTGCCAATTGCAGCCCCGCCACTGTGTTGGTATGATAAGGGCCTACCTCCAAATACGGTAAATCCTTGATATCAATCTGCCAGGCATCGTTACCAAATACAATGATGTCCAGTGTATCCTTGGGATACCGCGTTGTAATCAACTCAGCCAACGCCATGGCAACCTTTTTTGCGGGAGTGATCCGGTCCTCTCCATACAAAATCATCGAGTGGGAAATATCGATCATCAGGACGGTTGAGGTTTGAGCTTTATATTCATTCTCAACCACCTCCAGATCATCCTCGGTTAATTTAAAATCGTCAATGCCATGTTGAATTTGAGCGTTCCGCAAAGAGTCGGTCATGGCAATCTGATCCAGAGTATCTCCAAATTGAAAATTTCGCCGGTCGGTCGTCGGCTCATCTCCTATGCCAGCGTACTGCGTGTTGTGATTCCCGGGCCGGGTCTTCTTCAATTTACCAAATATTTCTTCTAATGATCGGCGTCGAATGCTTTGCTCCGATTTAGCGGTAAGCACGAAAACATTCCCGCCCGGCTGCTCTTCATCGATGTAGCCCTTATCCTTTAAATCCTGGATAAAGTCTCCCATGCCATATTCATCATTGGTCAGATTATTTTCGCGGTCAAGCATATTCAGCCAGCTAAGCGCTTCATCCACATCCCCGGATGTATACACCAGGATTTGAAGGAAGAGATTGAGCAGTTTATCAAATAGGGACTGCCCTTCACTATCGGGGATAAACTGGGTAAAACCGTAACCTCTCATTGAAGTCTCTGTCCTGATTAACTGTGGAAAATGCAAACTTATTTGTATAACTACATATCTGGGGTGAAGTTCAACTGCAACCTGTTAATTACAAAATTGGATATTTTTAAAGGCGAGTCAAGGATTAATTGTTGAGCACTAAATTTTTTATCATGTCTCCAAGACTTCTGAAATTGAGCCGATTCCATTCGCTCAGAACTCAATCATCCAGAGGTTCGTCTCGGTTTAGAGCGCCTTAAACTCTCCCGTTTCCCGAATTTCCAACTTAATTCCTTCCACCTCATCGGGTATTTTCTTCCTGATTTGCTCATCCACTTTCGTTACAGAAATCATGATTCCAAGATTCTTATCCGTCAAAATTCCAATCCCAACGCCCACGACTCCGTTTATGGAGAGCCATTCCCGTTCATACTTCCTCTTAACTTCACGTATTTTTTGCTGGTCTTCGGTCATAGGCAATTTTGAATCAATTAGGGTAATGTTACGTTCAATGCCTGAAAAACATTTTGAATCCGGTTGATTATTGTACTGGTGCTGCTGCCGGCAAACAGTAATCCCACAATCTTGTTATTGTCACTTAGTACAGCAGAACCGCTGTCTCCGCCTTCACTCATTGCACCAGCCATTAGCTGATCGACAAAAGTTGCGACCTTATTTGATCCGTAGCTCACCTGGGAGGTCACATCGATTTGCTGAACAGTTCCGGTTGTATAGCCGGTGGTTCTTCCACTCTTCTTCAAACCCATCCCCAATGTAGCATTTTCAACACCCAAAATATTTCCAATATTTAAAATTTCATTTTTCACGTCATTAGGATCAAGTGGTTCGGCAATGGCACAATCCACTAAATTATCTGCCGCTTGTACCCTAACCGATTTCATTCTGGATTTGCTGCCGATCATTTTGGCAAGGGCATTTAAAAAAGATGCGATGCTATTTGAAATATTACATGGGTTGACTGTTTCAGTAAATTCTATTGGAATAAACTCACTCAGGATTCCGATTTGGTCATTAGCAACCGTGCCGCCATCATAGGGTCCGGGTTGGAGAATGCTGTCACCGATACTGGCTTCATTGCTGTTGGCAAGAACATGATTATTTGACAATATGTAAGTCTTATTACTCTTCTTTACCCAGCAGCCTAAAGTGCCTGCGGTAATTAAATAATGTCCTACGCTCACTCCTCCAGGAGCCGGTCGGAATCTTCCGGTAGGATCCTGAAGAGCACGGATCAGTCCGGTAGGATTCACATCGGTTGTTACTCCCTGGATAGTCGGTGGAACCATTTCACGCTCGGTAAGCGCTTGCTTTTTCTTTTTGATTTCAACCGAACAAATAATGGACAGCTCCTCGGTTTGCTTTCCGGCAGAAACTTTATACCCAATTCCGGTTGCTACGACATTGGGTTTTCCAAATAATTCACTCCGTACTTCAGGAAGCAGTTTGCGGATGTCTTCAAGATTTAAAGCCATAAAACCTCCTCATGATTTTTGGTGAATTCTAATCCTTTACGAATTGACTTGTCAGAAATATAAAGATTTTATATGGGGAATAGTACTGATATTTTGGGGATAATTAAATATATTTTAAGGATAATCCCACTTTCGGCCGGTAAATAGCTATCACCTAAAATCCTTTTTATCCAATCCGTACTTCTTCATGCGGTATTGTAGGGTTTTGTAGGAAATGCCTAATTTTTGAGAAGCTTGCTTAATGGAGCCTTTGCTTTCTCTGAGGGCATTTTTGATGAATTCCAATTCTTTTCGCGGGAGGGTGTTAACTTCAATTCCTGAAAATATGGCTGTTGGTGAAGTTTCTGAAATCATTAAATCCTTTTCCTCAATGACATCTTTATCAATCAGGATTATCGTTTTCTCAAGAATATTTTCTAACTCCCGCACATTCCCGGGGAAATGATATTGTTCCAGTTTGGCATATGCCGCTGGGGAAAGTGTCATTTCTTTTTTACTGTAACGCTCACAAAATCTTTTGATGAAATATTTGGCAAGCAAAGCAATATCTTCCCTGCGGTCCCGCAGGGGGGGCAAATGAATGGCAAAAACATTTAGGCGGTGATACAAATCGGGACGAAATTCTTTTTGCTCAACCTTTCGATGCAAATTTTCATTGGTAGCCGCAATCACCCGGACATCGAGGTTAACTAATTCATTTGAACCAACCCGTTCAATTTTCTTTTCCTGAAGAACACGAAGTAGCCGGGCCTGTGACCCCAGCGGCATGATACCGATCTCATCGAGGAAGATTGTACCCTTTTGTGCTTGTTCAAATTTTCCAATGTGCGTTTTAGTGGCGCCGGTAAAAGAACCCTTCTCATGTCCGAATAATTCGCTCTCAATGAGTGTTTCGGGAATGGCGCCACAGTTGATGGGTACAAATGGTCCGTCTTTCCGTCTGCCGCTGCTATGGATGGCACGAGCTGCCATCTCTTTGCCAGTGCCGCTTTCCCCGCTGATCAAAGCCGTTGCATCAATGTCTTTAATCCTTTCCAGCAATCGGTAGACTTGCTTCATCGCTATGCTGGCACCGATAATATTGTGATATCCATACCGCTTTGAGATCTCGTCTTTGAGCTGTCGGTTTTCAAGAATCAATCGGGCTTTTTCTGCAGCATGAGAAATAACCTTAAGTAATTCCTCTTTTTGGAAGGGTTTAGTGAGATAATCATATGCGCCATTTTTAATCGCGTTGACAGCACTGGGGATAGTCCCAAAAGCTGTCATCAATATCACCTGGGTTTCGGGATTGATCTGCAGGGCTTGCCGGAGCAATTCTATGCCATCCGTACCAGGCATTTTTAAATCAGTCAAAATAATGGGAAAATTGTTTTTCGTTAGCAAATCAAGTGCTGTTTCCCCACTGTCTGCAGTGCTGATTTCATATCCTGCATCAGAGAGGATATCATTTAAAATGTTCAGTTGGGATTTTTCGTCATCGACGACTAAGATGTTCATTTAAATCATTATCTCACTCAGTGTAGACTACATTACCACCGCAGGAGTCTCCAGGCAAGGGGGACTGCTGCGAGAATCAATTTGTCCGTTGCAGTCTTCTACGAGAGACTCCAACTATGGTAAGATTAAAATCCGGCATTCAGCCAAGCTTTAGCCGGAATAATAAAACGAATCATAATCAATTATAATTGAATCCTAACCTCTGTTCCATTTCCAACTTCACTGCTTATTTGAATATCGCCGTCGTGTTCTTTCATTATTTTATATGCCGTCGGCAAGCCCAAACCCGTACCGGAAGATTTTGTGGTATAAAACAAATCAAATATATTTTCCAAATCTTTTTGGGGGATTCCAATCCCTGTATCTTTAATGATAATAATTTTCTCATCCGGTTTTGTTGAAATGGAAATTTCACCGCCATTTGGCATCGCCTGGATCGCGTTCAAAATAATATTCATTACAACTGTCTTGAATCTTTCACCATCTAATGAATGGATAAACGGTTTTTTTCGCCACTGCTTACCTCCGTCCAAATCCAGTTTTAAGTCAATTTTTTGAGACTCGATTTCCCGTTTCAATAAATAAATGACATCACTTATCAACTCATTCACGTTTGTATCAGTAAGCTCCAGATTCTCGCTGCGAATGAAGCTGAGGAAATTATCGACAACTTTATCCAACCGGCGGATTTCGCTTTGGATGGTTTCAATATAAGCTCGAGCCTGCTTATCTTTGTTAACAGCAAATCTATCCCGTAAATGCTCGATGGTCAGATTAATGGCATTGAGCGGATTTTTGATCTCATGTGCGACACCTGCAGCTAATTGCCCCAAACTGGCAAGTCTTTCTTTTCTCTGCAGAATCTTTTCCCGTTCACGATTCTTTTGCAATTCGAAAACCATTTGATTAAAAGAATTGGTCAAGTCCCCAATTTCATCCTTTGATTTGGACGTAATCGGTACATCAAGGTTTCCATTGACAACTTTCTCGAACGATCCTTTTAATGAACGAATCGGTTGGGTAAATCGTCTGGAAACAAAAAAGAAGGCAAGTATAGAAAGGAGAAACAAGCCGGATGTGATGAGTACGTTTTTGTTTCGCATATTAAGGAATGCTGCATTGATCTCAGCGGTACTGTAATTATACTTTAGAAAACGGGGTTGATTGGGAATAGAAAAATCGGGAAATTGAAACGTAAAATCAAATTTCGGTTTCTGTTCATTCTCTTGCCTCCAGAGCAGATTTTTCGAGAATACGGTACCTTTTGTTTTCGGTGGGGTATTCAAATCAACATCAATCACAATAACTTTGTTCTCGGAATCGGTTTTGACTTTCATTTCCTTGAATAACGAATCGACTTTAAACTTAGACAGAGGAAAAACCTTGGAGATTTCTTTTCTATGGGGAATATTTGCCTTTTCCTCGATCTTATGAAGTTGTTCCAGCAGCTCTTTACGTTCTTTTTCAATTTCATTCTTTTTAATAAGCAAGTTGTTGTTGCTCTCGATAAGCTGCTCATAGCCCTGACGGCCTTCTATCCTCAGTTCCTTTTCCAATTCCTGTATTCGCCTGATTTCATCGTTCAGTTCAAAAAACAAATCTTCCCCCTCAACGCGTGCAGTAAAGTATGAATCATAACTGCTTTTTGATTTTGGGGGAGGATAGTTTTCACGAAGCGATTTCAGAACATCTTGGTAATAACTATTGGTAGCAATATTAATGGAGTTGGACAAATGCTGTATTTCACCGAGAATATTTTGCTGCGCCTTATCATTAAAATAGAACTGCAGTGATAATATTAATGCCATCAACACTGACAGAAGCAAGATCAACTTTGTTTTGATACTGATATACAGAGTAGGGCCCTCCTATTTTTGCCAACAATGATGGAATTAGACAAAGCGAAGTCATACCATGAATACATATGACTTAGCCGGGCTGGAAACAAATGTTCTTAGATTATTGTAACGTCCTCTTTAATTATTTTGAGATTTTTCTCCAGACCACTCAAATTGTCTTCAAGATGTTTCATGTTCCTTTCCAAATTCCGTTCAAATTGATCCTCATACTTAAAAAACAATTTTCCTTCCGGCGTGTCCGATTTAAAATGGTGCCATTTCATCCCCTTCCTTTCACCCAATTCTACTTTTGCAGAACTCACCCTGCCTTTTCTGGAATATTTAACTTCAACAGTCTCGCCCGGATCATAATAATTTACAGTGCGAATTAAATCTCTATAATCTTCTATTTCCTTGCCGCTGATTTCGGTAATTACATCTCCGGCTTTCAATCCAGCTTTCTCCGCCGGCGAGTCTTCAATCACACTCTCAATTAAAACACCGTGATCTACTTCAAAATATTCTTTTAATTGCCCTGATAGCTCCTTGGTTTCAACCCCTAAAAAACCGCCCTTGCTGTTAAAGGACAAAAAATGATTAGGCATATCATCAAAATTAAATTTAAATTTACCATCATCTCCCCACACCCAAACCGGTCCTTTTTCATCCGGTATCAAATTCGCCTCAAACTTTTTCTCTTTTCCTTCCCTCACAACCACAATTTCGGCCTTCTTTTCTTCTTCAATTCTTGAAATCATTTCATGCAAATCTCTCGGATCTGATATATCATTGCCTTCAAATTTAATAATAATATCTCCCTCTTTCAGACCAATCCGCTCAGCCTCACTGCCTTCGATCACTTTTTTGATTTTTGCACCACCCTGCAAATTCAACTTCTTAAGTTCGTCCTCATCCGCATTTATTATTACTACACCCAATGCAGGTTTTCCCTTTGTCTTAATAATCATTTTTTCCTCTTCAGGATGATTAGCAGCAGAACAGCTGGCAACGAAAATACCTGCGACAAAAATTACAGATATAAAATATTTAAACATAAGATATTTCCTCCTTTAAAATTTAGATTTTTCTTTGCAAGATATTAATTCAATCTTCATGCCAAGAGGACAATTGTTATGTTTTGAAGCCACTCTTTATCCAATTACCCAAAAATACCCCATATAAGGCAATTCAAATGCCTGGTTTGAGGCATTTATGTTAACAAATCAAAATCTTTTTTGAAACATTTACTTCGTTTTAGCAGTTTTTATTGCCATATTAATTTTATGTAAATTAGCCTTATCTCTTAATTCAGAAATTCTCTGATTCATTTCAATTTCATAGAGGTTCTTAATGAAAAAAGTTGCATTGTTTCTTTTTCTTCTTTTAATGAGACTTTCCGCACAACCATCACCAACCATGTCCGCTTCCGAAATCCAACTGGGGTTAAAGAAATTAACCGTAATCGGAAGCGCGCTTTATATTGCCGCCCACCCTGACGACGAAAATGCTGCTCTCCTGGCTTACCTCTCCAAAGAAAGGTTGTTACGTACCGGATATTTGGCAATGACTCGCGGAGATGGCGGCCAGAATCTGATCGGAACAGAGACGGGTGAACTATTAGGAGTTATCAGAACTCAGGAATTACTAGCAGCACGCGCAATAGATGGCGCAGAGCAGTTTTTTACGCGGGCAATCGATTTCGGATATTCCAAAAATTCGGACGAAACCCTGGAAATCTGGGATAAAGAAAAAATACTTTCTGATGTAGTTTGGGTAATTCGCAAATTTCGTCCCGATGTCATTATCACGCGGTTTACCCCAACAGTTGGCGGTCACGGGCATCATCTCTCCTCCGCTATCTTAGCTCAAGCAGCTTTTTCAGCCGCTGCGGACCCCAATCGTTTTGCTGAACAATTACAATATGTTAAAACATGGCAGGCAAAAAGAATCGTTTGGAACGGCTGGTCACGCTACCTGGATAGTCAAAAGATTGATGTTTTGAGACTGGTTAATGTTGATTTGGGAGCGTATAACCCCTTGTTAGGAAATGCCTACACGGAAATATACGCCAAAAGCAGAAGCATGCACAAAAGCCAGGGATTTGGCGCGGGAGCATCCCGGGGTACCCATTTAGAATATTTTCTCCCCACCGCGGGCGATTCCGCCAAGACCGATTTGTTTGATGGCATCGATTTAACCTGGAGCAGGATTCCGGGAGGAAAAGAAATTGGGGAGGTGCTGCAAAAAGCTTATCAAAATTTTAATCCTGAAAAGCCGAGCGCTTCACTTCCTGCACTTTTGGGGGCTTATCAATTAATGAATCAAGAATCAAATAATTATTGGTTTGAAGTAAAAAAGAAAGATCTTAAAAAAATCATTCAAGTCTGTACCGGAATCTGGATTGAAGCGATTCCCGAAGACTATTCTACCACTCCGGGAAATTCAGTCAACATAACTACGTCGATTGTTAACCGCTCTGAATTTCCAATAAAACTGGATAAAGTGATTTTGCCATTTAACAACGCCCATGGCGTTGGAGATACATTATTTCAACAAACTCTGCATCCCAATCAGCCGTTGGAATGGAAAACTTCTTTTAATCTACCTCAAAGTATTGACTGCACGAATCCCTACTGGTTAAAAAATCCACCTTCCAAAGGAACCTTTCAAATTGACGATCAAAAGCTGATCGGCAAACCTGTTGAGGAATCTCCATTGCAAGTTCAATTTCAGCTAAATGCCGACGGCATTTCCTTAACCTATCAAACACCTATTTTATACCGATGGGTGGATCGTATTGATGGTGAACAGTATCGCTCGCTGGAAATTGCTCCAAAGGTAACCGTCAATTTAAACGAACTGGTTTATATTTTTCATACTGATAAAGTTCAGGAAATTATTGCCAGAATTCGAGCAGGCGAGAATAATATTTCCGGGATATTGAAACTGAAACTGCCGGCTGGTTGGAAGTGTTCTCCTGCATCGGTACCATTTTCTCTTAAGGACAAATATGAAGAAAAATCATTCCGGTTCAAAATCCAACCCCCGGATTTCGCATCAGAAGGAACGGTGGCACCGATCGCGGAGGTGGACGGACAAATCTATTCGCGGAGCTATGTAAAAATTGAATATGATTACTTTCCCATTCAAAACCTTTTTCCGGAATCCGAAGCCAGATTAGTGAGACTGAATTTGAATAAGGACAACCAAAAGATTGCCTACATAATGGGATCAGGCGATGACATTCCGAAAAATCTTGAACAAGTTGGGTACAGCGTTACCTTGTTGTCCGATGAAGATATCGAAAACGCGGATCTCACTCAATTTGACGTTATCATTACTGGGATTCGTGCTTACAATACCCGTGAAAGTCTGGCAAACAATCATCAACGAATAATGAATTTTGTTGAATCAGGTGGAACGGTTATTGACCAGTACAATACTACCTGGGGATTACTTCTGGAAAACATTGGTCCCTATCCATTTCAAATTTCCCATGATCGGGTAACTGTAGAGGAAGCACCGATACAATTTATAGATCCCGATAATCCTTTACTGAATTATCCCAATCAAATCACGCAAAAAGATTTTGACGCTTGGGTTCAAGAACGCGGATTGTATTTCCCCGATGAATGGGATACCACACATTACCAGACTATCCTTTCCAGTCATGATCCCGATGAAGCTCCAACTTCAGGAGGAATACTCTATGCCAAATACGGCAAAGGTCATTACATCTATTCCGGACTCTCCTGGTTCAGAGAATTGCCGGCCGGAGTTCCCGGCGCTTACCGGTTATTTGTAAATATGATATCAATCGGAAATAAGAATGAGCCAAGAGCTGAAGCAACAACAAAATAATCCCGAGGAAAAACCCCCATTCTTTAAAAGCTGGAAAACATGGTACGTCAGTTTATTGATTTACCTGGGTGCTTTGATTTCACTTTTTTACTTATTTACTAAAGCTTTCGAATAATGCATACACTCGACTGGATTATATTAAGCGCCTCACTCATTTTCATTGTGGTATATGGGATTTGGAAAGGGCGTGGCAGCAAAAATATCCAGGGATACCTGCTCGCCAATAAATCGCTTAATTGGTACACTATTGCGCTCTCAATTATGGCAACTCAAGCCAGCGCCATTACTTTTCTTTCGGCGCCGGGGCAAGCCTATGTGGATGGGATGAGATTTGTTCAATACTACTTTGGTTTACCCATAGCGATGGTAGTTCTTTCCGTGACTGCCGTACCCATCTTTCACCGGCTCAATGTTTATACAGCCTACGAATACCTCGAAAATCGGTTCGATATGAAAACGAGGGGGCTGGCAGCAATTTTATTTCTTATCCAAAGAGGGTTGGCCGCCGGTCTGACTATTTTAGCCCCGGCCTTAATTCTATCCATCATTTTTGGATGGAATTTGACCTATACCAATTTCATTATCGGGGCGCTGGTTATTGTTTACACCGCATCGGGGGGCACCAAAGCGGTCAATTTCACCAACTTCCATCAACTCCTGATCGCGTTAGGTGGAATGGTATGCGCTTTTTTCATGGTGGTCCACTTGCTCCCTGCTGATGTCTCATTTTTGGATGCAGTAAAAATTTCCGGGAAAATGGGGCGGCTAAATGTAATCGATTTTGCCTTCGATCTTAACAACAAGTATAACATCTGGTCCGGAATCTTGGGTGGCACATTTCTCGCGCTATCTTATTTCGGCACCGATCAATCACAAGTTCAACGATATCTGACCGGGAAGTCCATTGCGCAAAGCCGGGTTGCGCTGATCTTCAACGGATTAGTTAAAATTCCCATGCAGTTTTTTATTCTATTTGTCGGCGCAATGGTCTTTGTTTTTTACCAGTTCGAACGTCCCCCGATTTTTTTTAATTCTTATGAAACGGGAAAAATTAAATCCAGCGCCTATTCAACACAATTCACGGAACTAGAAAAAGAGCATCAAAGCGCCCATGAACTGAAGGAAAGACAAGTCCGCCAACTGGTGGAGGCATTAAGAAACGGGAATGCCGAGGAAATTGAATCAAAAGAAAGCGAGGTCAAGACTGCCCAAGAGGATATGAATAAAATTCGAGAGGAAGCTATTACTCTGATGAAAACCAATGATCCGGGAATGGATTCGCGGGATATTAATTACATCTTCCTGACTTTTGTAACTGACTATCTTCCGGTTGGAATTGTAGGTTTGGTAATTGCGATGGTATTTGCTGCTTCCATGTCATCAACCTCGTCGGAACTGAATGCGCTTGCTTCCACATCTATTGTGGATATATACAAAAGGCTGATTAGGAAAGAAGGAAGTGAGCAGCACTATCTGATCGCATCCAAACTGGCTACGGTTTTTTGGGGTTTATTTGCGATATGGTTTGCTAATTTCGTGAGCGGACTTGGCTCGCTGATCGAAGCAGTGAATATCTTAGGATCATTATTCTATGGAACTATTCTGGGGATCTTCCTGACGGCCTTCTATTTCAAATCCATTCGCGGCAGTGCCACTTTCTTTGCAGCAGTTATCGGCGAGATAGTTGTCCTCTCATGTTATTTCTTCAAAGTCCCAATTTCATTTTTGTGGTATAACATAATCGGGTGCGTGCTGGTCATACTTTTAGCGTATTTAATTAATCCATTCTTGGATGCCCGCAGGGTCGCGTAAACGGCGTGGCACTTGACTGTTAATTTTTGGCTACATGAAGATCCGTATCCACAAACAGAGTATTACTTTCATTCCCCTTGCATTGAGTTCTACGTCCGTGACGGTAACATCTTAAATCAACTAATGTCCCTCCGCAACAGAGTTCGATATCCTTAGATCACTGCCACTCCTGAATTTTTCAAATTTCAGGAGTCTGTAGATCTGTGGGAAGCATGCGTGCGAGATTTGGGAAATATATCGATTTACGATTTATCCGGAAAATACCATTTGATCAAATGGGCAGATTTTTGGCTGTGACCAATATCAATAAAAATAAATTCAAAATAAAATAATCTACTAAAGTGAGGTGGAAATAGAGCCGAATATCCTCAAATGAAGGATAATAAGGAAAACAAATCAAGGATGATGGAATGCGCAGATTTTATTACTTGAAGCCCAACATACAATATGCATTTACCAGTTTTTTTGCCCTCCTAGCCGCTATTGAAATTGTCCTATTTGGTTTATTTCTGTACGTGGTTGAGCATCTTAATATCTACTACTCTAATGACATAATGCTATATATCCGATTCTCCATTCTATTACTGATACTGTTGATATTTACTGCATTCAATTTTTGGTACGGAGTTAGACTCTCTCATCGAATAGCGGGCCCGATGATTCAAATTAAACGAGTGCTGGAACAAGCCTTGAAGGGTGAGTACAAGACCCGCATTCAATTACGCTCAAACGATTATTTGCATGAGATAGGCGACGAACTAAATCTTCTACTCGAACAATTAGAAACTCAGCAAAACGAAAAGGAAAATGTCAATAGCAATGAACAATAATATCTCGAAAATAAATGAAAATAATTTGGATTTTACATGGAGGTTTCCTCATGGGCTTATATAATATATGGAAGAAAATAAGGGTAGCCAGATTTGTAGTCGCTAGCTTCTTCTACATATTTGTAGTTAGTTTTGGTTTCATTTCTGAGATTGAAGCACAATCGGCTACCAAACTTCAGATTTTACTTCCGGGTATGTCTCCCGCACCTGGGACAACCAGTGGATACACCGGGACTCCATTTAGCCAAACCACAAACGTTCCATTTCAAATCATTGTTAATGCTACTGATTCAAACTGGAACATTGTTCCCGTCTCCGACCAGGTTCTTCTTTCGAGCAGTGATCCATATGCCATCCTGCCGCCCGCCACCAATTTATCTAATGGGACGGCAGTTCTTAGCATTACAATGAATTCAAATGGATCACACACGCTCAGCGCGGATGACCTGACAGATCCAAATGTTTTAGATGCCGTCTCACCTTCCTTCGATGTCCTGGACGTGTTCTATCTTAGCATTGATACACCTATAGGAAATCCACACGGCAATCACCCCGGGCAGGTAACGGTCGGCGATAATATCCCGCAGGTTCAAATCACGGCCCGGGACGCCCAGGGAAACCGGATTAATAATTATTATAAAGACGTAAACCTATCTGAATATACTGATTATGGTCTGGGTAGAATTTATCCAGAAACCATTCACTTGGATGCCGGCAGATGGACAGGAAACATACA